>Ga0299913_10001014_pt1 | contig 19704 bp, 23 predicted proteins | sample RVTome_9_FD_201360 | JGI IMG/M metagenome (GOLD analysis project Ga0299913, IMG submission 201360) | Soil microbial communities from uranium-contaminated site in the Upper Colorado River Basin, Wyoming, United States - RVT155D38 (version 2) ... | reverse complement strand
ACATGCGGGACCCTCACCATGTCGTACTGGCCGTGATATTCAGACACGCCAGTGACCATCGCATCGACATCTCCGAGCCCCAGTGCTGGCGTATTCCAAATCGCCTGCCGGATACTCAACTCGCCCTCTTTGTCAATGAACTTGTCCAGAGACTGCTGCCCGCTGTCCTCATCGGTCCGGGCGCAAAGGACGAGGAGCTGGAAGGCCCACTTCTCCGTGCCCCGGTCCATGGTCATGGTGAAGTCGCCGGCCTTGTTGTCACGGCCACCGCCACCCGGCATCACAAGGACACAGGGGAGATTCACCGAACTGGTCACATACGGATAGCAGTAAAGATCGATCGGGTCGGACGCCAGGGACACATAATCGCGTACCGTATCGGCGAGACCTTCTCGGATCTGGGCAAGACTGGACATGCGGGTTAGCCAATCAGCAGTCGAGTTTTGGAATAGGGCGCCAGCTTGCTCACGGCAAGCTTGTTCTGACGGACACGCACGACGCCGAACTCGTCGAGTCCGAGCACGCCGAACGGGGCGTCCTTAAGCTTCCAGGTCTCGGCGGCCATGATCTTGCAGGCGGCGCGCACCGGCTGGGGCACGTCCTCCCACCCCCACTTGGCCGTCACCTGAAGAGTCCGCGCCCGGCCGCCGTAGGACGCCGGGAAGCGCAGACCGCTGAGGAGCTGGAGCTTGTAGAAAGGCCACCCGGGCATGCCGCCGACAACCCCATTGGCCGGAGTGAGTTCATATTGCGAACTCGTCAGGGTCTGGGAGAAGGTGCCGTCCCCGCTAGAGTCGAGCTTCACTACCAGGCCGGCCGTCGTGTAAAAGTCGTCGACGTAGGTGTGGCAGTAGCTGTCCGGCTCGAACTCCCGCGCCGTCGCAGTCTCGACCCTGTTGAACTGCCGCGAGCAGTAGGATTCGATCTCGCGACTCGCAGACATCAGGGCGTCGTTGAGACCCCCGTCCTGCCCCGAGAGGTTGGCGTTAGCCTGGCCGACGAGATACTCCTTGAACTCCGGCAGGCTCACGTAAGTATCACCGAGGGCCATCTATTTACTTCCCCTCGGCAACTACTCCTGCGGCGGCAGGCTTGCTGACCGCGAGCTTTACCGGCTTCGGCGCCGGAGGCGGCGCCTCGTACTCGAAGTCAGGCTTGATGGGCTGGAATAGGGCTTTGTAAGCCACGTACAGAGGGTGCCCCTCGCGAACCGTGGTCCCTCGGGCAACGACCAGCGGGTGCCCGTCCCATCGAATCGAAAACGACTGCACCGCAACATAAATGTCAGCAGCCACAGTTGCTCCTTTCTTGACCGGGGATCAGGGGCAGTCACCTAAATGGCCGCCCCTGACCGGGCGTTATTACTGGGTGCCGAGCAGGACGCGGAACGCGTTGTCGACGAGGATCTTGGAGTTGTTGCGCCACACCGCGAGCAGGCCGCGCTGCCCGGTCGGCCGGTTGTTGGCGGTCGCGAAGAGGTGCGGAACCAGCTCGACGTTCATGCCGAGACGGTCAACAATCAGGAACTGGCTGAAATCGCCAAAGACCAAGAAGCGCTCTCCGGCCGCGTGGGTGGCAAGCATCTCGGACGCCTCATGAGCCGGGTAGCCCAGAAGCTCCGGAGGCTGGCCGTTGCCGATGCGCTCCCACAGGGCGTGACCGTCAGTGGTGCCGAACTGGCGCACCGCGTTGTAGATCGCCTTATTACCCATGAAGCGACCCCTGCCCCGGAAACGGGGCGGAAGCGACTGCTCCAGCTCGTACAGGTCGCCGACGACGAAGGCGCCGGTAGTGGCGACATTGACGTCTGAACCCGCGGCCAGGGTCTCGATGAGACCGTTAGCCGCCGGGGGCGTGCCGTTGCCGTTCAGGAACGAGCCAGCCTCCTCCTCGGCCTTGGCGTCGGCCAGGATCGAGGTGACCTCGGTGCGCATCTGCGCCCAGTCCTGGTCGACCTCCATCGAGTAGCGGACGAAGCCGGTGACGCGCTCCGCCTTCACGGTCGGCTGGGCCAACGTGGGCTCATTGACGCCGACCTCGGCGGCCTCGGCCGAGCGCGACACGGTCACGCCGGCAGAGGTGATGCCCTGCCACTCCTTGCCGGTGATCTGCACGACGCGGGAGATCGACCGAAGAGGGTCGATGCGGCCGTCGTTGGTGAGGATCACGGTGGGGTCGAGCTGGAAGGGAACCGCAAAGCCACCGTCGGCGCCGCCGCCGGTACCCATCGCCAGCGCGGCACGCTCCTCGGAGGAGAGGCCGTTGACGTTGAGCGACGTGACAGCCTTACCGAACGCCCGCTCGTACACCGGAGAGCCGGTGGCCAGCATGCGACGGGCAAGGGCGGCGTCCTTGCCGTCCACGTTGTTGAGCAGGTACTCAGCCTGAGCCTGCGCAGCGGCACGGTCACGAACACCGGGGAACTTGGCAACCTCGATGGCGCGCATCGCGTTGTCGCGGTAGACCTGGTGCAGCTCGTCCATCGAACGGGCCGAGTTGCGGACCTCGTTCAGGTCGTAAATGTTCTCCGGCCGACGGCGGGTGCCACGCGTGTCGCGGGCGGGGCGGTCGACGTTGCGCTCTTCACCGGCCAGGGCGCGAAGCTGCTCCTGGCGCTCCTCGGCGGCGCGGATGGCGTCCTCGTGCTGCTGGTACTCGTCGTTGAGGGTGGTCCATTCGCGCTGCTCCTCTTCGGGGAGGGTGGCGCCGCTGAACTCGGTGTCGATCGCAGAAAGACGCTGGCGTATTTCGCTCTGGCGAGCCACGCGCTCCTCTACAGTCATGACGTCCATGGGGACACTTGCCTTTCTTGAATTGTTATGAGCGACGGGCTGTTCAGTCCGCGCTTTTTGTTCTTCTTCTGCGTGTCCCTCAGGGGTGCCCTCGGGGGCGGCGCCTTCGGGTTCTGCCCGCTCTTCGTCGGTCTCCACTACCGGGACCACCGACTCGTCGGGAAGCTCTGATTCAATGCGCCCTTCGGAACTAGTCCGGACGCATTCGTCGATGAAAGCCTTGCGCTCTTCATCGGTCATCTGATCCGCGGACCGGAGTCCGACCGAGGTCTGGCTGTAGGCGGGGGTCGAGACGGGGCCGGCCTCAAAAAGCTTTACTTCCTGAATCGTCCGCCGAAGGGGGCCGCGCTCACCCGCGTCGTACAGAAGGTCGTACAGCTCCTGCCCCCTGACGGCGACGCCGTCCTTGTCGGTCCACTTGTCACGCGTAACGGTGAACTTGAACGACATGCCCTGGACGGCTTCAGCCTGAATGGCTTGACGTACAGGCTCGACAACGTCGTTGGCAAACAAGCGGCCTTCGACCTTCAGCCCGCGCTCATCCTCAACGAGGCTTTGGTACACGCCGATCGGAGTGGAACCCACGCGCGTGTCGCGACCGTGATCCCACTGCATGATCGGGGTGCGCTCACGGAGCGTTTTGGTGAACGCGCCACGGGCTACGGTCTCTTCGAAACGCCCCTCGTACGAGTTGATCGTGGTACCGACGTCGAACACCGCGGCATACCCGGACAGCGTCCGTCCGTCGCCAGGGGTGGCGCCGTCGGCGGAGCGCTCCTCGTTCTCTTCAGGCGTGGCGAACGTGAAGTCGACATCACGTATGCACAAATGCTTCTGCACTGCTATCAGCCGCCCCTCTTGGGTGGCGGCTTCTTCGCAGCAGCCTTCTTGGCCGGCGGCTTCTTCGCGCCCGGCTTCGGCGGTGCAGCCTTCTTAGCCGGAGGGGCACCCTTCTTGGCCGGCGGCATAGCCTTCTTGGGCGGAGGCTTCTTCTCGCCCGGCTTCGGCTTCTGCGGCTCAGGCTTCTTCGCTACCATCTCGCTTAGCTCCCTATTCAGTTGTTTGGCCGCGGCCCTACTTAGCTGCGGGCGGGGGTTTGGCCCCGGGCCTGGGCTGCCCGGCTGCGGGACGACCGGCGGCGCCGGGTCCGGTGGCAGGTTTCGGCGCAGGAGTGCCGGCAGCTGGCTGCTTGACGGCCTTACCGTTCTGGTCCACAACCTTCACCGGCGGACCATTCGGCATCGGCGGCTGGAGCTGGACGGAGAACAGCCCGGTGTGCTTGAGCAGTCGCCAGTCGCCACCCTCGGCGACGGCGTCACGGGCGGACTCCCAAGTGAAGCCCTGCATGACCAGGCCTTGGATGATGTCCGCTTCCTGGGCGATGACCTTGGCCTTCTGCTCGATGTCCTCGCGGAGGAAGGAGATGTCCCGGTCGTCGTAGTGCAGCCGGGCACCCTCGGGGACCCTGACCAGGGCGCTGTACGCCTGACAGATGGACTCCCACATAGGGCGCATCTCGCCGTCGCCCCAGGCGTCCTTGGCGGCCTTGAAGTTGCCCGCGTTGAGGCTGGAGCCCTGCATGCCCTCGGAGAGACCGACGATGACGGGGTGGACGCGGGCCGCCGCGGCGATCCTGGTCTCACCGGCGCCCTGCGTCGCCTTGAAGTCCAGCTGCCGCAGGTCGTACATCAAAGGCGTGATATCCGCGCCACCGCCGACGTAGAGCGGCTTGTAGGCGTTGTCGGCGCCCTGATGCGTCTCCTGCATCGCCCGCTTGAATTCCTTGAACTGCTCAGCCGTCACGGTCTCCTTGAAGGACATCGCGAAGCTGGGGGTGGCGGCGTTGTCGAAGAACTTCGACTTGTGCTTGGTGGCCGACTTGTCTGCCATGATCTCCCGGACGACCGGCGTCAGCCAGGACATGCCACGGTACTGGGCCTCAGGGTCGGGCGTAGGTGCCCAGTGGGCGAACCTGTCGTCCCCCGCCACGTAGTACTTCCATAGCGACTTGTCCTGCGTTCCGCCCGGCATATAAAGCCAGCCGGCCACGTCGGACTCGACCGCCTCATCCGGGGGGGCGGTCAGAATGGTTCGGACCCAGTCGGGCCTGAGAACTCGAAGCCTGGACGAGTATGAGGCAATCGCCCCGCGGCCTTTTGTCTCGCGAACCACATAGTGGTTTCCGCTCAGATCCGCCTGCTGCATGGCCCTGTTGAGAAGGCCTATCGTGCTACCGCCGTTTGGCCACGGCTTCTCGAAGAGGGCAAGCTCTTTGGTTCCGAACAGGTCGCCCGGCCTGCCGTCCCGCATCTTCTGCCACTGGAAACGCGCCTGCGAGAACAGGCGCATACGGGCGACCATGCAGGCGAACACAATGCCGTCAGCCTTGAAGGCCTGCCGTACGTAGCCCTCGAAGTCTTCTTCTATCGCTTCGTAGTTCTCGCCGACACCATTATGTCCACCAACCGGGTAGCCGAGGCCCTGGTACTGAATCACCTGCTGGTACAGATCGTTCAGGGTTAGCCTCTGCTCGGGCGCCTCCCCACCACCACCGAACAGGGAGGACCAAATCTTAGCCATCTTCACCATCCTCCCTCTTGTCGGTGAATAGCGTCAGCACAAGAACAGCGACCCCGCCCCCGATGAGGCCGTAGGGTCCGAAGAGCCAGACGAACCCAGCGGTAAGCATCAGGATCGCCATCAACATGGCGCACAGCGCCTCGCGAGTCGTCATATGTCGTCATCTCCATGGAAGACCCACGGCGTGGCGGCCTTCGGCTTCTCGAAGAGCACCTTCCGGTATCCCCAGGCGGCGAGAGTGACCGCCACCAGCGGGGTGATGTCCGTAGCCGAACTCTTCTTGTCCCAGCCCCACTTGTCGCCAACGGGGCGCTTGTCGGCGCCAGCCACGGCCTCGTTAAGGTCAAGCTGGTCGATGTGGACGATGTCGGCGACCTCGCCCTTACGGGGCTGCACGCCGGAAGTAAAGGAGCCGCAGCCGTCTCCGACCTCGGACGTCGACGGGACGATCACCGTGACTCCGAGGGATTCCAGCTCGTCGATAAAGGCGCCGGCCGGAGAACGCCTGTCGATGACGACGGCGTCCGGCTTGGCGCGGTCCCAGATTTCTTTGACGCGACGTACGACCCAGTCAGCACCCGGCCGATGGTCGGTGCGGATCTCGTCCGAGGTGATCTCGACATGAAGGCATTCGCCGTTCTCGCCGCACACCCCGATGGAGGAGAACTCCCGGTTGGGGCTGGTGTCGACACCAAGTACCTTGATGCTGCCGGGGGTGATCTCGGAGGCCTCGTCGATGCGGGCGCGCCACGAGTCCTCGCCGATAACCGCCCACTGGTCGCCCTCCACCGGCCAGTCGCCGACGCCTAGGCGCTCCTGGGCGAAGATCTCTTCGCTCATGGAGCGCTTCTCGGACTGGACGTGCTCGACGGTGATCCGGATGCCGAGCCCGGGGTTGGCTTTGGCGTATGACTCGATGGTGTTCTGCGGGTCGTGCTCGTCGCAGGACGGGAGGCAGAGATCAGTGCAGGCATCGACGGACCACTCGGCGTACATCAGCCTCGGGTCTGGCCGCCTGATCCCGTTCTCGTCCTTGACTCCCAGCATGGCGCGCGCCCGCACGCGACCAAACTCGGTGGACTCCTTATCGCCGGCCGATCCGGTGTACCAGATCTGCGTATTAGGGCGAGCCGATACGGACGGCATCAGGGCGCCGATATGGTCGGCGGTGAGGTACATAGCCTCATCCAGGGCGATGAAGTCGGGGGACCAGCCGCGGCCTCCACCCTTGGTGCGGGTACGAAAGCGGAGCCGCTGCCCGGACTTCAGGAGGACTCCCTCGTCGCCGTGCGACCGGGTGATCTTGTCGATCTCGCGGTCGAAATCTGGGACACCCTGGAGGAGGTCGACTATCCTGTTGAAGTGCTCTTTTGATGTGTCGAACTGGTGGGCCGAGTGGACGACGGTCCGCTCACCGAAAAGGAAAAGGCCCGCGAGTTCGCGAGCCTCAAGTATGGATCCCTTGCCGTTCTGGCGGGAGACCATCAGCCCCACCTCGAAGGCTGCCCATTTACGCTGCCACTCTCCGGTGTAGTCGTTGAAGAAGGTCTCTTCCTTGACGGCACAGGACTGCTCTATAAACCACGCCTGCCAGGGGTCGAGGACCAGCCCGGCGAGGGCGGCAAGCTCAACTACTTCCCGCCCCAGGCTTCCGACGCTTGGAGGCAGGGCCTGAATCCGAGGCGTTTGGTGTCCGAGCGGACTTGCGCTGTCTGAGGGCATCAAGTTCGCTCACCACCCCGTCCTCGCGAGGCAGCGCCTCTATCTCTTCCAGCACCTTCATCAGCCGCAGCACAAGGGCCGCTGTATCGCCCGTACGGAGCTGGGACATCCGGCAGTTATTGCACCGGTTGCCCTCAAGCTCATGGGTAAGAAAGTCCCGGATGGATTCAAGCTGTGTTCGCCGGTCCTTCTTGACGGAATCAGTCAGGTCGACGTCTTCAAACCGGCCCATGCGCCACCTCGCGGGTCTCAGTGACTAACGAAGCGGGATACGGAGGTCAGCCGGGCGCTTCTTGTCGTGGTGGTGGATGATGTAGAGCACGGCGCCAAGCTGGGCCGGAGTGCCGGTGTCGGTAATGTCCAGGCTGAGATACTTTTTGTCGGAAGGCATGGACGATGCGTCAACCGGAATGACGATTATCTGCTCCTCCTCGGCCGAAGTCGCGTTGCCGACGACCGTTGCGGCGGCAGACTGAGTTACCTCAGTCCACGCCTCGTCACCGTCGAGGGTGGCCTCCTGCTTGCGGTAGTACGTCTCAACGACCGCAAGGTCGGCGGAGGTGCCGGAGGTTGCGGCGGTGTGCGCGCGAAGAGTGACCGTGGGGTCGTCGGCGGCCGTCCCTGCGCCCTTGATGAAAACTACATCAACACTCTTGACCAGCGACATGTTGATTCGCTTGCCAGTGCCGCCGGCGGTTGCCAGGTCGACCGGGGATACTCCGATGGAAAGGTCGTAGTCAGTACCGAGGCCGTTGTAAGCCATGATTGCGCATTCCTCTCAGTTCTATCGGTCCGTCAGGCGGATGCCGATTGTGCGTTCATCAGTTCGCCCCTGGTTAGTCGTAATACGGCAGGCGACCTTGTAGGTCGTCCCCAGGGTTCCGCCTGACAGCCAAACCGTGACCTTGGTGGTGGTGTTGGACTGACTGTCCTTCGTGAGACCGGAATCGACGGTGACAACCGGCGTTCCGGAAATCGTTTCGCTGGCGGCAAGCCACTTCGTCCAGTCGAATGCCCAGTCCAGCACGGCTTGGGGATCCTTGTCCCAAGTCCTCATGAAAGCAGCACCTCCAGCGCACGTTCTTCGTCTTGTACTTGGAAGACGCGGCTTTCGAGCAGGACCTCCTGCTGTCGGTCTTCAAGTGTCCGGTCTTCGCTCATACGTAGTACGTCCTATGCCTGGGAGTCGGCGAAATATTCGACACCGTCGAATCCGGTGCCGCAGTCGACGCCGACGCATGGCCGGCGAGCGCCAAAGCCCTGTTCCCCTGCGCCGAGGCCGCTTCAGCTACGGAGGCAGCCGACACCAGGCCCGCAGCGGCGCCGACGCTCACCATGGCGCCGTACGCCGTAGCAGCTCCGCTGACGGCTTCCGCAGCCGCCTGGAGGACCGCCAGGGCGTTGTCGGCGGTCGCCGTAGCGAGAACCTCGCCCGCACTCGACCTGATGACGACCATGGCGTCGTAGACGGTCGCGGCAGGCTCCGCAGTACCGGCCGGGGCGTCCGCACGCGGCACGCTCGATACGGTCGCGTCGTACGCCGTAGCGGAGCCCGCCGCCGCCCCTGAACCGGTCGTGACGACCGGAATGGGGCCGTTCGCCGTCGCCGACACCGAGGCGTGGCCGGCGGGGGCGTCCGCGGTGGCCGCGGTGGAGATCGTGGCGTCATAGGCGGTTACTGGTACCGCAGTGGTACCAGCCGGTACCGTCACGGCCACCGTGGGCCCCTCGGCCTCCGCCGAAGCCGAAGCGGACTCCGCCTGAGCTGCGGATATAGCGCTGACGTTATATGCCTCTGCGGTGGCCGATGCAGCACCCGAGGGCACCGCGACAGCGGCCGTGGCGCCTTCTGCCGTCGCCGAAGCGTCAGCGGAGCCCGCCGGAGCGTCCGTCTCGCCGACGGAGGCCACGGTCGGGGCGTAGGCGGTCACGGAGGCTGACGCGGTGCCCGCCGGGGCGTTCGAGGAGCCCGAGGTGTTGACGGTGGAGCCCTCGGCTTCGGCGGTCGCCGAGACGTGCCCGGCCGAGGCGGAGGTCGTGTTCGTCGTTGAGGCATCCTCGGCGGACACCGATGCGCCCGCATGGCCTGCCGGGGCACTTGTGGACCCCTGGGAGGTCACCGAGGCATCCTCGGCCGTCACGGACGCGCCCGCATGGCCGGCGGGGGCGTTCGCGGTACCGGCGAAGGATGGCGCCTCTGCCGCTGCGCCTACTGCCGATGTGCCAGCAGAAGCGGAAATAGCAGATGACGCATCGTCAATGCCCGCCGCAGCCGCCGCATGACCGGCCGGTGCGCTCGTCTGGGCCGCCGTGGACACCGTGGCGTCTTCAGCTACCGCGGACGCCGCAGCTGCGCCCGCAGAGGCACCCGTCGATGCCGTGGGGGCGCTGGCTGTGGCCGTAGTGGAGACGTGCTCGGCGATCCCGAGCGTGTCGTCCAGGTCGGCCGTGACACCCTCAGCCGTGACCGAGACGCTGGCATGCCCGGCGAGCGCCGCCACTGCCGAAGTCGGGGACTCGGCCGTGCCGGTGACCGCTACGTGCTCCGCAATGCCCAGGGTGTCATCAAGATCCACGGTGGGAGCATGTGCAGTAGCAGTGCCGGTGGCACTAGAGGTAAGACCACCAGCAGCCGGAGTCGTGGCACTGGTGGAGACAGATACCGAGACATGCTCGGCATTGGCCGCAGACCCCTTGGTGACCGTGGCATCGTTGGCCACAGTTGAGGCCGAGGCGGTTCCGGCGTTGGTAGTGACGACCGGAATCGGGCCGGACGCCGCCACCGAGGCACTGACATGCTCGGCCAGGCCGAGAGTGTCGTCCAGGTCGGTCGTGACGTCCGTCGCCGTCGCCGTGGCGCCCGAGGTTCCGGCGGGGGCGCCGAGCGCAACTACAGGAGAGTTTGAGGTTGCCGTCACCGATACATGGCCGGCCTCGGCCCGTGTGTCGAGACTAAGAGTGGGGGCCTCGGCTACAGCGGTCGCTGTCGTGGCGCCGGCCTTGCCGCCGACAGCGACGACGGCATCGAAGGCTGTCGCCGACGCCGACACCTGTTCGGCGACGACGATGGTTTCGGGTGTTTCGGGAGGTGGCTTGGTCGTGAGTATGTATGCCTGTGCCGGAAACCCGCGACCGATCCTAGGCATCGGTCACCCCCCAGCTGCTTAGATGTGCTCTTCCCAGACGGCGTAGACGATGGCGTTGACTGTCGCCGTCGTATTGATGCGGAACTGGAGGAAGTTCTCCGTTGTCGAGTTACCGATAACTGGTTCACGACCGAGGGGCCACATCTTGACGTACTGGTTCGTGGGGGCGATGTACTGCCGGTCCAGCGGGCGCAGGGTCGTGTTCGATGTGATAGCGCCACTACCGTAACCTGTACCGGTAGTACCCATCGTAAGTCGGGATGCCGGAACACCGGCAGGCATGTCAAGTGACTTGATGGTTGTTGTTGAATGCGCTGTTGTCATGGTCGAAGCAGTATCAGTAGTAGCGACTTCGAATAGCGCTGGAGTTGCTGCAGCCGAACCATCAAAGCTTACACCCCATTCAACAAGTTTGATCTTGCCGTTGTCCGGCACTTGAAGTTGGAGTGCGACCTTCGCGCCCGTCGCGTACGACGTACCCGCTTGAATTGCGGTCGTTGCGGACAGGGCGGAGTTGTATGCGATGAACAGGGCCACTTCCGCCCCTCCTTAATAAAATGATGCTCGATTGACTGCCTGACGGTAAACGAGCAGGCTGGAACCGGCCGTGTCGGATACGGGGGGAGCGGCCGATACCTGAAGAATGATGACGCCCGAGAAGAGGCCATCCGTGAAACCGGACTCTGAAGCGGTAAAGCTCCGGTTGCCCGTCGCCACAGTTCCGTCCGAGTCCCACAGCTGAAGCCCTGCGGCCTCACCGGAGTCGAGACTGCGACTATCGCGGCTCGCTGTCGGGTCACCGGCAGACCTGCCGGGAACATTCGCCGTTTCGTCGATAAGCGCCGCAACACCCACCGCCCAGTTGCCTGCGTCGGTGTTGTTCACATCTCCCGATGCCAACGTGCCGGGATTTGCTCCCCATACCCCGGAAGAACCCATGATTGGGCTGGTTGTGTCAACCCCCCGATAGCACGACGTAATAGTGCACGTCACGTCAGCATCTGTCGGAGTCACGCCGTCTGTCCACGATGACGGGTCTCCGGCCTGAACAACCCGGTACCCCCAGATGAACACCCCATCGTTTCCGGCGGTTGTGGTGAAATCGGAGTCAACCTGAGTCCAGCCGGTTGGCAGAGCGCCAGCAGTTGACACTGTGTCACCCATAACCACGCCGCAGAGAATAACGTCCCCCGTGGTCGCCCCGGTCGGCTTCAGTAGCGTAAACACGTCACCAGCGGCACTATCTTGCGTATTACCTGTCGCCGCGATGAACGAGATGGCCATCTACATCACCCACATCCGGCCCATAGGGTTAGGATTAGACTGCGCCTCCTGAAGTGCGGCAGCGGCAGTCACCATTAGGCCGTTTGCAGTGATCGCGTCAAAAGTTCCCGTTGTTCCGTTCAGCTGATAACTGCCCGCTGCTGCGGCCGGAAAGCTGAACTCGCTGGCACTCGGGCCGGTATCCGCTTCCGCCGGGCTGGTCCAGCTCCCCGTTGGTCCGTCGACATGATGAGTGGCATCCGACGAAAACGGGCGACTCGCACCGAAGGTCACCACCATGTCAGTTGACTGGACACCTGTCAGCGACGGACTATCGAGAGTACTCACATCCTCGGCAGTACTCGTACCGCTTGTCCGTACCGGACTGGACAGCAAGACACCACGGAACGCCATAACCGCAGCCACGTAAACGTTGGTCGACACGCTCAGGGTAAAGCTCCATGACGCTGGTTCCGAAGCGGTCAATATGCGCCGGGCGATAGTCACCTCAGTGCCAGTACCGTCTGCCGCAGCAGGATCGGTTTCTACGTTGGCGTGAATATTCGTCCAGTCTGCGTGCGTCGTAATGACCTGGTTGCCCGCGTACGTCGCAACACAGCAGATCAGTATGTCATTCTCGGCGACGCCGGACGGCTTAGGAACGGCGATATTGGTGGTGGACGAAGAGCCGACGACAACGCCAGCGGCAACATAGGTAATCGCCATCAGCGGTACGCCCTAGTCCAGTCCATCTCCGCGACGATCACGTCCTCGGTGCTCACCGGTATGTCATGGAACTCTCCGTCTGCGATGAACAGAGACAGGATCGGGTGCGCCCGCCAGTTGGAGGGGACGCCGGCGTTGTCGCTCCAGATCTCGACGTTGTTCAGGTACCACCTGTTGGTGGTGAGACCGAACAGGCAGCCCATGGTGATCCAGTTGCCGCCTGCCAGCGGGGGGCTGGGAGTGTAGTCGAGATGCGGCCCCCCAGGGTCTCTGGTGTGGTTGGTCAGCTCCAGCACGCCCTGGTTGTCCCCGTGCCACTCAAAAACGTCGACCTCGCCGTTGCCGTTCTGCGGGACCCCTTCGATGTCGTCGCCCCAGGTCCACATAGAGACCCAGGCGCCGACATGGACGGGAAGCTTGATCCTCGCCTCCCAGTAGTCGTTGGGAAGCAGCTCGAAGTATTCACTGGTCGTTTCGGTGGTGATAAGGCCGACATTCCACCTGCCGCCGGGTGCGCCGGAGGTGGCGGTCATCTTGCACTTGCCCTTGGTGTTTGTCACCGCGGACGCGTTCAGGTAGTTGAGCAGATTTCCCTGAAAGTTGTTCGTCGGGCCACCGTTGGGGAAGCTCCATGAGAACCCGTTACGCCACCTGACCGACTGGAGGGCCGTGAAGTCATCTGCCCAGATGAGTGACTTGCTCTGCACAGGGGCGGGGAGGCTGGCGGTGGGGGTGGGCTGGGCGCTGATCCACGGGTTGATGACAGCCATTACCCGATACCTCCCGCTCTAATTCCGGCCGAGACTCCCGGCTGACTTGCGACAGCAGGAACGGCCACCGTCCCCGGCTCTACACGGAAGTCCTTATCATCGAAAGCCACGCTCGTAACAGACAGCGACGCCGACGCCGACGCGTGCCCGGCGATAGCGTTGGCCACACGCTGCGCCCTGAGGGCGAAAGTGAACGCTGTGTTGTTCGCCTCGGTGCCCGTCGCAGTAACGGCGACACCAGGCTTGGCCGCAGCCGTGCCCTCGAAGTCGTGATTCCAGCCGTAGAGCGCCTGAGTTCGAGAGGTGTTGCCAGGCGTGGTCTGGCTGGTTTCGAAAACCTCCTGGGTGAAGGCCGTACTCGCGAACGAGATAGGCGTCGCGCTGGAGATGAACGACGACCGCACGAAGAACATCCGGCCGGTCGTGGTGTCGTTGGCCGTCATTGTCGGAGTCGTAACCGGCTCCGTAGCGCCCGTACTGTTCGAGGTCGCCGGATCGTTCGCGATCGGGTCGGCAGTGTCACATCCACGCCAGGCGGTGAGCGCTACATGGATCGGCCCGTTTGCCGATGTCCCCCAGGTGTACGTGGCTGGCTCGGACCCGCCCGCGACCTTGTAGTACAGCCTGGTAAAAAGGGTGCTGTTACTGGTGCTGGCGAACTCTGTGAAACCCGAAGGCGGGGTTACGGTCACTGAGTTGCACGTGAACGCCGCTACCAGCACGTCATTCAGTGCAGTACCGGTCGGCTTGTTCACCACCAGAGAGTTGGTGTCCGCCGTGGCACCGGTCCCTGCCGTGGTCGCCGTACCAACCTGGGTGATCTGGTTGATAGGGACCCTGACCCAGGTGATGTTCTCGTACGCGTTGGCGGTGCCGCGCTCGTACAGCAAGCCGACGCTGTTGTTGCTGACGGGGCACAGGTCGCTGTAGGCGGTGTCTTCGAGTCGCCAGATGGTGTGCGAGGTCGTCCAGACGGTGCCGCCGTTGGTGCTGATCCTGAGGACCATGTTGTGGCGGGTGCTGGGGTTATCCGATCCGGAGAACACCAGCTTGGAGCCGTTCTGGATGGGGCCGTGCTGAAGGACGGATCCCTGAACGAACGTCGACACCATGCCCGAGTCACCAGGAGAAGTCCAGGACGCGCCCCCGGTGTTGGATATAGACCTGATCCTGTCCGGACCGGTGCCGCCCTCGTTGCGGGAGAACATGACCAGGACGCCGTCGGTCAGTTCCGCAATCGTCGACTCGTTGTAGTTCCGGACCCCTGTGCTGTCGGAGATCGTGGTACCCATGACCCACGTAACGCCGTCATCGGAGTAGATGCAGCCGGCGTGATAGCCAGTCGTCGGATGGTTTCCGTTGATCGGCACTATCAGCCGTCCGGCTTCTGTCCGGATACCGTGACCGGGGCCGGTGGCGAACCAAGTCCAGCCGGAGGGCCTCAAACTGGAGAGGTCCGTGGAGGCGCTCCAGGTGACACCGTCGTCAGTGGACTTGGTGACGAACGGAAAACGGTTGGAGCCGCCGCTCGCGTCCTGCTTCGTGTACATCAGGTAGATGTCGCTGCCATTGACGATCGGGACAGGGTTGCCAACGGTGTTGGTGCCGTTCTCCTTGACCTTGAAGACCGAGCCCCAGGTGGCGCCGCCATCCGTCGAACGCCGCGCGATCAGGTCGATATTGCCGAAGTCTCCCTCGATGTGGCGGCCCTCGGCGAACGCGACGAGCGTCCCGGTGGACGTCTTGACAACCGCCGGAATGCGGACCTCGGTGTAGATGTTCGAGGTGCCCGGCTCCACCGTGACATCCGACTGGAACACGTCGACCGAAGCGCCGTAGTCCCCAGCTGCCGGAGCAAGAGCGGCGGCGATGGTGACAATCCCGGCGACGGAGCTGGTGGTTACGTTTCCGGTCGTACCGTTAATCTGGTACGCCATGTCGCAGACTTGGTAAAAGTCGAACGCGCTCACGCCGCGCCCGGAGTTGGCGGCGGCAGGTGACGTCCAGCCGCCGGTGGCCGGCGCATCCAGGGCGAAGCTGGCGTTGGCGGTGTGGTTGATACCGCCACCGAAGATGACGACCATGTCGGTGGCCTGAACACCCGTCAGGCTAGGGCTGGAGTGACTGGTGACACCGGAACCCCACCCGGAACCGGCATCGGTCCGCAGCGGGCTTGTGTTGTCGACCCCAGAGAAGGTGATAGCCGAAGCCGTCGCACGCTGGCTCGCCGTACCCAACACGAACGTATAGGTCGCCGGATCCGATGCTCCAACGATCCTGTACGCCGTATGCAGGTTCGCGCCGTCGGTGGTGTTGATGGCCCGGATCGTCACCCAGCCGCTGGGGTTGGTGACCGTGAAGTCCTGATCCGTCTCAACACAAGCGACGATCACATGGCCCTGCAAAGTCCCGGAGGGCTTAGGCAGGTTGACATCCGTCGAACTAGTGGACTGAGCAACCGAAGAGGCGGCAACGAAACTGATGGCCATTACCGCCCCCTATTCATAACTAGACCGTAATTCTAAAGAGGCCATCCGCATGCCACACGACGGTGAAAGTACCCGTGGTGACCGACTGCGCCCCGCCAAAATAATGGAACGTGACGCCCTGCTTAGCCACACCGCCGGTGCCGGCCGTGATGGTGTCGTCGTACACCAGGCAGCCGAACGCGTTGGTGATGGTCACCGTGTTGGCGTGCGTGGTGTCGGCAGCGTCGAACTGCATTACGCCCGTGGACGGGACGGTGACGGTCTTACTGCCCAGGGCGATGCCGCCCGTGACCCAGTCTGAAGAACCGTCAGTGTCGGTGACCTCGTTACCGGCCGTCGCCCAGGCGCCTGTGTTGAAGCCGGTGTCCGTGATGACCGCGTCCTTGTCCGGCAAGGTGTCGTTGTCGTACAGGGCGACCTTGATGCTGTCCTCTGCGAGGCTCACGAATTCGTTGGCGCCAAAGTTCCCGTGAACCATCTGAGGCCACGCCCGGAACATAGCGCTTCCTGCTGTTGCCCAAGACATTAACTTACTCCTCCACCTGATTTTGCGAGCGGCGCGAATACCGCAACGTCGTTTCCATCGTCGCGAGTTGTCTCTACTCGCATAATCGGGCGACCCTCGCCGTCATGAGTGACGACCTCATCGCCTATATAGTCCTCACGCTCTTTTGCCTCGATCTTGCATCGAGTACCGGCGGGGACCATCGGGGCGGTAAGCCCCTTCAGCCCCCGGCACGCATGCATACGCGAGTGGGGCTGAGCTTCGTAAGTTACGTCCTGAAGGGTGCAGTTGGGGCACTCCCAGCGCCGCTCTGCGTTCAGGATCGGGACATTGTTGAAGTACATGCGGGTCCTATTTAGTTGTGACACGTGACGGATACGTGCTCGGCCTGCGCGAATACCGGATCTGACGTAACAGTGGAGAGCGCCTCGACAGATATTGCGACCTCTTCGGGCGCGGGCTTGATGCTGACCATCGGCTGATAGGCCGTTGAGGTCGCCGAAGCGGATCCGGCGGTGAATCTGGTACCGAAAATCACCGTGGCGTTGTTCGCGACGACGGATGCGGAGGGTGAGGCGGCCGAAAGCGTGGATGCGACCACAGAAGGGCTCGCGACCACGTCTGCGGACGTAGTTGCACCCAGCGGCGAGACATCGCCGGAGAACAAAGCCGTAGGCATAGGCAGGTCAATTCGGATGCGCAGGTCGCGCACCGCAGCCCGTGTGCCTAGCTCGTAACCCTCCTGCGTGATGATGAACCAACGCTCCTCGCGCTCGATCTCCACCACGTTGTCGGCGAACCGCCGTGTTTCGCCGCCTATTTGGACGACGGGAAGGATCGTCACGTCCAGGGAGCCCGCGGAGGCACCCAGGCCGGCCATGGACACGGTGATGGGCACCTGGACGTCCAGTGTGCCGTCGTACTCGCCGTTGAAGATCTCGCCGTCGATGACGGGGAGCGGCAGGTCCGCATCGAGGTCGCCCGGAATCTCCGGCGAACCCGACATCGACACCGACGGGACCATCGGGATGGTGGCATCCATCGTGGCGGTGAGGCCATCGGTCTTGAAGGCCCAGGTGACCGCGACGTTGTGACTCTCGGTCTGCGAAGACGTTATCGCCAGGCCAGGCTTGGAGCCCGACGAGGTGTAGTCGCTGGAAGCGAAGTACAAGCCGATCGAGTAGCAGACAGAGCCCCCGGAGAAGACGCCTACATCGGTGATCTCAGTTACGCCGGTGGCCGTGAACGTCGCCGGCGTAGATCCGGCGAACCTTACCGTCCGCAGGTAGAGCAGATGCCCGACAGTGCCGCCCGAGACGCTCGGGGTCGAGTACGGCTCGGACTGGCCCGCAGAGGCGACCGCAACCGGCTCTATGTCGATTAGATTGGAGGCGTCGAGCCCCCTGAGGCCGCTGATGGTCAGAACAAGCGGAGACGCCGCCGACGGGACGGTGAAGGTGTAGCTGGTCGGCTCACTGGCCGTCGCCACCTTGTAGAAGATCTGATTCCGGAAGGTGTCGATCTCGCTGTCGTTCAGCTCGGTCCAGCCGGCCGGCGGTGTGCAATTCTGGTTGTTCGACGTGAAGACCGCGAGGAGTAGGTCTCCGGTACTGGTGCCGGTCGGCCTGTTCGCCGTTACGGACGACGCGTTCGCCTGAGTGGCGGTTTGGGTGTTGAAGTGCGTGACAGCCACGCGCTAACCCCCTAATCGGTCAGACGGCGCCCAGGAGGGGCTTGACGACCCTCGATTCGGCCTCAACGAGAACGACGCGGATACCGAACCTCCGCGTCTCGCCAACGGCGGCCATTACGGGGGTGATGACGGCATCCAGGGGGCCTTCGGGGTTCACGGCCGCTGAAATCGACGCAACGGGCTCGATGACGACACCCATGGTTCCCTCGGGGGGCGTGGCGATACCTTCGCCGACTACAGAGAGTAGCGGGAGCGTTACATTCAGCGTTCCATCGTGGCTCACCGTGCCCGGGGCGCTGACAACGAGACTCGGCAGCGTAAACGCCATATCCCCGGACACGACAGTGTCATTGGAGTCCAGAATGCACACCCAGGCGGCAGCAGAACCCCAGACGGCGCCTCGCGTGACATTCCGGGTCGAATCGCCGACCGCAACAGTCCCGCCGGAGTCCCAAATGCCCGCCTGGACCGCGGTGGTGTCGTCCGTCCTCTTCAGGCCGGCAATGACACGCTCGGTCGTCTCGTTACTGTCGATCTCGAAGTTGATCGACGAGGAGGAGTACGCCCCGATCGTGACCCGCCAGTTCGTCACCTTCGGATTGGTCACCGGGCCGACCGAGAGCGACGTAGTCGAGCCCGCCACCGCAGTGTCGGTGTCCTCCAGCGCGAGCACACCACGATATGCGACGCATAGCTGGGACTCCACGTAGGCGGCATTGCTGTAGGAGCCGTTCCAGGAGTTTGGCTCGCTGGACCCGGCGGTGCGGGTCATGATGAAAAGCTGGCACGGCTGGGTGTTACCGCTCTGGGCAATGAAGTCGTCAACCAGCGCCCAGCCCGACGGCAAGGTGATCGTGGCCTTTCCTTCGTTCCTGCCAGGAAATGTGGCCACGGCGGCGATCATAAGGTCGCCGGATGCGACTCCGGACGGCTTATTGATCTGAAATGACGTGTTATTGTCCTGGCTGGTAACACCCGTCGAGCCAACGAAGGAGATAGGCATTTATCTAACCCCCTCCGTCACCATAACGCCTAGGACGTCGGCATTGTGAGGCCGCGAGCCTGGGCACGGTTTCGACATGCGGTAATGCCGCAGTAATCCATGACGCCTCCTACTATATCAGCTAGTAGGCATTGTGATCGTCCCACTTGTGATCGTGACATTGACGCCGGAGGTAATCGACGTCGTATTCAGGTTGATCTGCTGCCCAGAAGTACCCACAGAACCGTCCAGGACATTTCCAGGAGTCGACGTCTCGATCCGGAACCAGCCAGCCGTACCCGTCGCCGCCGCCGCCACCGTCTTCGGGGTGCCTGCCAGGGTGATGACCCCGTTCGAGGCGGCGCCGAAGCTCGGATCGTTGAGCGTGAACGTAGCGAGCAGGGTGCTGCCACCCGTTGAGGTATCACCGGTGGCAGGCTGGGAGCCGGTGTAAATCTTGAGCGTCCCCGCGCCAGTACCGGCATCCACGGCGGTAGTGACGGCGCTAGCCAGAGTATTCGCGGTCGCCACAGCAAGGCGTACTGCCATTTTAAGTTGTCCTCTCAGCGCTCAGAGACGCGAATAGTTATCGAGCGGTCATCCGTACGCCCCGAGGACGTCGAAATGCGATTTGTGACCTGATAAACCTGGCCGGCAGTGCCCCCAGAGAGCCAAACTGTCGCAGTTTTGGTCGTATTACTCGTAGAATCGATGGTAATTCCGACAGAAGAGGTAAAAATGGACGTGGAAATCGTCTCCCCCTCGTCCAGCCATTCATTCCAGTCCCACACCCAGTCGAGTACTGCGTCCGGATCCTTTTTGTGGTCGGCTACAGCCATCAGTAATTCCCCCTCCCGGTTTGCTGGAGTGAAGTCGGAACGGAGCCTCGATCTTGATGGGGGGGTATGCCGAGGCCGCTTTTTGGCCCTGAACACCTCATGCGGGTCTCCTTGAGGTAAAGGCGCCTCCAAGGCTCTGACCTGCGAAAACGCCCTTGACCCGGGAAATTTTCACTACGGGGAGAAATCCGGTCGAG
>Ga0299913_10001012_pt1 | contig 19712 bp, 14 predicted proteins | sample RVTome_9_FD_201360 | JGI IMG/M metagenome (GOLD analysis project Ga0299913, IMG submission 201360) | Soil microbial communities from uranium-contaminated site in the Upper Colorado River Basin, Wyoming, United States - RVT155D38 (version 2) ... | reverse complement strand
GTCCTTCCTGAAGAGGCGGATCTCGATCCGGTCGAGCGTCACGTCCTCCGCTCCCCGCCACTCCTCGTTCTTGACGAGGACGAGCGACTGTCCGTGCGTCCAGCGGGCGAGCCTGAACGGGCCCGAGGTCACGATGTGCTCAGGCTCGGCCCAGTCGTCACCGAAGCGTTCGACGGTGGGGCGGTGCAAGGCGCCGAAGCAGACGCAGCTGAAGCCTCCGACCAGCTCCGGGAACCACGGTTGCGGCTTTGTGAGGCGGACCTCGAGCGTGTGGTCGTCGACGGCACGCACCCCGACGTCGTCCCATAGCGCCTCGCACTCGCGTTCGTCAGGGTCGCATGAGTGGTAGGCGTTCGCGCCGGCGATGACCGAGAAGATTCCTGCGTCGCCTTCCGGCCGATCTTCCGAGAGCGTGTGCCGCCAGCCGTACACGTAGTCGTGGGCCGTGAGCGCGTCGCCGTTCGTCCAGCGGCCGTCCCGGCGCAGGTGGAACGTGAGCACGCGACCGTCGTCGCTCCATTCCCAGCGCTCGGCGACGTTCGGCACCGCCTTCAGATCGTCGTCGACCTTGACGAGCGGGTCGAAGAGGTTCCAGGGCACGTTCACCGGCAGGTCCGCGAGGGCGTACCACGAGGGCTCGTCCGGCTCCTCGCCGACGATCCCCCACCGGAGCACCTGGTCGCCCGAGCCCGCGGCGTCCTTGCCGCCGCTGCCGCTGCACCCTGCCAGCAGTAGCAGGAGGGCGATCATTAGCCCGAGCCGTATGTGCATCGTAACCAGCGTCGCAGGTTTTCGGCGGTGATCCAAGGCGCTCCGATCCGTCGAGGGCTGATCCCAGCCTGCTCCGCCTCGGTATCGGTTCGGCTGCGGTCCGGTTTCGCGCGCAGTCGGCTGCAACCGCTGCGTTACCGCTCGGAAACTACGTGTCGTCAACGTCGGCCCGTCCTGGTTTCACGCCAAGGAGGCCACCATGCACAAGCTCGCGTCCGTGACCGCTGCCGTGGCGTTCTCGCTGCTTGCGGTCGCGCCGGCCGACGCGGTCGACGAAGGCGTCGCCGACGGCGACGCGCACCCGAACGTCGGCCTGCTCGCCTTCGACGTCGACGGTGGAGGCGAGACGCCGCCGTTCGGCCTCTGCACCGGTTTCGTCGTCTCCGACAGCGTCTTCGTCACCGCCGCGCACTGCATCACGGCAGTGCCCGAGGGGGTCGAGTGGGCGGTCACCCTGGAGCCGGGCAGCCCGACGAGCCCGGTCCTCACGCCCGGGTTCTTCCCGGACGACTTCCCGTTCGTCGTGACCGTTCCGGTCCACCGAGCGACCGGTGCCGTCGTCCACCCGGACTTTCGGGTCGGCTGGCGTGCAGCCCACGACGTTGCCGTCGTGCTCTTCCCGGCCGGGACGTTCGCCGGCGTCACGCCGGTCGAGCTGCCGGCGGCCGGCCTGCTCGACCGGCTCGCGGCCGGCGGGGGTCTCCACGGTCGGTCGTTCACGCTCGTCGGCTACGGCGGGGACGAGGAACGCGGCGCGGGCTCGCCGGCTCTCTTCATTCCCGGCTACCGGCAGGCCGCCAGGGCCCCATTCCAGGCGCTCACACCCGAGCACCTGCGCCTCCAGCTGACCGCGGCCGCGACCGGCGGGGGCGCTCTCTGTGCGGGCGACTCCGGCTCGCCCCAGTTCCTCGACGAGACCAACCTCGCCGTCTCGCTGCTGACCGAGAGCAGCAGGTCGGACTCCTGCCGCGGCGCCCAGGCCGCCCAGCGGCTCGACACTCCTGCCGAGCGCGCATTCCTCGACCGGCACGTCCAGCTGCTCATGCGCCTCGAGCCTTGATCGCAAATCCGATGCAGTGCGCCGTCGTCCGTCTTCAAAGACAGACCGAGCCACACGCCGACGGTGCCGTGCAAGAACGCTTGTGCGGGAACGCCCCAGGGTCGGTCAAGACAGTCGGCTCAGCGTTCAGTCGCGCGCTCGGTCAACGCGGACCCGTCTTCCCGATCGGCGCTGGCTCACGCCGTGACAGTGGTGGGGGAGTCGAACGTCCGATCTTGGGATTAGAGGGGATCCCCGCTCGTTCCGGAGCTCGGGAGGCGGCCCAACCGAGCCGACGCCCTCTCAACAAGAAGCCCTGTCAAGGCCCGGTCGCCCAGCGCGGCGAAGCCTCGAAGTGCTGCCTTCATCCGATTTCGAGCCGCCTGAATGGAGCGTTTGTGGAGCCAACCGGTCGCAACCATGGAACGTCAAGCTCCGAAGCTCGAGGTAGCGCCTACCGGCATGCCGAGAGGAGTACGCCCTCGTCCGGCGTGGGAACGACCAGGCACATCAAGAAGCTGGCGAGGAAGCTCATTGCCCACCGCGTGCCTCTCGAGCTGGGTTCGCGGAGGGCTCGTCGCTCGGGTCAGCCTGAACTCGCAGCGGGGCGCGACACCGTCTCGACACACCGCTCACCGTTTGCGGTCGTCTCCGGCGCGCGTACCCGGTAGGTCGCGCGACCCTTCGGTATCGAAACGGTGAACAAGCCGGCTCTGTCGGTTCGCGCCCTGCGAGTGATCGACCAGCCCTGCTTTGTACGTCGCTCGGCGATCACCGGGGCTAGCGCGCGACACTGAACGTAGCCGTCGACGACACGCAGCGCGCCTGTCGCACGCTGCGCGCGAACACGCAGCGTGAGCGTGCGTCGGTGCGACGAGGCGCTGAACGATGCGCTCGCGGAACCGTCGCCCGCGAGGACACAGGTGGCCGTCCCGCTGCACGCTCCGGTCCAACCCTTGAAGATTGCGCCCGTAAAGGCCGTCGCCGTGAGGGTCACCGAACGTTGGAACATCCCTGTACAGCTACCGGGGCAGTCGATTCCAGCGGGGTTGCTCGTCACGGTGCCGGGGCCGCTTACCGCGACGGAAACGGTCAGCGACCTGCTGGCGGGGCGCCGACCCCCTAGGCGACACCGACTCCCGCCGCACCGGTTCCTCCGGGGGCGCGAGGCGGTCTTCGGCGATCACTGGATCTACACCGAGAAGCACCGCTTTGGTACGCAGCGCTCGACGCGGCACTGCTTCAGCGCTTCGCAGTCATGCGCGGCCGCGCCGCGTCTGGCGGAGGCTCACGGTGCGTCCCCGCGCGCCTCGAAGCCGCGCGTGAGGTGGCGCCGGCGACAGTCGTTCGAGCAGAAGAAGAGCCGTACCCCGTGCTCCTCGACCGAGGGCAGGTGCTTGTCCGGGTCGAGCACGAGCCCGCAGACCGGGTCCTGCCGCACGTCCGACCGGCCGTTGCCGGCGAGCTCGTTGAGCAGGACGAGCTCGTTCAGCAGGAGCCTCGGGAGCAGGAAGTGGTCGTGAACGCGCTCGTGCCCCTCGCGACCGACCTCCGCTGCGTGGTCGGGGTCGCGGACCATGCCGACGATCGCGGCCGCCGCCTCCTCGACCGAGTCGACCAGAACACCGCCGGCGCCGTCTGCCATCTGCAGCGGGATCCCTCCGGCCCGGCCGGCGACGACCGGCGTTCCCTTCCAGAGCGCCTCCGAGATGACGAGGCCGAACCCCTCGCGGATCGACTTCTGAAGCACTACCGATGAGAGACGCTGGAAGGCGTTCACCTCGATGTTCCCGACTCCAGTCAGGTTCGTGAACAGCTTGATCGCCTCGTCGCCGCCCGCCTCGGTCTGAATCTGCCGGTAGAGGTCCCAGCCTTCCGGGTCGTCGAGCGCCATCGAGCCGACCAGTGCGAGCCGGAGATTCGGGATCTCGGCGCGCGCGAGGCGATACGCCTCGATGACCCCGAGCGGATCCTTCCAGGGGTCGAAGCGTGACACCTGCGTGACGAGCGGCGCGTCGAGCCGCACTCCGATCCAGTCGAGCACCTGTCTCGCGGTGATCCGGGCCAGCGGCAAGTTCTTCGGGCTGAGCGGGTCGATCGCAGGCGGGATGATCCCGACGCGGTCGATCGGCAGGTCCGGTGGCACGAAGTCGGGCAGCGTGAACACTGCGGCGTCGTAGTCCGAGAGGAAGCCGCGGACGAAGTCCCAGGTCTCCGGGTTCGGCTGGCTGGTCTCGATGTGGCAGCGCCACAGCCAACGGGCACCGCCCTTTCCGCGCATCGGCAGGACGGCCGCCGGCTGAGGATCGTGGACGACCACGAAGTCGTACTCGTCCACGATCAGGTCGGCGTTGCGCGCGGAGGTTGCCAGGTATGCCTCCCGCTCGAGATCGCTCAGCGGGCGGGGGTCGCCCTGGAGGCCGTTGTGGATCGCCTTCGTGACGCGGAAGAACGGCTCGTCGCCGGTGATCACCTGCCACTCGACGTCGAGGCCGAGGTCGCGGAGGAGGGGAACGCCCGACCGGAGCAGCTCGGAGACGCCACCGCCGTACGGCGTCGCGTTCAGCTGGAGGATGCGCGCGCCGCGGAGGCGCTCCGCCTCGCGGTCGAGCGCCTCGAGAATGTGAATCGGTACGACGTTGAAGTACGCCGCGAGCGAGCGCTCGCCGACCTCCACGGTCTGGAGCCGCGTCGAAGCGCGTTGTGTCTCCGAGACGACTGCCATCGTCTTCACACTCCTCTCACTGGTAGCGCAGCGCCTCGGCGGGATAGACCCGGGAGGCCCGGAGCGCGGGCGCGAGCGTGGTCAGCAGCGCGACCGCGTAGACGACGACGTAGATGAGCCCGAGGCTCGCCCAGGGGACCGTCAGCGACAGCGTGTCCCAGCTGGGTTGCTTGGCCGAGTCGGCGATGATGTTGTAGCCCAGCACCAGCCCGAGCACAGTCCCGACGGCGATTGCCGTCAGGGCGACGAAGGACGACTCGAGCAGGAAGGCGGCCTGGATCATCCGGCGCTGGAATCCGATTGCGCGGAGGACGCCGATCTGCTGGCGACGTTCGACGACGGAGCGGGCGCTGATCACCCCGAGCGCCGCCACGCCGACGACGAGACCGAGGCCCATGAAGCCTTCGACGATGTAGTTGAAGGTCTTCTGCGCCGCCAGCGCGTCCTCGAGCGTGTCGCCGAGCGCCTCAGCCTCGATGCCGTTCGCGAGGAAGGCGGACTCGAACGCCTTCGCGGACGCGGCGGCGTCCTGCCCCTCGCGCAGCGCCAGCCAGTAGGTGCTCGGCGCGGCGCGCGCGCCGACGAGCGTCGCCAGCGTCCGCTGGGAGGTCGAGATCCCGATCATGCCCTCGGGCACGACGTCCCTCAGCACCCCGATCACCGTCAGCCTCAGCGTCCGCCCGGTCTGGGGATCGCGGACGTCCACGGGCACGGGTGCGAAGCGACCGTCCTCGACGTAGAAGCCGCTCAGCTGGAAGTCCGGGAGGACGGCCTGGCCGAAGTTGTCCCGCCGCGGCGCCACGAACCCGTCCACGACGGCGATGTTCGGACGGCTCCGTAGCGCTCGCCAGACGTCGGCACCGGAGCCGTAGCCGTCCGCAATCGCCGCGAAGCCGAAGGTCGTCTGGCCCAGGAACGCGTCATCGAGTCCCGTGACGGGGTATGACTCGTACGCGCGACCCGTCCTTGCCTGCGACGCCTCGAGCGGGACGATCGCCTGCGTCGCGACGACGCGTACCCCGGGCGCGGCCCGCGGGACGTCAACGGCGGCGTTGCCGAGCGGCGTGGCCGGGGCCGCCACCGCCCGCACGTCGAACCCGCCGCCGTACACGTCCGTGTCGTCCCAGGCGTTCATGAACGAAACGGAGACGGCTGTGCCGACGACGAGCGTGAAGACGACAAGCGTGAACATTGCCAGCGTGACGCCGGTCCGGAAGAGGCTCCGGAGCGGGTACGCCATCGAGAGCTTCAGCACCGGCGCGACCGAGCGGATCCGGCCGAACGCCCACGTCAGCCAACCGGCCAGCAGGCGCGCGTTGTACATGAGCACCCAGGTCGCGCCGACGACGATCATCAGCCCGCCCGTGAGGAACGCGTCCATGCCCCAAGAGAACTGCGTGATCCGGTCGAGGACGCTCCACGGCAGGAGCCAGAGGACGACGATCGCGAGGCCCGCGCCCGTGTAGACGCCGCGGTCGTGCGCTCCAAGCATCTTCGCCAGCGACGCCAAGCTCACGAGCGCGAGCGATACGCCGAGCATGAACACCGTCCCCTGCGCCGAGGAGATCCCGGAGACGGTCAGGAAGCCGCCGGCGAGCACGCCGAGCAGCGGCAGGATCCAGCGGCGGCGGCGGCGTTGCCGCGGCGGCTCGGGCAGGTTCCGCACCGCGGTCGCGATGTTGAGGACGCTCACCCTCCACGCGGACACGGTCACGACGGCGAGCGTCAGCAGGACGCCGAGTGCGTACGCGAGCAGCATGCTCTGCAGCCGGACCGAGTACGCGATCTCGATCCCGAACGAGCCCAGGGCTGCGGCCATCGCGATCACCATCCCGTAGGCGACGCCCAGGCCGAGAAGCGTGCCGACCGCGGCGGCGACGACGTCGTAGGCGACGCCTTCGAAGAGGTACATCCGCACGAGATGGCCGCGCCGCGTGCCCACCGCGCGAGCGATCCCGAGCTCGCCGCGCCGCTCGGCGGCCAGCATCACGAAGATCAGGAAGATCAGCAGGATGCCGGCGGCAATCGAGAAGCTGCCGAAGGTCGTGAACAAGGTCATGAATGCGTTCCCCTCCGCATCCGCGATCTCGAGCCCGTCCTTCTTCTCCGGATCCGACTCGAGCCCGAGCGATGCGAGCGTCGGCGCCAGCAGGCGCTCCACCTCGTCGCTCAGCTTCGCGCCCGCCTCGGCGTCGCCGCGGTTCGAGACGAGCACGTGCTCGATCAGCCCGGGGCGCACGAGCAGCTCCTGCGCGGTCGCGAGCGGAAGCAGCATCGCGGCCCCGTCGGTTCCAGCGCCGTCGAACTCGACGACCGCCCTGACGCGAAACGCGAGGGCTTGGTTCCCGGCGAGGACGAGCAGGCGGTCGCCCACGGCTCCGGAGAGCTCGTCCGCGGCGTCCCGGTTCACATAGATCTCATCGGCCGAGAGCTCCGACAAGGTCACCGTCTCGGAGCCCGAGCGGATCGGAGCGAACCTGGCGAGCGCCGACGGATCGCTTGCGAACAGTGCGACGCGCGGCTCGTTCTGGCGGCTCGTGTGATCCTGGACGGCCACCGTCTCGATCACGGCGGGTGCCACGCCATCGACGAGCGCCGAACCGGAGACGGCGTCACGGATCTGCCGGTACGCCGACTCCGCGAACCAGCTCGCCTGCGTGGACTCGGAGACGGCGATCGACTCTACGTCGGTGCCCCTCACGGAGACGAGCTCGTCGGTAGGCCCGAGCGAGCGGATCACGGACGAGCGAATCGTCGAGCTCATGGTGTCGCCGGTGGCGAGCGCGGCCGCGATGATCGCCGTACCCAGCATCAGCCCGGTCACGATCAGCACCGACCGGCCGCGGCGGCGCGGGATGTTGCGGAGACCGAGCTTCAGAAAGATGGGATCGCGGAGCGCCAGGAGCGCGACGACGGCGAGCCCTGCTCCGAGGGCGATCGCGAACGCCGTCGCCAGCGTCGAGGCCGGGATACCGAAGAGGTCGTTCATGATTCCTCCTAGCTGGGCGCGAGAACGGGCGTCTCGGCGTAGACGACCTCGTAGCCCTCCCGGCCGGCCGGCGCAGCGAAGAGAGTGACGAACCGCTCGACCTGGGCCGTCCAGAAGCCGGTGGCGAGGGCGGCGTCGGCGTCCTGCTTCGAGGCCCAGAGCGTCAGGACCACTCCCTTCGCGTCGTCGTTTGCGAGCACGAGCACGCCCTCGAAGCCGGGCTGGGCGTGAAGCTCTGGCAGTACCAGTTCCTTGAAGCGGTCGAGCGTGTCGTCGACGTCGAAGCGGACGGGATCGAACTCAAGCAGCGTCACGCGCGAGTACACGGGGCACCTCCAGTCGGTTGTCCTCGGTGATCCGGCCGTCGACCATCCGCACGATCCGGTCGCAGCCGCGGCCGATCGCGATGTCGTGCGTCACGATCAGGAAGGTCAGCCCGCGCTCGAGGTTGAGCCGGCGCATGAGGCGCATCACGTCCTCGGCGTTCTCGCTGTCCAGATCGCCCGTCGGCTCGTCCGCCCAGACGATCGCCGGGTCGTTCACGAGCGCGCGCGCGATCGTGACGCGCTGGCGCTGACCGCCCGACAACTCGTCCGGCACGTGCCCCGCCCAGTCGGCGAGGTCGACGAGTTCGAGTGCCGCGAGCGCGCGACTGCGCGCCTCGCCTGCGGGGACGCGCGCGACCAACAGCGGCAACTCGACGTTCTCCACCGCAGTCAGCACGGGCATCAGGTTGTAGAACTGAAAGACGAAGCCCATCCGCCGCGCTCGGTAATCCGTGCGCTTGCGGTCGGACATCGCGGAGAGGGGCGTCCCCTCGATCACGACCTCGCCGCCGTCGATCGCGTCGAGGCCGGAGAGGCAGTTCAGGAGGGTCGTCTTCCCGCAGCCGCTGGGTCCCATGATCGCGACCATCTCGCCGCGAACGATCGCGAGATCGACACCGCGCAGCGCGTTCACGCGCACGGTTCCGGTGTCGTACGTCTTGTGAACCGACTGCGCCTCGACGATCGCGTCGTCTGCTCGTGCAGCGTCCATCGTGCCTCCCTTCATCCGATGGCTCGAGCTTCGCCGCCGGCGCGCGTCCCGACATCAGCGAGGCGCCTGATCGCCCTGTGGCGAACTACTGAGCTTCGGGTCGCCCGGGAAGGAAGCTTTCGTCCGTCAGCACGAGGCCGACGATCGCGACGGCCGCTCCTCCGGCGACGGCCGTCAGCCCCCAGGCTCCCGGCACGACGAGCTCGAAGAAGCCGCGGACGAACGGGAGCGCGAGCGCGGCCGCGTACATCGCCGCGAGCGCGACGCAGAGGCCGCCGACCGCGACCCCGCGCCGCTTCCCATCCGCCTCGAGCGCCAGCACGAGATAGAGGCCGACGACGACGAGCGTCGTCGTCGCCACCGATCGCGCTTCGATGAGCGGGAGCTGCGCGACGTCGAGCGCGAAATGGTAAGCGGAGAGGACGGCGATCCCCGCCGCCGCGCCGGCCGGCAAAGCGAAGTGGGCAACATCTCGAAGGAAGCGCTCGCTCCGCCAGGCACCGGCGCTGGGCGCGAGGGCGAGGAAGAAGCCGGGGATACCTACCGTCAGGCTCCCGGCCAGAGTCAGGTGGCGCGGGAGTAGCGGGTATGCGGCGTCGGTGATGCCGATCAGCAGGATCAGGAACGCCGCGAAGACCGACTTCGCCACGAACAGCTTCGCCACGCGCTGGACGTTGCGCAGGATCCTCCTGCCTTCGCCGACCATGAGCGGAACCGAGCCGAAATCGCCACCGACGAGGACGACGTCGGCAACGCTGCGTGCCATGTCAGTGCCGCTTCCCTGCGCGATCGCCAGTCGGGCCGCCTTGAGCGCAGGCACGTCGTTGACACCGTCTCCCACCATCGCGACGTAGCGGCCCGAGGCGGCCAGCCGCTCGACGAAGCGACGCTTCCCTTCCGGGCTGATGCGGCCGACGACGTTTGCCTCGAGCGGAGCGTCTTCCGCCTCGCCGGCATCGACGACCGTCCTCGTCGGGATGCCGGCGTCCCGTGCGATCGCAGCCGCCGTGGCGGGAGCGTCACCCGAGAGGATCTTCACCTCGACGCCCTCCGCGCGCAGGAACTCGACGGTGCGCCGCGCCTCCGGTCGCAGCCGCTCGGAGAGCACGGCAATGCCGAGCGCGTGCACGGCGTCGACGGGCCGGCTCGGCGACGTGCCGAAGGCGACCACTCGTCGCCCGGCGGCCTGCTGCCGGGCCACCGTCTCCGCGAGGCCCTCGAGCCGGAAGTGCTCGGGAGCGCCCAGGACGTACCACGTGCCGCCTCGGCGGATCGCGCTCCACCCCCGGCCCGAGGAGAACGGAACCCGCTCGTCGGCCGGCTCCGGCTGCGAGGGGTAGGCCTCGGAGATCGCGGCTAGGGTCCGGTTGCGGCCGGCGGCGCTCCCGGCGAAGCGCCCGAGCTCGCTCGCGAGCTCCGCGCCCACCACGCCGGGGGCCTCGACGAGCTCGACGACGCGCAGAGTGCCTTCGGTGAGCGTGCCCGTCTTGTCCAGACAGACGACATCGACCGAGGCGAGCGACTCGATCGCGTTCAGTTGCTGAGCGAGCGCGCCACGGCGAGCGAGCTGGATCGCAGCGGCCGCGAACGTCACGCTCGCGAGCAGGATCAAGCCCTCCGGAACCATGTTCACGATTCCCGCGGTGGCGGCGGCTGTCGCCTCGGCGATCGGCTCGTCTCGCCGCCAGAGTGCGTACGCGAACAGGAGCCCGAGCGGGACCATCACCGCCACGAGCGCGGCGAGCAGCCGGTTGAGCGCCCGCTCGAGCGGGGAGCGCGGATGCCGGAACCGGCGCGCATCACCGGCGACCCTCTGGGCGTAGCTCTCCCTGCCGTAGGCCGTCACGACGTAGGCACCGACGCCTTCGACGGCGAACGAGCCCGATCGGACCTGCTCGCCCGCCGCCCGCGGCGCCAGATCCGACTCGCCGGTCAGCACGGATTCGTCCAGCGCGAGCATCTCCGCCTCGGCGAGCGTTCCGTCCGCAACGACTTGATCGCCCGCCTCGAGCCGGACGAGGTCGCCGAGCACGACCTCGTCGACGTCGACCTCGCGCACGCGCCCGTCGCGGACGACGCGCGCCCGCGGCTCGACGAGAGCGGCGAGGCGGTCGAGCTTGCGCTTCGCCCGTAGCTCCTGCGCGATCCCGATCGCCGAGTTGGCGACGACGACGCCGAGGAAGAGCGCGTCGCGCCAGTCGCCGAAGACGAGCGTCAAGACGCCGAACGTCGTCAGGATCGCATTGAAGAGCGTGAAGACGTTCGCTCGGACGATCGATGCGAGCGTGCGGCTGCTCGAGACCGACGAGGATGTCTGCCCGGCCGCTCGGCGTGCAGCCTCCGTCTCGGTGAGCCCGAGTTCCGCCGTCGCGGCCGCCGCCGACCGGGCGGCGACGGGTGCGGGGAGCGGTGGTGCCGCCGTGGCCATCGGGCGCTCCCTCAGCCTGTGCGGCCGGTGACGCCGCCGAACTTCGGGGCCCTCTGGCGCCGTGGGAGGCCCGACCGCTCGCCTGCGGCCAGGACGGCGAATGCGACCTCCGGCACCACGTCGCGGTTGGAGACGCTGGGGGACGCTGGGGCGTGGACTGCCATGTTGAGAGCTTCCGCCGCGTCGTGGGGTCTCGTCATCCGCGGGCACGCCTATCCGCCGTGCGGCGAACTACGAATCAAGGTCGGAGCGGCGGCATTCGAATGCCGCCCGCCAGCCGTCGCGGGACGCCAGGACCGCACACACGACGCGAGCCGAGGACGCCTGCGGCGGCTTCTGCGCGCAACCGATCGAGGCCGACCCGGAGCGCGTGTCCCTTGCCCTGATTGACGGCGAGCCGGGCGATCTGCGCATCGACTCTCCGCGCGCGGCGATCGCGGCATCGTTCCGCGCCATGCCGTCGAGGACGACGAGCACGCGCCCGACCTACGACGCGAGCGCCTCGAGCAGCTCAGCGCCGGCGGCCGCACGGCGCAGGGCACGAGCTGCCGCTGTCCTCGCCGCAGTGACCGCCGTCACGGTCGCGCCGGATCGACGGAGTACGCGTAGCGAAAGACGACGCTGCCGTCGTAGCGGCGCCCCGTGAGCGTGATCCGGATCGGCCCGCTCCCGTCGTCCTTCACGCGCATCGTCCCGAACTGGCCGCTGCCCCCGATTCTGCCTTCGCTGAAGGGTCCTCCCTTCGTCCCGCCCGGCCGGTCGAGTGCCGCCGCGTGCATGACCGGGAATCCCGCGGCGCCGCTGCTCGCGTAGCCGGAGTTCGACCCGTCGTCGAGCGCGAGCATATGTGCGTCGCCGGCGAGCATCAGGACGCGGCCGCGGCGCGCGATGAAGTCGGCCAGCTCGCGGCGCTCGGCCGCGTACCCCGCCCATGTGTCCGCTCCGGCGTCGGCTCCTGCGATCCAGGGGACGGAGCTCGCCCACACGACAAGCTGTCCCAGTTCCTGGGCGGCGGTCAGCTGCCGCTTCAGCCAGGTCTTCTGGGCGGCGCCGAGCATCGTGTTCTCGCGCGGAGACCGCTCGGAGCGCAGGTCGCTGAGGACGAACCGGATCCGGCCGAGCGTGAACGCCTGGTAGATCGGCCCGCGGCGGGTTGCGAGCAGGTAGTGCGGCACGAGCTGCCGGTAGACGCTCTGGGCCGCAATGCGGCTCGGCGACGTCCGGTCGCCGTCGTTCGGGCCGTAGTCGTGGTCGTCCCAGATGTACGCGACGGGTGTCGAGCGATAGAGGGCCGCCTGCGCAGGCGCCGTGAGCGAGGCTGCGTATGCCTCGCGGAAGCGGCGCGGGCTGTTGCTCTCGATGTTCCCGTAGAAGAAGTCGCCGACGAGCAGGAATAGCAGTGGCCGCTGAGCCCGGATCGCGTCGTATACCGCGCCGTTCGAGCCCGTCCGCGCGCAGGAGCCGAACGCGACGGTGAACGAGAACGGCCCGCGTGCGGGTGTGCGAAGGGATCCGAGCCTCGTCCTGTCGATCCGGCCGTCGACCTCGACGGCGTAGAAGTAGCGGCGGCCGGGCCGCAGCGCGCCTACCGAGAAGGCGAGCGTGCGGTCGTTCCGGTCCTCCTCCGCGCGCTTCGGGGCCGACGCGATCGGGTCGACGAGCGAGCGGCGCTCGGACACGAGGAGGCGGGCGTCGCCGTCGCGGGCGAGCTTCGCGTTGACGGTGACTCGAGTGGGCGTCAGGCCTCCTGCCCAGATCCACTCGACGGCGGACGGAGGCAGCCGGCGCAACGCAGATTCGGGATGCGAGGGTCCGAAGACCATGGCGTGGACCCGCTCGCCGGCGAATCCGCCGAGCGCGAGGAGCGTCACCGCGGCGAGCGCAACGGCCGCGCGTCGAGCGCCGGTACGGGCGACGCCGGAGGCCAGAAGGTAGAGGAGCGCAGGCACGAAGAAGGCGACAGCCGCGAGAAAGGCGATGGCCGGCGAGTACTCGAGCCTGGCGAACACGCCGATGAGGATCGCGAGGATCAGCATGCCGGCGCCGCCGATCCCGCGGCGAAACCAGGCGAACGCGGCGGCGACCGCGATCAGCTCCAGCAGGGATCGGTTGAGGACGTACTCATCGGCGGCCGAGAGAACGCCGCCCTCAGGCCCGTGCGGGGGGCCGACCGTGCCGAGGAGGACGAAGAACAGCACGACGGCTGCGAGGCTCCAGATGCGCGCCAGGGCCAGCAGCCGCCGCGGCTCGAGGAGCCGGCCGAGCACGGCGCGGAGCTCACGGTGGTCACTCGGCGCGAAGCCGGGCGGGCCGAGGCCAACGCTCTTGAGCAGCGCCGCCGCACCGAGCGCGCCCGCGAGGCCGATCGCGAGCCCGCCGATCACGTCCGACGGGAAGTGGGCGCCGTAGCTCACGCGCGTGACCGCGATCACGGCCGCGTAGAGCCAGAGCGGGACGCGCAGGACCGGGACGGCACGCGCCGCCGCAACGACGATCGCGACCGTGACGGCGACGTGGCCGCTTGGAAACGACGCGTACGGTGCCCAATCGTGTGAGTTCGCGGCGACGTCGCCCAGCAACTCCTGCGGACGAGGGCGCTCCCACACCGCCCAGATCGCGCGAACCGCGGCGAACGACAACGTCGCCGCCGCAGCCACGAGGAGGACGACTCGGGCGGAAGGCACGCCGCGCCAGCGAGCGGCGATCGCGGCGAGCAGCGTGAGCGCAACGTAGTTCTCGATGTGCGGGTCGACGATCGCCGAGTCGAGGAGCCGCGGCGTACCGCCGAGCCGGTGGAGAGCGCGGAACAGCCACTCGTCGCCGACGGCCCCCGGCGTCTCCGCCGCGAGGAATCCGAGGGCGAGAACAGCCGCCGTGAAGACGACGGCGCCGGCGGCGAACACAAGCCCACGTCGGGCGAGCGTCGCCCATGCGGGCGGTACGACGAGGACGAGGAGAGGCGCCAGTGCGAGCGCCGCGCCCGTGCCGCCGAAGGCGAATGCGGCTCGGTAGCTACCGGTGGCGGCGATGATCCAGCCGCAGGCCGGCAGGGCGATCAGCGCCGCGACCGAGCGGGCAGCGAAGTAGAGCGCCGAGTACGCGCCCTCTTCCCCGGCGGGGGTCGAGGCCGCGTATACCGGGAAGCCGAGCGCTGTGAGCAGGCCGAAGCCGATCGCCGCGAGAAGGAGCGGAAGCACCAGAAGCCGAGCGGAGTCGACGCCCGCGACGGCGGCGAGCCCGACCGCCATCAGGATCGCTCCACCCATGAGCGCAAGCGGCCTGTAGCCCACGGGAACGCGACCCGCGCCGAGCATCGCCAGCCCCGTCGCTGCACCGAAGCCTGCGAGGAACAAAGACGCGACCGCAGGGCGGAGACCCAGCTCGTGCTCGGCGAATAGGACGAAGAACGGCGTCAGCCCGACGTAGCCGAGCACCCAGAGCGTCTGTGCCAGGAGGACGAGACGCGCTCGGGGGCGCAGCGCCGCCGCGAGGTAGTACCGCGCGGCGCGGCGAGCCTCAGGTGGCTCGCGGCGAGGGGAGTCGACGTCCCGCCGTCGCAGCGCCGTCGGCAGGGCGAGCGCGGCGATCGCCGCCGCTCCGACGGCGAACGGAGCCCACGGAGCGAACTCGAGCAGGACGCCACCGGCGACGACGCCGAGCAGGCTGCCGAAGAGCAAAGCACCCTCCTCCCAGCCGGTCGCGGCCGCCTGCGACGAGGCCGGAAACGTCTCCGGGATCAGAGCTCGGTGCGCCGTCGTGACCGCGTTCATGCCGGCGTACGCGACGGCGGCGAAGATCGCAAGCGCGAGGTACGACGTTGCGTGTCCGAGCGCGATCGCAGCGAGCCCGCCCGCGGTGATCGTGCTCCCGCCGAGGATGAACGGGAGGGTCCGGGTGTGGCCTCGCGCGCGCAGTCGATCGCTCCAGACGCCCACGACGAGCGGCACGAACAGGCCAGAGACGGTATTGACGAGCATGACCGTGCCGATCAGCCCCGGCGCGTCGCGGATCCGGTCGAGGAGGACCGGGAGGTACGTCGTCGTCAACCCCCGCGCGAGGCCGGCGCCGAGCGCAGCCGCGCTAAAGGCAGCGAGGATCCGCGCCGCGCGAATCACGGCCGGACCAGCCGCAGTGCTGCAGGAAGGACGCGGAGATCGACCGGACCGCTGCCGAGATCGGTCGAGTCGGCGACGATGGGCGATGCGCCGTGCGTCGCAATGCTCGCCGTGCGGGCACGCCAGAGATGGACGCCCGGATGCCGCCGGATGGTTCCGCGACGCAGCTCATGCAGCATCGGCACGATCGCGGCGCGACCGGTTCGCTCGATCCCTACGAAGTCGAGCGTCGCGTCCTCGGGATCGGCGTGCGGGGCGACCCGCAGGCCGAACGCGTAGAGCGGGAGGTTCGCGACGAACAGCTGCGCGAGCCGGAGATCCTCCCGGACCGTCCCGGCGGTGACCCGGACGTCGAGCGGGTGGAATCGCGCGAGCGCGTCAGCTCCGGCACGAACGGCGCGCAGGCGGTCGCCCGAGTTCCGGCCGCCGTAGCGGACCCGCGCCTGGGCGAGGAATCCGACGCTGATCCCCTCGACGACGTTGTACGTGCCGTCCGCCGTCCGCGCCTCGATGAGGTCGATCGGCCGGAGGCGTCCGGTCGTCGCGAGCGCGACGGCGGCGCGGAGTTCGAGTGGGATGCCGAGGCTGCGACAGATGTTGTTCGCGCTTCCTGCGGGGATGAGCGCGATCTCGGGCTGCGGGCCGGGGAGGTTCGCCACCGCGTGCACTGTCCCGTCGCCGCCGACGAGCACAACCCGGCGCTCGGGGTCGCTGGGCCAGATCTCGAGGAGGTCGTCGATCGACGTCGTGAGGTGGGTCTCGACGCGCACGCGGTCACTCCGGAGGGCCGAGATCGCCCGCTCCGCCGTCTCGAGCTTCTGGTTCCCGCCCGCGTTGCCGTTGACGACCAGCAGGACGGACTTCGGGCGGACGATGCGGCTGGGCCGCCTACTGGTTCGCCTGACCTGCAGCTCGCCCGCTGTCATGCCCTCGAGGATCACGGCAGGACAGCCGTCGGCGCATCGGACGAATTCCGCAGGTGAATACGGGAAGTCCGCATCCCGCTCGCTGCCCTGGCATCGGGGCCATGCCCATCGACCCGCTGCAAGCAGCCGGAGAGATCACTGCCTCGCTACGTGCCGCCGCCGACCCGAAGCGCGCCGCTTTCGAGAGACGAGCTGGTGGCGCTCGTCGATGCTCGAGGAGCGTGAGTTCTTCGTGCGCAAGGCGATCGGCTGGGTGCTCCGGGAGACTGGGAAGCTCACGACCGGCCGGTGCAAGGACGTACGGTGGTCATTCCAACCGGCGGACGACGCGCACCGGACTTAACGGCTGTCCGCCGTGGAGAGCGCACAGCGGGCGAGGAGCCGCTCCCAGTCGGCGTCGACCCGACGCTGGATCTCGGCGACCAGGCTTCGGTCGTCGTTCGCGAAAAGGTGCGCGAAGCGCTTCTGCAGGCCTAGCCACTCTTCGATCGGGACGTGCTTCCGCGGCATATAGGTGAGCCGGTACCAGCCGTCGACGACCTCGTACAGGGGCCAGAACCTCGTCTCGATCGCGAGCCGCCCGAGCCGCGGGCCGAGCCGCGCCTCGTGCCCCCACCCGAGCGGACAGTCGGAAAGGACGTTGAGGAACGCCGGCCCTTCGGCGGCCGCAGCGCGCTCCGCCTTCTCGCTCAGGTCCTGCCAGTCGGCGCCGGCCGCCTGGCCGACGTACGGGATCCCGTGCGCGACCGCGATCGCGGCAATGTCCTTCCGCTGCTGCGCCTTGCCGAAGGCCTGCGAACCCGCGGGCGTCGTCGTCGTCGTGGCGGCGAAGGGGGTCGCGCTCGACCGCTGGATCCCCGTGTTCATGTACGCCTCGTTGTCGTAGCAGACGTAGACGAAGCGGTGGCCGCGCTCGAGCGCGCCGGAAAGCGCCTGCAACCCGATGTCGTAGGTACCGCCGTCGCCGCCGAACACCACGAACGTGAGCGTCTCGTCGAGCCGGCCGCGCTTGTGCAGAGCGCGATATGCGGTCTCGACCCCGCTCGCGACGGCGGCCGCATTCTCGAACGCGACGTGGATCCAGGGCACGTTCCAGGCGGTGGTCGGATAGCGCGTCGTCGCCACTTCGAGGCAGCCGGTCGCGTTGATCACGATCGTCGGGGTCTCGATCGAGTCGAGAATCGTGCGGACGATCATCGGAGCACCGCAGCCCTGGCACAGCGCGTGTCCGCCGCGAAGCGGAGGCACGCCTCGCTCACGCGCGGCAAGCGTCTTGATCCTCGCCATCTAGCTCGACTCCTTCAGGCCCAGGTACCCCGAGCGACGTGAGCCGCCGGCTGTCAAATCGGCGTAGACGCGGCGCACGTCCTGCGGAAAGAGATCTCTGCCGCCGAGGCCGTACACGTAGCTTCGCAACATGACCCGCGAGCCGTACAAGCTCGCCGCCACTTCCGTGAGGAGCGGCGGTCGCGCGCCCGGAGCGAGCGCACGGTCGAGGACGGCGACCGTCCTCATCCCGGCGAGGGCGAGGCGGATCTCCTCGTTCGGAAACGGGCGATAGCAGCAGATCCGGAGAAGCCCGACGCGCTCTCCGGCCACCCGCAGCTCGTCGACGACGTCCTTCACGGTGCCGGCGCTCGCTCCGAGCAGCACGATCGCGCGCTCGGCATCCTCGAGCCGGTAGGCCTCGACGAGCCGGATCTTGCGTCCGGTCAACTCACGGAGCTCGTCGGCGACGTCCGCGACGGCGAGGATGGCCGCCTCGATCGCGAGCTCCTGGTCGCGCTTGTGCTCGAAGTACGAATCGGGCATGGCGAACGGCCCCTGCGTCGTGATCCGGTCGAGGTCGAACAACGGATACGGCACGCGGTAATCGCCGACGAAGGGATCGACGACCTCGTCGGGGAGGAGCTCCACCGGCTCGGCGGAATGCGTGACGGTGAAACCGTCCTGGCAGACGAAGACGGGGAGGAGCACATCCTGTCGCTCGGCGATCCGGGGCGCCGCGATCATCAGGTCGTAGGCCTCCTGCGCGCTCTCCGCGAAGAGCTGGAGCACGCCGGAGTCCCGAATCAGCATCGAGTCGGAATGGTCGCCGTGGATGTTGATCGGCCCCGAGAGCGCCCGGTTGCCCAGAGCGACGACCACCGGCGCGCGCATCGCAGCGGCGATGTAGACGACCTCGGCCATGAGCGCCAGCCCTTGCGAGGAGGTTGCGGTGATCGTGCGCGCGCCGGCCAGGGCGGAGCCGACCGCGGCGCTCATGGCGGAATGCTCCGACTCGACGTTCACGAGCTCGGTGCGGCAGGCCCCGTCGGCGACCATCTTTGCGAACGCCTCGACCATCGGCGTCTGCGGAGTGATCGGGTAGACAGGCACGACGTCGGGATCGATCTGCCGCATCGCGTGCGCAACGGCCTCAGCGCCTGTCAGCAGGCTCGTTCCGGTGAGCACGCTCACTCCGCCACCATCCGGATCGCGTCCGTCGGGCACATCTCGACGCAGATCTCGCATCCCTTGCAGTGCTCGTAGTCGAAATCCGCGAAGCGGGTGCCGCGCAGGACGATCGCCGAGTCAGGGCAAAAGATCCAGCACAGCAGGCAGTCGATGCACCGCGACCGGTCGGCTTCCGGCCGTCCGGCCGTGCGCCAGCCCCCGGTGGGCGGCTGTGCGGCCTCGTCGCGGAGGACGATTGCGCCAGGCGGGTTCACGCCGTCACCTCCGGGATGGAAGCGGCGAAGCCCGCTTCGACCGCGGCGCCGGCCGCGACCGCACCCGACTTGCGGCCGAAGATCTCCGCGACGGCTGCCTGCAAGTCCTCGAGGGTGGGCTCCCCAAGCGCTGCTGCGAGCGCTCCGAGCATGACGAGGTTCACCTGTCGCGCGCCGCCGGCCGCCTCGATCGTGTCCGAGCCGATGCAGACGACGCGGCCGCCGAAGGCGAGGTCGTCCGGGCTTCCGTCGGTGGCGACGACGAGCAAGCCGTCCGGGGCGAGCCCTTCGCTGACGTCGACTTCGCGCAGGAGCGAGTCGTCGAGCACGACGACTGCGTCGGCCTCGGTGACCCCGTAGCGCCGCCGGATCGGCTCGTCGCCGATCCGCGTGTACGCGCGCATCGGCGCGCCGCTCCGCTCCGGACCGTACTCCGGGAAGGCCTGTACGTACCGGCCTGCGCGCAACTCGGCGAGCGCGAGCGTCAGTGCCGCCGTCTTCGCGCCCTGGCCCGCACGCCCGTTCCAGCGGATCTCGATCACGGCGCACCTGCGAGCAGCTGGTCGTGGATGCCGCGGGCGGCGATCTTCGCGGTCCGCACGGCCTCGACGACGGTCGCACCGCCTGTGACTGCGTCTCCGGCTGCGAAGTACTTCGGGTTCGACGTCCGTCCCGTCTCGGGCTCGACCTTCACTCGGGAGCCCTCGAGCTCGAGACCGTCGATCCAGGAGAGGAACTCGGAACGCGGGCGTTGCCCGATCGCCTTCACGACGGTATCGGCGGGGATCCGGAACTCGGTGCCTTCGACCGGCTCGGGACGCCGGCGGCCGCTCGCGTCGGGCTCGCCGAGCCGGACGTACCGGCACTCCACCGCCTCTACGCGACGATCGCCGACGATCCGCACCGGAAGCGTCAACCACTGGAACCGGACGCCCTCGCCGCGCGCCTCCGCCACCTCATGGGCATAGGC
>Ga0299913_10001011_pt1 | contig 19724 bp, 16 predicted proteins | sample RVTome_9_FD_201360 | JGI IMG/M metagenome (GOLD analysis project Ga0299913, IMG submission 201360) | Soil microbial communities from uranium-contaminated site in the Upper Colorado River Basin, Wyoming, United States - RVT155D38 (version 2) ... | reverse complement strand
GGCTCGCGGCGCTCGGGCTTAGCACGGGTGTAGCCCAACTCTTCACTCCGGCTGATCCGCTTCTGTGCCGCGAGACCCTCCAGTACCAGCTCGCATGCTGCGACAGCCCGGGGGGCATCGCTACCGGAGGCCAGGCCATACTCGGAAATTACATCGAGCAGCCCCGGCACCATCCCGAAACCTCGAAGACACAGGTCGGAGCGCTCATCCCCCGATACCTTCAGCGCTCCGCCCTGATCGAACCAGGCCACGATTTTCGCCAGATCGGCACCGCTCATTCTTTCCTCCATGACGCGTCCTGCGGCACGGCGGATGAGATCGCGCGCGATGGTGTCACCACCCTGGAGCTCCCCTTCGTATTCCAGCTCCAGCTTCCCGGTGATGGAGGGGACCGCGGCATACACGTCACTGATTCGAGGCACGATCCGTTTCTCTCCCTGAGCGGCAGTGCGCCGCTCGGCATTCGAGACGGCGTTCTCGAGCACACTGATGGGCAAACGCTGGCTCACACCCGAACGCTTATCGATCCGCTTGTCCTCGCGGGCCTCGAATGCGATCCGCTCGATGACCTCCAAGACGAAGTCCGGAACATCGATGGCCGGCCCTCCGCGCTCGGTCCACGCCTCTTGAGTGGTGATCTCCATGCCAAGCTGCACTGTACGGGGATAATGGGTGATGACCTCGGAGCCGATTCGATCCTTGAGTGGCGTAATGATCTTACCGCGCGCTGTGTAGTCCTCCGGGTTGGCGGTAAAGGCAAGCAGTACGTCTAATGGCAGCCGCACCGGGTAACCTTTGATCTGGACATCGCCCTCCTGCATGATGTTGAAGAGGCCGACCTGCACCTTTCCAGACAGATCCGGCAGCTCGTTGATTGCGAAGATCCCACGATTGGCGCGAGGCAGGAGTCCGAAATGCATGGTGAGCTCGTCGGACAGCAAGTGTCCGCCGCGCGCGGCCTTGATCGGATCGACGTCGCCAATGAGGTCGGCGATCGTCACATCGGGGGTAGCCAGCTTCTCGATGAAGCGTTGATCCCGGCGGAGCCACCCAAGGGGAGTCGCGTCGCCACACTCAGCCAGGAGCTCTCGTGCGTACTTGGAGATGGGCGCGAAGGGATCGTCATTCACTTCACTCCCGGCGACGATCGGGATGCGCTCGTCGAGAAGGCCAGTCAGCTCCCGCAGGATGCGGCTCTTCGCCTGACCCCTGAGGCCCAGCAGGATGAAGTGATGTCGCGCCAGCAGCGCATTGACGATTTGGGGGAGTATCGTATCCTCATAGCCCACGATGCCGGGGAATAATGGTTCGCCGGAGCTCAGCCGGGTAAGCAGATTGCTGCGGATCTCTTCCCTTACCGTGCGGCCTCGGAGCGGCGCCTCGGCCCAGCGGCTGCTCCTCAGTTCACCAAGTGTGCGTGGCTCTATCATGGCTCAATTCACTTCGATTCTGGACGCGGTGCGCCGTAGATAAGGCTCGGTATGGTAACATCTTAGTTTAATGTTGGTGCGGGGTCGGCGACTCGAAGAGGGTCGGCTGGCACAGTGCTTCTGCAAATCTTCTCACCTTGCATAAACGTAGATGGTCACGTACCTTCGCCCCACGTGCCGGGCTCAACGGCGCAGGCCCTGAAATCCACCGCCAACCGCCCCCTGATGGAGCGAAGATGAAGACGATCCTGTTGATGACCGCAGTTCTCGTACTTGCCGGCTGTGGTGACAGAAGGGGTACCACGTCGGGTGCCGACACGTCCGCGATGGCGCCGACCATGACCGACACCGCCATGACGCACTCGGACACCGCTATGGCGCGAGACACGGCCCACTAGTACCAGGCCTCATCTGGTAATCTGCCGGGCCCCGAGCATCGCTCGGGGCCCGTGCGTTTGCAGCCTCAACCGTCGAGATCCTCTGGGCCGAAAGGCAGCGCCACAACAGTCGCGGGCTGCCCGCCAGCCAACAGTTCCTCGCCTACAGTCACTTCCCGCCGAATCAGCCCCAGTCCTATGGCCCGGTCTTCGAGGCTGAGCGTCGAGCGCACACTCCCCACCTCCCGCTCTCCCTTGTTTATGCTGCGTCCACTGAGCGGTTCCGGGCGCTGCCAGCGTAATCCCCGCAGCTCCCGGTTGGTATGGCCGCGAAAGTGCAATCGGGCCACCGTCTCCTGTCCGGTATAGCACCCCTTGGTATATGACACTCCACCGATCTGGTCGTAACGCACTTCCTGCGGGAGAGTCCTCTCATCGATCTCCGCCCCGAGCGCCGGCCAACCACAGAGAATGCGGGCTGCATGCAGGTCACTCTCGTTTCCCTGGAGAGCGCCTGCCGAAATCAGGCGCGAGCTCAGCGCAGCTACCGCCGGCCCGGCCCCAACCGCGAGCGCGACGAACGGTGCCGATTCGGGAGCCAATGCAAGGGCCACGGGACTCACCTCACCCCCGACCGAGGCGACCCGCCCTGAAGATTCGGGCATGCCCACGCCGGACTCCGCGAGTGTTTGGAAGCCACGGGCGCCGATTAACCAAGCGGTCCGGGCCTCTCCAGTGAGGTCTACTACCTTGGCGAGACGCGGCGGAAGCTGCCTGCGAAAGAGATCGAGCGAGGCCTCGTGTCCCGACCGGGGCGCAATCAGCGTAAAGGCATCGGCCTGACGAAGAACCCAATAATCCACTACCAGCGCGCCTTTAGGCGTTAGCAATGCCCCATAAACGAGACTATTGTCACCCGGCTTCACCAGATCGTTCGTGAGCAGACCCTGAAGGCAGGTGAGCGCGCCCGGTCCCTGGACCCGAAACACAGCGGGCTCGGTGGTAACCAGCACTGCCCCGTGGCGCACCTCGGAAAAACGGTCGCGGTTCAGCGTGAGATCGAACTCAGACATGGGCCCAGGGGAGCTCGGCAGCGTCGTGGCCTACAAAGTCGCTCCATACCAGATCGGCCCCGGTGAACGCGTCCTGGGAATGCGAAGTCGCCAACACGGCGCACCGCAGTCCGGCAGCGCGCGCAGCCGTGAGACCGGGGATCGAGTCCTCGACCGCGACACAACGCTTGGCCGGCAGATCGAGCATTTCGCGGGCGCGGTTGAACCCCTGCGGGTTTGGTTTGCAGGCACCTACGTCCTCGGCGGCAATGATCTCCGCGAAGTGCGGACGAAGATCGGTTAAGCGGAGCACCAGGTCGATCTCGCTTCTCAGGGCACCCGAGACGATGGCGAGTTGAAAGCCATCCAGTGCCGCGTTCTCGATGAAGTCGGCCACGCCGGGTACCAAATGCATCGTCTCACGGATTGACCGCTCATACTCGGCATGCTTGCGGGCCACAGCCTCCATCAATGCCGTCTCGTCCGCCGGCCGGCCCATTCGCTCGAAGGTGAAACGAAAACACTCACGGTCGTCGAAGCCCAGATATTCCCTATAGTAAGTGTCCCGATCCAGGGTGTACCCGTACTCGGAGAGAATAGCGATCAACGAGTCGCAGTGCTGGGACTCGTCATCCACGATCACCCCGTTGAAGTCGAAGAGGATGCCGGAAGTCATGGAGAAGGTATAACGAAGTCAGAGGTGAGAAGTAAGAAGTGAGAAGTGAGAAGTGAGAAGTGAGAGGTGAAAGGTGAGGAGTGAGCTGTAAGAGATAAGCGGTAAGAGGTAACGGGCCAGAAGTTAAACGGCACGGAGGTTTCCAGTTGTGAAACCTCTCACCTCTCACTTCTTACTTCTCACCTCTGACTGGTAAAAGCCCGCTGCGTCGTATGAGAGGTCCAGAAGCTCCACCGGGTGGGCCACACCGATAGGAAGCCCTGCCGCACGCAGCCCGGCTCCGATCTGCATCAGACAGCCCGGATTACCGGTCACTATCAGGCTGGGCATCGGCTTCGCGGCGGCGAAGCTCCCGATCTTGGCCTCGAGCACCGCGCGTGCCATCTCGGGACGGAGCACAGAGTAGATCCCGGCACTGCCACAGCATTGGTCGGACCCGGGCAGGATCCGGAGGCGAAGCGCGGGCACGGCACGGAGCAGAGCGAGAGGAGCCTCCTGGATTCGCTGCGCGTGTTGCAGATGACACGGTGCATCATAGGCCACTTCCAGGCCCACGGGCGCCCCCGACCGAGGACCTCGCTCGGCCAGGAGCTCGGAGACATCGCGCACCTTGGCGGCCATCCTCGCGGCGGCCGGGGAACCGAGCAGCCGGCCGTAATCCTTGAGCAGTGCTCCGCACCCAGCACTGTTGACAACAATGAGATCGGCCTGGTCGCCGAAGACTGCGACATTGGCCTCCGCGAGCGACCGCGCAGCCGCGACATCTCCCGCATGCTCATGAAGTGCCCCGCAACAAACCTGGCCGCTCGCCTCGATGACCCGATAGCCATTCACCTCCAAAGTCCTTCTGGTCGCGGCATGCACGTGGTTGAACAACGCGTTCATGACGCAGCCACGAAACAGGGCGACGGTCAGGGGGGCGGCGCGGCTCATACTGTCGACCTCCGCGGTGTGCCATTGCGGCCCCACTGTCGCGCCGCCCAGCCGCCCCACTTTCTCGCGCCGCTGTTTCCCCGAGGAAGCCAGCATACCCATTCCGAAACCGAGCCGGCCTGACCCCGATAACACGTGGGGCAGGCCAGTGGCTCGAAGCATCCGGGCAAGAGCGAACAATGGTCGCCAGATGGCTCCATGCCGGAAAACTCCAAGCACCGCGCGAGCCATGGGGGCGAGACCACGCGCTTCGAATATCTGTTCCCGGGCCGCCTCCAATCCACGGCCGTAGCCCACCCCGGAAGGGCACACCGGTTCGCACCCCCGGCAGCCAAGACATGCCTCGAGATGCTCCAGGAGGGCAGGATCATACGGGCTGACCTCGTTCCTCTCGAGTGAGCGCATCAGCACGATCCTGCCCCTCGGGCTATGGCCCTCGTCCCCTGTGGCCAGGTATGTGGGGCAGGCGGGAAGGCAGAACCCACAGTGGACACAGGGGTCGAGAGCGGAGTAGTCAAACATTGTCGACTCCCTCCAGCGCCACGGTAAGACACTGGCCGGGATCGAATGTGTCGCGCAGCCGCCCGACGATCTGCCCCACTCCCTCCCGGTATGCTCCGAAATGTCCCAGCGCCCGCCTCACCGGCCACGGGGCGCGTTCGAGTGTCATCGGAATCTCACGGGCAGCGGCGGCACGCCGAAGAGACCGGAGCTGTTCGACTGGCGCGTCGCCGGTCCACCGGATCATCCCCAGGCCGGCACCGGCCGAAACCAGCCCCTCATCGAGGTCGTGAGACAGGAGGTCGATGGCTTCGTCCACGCCGTCGCCGACCACGCCCAGCCGAAGCGTTATTGGGCCTCCGAGCGTGCCTCGTGCGGCCACGCTCCAGAACGCCGCGGTACGATCGGTTGGTAACGGCTCCCATTCCTGCTCGCCTGCCGAGCCAAGCCGCCGCACGTCGGCCTGAACCGCCGCATCGGTGCCGAGAAAGCGTGCCGCCAGCACCCACTCTGATTCCGCCGCGAGAGCAGGCGAGAGCAGCTCCAGCGCGCTTGGCAGAAGCTGAGCGGTGACCAGCTCCCGGGCAGTAGCCGTAAGCGCGTCGCGGGCTCCGCGTGCAACGAGAGTGACGTCGGCCCGGGGTAGGGCCCGCAGACGCAGGTGAGCCTCAGCGATGATGCCGAAGCCACCGAAGCCGCCTACCTGAAGCTTCGTGAGGTCGTACCCCGCCACGTTCTTGACCACCCGGCCGCCGGCGTTCACCAGGCGTCCGTCGCCCGTCGCCACTGTGCAGCCCAGTACGTGGTCTCGCACCGGACCAAAACCATGCCGCAGAGGGCCGGCCGTGGCGGTCGCGATAACCGATCCGATACTTCGATCCGGCCTTCCGGGAGGATCCACGGCGAGCCACATGCCGTAATCGGCGAGCCGCCGCCTCAGTGCCTCGACCGATGCGCCGGCCTGCACGGTTGCTACGAGGTCCGCCGGGCTCACCGATACGATCTGCTCCAATGCCCGGGTGCTTACAACGAGATCGGCGGGCGCGTCCGGTGGAAGCCAGGTCCCTCGCCCTTCGACCCGGATCTTCCAGCCCTCTTCGTGCGCCAGACGGCACACCAGGGATAACGCCTCACTGGAATCTGGACTTGCCTTGGCCAGACCATGAGTGTCGCGGTCCACTCCTGCCGTCCCGAGCAGGGCACGAAGGCGCGCAAAGATGACATCACTCATGCGCGCGCACTCTTGACGGCATGCCATTCACGACAGGCGTGGATCGGCACGACCTTGCCCGGGTTGGCTCGCTCCGCAGGATCGAAGGCTCGCCGGACGGCGCGCATGGCACCGAGTGTTTCAGCATCGAAAATCCAGGGCATATAGTCGAGCTTGTCGGAGCCCACACCGTGCTCGCCGGTGATGCTCCCTCCTGCGGCTACGCACACAGCCATGATCTCCCGGCAGGCGAGTTGGACCCGCGCCAGAATAGCGGGGTTACGCCGATCGAAGCTGATATTGGGGTGAAGGTTGCCGTCTCCGGCGTGGAAGACGTTGCTGATGGTGAGTCCATGTCGGCTGCGAATCTCCTCGATCTGATCCATTATATCCGGCAGGGCCGAGCGGGGCACCACAGCATCCTGCACCGCGAGATCGGGCGCGATGCGTCCCATGGCCCCGAACGCCTTCTTGCGGCCCTGCCAGAGCCGGGCACGGTCGGCCGCGGCGGAGGCGCTGCGTACCTCACGTGCCCCACACTCGAGAAGAATGTCCTGCACTGTCTGTGCCTCTGCTCCCACTGCCTCGGCCTGGCCATCGAGCTCCACCAGCAGCACCGCCGCGGCGTCGGTCGGGTACCCTGCAGCATAGATCGAGGCCTCCACGGCGGCGACGCAGGCGCGATCCATCATCTCGAGCGCGGCCGGAACAATGCCGGCGGCAATGATCGAGGAAACAGCCTCGCTCGCTGCACGCACCGTCATGAAGTCGGCCAGCATGGTTCGCACGCTCTGGGGAACCAGCTCCAGACGGACGGTAATCTCGGTGGCGATGCCGAACATTCCCTCACTGCCGACGAATAGCCCCACGAGATCGGGGCCCCACGGCTCTCCCTGCTCCGAGCCGAGCCTGGTCAGAGATCCATCCGGCAAGACCACCTCGAGCGAGACGATGTGATTGGTCGTGACTCCGTACTTGAGGCAGTGAGGGCCGCCGGCATTCTCGGCCACATTGCCCCCTACAGTACAGGCGGCCTGGCTCGAGGGGTCTGGCACGTACTGCAGACCTAGCGGCGCGACGGCCTCCGAGAGGCGTGCGTTTACTACCCCCGGCTGAACCACGGCTCGGCGCTCAGACGGTTGCACCCGAAGAATCCGGTTCAAGCGCGTAAGCGTGATGAGTACCGCATCACTGTCCGCCAATGCACCCCCCGACAGACCGGTTCCGGCCCCCCGTGCTACGAAGGGCACCTGGATCAAGTGGAGCAGCCGCACGAGCTGGCGCACCTCTTGGGGGGTCCCCGGCATCACTACTACTCCGGGAATCGATTCATGGGTGGGGAGTCCATCCATGGCGTACGTGGACAACTCGCTTCGACGGTGCCTCACCCATCGTGGTCCCACGATGCGTCCCAGCTCGTCGAACAACGCGGCATTCATTGTTCTGCGACGAAGTCGGGGGGTGAACGGCCCTGGCCATTGCTGTGGGCCCGCCGATGAACTTTGAGTGCGTTCTCCGCCGCGATCGTGAGCACCGGCAGCAGCTGTGTGAGAGCCTTCACCCGGCGCGCCGTCGATCGCTCCGCCAGAAGTCGCTGCTTTATGCCCGGATCACACTCGACCGTGCCGGCGACCTGAAACGACAAAGGCAGGGGGTCCTCCGGCAGCGCAGGCTCCTCGGGCTCCGCGTCATTCAGCTGTCGCAGCACTGCGGAGTAACGGGTGAAGAGCTCACGCAGGGTCGAAACATCTTCGACTGAAGGGCCGCTGCCGGGCTCGTCATCGAAGGTGTGAACCAGAGCCACCAGGTAGGGAAGGGATTCATCGAGCAGATGGGAAAGAACAAAGCGGGAGCCGCCCAGCACCACAATGTTGGATCGCCCGTCCGGCAGTTCCTGGTTCACCCTTACCTCCGCTATGCATCCGATGGTGCCGGGTTCCGGGCTATTGCCTTCCTTGTTCAGCGGAGTAATTCCAAAGCGCCGATCGGCGGCCAGACAATCCGCCAGCATGCGCTTGTAGCGCGGCTCGAAGATGTGCAGGGGCAGGGGAGTCCCGGGAAACAGCACTGCCTGGAGTGGAAAGAGGGGAAGCCGGGAGGGCATGGTTGAATTTAGTGGGGCGGTGGGGCGGCAGGGCAGCGGGCCAGGATCAGGAAGGGTCTAATAGAAACGGAAAGGCCGGCGAGATCCGCCGGCCTCTTCTCAGCACGCTAAAGTTCGCCGCCAGGTCGCTATTATGCCGCTCCCCAGAAGCCTCGGAGCGAGCGCACATCGGCAGAGTCTCGCAGCTTCTCGAAAGCGCGCTCGCGGATTTGCCGAATGCGCTCACGCGTGACGCCGAGGAGGGCGCCGATTTTCTCCAGTGTGAGCGCCTCCGAACCCTCTTCCAATCCGTAATAGAGGGATAAGATCTTGCGTTCGCGAGGCGTGAGGTGACGCTCGAAGATCCGGTCTATGAACTCGCGCTGGAGGCGAACGTCCGTCATCTCCTCGATCTCAAGGCCTCCCGTGCCGGCAACCCGCTCACCGAAGGTACTGGCCCCCCGGTCCTGCCGCTCCACCGGAGCATCGAGCGATACCTCGGTAGAGGTCATGCGGTGAGCCGAACGGATGTTATCGACCGTGTCGTTGAGCGCGATGGCTATCTCGGTATCGGTAGGCTCGCGACCCAACTCCTGTGCCAGGAAGCTCTTGGCGCGAGACATCCGGACCAGCGCAGAGTTCTGATTGAGCGGAATGCGTACGCTGCGGGTCTGCTCTGCCAATGCCTTAAGCACCGCCTGCCGCACCCACCATACCGCATAGGAGATGAATTTGACGCCATGGTCGGGATCGAACTTTTTGACGGCCTTGAGGAGACCCTCGTTCCCGATGGCTACCAGCTCAGACAGATCGAGTCCATGCCCCTGATACTTTTTCACGTACGAGATCACGAAGCGAAGATTGGCGGTGACCAGGCGCTCGGCGGCGCACTCGTCTCCAGCGAGTGCACACCGCGCCAACCGCTTCTCCTCGTCGGGATCGGAAATCATCGGAAGTTTTTGGATATCGAGCAGGTATTGATCGAACGCGCCGGAAGGTGTGGAGCGGGCAAACGGCCGGGCTTTCCCGGTACGAACGACGGTCATAAACAACCCCGGCAGAGTTGAACGCTGCTAATGTCGAGTGCGGTGACCAGAGCTATTCGGAGAGGATGAGAAGTCAATATAGGAAAGGGAGGAGGTGCGGTCAAGCGAAAAATTCTTTCCACATCACAAAATGTTGCGGCTACAATGCTTCGTGACTTTATCCACTTTTGAGAGCTTCGACTCGCCGCCCGCCCACTCCGGCTGCTGCAACCCTTTGCAGGTGATCGACATAGTGGAGCAGTACATCGGGGTGCGGCAGCTGGTTGTCTTCAGTTGATCGCGGCCAGCGCGGCCCGGACCAGATCGGATGATACCCGGGTAGTCCACTCTCGCTCTCGGTGCATCTGTCCCAGCCCTGAGGCCAGGGCGAAGCGGATCTGTCCGTCCCGGTTCTTCTTGTCGGTGCCCATGACGTCCAGCAGGCTGACTGGGTCGAGAGAAAAGGGCATATGGGTGGGCAGCGCGAGGCTGGCGAGAAGTCCCTCCACTCGTTCCTGGAGCCCGGCTGGTGCTATTCCCAGCCCTTCGGCAAGGTAGCATTCAACGATCAGGCCAAGCGCAACGGCCTCCCCGTGGGGAATTCGGTACGCCGAGGCTTGTTCCAGGGCGTGTGCCACTGTATGCCCTGCGTTGAGAATCGCGCGCCGGCCTGCCTCGCGCTCGTCGCCGGCCACCACTTCGCCTTTGATCTCTACGCTCCTCCGGATCAGGTGGGTGAGGGCTGTAAGGTCGCGACCGAGCAGCGCGACGGTGCTCTGCTCCATCCAGGCGAAATAGGCCTCGTCCGCGATAAGGCCGTGCTTAACCGCCTCGGCCAGGCCACCGCGGTACTCCCTTTCAGACAGAGAGGCCAAAGTTCGAGGGTCGGCGAGGACAGCGTTTGGTGGGTGAAAGGCCCCAACCAGGTTCTTTCCTCGAGGTGTATCCACCCCCGTCTTCCCTCCGACCGAAGCATCGAGCATGGCCAATAGCGTGGTAGGCACCTGCACGTAGGGAATGCCGCGCATATAGGTAGCGGCCACGAAACCGGCCAGGTCGCCGGCAACGCCTCCCCCCAGCGCGATAACCCCACTGTCCCGCCCAAATCCTAGCTCCATCAGAGAGTCAGTCAGCCGGGCCCAGGTCTCCCTGGTCTTGGATTCTTCGCCGGGCTCGAATGTGAGCGTCTCGCATTTCCAGGGCGCCGCTCCCAGCTGCCCCGTTCTGTACAGCTCGTGTACCCGGGCGTCTGCTATGAGGCAAATCCGGCGACCAGGCAGCAGCTCCAAAAGGAGGTCGGGCAGCCAAACCAGGGCGCCGGCCTCTACGTACACTGGATAGCTCCCCAGTGAATGTTTCACGATCACGGGCTCAGCAGGTAACCGTTCTGCTACCATGTCACGTCGGTGACCCCATCCCGATGATTTGCCAGTCGGGCCAGGGTGAAGAGCAGATCGGAGAGCCGGTTCAGATAAACCACAAACAGCTCGGGCACATTCTCCGCATGCGCCAGGTGCACCACGCTTCGCTCGGCTCGACGGCAGATCGTCCGCGCCAGGTGTAGCGATGCCGCGACCGAGGTCCCGGCAGGGAGCACAAAGGCGCGGAGCGGAGGCAGCTCCTGCTCTGCGGTATCCATGATCTGCTCGAACTCGCTCACGCGAGCCGGAGAGAGAGTTGCCTTCTCCAGCGCCTTCATAACCCGGGCAGGGTCCGGAGTGGCAAGGTGGCCCCCAATGGAGAAGAGGTCCCGCTGGATCGATTCCAGCAGGCTATCGAAAAAATTCTCGGCTGCCGCTGCCCGGACGACGCCGATCGCGGAGCTCAGCTCGTCCACATCACCGTATGCGGCTACCCGCGGGTGGTCTTTGGGCACCCGACCTCCGCCAAACAGCGCGGTCTCCCCGGTATCACCCGTCCTGGTGTAAATCTTCATCGGCAGGGCGCTTCCACTTCTGCTGCGGCAACCACCACATTTCCCCGGGGCTGAATGATGCCCCAAAGCACGCTCCCGTTGCGGACATCCACTTGCTCCATCCAGAGATTGTCACGCTGGAATCCGAAGTCACTGATCGGCTGCAGCCGACGCCAGAAGAGACCGCGCCGGAGGGCTCCGTATGGAGCAAGCCGACCCCTATGAAATGAGATGAGCGTTGGTCGGAATACGGTCTGCCGCCAGGCGCCGGCGCTGTCCCAGACCATTACGGTCGCGGCAACGAGCGTGTCGAGACCTCCAGTTATACGGCGTGCGCGCAGCGATACGGCATAGCGGACCGCCTCCGGTCCCGCCCGAAAGGCCATGACGTCTGCGGCGTCCACGTCCGAGAGAGTATTGATCTCCACTCTGGTGTCCTGGGCCTCTTCCAAAGCGAGTGAGCTGAAATTGTCGGAGAGCACTGAATCCATTACCGCTGCGGTCCGCCCAATCAGCTCGTCGATCAAGCCGCTCCCCGGCGGTGGAACCGGCTCCCGAGTTCGGAACCCATCATCCTGCCCACCTGCGCCCGAGGCATTCAGCCTGGTGAATGAACCCAGGACCGGTCCACGCAGTGACCCGCGTTGCTGGTTGGGGTCCGCGACGATCTCAACCTGGGCCCCGCGCCAGCCGCAGGAGCTACCGCGAAGCAGGATCGCACTCGGAGTGACGACGGCGTGGCCAACCGGCGAGCCCACCAACGCCTGATCTATCCTGGGTAGCCCGGCAACCGTGCGGCGCCGGCTACCCAGAGCCAGGTTTACGACTCTCTCTCGCGAGAGCGATCGCCAGATGCCGCCCGGCTGAACCAGGTCCGGACGATAGCGACGCAGGAGTGTTGTGATGAGCGCCGTGTCGCTGGAAAGCAGATGTAGTGACCGGCTGGTTCCTTCTCCTACAAAGCTGCCCACCAGGTAGCCGAGAGAATCAATCCTCACGTCGCTGGCTACGCTCATGGAATCGAGCGGCGCGGCCGGTCTCTCACGCAACAGCTCTCCCAGAAAGCGGCCTGCCCCAGCGCAGCCAGCGAGGCTGAGCAACGAGCAAACCAGTAGCCCTGCCGATATCGTTTGCAGTTTTCCGCGTGACATGGCCGTCAATGTGCCGAGGTGGGGTGAGAAGCGAAAGGGCTTTGGCAATGAGGTATGGGCTATTAGCTATTAGCTATCAGCCATAGCTAGCCACCAAGCGTTTAGCAGACAGCGTGACGGGAGCCGAATTCATCCCGAACGTCTCAGCCAAGGGTGCAACCAAGGAGATGCAGTGGCCGACGAGGAACTGAAAGACATATCCATCATCGGCGGCGGTCCCACCGGGCTGTTCGCGGCATTCTACGCCGGGATGCGAGGGGCGTCGGCCCGCATCATCGATGCGCTGCCCGCGCTCGGCGGCCAGCTGATGGCGCTCTACCCCGAGAAGTACATTTTCGATGTCGCCGGCTTTCCCAAGGTGCTCGCGAAGGATCTGGTGCGAGACATGGCGGTGCAGGCTCTCCAGTTCGGAGCCACGACGCACCTGGGTGAGGTGGTAACAGGGTTGCGACGAGTCGAACAGGATAATACCAGTCATTTTTTGCTGGAAACCTCCGAGGCCGAGTACCCTACGAGGACGATCATCATAGCCGCTGGCATCGGTGCATTCGAGGCGCGGAAGCTCGGCATCGAGGGGGAGGATCAGTTCGAGGAGAAGGGCCTTTACTTCAAGGTGCTCGACCCCCAGCAGTTCGTGGGACAGCGGGTCCTACTCGTCGGCGGGGGCGATTCGGCTTTCGACTGGGCCATGAATCTGCAGGGTATAGCGAAGTCCATCATGCTGATTCATCGCCGCGAGGGATTTCGTGCCCACCAGGCGACCATAGACCAGGTGAGAGAGCTGCAGCGCTGCGGAAAGTGCGACCTGCGCACTTTCTGGGAGGTGAAGGCGCTGCACGGCAATGGCCGGGTGGAGGGGGTGACCATCTTCAACAGCAAGACGAAGGAAGAGGAAACTCTGGAGATAGACGCGGTCATTCCTCTTCTCGGCTTCCACTCCGACCTCGGCGCCATCAAGGAGTGGGGGCTCGACACCGAGAAGGCCGACATCAAGGTGGATCAGGTGATGGCCACCAATGTTCCCGGTATTTACGCCGCGGGCGATATAACCAGCTACCCTGGCAAGCTGAAGCTCATCGCCACTGGGGCGGGCGAGGCATGTATCGCGGTGAACAACGCCGTGCACTGGATCAATCCCAAGGCGAAGGTGAACCCCGGGCATTCGTCCAACATGGCCCTGTTCGGACAGAAGGACGACTAAGAAGTCGTAAGCGGTGAGCTCACCTTACCTCCCTCCGCTCCTCCCCATCTCTACCACCACACTGTCAATTGCTGCCAGGATGTCCCGGCTGGGCTGGGCGTGGTGATTGGCCTGCACCGAGAAGATGAGATATCGCCCCCGGTCCGCCTCGATGTAACCCGAGAGGCTGTTGACCCTGGAGATGCTGCCGGTTTTCGCTCTGACTCGCCCGGCCATGGGAGTACCGATGAAGCGGGTCTTCAGCGAACCCGGTGCCCCGGCCTGAGGAAGTCCCGCAGCAAAGGTACCGTACCGAGGGTGGCGCCGGATATAGCGTAGAATCTGGGCGAACGCGAGCGGTGACAGGAGGTTGGAGCTGGAGAGCCCGGAGCCATCGCTGAGCGAGATCTGGGTCGAGTCGATTCGCACTGAATCAATTAGGAAGCGGCGTTCGACTTCCAGGCCGTCGGGCCAAGAGCCGCCCCTGCCGAACTGCTTACCCAGCTGCTTCAGCAGCATTTCCGAGAACCAGTTCTGGCTGCTGTTGAGAATAGGGAATATCCAGTCGCGCAACGGACGAGAGGAGACTTCGGCCAGGGGCACTGTCATGCGGAGGCGAGAGTAGACAGTAGAGTCGGTGGTAGATCTCGTCGTCCCGGCGACCGCTATGCCGGCATCGGCCAGGACCTGTCGCAGGGCTCTTGCCGCGTAGAGGTTCGGATCGGGCAATGCGAACGAATCCGTTCGACGGGGATGATCCAGCGCCACGGTCCCTTCGGCCCAGATCTGCAGCGTACCCGGATGCCGAAAGAAGCGGTCTCCAATGTCGGACTCTCCGCCGGGCGGAACCGTCACCGTCCGGTTCTCGAATGCGACGTCGCCGAGGTCGGGACTCATCGTAATGGCAGCAGGGGCGCCGGGTGCAGGCCCGGCCTGCCAGGTGAAATCGACGCTGTTGTCGTTGAAACCGAGCCCGGAGACGGGAGCGGCATACCACCAGTTCAGGTCGAATTGCTCCCAGTTGGGATGCACCAGGGTAGGCTCGAAGTAACTGCCATCGCCGACCACGTCACCCTGTACCAGCTTTACGCCCTTGGCGCGAAGCGAATCGGCCAGCTGGCGCAGCCTGGTGAATGGGTCGATGTCGCAGACACCAGGGAGCGTTGAATCGGTAGCGTAGCAGCGACGGTCCATGGTGGGGTCGCCTCGGCCATACAGAACGAGGTCTCCCAGAAGAACGCCGCCGACGACGGGACCGCCGTATACACTGGTCTTCACCCGCCAGTCGGGTGGAAGCAGCGCGGACGCCACCGCACTGACCACCAGCTTGGTATTGCTCGCCGGAATGAAGAGCCGATCGGCGTTCCGGCTGTAGAGAAGACGGCCGTTCGCGTCGGTTAGAGCGACTCCCCAGATTTGCCGGTTGAAGGGAGGCCGGTCCAGGCGGGAGTCGAGCCGTTTGGTGAGGGACTGAGCGTGAATGCCAGGAAGGATGGGAAGGACGGGAAGAACGAAAAGACACAGGATCGCGCGCAGGATGAAAGCACCGCGCCCAGAGCCGATTCTCACATTCTCGGGCTTCCCGTCCGTCCCGCCTTTCCCATCCTTCCCGCTAATCATACGCCACCCTGGGGTCGACCCGCGCATACAGCAGGTCGGTCAGGAGGTTCACCATCACGAACACAAGGCTGAGGAAGAGAATGCTTCCCTGAATTGCCGGGAGGTCACGTTTGTCAATGGCCGTGAGGACGTAGCGCCCCACGCCAGGCCATGAAAAGATCGTTTCCGTCAGGATGGAACCGGTGAGATAGCTGCCGAAGTCGAGCCCGAGAACCGTGACCACCGGGAGAAGCGCGTTCCGGAAACCGTGGGACAAAACAACCCGTGTCTGGCTCAGACCCTTGGCCCGGGCGGTCCGAATGAAGTCGCTTTGCAGCACCTCTTGCATGGCCGCACGCGTCATGCGTGAGAGGAAGGCAACCGAGCGCATGCCCAGGGTTATAGCCGGAAGGATGAGGTAAACCGGGTTTGCCGATCCCGAGGGTGGAAGCCAGCGCAGATGTACGGCGAACACCAGAATGAGGATCAGCCCCACCCAGTACACCGGAAATGAAACCCCCAGATAGGCTGCAAAGGTGGCGGCCCGGTCAATCCAGGATCCCGGACGCCAGGCTCCGTAGATGCCGACGCTGATGCCGAGAACGGCCGCGAATAGCATTGCTGCGCCGGCGAGCCGGAGAGTGGCGGGAAAGCGCTCGAGGAGGTCGTCTACTATCGGCCGTCGAGTTATGTAGCTGGTTCCCAGATCGCCTCGTAGTACCCCGCCGACATAGTGGCCGAATTGCCGATAAAGCGGGTCATCGAGCCGGAGCTCGGCCCTGAGCCGAGCCAACGTCTCGGCATCGGCGCGCTCACCCACCATTGACTGGACCGGGTCACCCGGAGCGACGTAAAGGAGGAGAAAGGTTACCACCAGGACGCCAAGGAGCGTGGGAACGAGGAGGGCCAGGCGAGACAGTATGAACCGGGTCACTGGATCCGCTCAGCCTCCATCCAGCGCTGCCCAGTGAACACCAGAGGGAAACGCCACCCGCGGACGTCAGGCCGGCTCGCCCACACGTCTACTGGAAACCAAAGAAAGATCCAGGGTGCCAGCTCGAACACGCGGGCATCGATGTCACGCGAAAGCCGACCCTTCTCGGCCTCATCGGTGGTGGCTCGTGCTCGCAGGATCATCGAGTCCAGGGGGGCGTCAGAGAGGAAGGCGTAGTTGCCCCCCGGACCCTTGTTTCGCGAGTGGAAGAGGGGATAGTTGAAGTTTTCCGGATCGGGATAGTCGGCCCACCAGTCGGTCAGGAAAAGGTCGGCCTCACCGTTCCGGACGGCCGCCCGGGCACTCGATGCATCGCGTTCCACGATTTCGGCACGAATCCCGATCTCCGCCAGGTTCTGCTGAATCGACTGCGCCAGGCGCGCCAGCTCCGCGCGTTGAGTGCGCCAGAGCTTTAGAGAAAATCCATTCGGGTGCCCGGCCTCCGACAGCAACTGCTTGGCCCTCGCGGGATCGTACCCGAACGGTGCCCGCGTCGAATCGTGGCCGAGGATACCCGGCGGGACAGACCCAGCCGAAACTACTCCCCGGTCTGCCATAACCGTGGCCAGAAGAGTTCGCACGTCCACCGCATGGTTCAGGGCTCGGCGTACTCTGACATCCTTGAGCGGACCACGAGTCGTGTTGATGGCCACGTAGAGGTCTTTGAGACCCGGGCGTCGCTGTAGCTCGTCAGCATGGTTCTGCTCCCAGCGCCGGGTCTCGCCGACTGGAACCTCGACTACGCTCAGCTGCCCACTCTCGTACTCCGCCGCCTGGGTTAGAGGCTCGGGTATGATTCGAATTCTGAGGCTGTCGGCCCTGGGCGCTCCTCCCCAGTAGCTCTCGTTCCTGGCCAGCATGATGGCGTCATCATGAGACCAGGAAACGAACCTCCAGGGCCCGCTCCCGGTTGGCCGCTGATCGAAGTCTGATGGCGTCGGTGTAGGCACAACCGCCGCTACAGGCATCGCCAGAAGCTTCGGAAAGACGTTGAGCGGCTCCTCCAGGGTCAGCGCGAGCGTGGAGTCGTCGCGCACCACCATTCCCTGCACATTCTTGGTCTGGCCGGCCGAGTAGGCACGTGCCCCCTTGATCGGATAAAGTGGCCAGCTGCGACCTCCAGTGGTGCCTGGAGCCAGGGCACGCAGGAACGAGGCGCGCACGTCTTCCGCTTTGATGGACCGTCCATCGTGGAAGGTGGCGTCCTGCCGCAGGTGGAAAGTGTATGTCAGGCCGGCGGCATCCGTCTCCCAGGACCTGGCGAGCCCGGGCTTCAGTTGGGCGTCGGGGTCGAATTGGGTGAGATTGTCGAAGAGGAGGGAGACCACCTCGCCGGTCGGAACGTCGGTAGAGAGCGCGGGATCCAGCGATCGTGGATCGTAGGTGAAATAGTAGTTGAGAGTTCCGTCCCCGCCCTGATCATTACAGGCGGAGAGGACCAGGGTCGTTGCCAGGAGGATTCGGTGCATGGATTCGCGATTCAGAGGACAGGTGGGCAGGAAAAATTCACGAAGGACCACCGAGCGAACGGGCAACTGCCCCACCGCCCCGCTGCCCCGCTGTATCCCTGACGTTGACACCACGACGTAAGGTGGTCAAACTACCGGGCTTACAGCACGCCGTCAATCGGCCTTCGGTCCCCCGGTGGGCGTAAGATCCTCCTCCTGGAGTGTCGCATTTTACCTCGCCTGCCGCAGTTCTATGGGTGCTCAGCGACCAACGGAACTCCTGCCCCGGACGGCTGCCAATGATCCGCCTCGCGCGGCACATTTGGCTGCTGACGGCTCTTGCCTCCGCCGCTCCGCTCATGGCGCAAGAGAGCCAGCTGGTGGTGCGCCAGCTGGAGTTCAACGGCAACGAGGCCATCACCAACGAATTACTCGCCAGCGCCATCGCGACCACAAACTCGAGCTGGTTCGCCCGCAGTGGGCTCTTCCGATGGCTGGGCCTCGGTGCCAAGCGCGAATTCGACGAGCAGGAGTTCCGCCGGGACGTGGTGCGGCTGGGCGTTCTGTACAAGCGGAGCGGCTACTATGACGCGGTGATCGATACCGTGGTCCAGCGAACGCCGGAGGACGTCTACATTACGTTCAACATCAATGAGGGCCCACCGATCGTCGTCACCTCGTTCACTGTAAATGGTTTGGATTCTCTGCGAACGACGCGCGCACGCGAGCTGGCACTGCAGGACTTACCGCTGCATCAGGGTGACCCGTTCAACCGTTACGCCATGCAGGCGAGTGCGGACACCATCACGCGCCGCCTGCGCGACCATGGATATCCTTCGGCCACTGTCTTCACGGGCTTCGAGGTGAACACGCCGGCTCGCAGCGCCTCGGTAGTGATCGATGCGGTCCCCGGACGCCGGGCTCTGATCGGCAGCATCAGCGTAGTTGGAGCCGAGCGGATCGACACCTCCCTTGTTCGGAAGTTATTAGTGGCCCGACCGGGTCGGCGGTATTCGCTGGAGGAGCTTTTTCAAAGCCAGCGAAACTTGTACGAATCCGACCTCTTTCGGTTCGCCTCGGTAAACATCGACTCGGCCAAGTTCCAGCCCGACTCCGATTCGGTTCCGCTGTTGGTGCAGGTCAACGAAGGCAAGCGGCGCCGCATCCGGGGTGGGCTGGGTTATGCCACCAACGACTGCTTCCGTGGCTCCCTCGGCTGGACTTCACGCGACTTCCTGGGCGGCGGTCGGATTCTCGATCTCACCAGCCGGATCTCGAAGGTGGGAGTCGGGGCACCACTCGACTGGGGCCTGGCGAACAATATCTGTGGGGCCTCGCGTGACGACAGCGTTGGATCGGCGAAGGCGAACTTTTATCTCGGCGCCTCGTTACGTCGCCCAGCCTTTCTGTCCCCGAACAACGCGGTCACGGTCTCGGTTTTCGGCGAGCGCCGCTCCGAGTACAAGGTGTACCTCAGGCAGGAAACCGGAGCCAGCATCGCGCTGACGCGCACGACTCCCCGGCGGCGCAACCCGCTATCGCTCACCTACACGGCGTCGTACGGGCGCACTGAGGCGACCGCCCAGAGCTTCTGCTCATTCTTCAATGCATGCACCGCGGACGTCATCGAGCCACTGAGGCAGAATCGTGTGTTGGCGACCCTCACCGCATTGGCGACCTTTCCCCGGGTGAACAGTCAAATCGATCCTACCAGGGGATCGATCAGATCGTTCGAGCTGACCCACAGCTCCAGGTATATCGGCTCCTCCAGATTCCAGCAGTTTACCCGGGTGGTAGGTGAGATGTCGTGGTACCGGCCACTCTCGCGAAACGTCGTGTTGAGCTGGCGCTTGAGGGGCGGCGCGATTTTCTCGCCGACGCTCGATGTGGCCTCCGGGACTGGGGCCTTCATCCCACCAGAGCGGCGCTTTTATGCCGGCGGCGCCAACGACGTGCGGGGATTCGACCGCAACGAGCTGGGACCGGTTGTGTACGTAGTGCCCCAGAGCCACGTCGACACGGTAGCTGCCAATGGCGTGGCTATCGATCCCGATTCGGTTCGCGTCGCCGCGACCGGCGGGAACAGCCTTGCCGTTGCCAACATCGAGCTGCGCGTGCCCTCGCCCATTCTGAGCTCGCGGCTCCGCCTG
>Ga0299913_10001010_pt1 | contig 19727 bp, 8 predicted proteins | sample RVTome_9_FD_201360 | JGI IMG/M metagenome (GOLD analysis project Ga0299913, IMG submission 201360) | Soil microbial communities from uranium-contaminated site in the Upper Colorado River Basin, Wyoming, United States - RVT155D38 (version 2) ... | reverse complement strand
AAACGTCCCATCTCAGCCTCCGCTATGCTGCGAAAACTGAATCAGAAACCCTCGTTCAAGGGAATCCCCTTTATGGGTATGTGACCTAGTCCGGTCCCGTCCGGGCGATCGGATAGGCGTAATAGGCATTGACGGCCGCGCCCGGCAGGGCGGCGGCTCCGGACGGCGGAGCGACCAGCTCAAAGGGAGGGCGCGCGGGGCTCATTCCCCTAGCGTCGCTGGCCGCCCCCCGCTTGTCAACCCGATCCGCAGGGAACCTCCCGGCTCGGCTGGCATCCAGGATTCCGGACGGCATGGAGGCGAACATGGACCAAACGGCTGCAGCATCGGGACCGGACTTCTCGCAGGGTGTGAGGCTGGCCGACGTCCCATCGCGGGGAATGCTCTCCGGCTGCGTCGGCGACGAACCCGTCCTGCTGTCCCGACTCGACGGCGAGCTGTTCGCGATCGGCGGCGCCTGCACTCACTATGGCGCGCCGCTTGCCGGCGGCCTGGCGGAGGGGGAGACCGTCCGCTGCCCGCTCCATCACGCCTGCTTCAGCCTGCGGACGGGCGCCGCCCTCCACGCGCCGGCGTTCGAGGGCCTGGCGCGCTGGCGGGCAGTGGTCGAAGGCGGCCGTGCCCTTCTTCTGGACCGAGCAAAATGGCGTGGCGCTGCGCTATGGCGGGCACGCGCCCGAACGGGACGAGCTCCGTGTCGATGGCGACGTCGCGGGCGGCGACTTTACCGAGCATCATTATGAGCAGGGCGAGTTCCGCGCCTCGGCTTCCGTCGGGCGCGACCTTGAAAGCCTGGAGGATGAGCGCCGGCTCGAAAGCCGCGTCGCCTCATTGGCGAAGACGGCAGCGCCGCCGGTCTCGGGAACCTTCGCCGCCGCCTGACATCCAATCTCGGACATTCATCGAAGGGGAGGTGCGCGTGGACTTTTGTGAATGCGGCGGCGCGATCGTCGAGACGGAGGCGCCCCGGCCGCTCGAGCTGCCGTCGCGACCCGCAAGGTTCGAGGTCGAGCGGGCGGTGCGCACGCTGATCGCGGCGGCCGGCGACGATCCTTCGCGCGAGGGTTTGCGCGACACGCCGGCGCGGGTGGCGCGGGCCTATTCCGAATGGTTCTCGGGCTACGGCGTCGATCCGAAGGTCCTGCTGGAGCGCATCTTCGACGATGCCGACGATTATCAGGAGACGGTGCTGCTGCGCTCTATCCCGTTCGCGTCGACCTGCGAGCACCACCTCGCGCCGATCATCGGCCAGGCGCATGTCGCCTACCGGCCGAACGGTCGGGTCGTCGGGATCTCCAAGCTGTCGCGGCTGGTCGACGCCTATGCCCGCAGGCTGCAGCTGCAGGAGCGGCTTGCCGGCCAGATCGCGCGGACCTTGCATGAAGTGCTGGAGCCCAAGGGCGTCGCGGTGATCGTCGAGGCCAGCCACGGCTGCATGACGACCCGCGGCGTCAACCAGCCGGGCGTGTCGATGGTGACCAAGTGCTGGCTTGGCGATTTCAGGAAAAGCGCCGAGCTGCGGCGCGAGCTGATGGCCTCCATCCGCCTGCGCGAAGGGCGTTAGGACTCGTGCCGATGGCGGGATCGGCGCAAGATGGCATCAAGGGAGCACAGATCATGGTCGCGCAGGAGAAGCCCGATTACGGATCCCTCGACGACGGCGCGCTCGCGCAGCTGATCGCGCTCAGGGATGCCGAGGCCGTGCGACTCGTCACACGGCGCAACAACCAGCGTCTCTTCCGCGCCGCCTGGAGCATCCTCAAGAACCGGGCCGAGGCGGAGGATACAGTCCAGAGCGCCTATCTGCGCGCGTTCACGGCGATCGAGGGTTTCGAGGTCCGCTCCTCCCTCTCGACCTGGCTGACCCGCATCGTCATCAACGAAGCGCTCGGCCGCAGGCGCGCGGCGCAAAGACGCCGCCGCCATTTCGACCCATCCTCGGTCACAGTCCTCGAAGACTATCGGGAAATGCTTATGCGCGGTTCCACCAGCGGCACGTCGCCCGAAGGCGAGCTCATGCGAAGCCAGATCCGAACGCGGCTCGAGCAGGCGATCGCCGACCTTCCGCCCCAGTTCAGGCTGGTCTTCGTCCTGCGCGAGGTTGAGGGCCTCAGCGTCGAGGAGACCGCCGACTCGCTCGGCATCGTCCCGGCGACCGTGAAAACCCGCAACCTCCGGGCCCGCCGGCGCCTCCAGCAGGCGCTCGCGCCCGAGCTCCAGGCCGTGCTCTCGGGCGCCTTTCCCTTCGCCGGTGCCGACTGCAAGCGGATCACCGAAGCGGTCGTGCGCAGTTTCTGCGGATCGCTCGCGGAGGCGCCGCGGGCCCCCGCGGAGTTCAGCGTTGCTTGCGTAAGCGGGGGAACTGACTGGGCCACCGACTCATAAGGGCGCAACCAGATGCGGGTTGCGGCGAGCTTGACGAGGACGAGATTGTTTTCGGCGGGTTTTCGCAGCGACTGGCGATCGCTCTGAAATGTTCGATCTTGTTGAAGAACCGCTCGACGAGAGCGGCTGAAACATCGAAACCGTGGCCGGAGCGTCGGTCAGGGCATCGGCCCTTCCGCACCCGCCGGAGCGCGCTCACAGATCGGAGACGTCTCGCTCACCTCCGGATCGCGAATAGGAAAGTGGAGGTCGAAGCTGGTGCCGATCGACGGCGCGCTGGAGACGGAGATGCTTCCGCCCACCAAAGTCATGAACCGGTGCACCTGCGGAAGGCCGAGACCGGTTCCCGTCTCGCCCTTGGTCGTGAACCAGGGATCGAAGATCCGGGCGGCGGTCTCCTTCGACATGCCCTCGCCGGTGTCGCTCAACCGGATGCGGAGAAAGCGTCCATGGTCACCGCCCGGCGCATCGACGATGGCGCTCCCGATCACGATCTCGCCGCCGTCAGGCATGGCGTCGCGGGCATTCACGACCAGGTTCAGAAGCGCCTGGTTGAACTGCGCGGGATCGACGATGCAGCTGGCGGCTTTCTCCTCGAGCTCGACGCGAACGCGGACATGCGGGCCGGCGCCATATTTGAGGAACGGGAGCAGCTCGCGGACCAGGTGCGTCGGGTCTTCGGGATGGAGATCGGGAGCGTGGGGTTTGGCGAGCGCGAGCAGCCGCGAGGTCAGCCTGAGGCCGCGCTCGACCGCTTCCTGCGCGGCTGCGAGATATTCGCGGGTCTTGCGGGAGCCGGCTGCTTGTCGTTCGGCCAAGTGCAGGGCCGAGCTGATCACCGCAAGCACGTTGCGGAAGTCGTGGGCGATTCCACCGGCGAGCTCACCCAAGGCGTTGATCTGCTGGGCGGCGTTGGACTTGTGGCGGATCGCGCGCTCGTCGGGCACCGGCAGAGGCGGTACGGAGACTTCGGCTCCCGGCGGCGGCCGCTCCATCTCGGGAGCGATGCCGCGGTCCGCCGCCTGCGTCGAGGTCGGCCTTTTCACGATTGCATTCATCGATCACTCCTCCGCAGGCGGCTCCTCGATCTCGTCGAGGCTATGGTCGAGTGAGCGAAGGCGGCTCCGGCGCGCATTTCCGCCGCCATCCAGGTCGCTTCCATGATTCCCTCGGCCGAAGAGCCGCGTCGGCGGGCGGCTCCGCTGTGCGCCCTGATGCACCACGGACATTGCGTCACACGGTCGACCGCGACCGCGATGTGATGCCTGGTCGTCGTCTCCGGGAGGGCGCCTTGGGCGAAGACCTCGCGGCCGAAGGCGTGGAACGCCTCGACGCCGGGAGCCGGCTGGCGCCGCCGGGAGGCGGTCGCGCCGGAAGCATGCGAGTAGAAATCGTGCGGCATGAACGTTTCCGTCGGAAGCGAGACTCGCTGAAGCCCACAAATATCGTAGTACGATATTCTAAGCAAGCGAAGGAAGGAGGTAAGCCGCGGTTTCCGGATCAGTCCAGCTGGGAGAGGAGCGATATGAGGAGCGGGCGAATGCGCCTCAGCTCGTCGCGATGGGTTCGCGACAGCGAGGACATCAACACGCGTGCCTTGCCGGTGAGCCGCAGGTCCTTGCTGCGCCGGTCCGCTTCGCGCGGCACCCGCTCGACAAGGCCCAGGGATTCGAGGCGGTCGGCGAGGCCTGAGACGCTGTGGGGCTTGAGAAACAGGGCTTCGGCGAGCTCGCCGATCGACATCTCGCCGCTGTCGGTGGCGCGCAGCGCGACGAGCACCTGGTGCTGCTGGGGAGTCAGTCCGGCCTTTTTCACCACCTGTTCGGTAAAATGCGCGAACCCGCGCAGTTCCGCACGGACCGCCGCGAGAGCGCGGTAGTCGGCGTCCTCGAGAGGCGCATCAAGCTTGGTCTTGGCTTTCAGGAGCAGCCTCTCCTCGCCGGAGTTCAGGATGCGGCCCTTTTTCGTCAGTGGCCGCGAAGCACAAGCGGAAAATGTGAGTAGGGACTGGATGGATCCCGCTGGCCGAGAAGTGCCGCCCGGGCGGCCGCCACCAGCATGCGGCGGCGGAGGTCGGCCGGTCCGACGCCGTTCCACACCGAATTTGTGGTCGTGCCGATTTCACGGCCCATTCGTTCGACAAGAAGGTTGATTTCCTCGCCCGAGGGCGTTCGGCCTTCCTTCAGACATCCGAGCAGGATCGGATAGGCGTCGCGCCAGCTCCGCGGCTTTCCCGATGACCGGCCAGCTGGCCGGCCAGGGCCTGAGTCGGTGTCTTGATCGTGCATCGGCGGCTAGCTTCCTCTTCGGGCGCCCGATTCCCTACTTATATCGTCGTACGATGCTTTTCAACGAACAAGGGCGTCGCTCGGACCGATCCGTTCATCATCATCGCCAGCCCGCGGGCGACCGCCTGCTGCGATTGAGCGGCGACGCGCCGAGGACCGGCCTGCCGCCCGGAATTCTATCGCGGCCCGGCTCGGCCGGCTTCGACGCCGACGCCGTGGCGGAAGACGAGCTCGCCCCCTTTCCAGCCGGTGAAAGCGAGGATGGCGACGGCGATGCCGGAGAGGAGGATGCCGGGCGTGGTGACCTCGACGCTTCCAAGACGGAGGAAGAAGCTCAACGCCTCGAGCGCCACCGCAATCACGTTGCCGATCATGTGCATCCACGCATCGGGGAGGGCGCGGATGCGGCGGTCGCCCGCGAAATCCGTGAGACCGGCGAGGGCGGCGAGACCCGCCCCGGCGATGCCGGCCCCGAGCAGCCACTTCGAGGCTGTCGCCCAGCCGGGACTGCCGTCGACCACGAACAGCAAGTCCGTCGCGAAGGCGGAAATGAAGAAAACGATGGGGAAGGGGACCAGCATCGGGTGGATGGGATGGCCGAGGATCTTCGCTGTGCTGCGTGGGTTGGAGCCGTCCATGGCTTTCTCCTTCATCCAGTTGTGGCGCGGCCGTGGGCCGGCACCGGCGGCAATGTTCTCCGGCGCGCTGGAGCGAGGGGCCCAATCCATGGTGCCGACCTCAAGCTTAGATGCCGCAAATTCCTCGAGGTTCCCATCGGCGTCGCAGCCGAGCCGGGAATCGATCGCCGCAGTCGCAGCGCACGTTGCCTTCTTTCTCGCGCCGCCGCGCCGCCGGATCGACTCGCCTGCGCCGGCGACGGCCCGCGGGCCTTCCGCGCGAATGAGAGCTGGGGAGCGGCGGCTGCAACTACCGCCGCTGTCGCCGCTTCAAGCTCGCCGAGGCCCGGCGCTGGCTGGACTCGCGCGCGCTCCGGTGAGTCGGGCGAGAGGCGCCGACGAAGCGATCGAAACCAGGTGCGCGCCGGACGCGTCCTCTGCTGGCGAGGTCAGCCGGAGTTCCTGAGGGCGGTCGCGATGGCGTTGATCGACAGCTGGATTCCTTCCCGAATGCGCGGGTCGTCCTCTCCCGAACGATGGCGCTTCAGCAGCTCGATCTGAAGGAGGTTCAGCGGCTCGATATAAGGCAGGCGCAGCCGGATCGAAGCGTCGAGCGGCGGATTGTTCTCGAGCAGTCTGGATTGGCCGGTGATGGCGAGCAGACGGTCCTGCGTCCGCAGCCAGCCGTCCTCGATCCGCGCGAAGATCTCGTCCCGGAGGCGGCTGTCCTCGACGAGGCCGGAATAGCGCCTGGCGATCGCCATGTCCGATTTGGCGAGCACCATTTCCAGATTGTCCAGGGTCGAGCGGAAAAACGGCCAGCCGGCGTACATGTCGCCGAGCATCGATTCTTCGTCGAGCGCCTCCAGCGCATGCCCGACCCCGTACCAGGCCGGGAGCATCACGCGCGCCTGGGCCCAGCTGAACACCCAGGGAATGGCGCGCAGATCCTCGATCCGGTCGGAGCGGCTGCGGCTCGGCGGACGAGAGCCGATGTTCAGCCCGCCTATCTCCTTGATCGGCGTCATCTGTCGGAAGAATGTCTCGAATCCCTCGGTCTCGTAGACCAGCGCCCGATAGGACCCGAACGCGCCGGCAGAGAGCGTATCCATGGTGGCAGCGAAGCGCTCTCGGTCCTTCCGGCTCAACCGCTCGGGCTCGAGGCTCGCGAGCAGGGCCGCGGAGGTCATGGTTTCGAGGTTCGCCGCCGCGCTTTCGGCGGTGCCGTATTTCGCGGCGATGACCTCGCCCTGCTCGGTGATGCGAATGCGGCCGCGCACCGTCCCCTTGGGCTGTGCACGGATCGCCTCGAAGCTGGAGCCGCCGCCGCGCCCCACCGCTCCGCCCCGGCCGTGGAAGAGCTGCATCGCCACGCCCTTGTCGTCGAACACCTCGCCAAGTGCGCGCGTTGCCTTGTGCAGGCTCCAGATCGAAGTCAGATAGCCGCCGTCCTTGTTGGAATCGGAATAGCCGACCATCACCTCCTGATATCCTCGCGCGCCCGTGATCGCCGCCACTTCGGGAAAGGACAGCCAATCCGCCATCACCGCGGGTGCGTTCTCGAGATCCGCGATGGTCTCGAACAGCGGCACCGCCATGACCGCCGCGTCCGGCGGCTCGCCGGCTTTCCACAGGCCCGCTTCCTTGAGCAGGATGTTGACCTCCAGAAGATCCGACGGGGTCTGCGCCTTGGAGATGTTGTAGGTGGTGATCGAGCCCGGACCATAGCGTACATGTGCCTCTGCGGCGGCGCGAACCACGTCGAGCTCGGAGCGAGTCTCGTCGGAATAGTCGGCGAAGGGAACTGCGAGCAGCCGCGCCGTCGCGAGCTCGTGGCGGAGCAGTGAGACGCGCGACGGCTCGTCCAGGGCGAGATAGTCGGCCTCGACGCCGGCGACCCGGAGCAGTTCCGCCACGACCCGTTCGTGAACCTCGGCATTCTGCCGCAGGTCGAGCGCGGCAAGGTGGAATCCGAACGTTTCCACGGCGCGGATGAGACGTGACAGTGCACCGCCGGCCAGCTCGCCGGCGGCAACGGCGACGACCCCGAGATCGTCGAGCAGGGCTTGTGGGCCCGGATAGGGTTCGGCCGCCATGCTCGCCCTGCGCGGCGGCGCGCGTCCCGTCGCCCCCGCATAGTTGGCGGCGAGACGCGCATAGATGCCGGTCAAGGCCCGGCGGAAGGGCTCGTCGGCACGCGCCGGACTGGTGTCGCCGGAGGCGTCGGCAAGGGCGAGCAGCATCGGAGAAAGGTCGGCGAGCTCGGACGAAATCGACAGTTCGGCGCCAAGCGCGTGGATCTCGGTGAGATAGAAGCCCAGCACCGTCTCGGCTCCGCCAGCCAGGGCGAGGCGCAGGCTTTCCGCATTGACGAACGGATTGCCGTCACGGTCTCCGCCGATCCAGCTGCCGAGACGGAAAAAGCTCGGCGGGCGCCGGCCGAGCGCGCGCTCCCACCGGGCGTAAAGCACAGGCAGAACGGGCAGGAACACGTCGCGCATATAGCTGAGCGCGATTTCCACCTCGTCGGCGACGAACAGCCGCTCACGCCTCAGCGGCCGCGTCTGCCACAGGAGGGCTATCTGCCGGCACAGCGCGTCCTCCAGCTTGTCCCCTTGCGGTGTCTCGGTGCGCCCCGAATCGCGCAACCGCATCAGCTCGGCGATCCGGTTGCGGTGATCGATCATGCTCTTGCGCCGCACCTCGGTCGGGTGGGCGGTGAGAACCGGCACGATCAGCGCGTCATTCAGGAGCTCCGCCACGACGGCTGCATCCACTCCCACGCTCTTCAGCATGTCGAGTGCGGTCGACAGTTCGACGCTGCGCTCGGCGGAGATTCCCTGCCGGTCCTCGGCGAGGTTGGCGAGCAGCGAAAAGAGCATGAAGCCGCGCACGAACGCGAGCGTGTCGTCGAGGCTGAGGGAATCGAGGCCCGGGTCGATCGCTTCCGCATCCGCAAGGCCGCGGTGGCGGTCGACCGAGGCAGCGCGGATATACTCGATCCGGCGAAAAATGGCCTCGCCGCCTTGGGCGCGGATCACGTCCCCGAGCAGCTTTCCCAGGTAACGTATGTCGGGGTTCTGCTCGATGGGCGGTGGCGAGGCCACGTCGGCGCGTCTCCTTGAAGCCTGCGGACGGGCCTTATTCGCGTCGGCACCAGCCGTCGAGATGCCGGTCACGAGGCGCACACCCACGCGCAGGATGTCACGGCCGGCCCGACAGGCCCGATTCGGTCACGGCTCCTGCGGGCAAGAGGTTCCTGGCAAGGATTGGGACGATAGATCCCGAAGGCTGCGGCTGCCTCGTCTGTGAAGGGGGACATGGCGCGGCTGCGACGGTCCAGGAGATGTGGCGCGAACTTTGCCTCTCGTGGCGGCCAGCGCAATCGGGTACGGTTCGGGGCTAGCCGGTGGCGCAGGCGGGCAACGAGCATCTGCCCGCCAGCGGCCGAACCACGTCTTCATATTCGGGGGTCGGGGGTAAAGGCGGTGCCGAGCGAAGAGAAATTCGGCTGGAGCAGGCCGGCCGGTAGCGAGGGCGGCGCCGGCGGTGGCAGCCGTCCGCGCGTCCCCCACGACGCTCCGCCGCCGGGCGGCGACCCCACCGGCCGCCCTCCACCCGGATCTGGGGCCCGCGATCACTCGGTTCGAGGAAACCACCCGCCGGGCGTGCCCGAATTGACCCTCCCGAAGGGCGGCGGCGCGCTCAAGGGAATTGGGGAGAAGCTTGCCGTTAATCCGGCGACCGGCACCGCCTCTCTGGTGCTATCCTTGCCTTTGCCCTCCGCGCGGGGTGGAACCGCACCCTCCCTGTCGCTGTCGTACGGGTCGGGCAGCGGTCTGGGGGCGTTCGGAATGGGCTGGTCGCTGGATGTGCCCCGAATTGGCCGGAGGACCGAGAAGGGTCTCCCCCGCTACGGGCGAGGCGGCGAAACCGACACCTTCGTGCTCTCCGGTGCCGAAGATCTTGTGCCGGCGCGCGTCTTCGACGGCGTGTCATGGCTTCCCGATATTCGTCGAGAAGGGTCATATGCGATTGCACGGTTCGTCCCGCGCCAGGAAGGCCTGTTCGCGCGTATCGAGCAATGGCGCGACGTCTCGACCGGCGAGATTTTCTGGACGTCGACCACCAAGGACAACGTCACCAGCCGTTACGGCGACACCGCCGACAGCCGTGTCGCCGATCCGGCGGATCCGTCGCGGGTATTCGCGTGGCTGCTCCGCGAGGTCCGCGACGACCGCGGCGAGCTGATCCGCTATCACTACAAAGCGGAGGACGATGTCGGCGTTCCGGGGACCGCCGCCGAACGCAACCGCCGCGATGGCCAGGCGACGGCGCAGCGCTACCTGAAACGCGTCGAATATGGCGTGGTGGCGCCATACCGACCCCTTGCGGCGAACGCGATCACGCCCGCATTTCACTTCGAGGTGGTCCTCGATTATGGCGAACACGATCCCGCCGCGCCGACTCCGACCGAGGTCCGGCCGTGGCCGTATCGGGCCGACGCGTCTTCTGACTTCCGCGCTGGATTCGAGCTGCGGACCCGCAGGTTGGTGCGCCGGATCCTGATCTTTCACCGCTTTGCGTCCCTCGGTCCCGACGCAGTGCTCACTCGCAGCCTCGAGCTCGCCTATGACGAGGATCCTGCCGGTGCTCGGCTGGTGGAAGCGGTCGAGCGCGGCTGGAACGGTGACGGAAGCGTGGAGGAGCGGCCGAAGCTGAGCTTCCGCTACAGCCGCGCCGCGCCGGACCCTGCCGTCAGGACGCTCGACGAGGAGTCGCTGAAGGGTGTGGCCGAAGGGATCGATGGCCTCCGCTACCGCTTCGTCGACCTCTACCAGGAGGCCGCTCCGGGGTTGCTGGTCGAGGCGGCGGACGCGTGGTTCTTCAAGCGCAACGACGGCGGGCGGCTGGAGAAGCTCGAGCGGGTCGTCGACAAGCCGAACTGGGCGCGGATTGGCGCCGGTGCCGAGCTCGGGCAACTCGAGGCGGACGGCCGCCTCTACGCCACCGCGCGCGGCGAACCCGCGGGCTACGCTGCGCGCTCCGACGACGGCGGCTGGGAACCGTTTCGGCCATTCGGGCAGAATGCGGCGATCGACTGGTCGGACCCGGCGCTTCGCCACGCCGACCTCGACGGCGACGGGCGCGCCGAGGCGCTCCTGCTCAAGGACGAGGTGATCCGCTGGTTCAGGAATTGCGGCCGGCGCGGCTATGCCGCCGAGGCGCGCGCCTTCACCGGCACCGACGAAGAGGCAGGACCGGCCCGGGTCCTGGCCAACCGGCTCGAAGCCATCTTCCTCGCCGACATGAGCGGAGACGGCCTCTCGGACATCGTCCGAATCCGCAACGGCGAAATCTGCTATTGGCCCAATCTTGGCTATGGCCGCTTCGGCGCCAAAGTCGACATGGACTCCGCGCCCACCTTTGACGCTCCCGACCTGTTCGATCCAGGTCGCCTGCGGCTCGGCGACATCGACGGCTCCGGAACGACGGACCTCATCTATCTGGGGCGTCACGGAAGCGCGTGGTGGATCAACCGCGCCGGGAACAGCTGGTCGGCGGCAAGCCAGCTGGCGCTCGGCTTTCCGACACTCGATCAGCTCACCCGGGTCGAGCTGGTCGACCTGATGGGAATAGGGACGTCGTGTCTGGTCTGGTCGTCGAGCCGACCGCACGACCAGCCGCGGCCGTTGCGGTTCATCGACCTGATGGGCGGCGTAAAGCCCTATCTGCTCACCAGCGTCGACAACGGCGCGGGCGCGCGTACGGACATCCAATATCGGTCTTCGAGCGCGTTCTTCCGGGAGGATCGCCGCGCCAAGCGTCCCTGGTCGACGAAGCTGCCGTTCCCAGTCTCGGTCGTGCACCGCGTGGTTCACTGCGATCTGGTTTCCGGAGGCCGGCTTTCGTCGGAATATTCCTACCGCCACGGTCATTACGACCGGGCAGAGCGCGAGTTTCGCGGTTTCGCCTTCGTCGAACAGCGCGATGTCGAAACCGTCGCCGAGCCGGCACCGCACGATCTCGCACCGGTCGTCACCCGAACCTGGTTCCATACCGGCGCATGGGAGCCTGCGGCGGTCAGCAACGGCCTGGCGCACGAATATTTCGCGGGCGCGGTCCGCCTGCCGGACAGCCGGATCGACGGCGCGGCCAATCCCCGCGAGCAGCGCGAGGCCCACCGGGCGCTCCGCGGCCGCACGCTGCGGCAGGAAGTCTACGCCTTCGACGGGTCGGCGATGCAGGATATCCCCTATCGCGTCACGGAGTCGCGCTGGCTGGTGAGGCGGCTGCAGCCTTGCGGAAGCGGAGAGCGGGACCATGGGGTATTCGCCGCCGAGCAGATCGAGGGGCTGAGTCAGCAGCTCGAGCGAAACGCGGACGATCCGCGCATCGCTCACGAACTGGTGCTCGACATGGATCGCTACGGCAATCCGCTGCGCAAGCTCGAGATCGCATACCCGCGCCGCGCATCGCAACGGCCTGCCGGCACGGCTCTGGCGCCCGTGGCCACCGCCCAGGCGGAGGTCGTGGGCAAGATTTGGGAGGGGGGCTTCGCCGAAGATGTCGCCCAGCCGGAGCGGTATCGGCATTCGCTACCGGTGTGGAGCGCGCAGTTCGAGGTGAAGGGCCTCGTCCCCGAGGGAGTCGTCTTCACCCGCGGCGAGGCCCGCGCAGCCCTCGGCGCGATCGCCAATCACGTCCCTTTCGAGCAAGAGGATGCGGCCGGACCGGTGCGCCGGCTGCTCGCCGCCAGCGTCACCTGCTTCCGCACCGACGCCACCTCCGACGCGGACCCGAGCGACACCGGCACGCTCGCGGCCGTCGAGCTGCCGGTGGGCGCAATCGACGCGCTCGCCCTGCCGCACCGCGCCTACAGGCTGGCGCTGACCGACGGGCTGCTCGGCGACACCCTTGGTGATCGGCTCGCCGCCGCCGGAGTCGACCTCGGGGCGGACGGCTACGAACGGCGTGCCTTCACGGTCGCGGGCGCCTCTGGCGAGCCGATCACGCTCGAGGGCTGGTGGATCGGATCGCCGCTCGAATCGTTCGCCCCGGCCGGCTTTTATCGCCCGGTCAAGAGCCGCGATGCGTTCGGGGCAGTCTGGAAGATCGGCTACGACCCGACCTGGATGGCGCCGATATCGGTCACCGACCCGCTCGGCAGCGCCACCTCTGCGGTGCTCGACTACCGCCACATGGCGCCCAGCGAAGTCACCGATCCCAACGGCAGCCGCCGATTCGCCGCCTACGACGCCTTCGGCCGCCCGGTCGCGCTGGCGGTGGCCGGCAAGGCCGGAACCGCCGAAGGCGACAGTCTCGCCGAGCCGACCGAAGCCTTCGTCTACGACGAGACGCAGTGGGCGGCGCTCGCCCTCCCGAACTACGTCCATGCCAAGTCGCGCGAAGCCCATGGGGACCCGACGACGCGCTGGCTGGAGAGCCGGGTCTATTCCGACGGCTTCGGCCGCGAGCTGGCCGTCAAGACCAAGGTGCGGCCGGGGCGGGCCTATTATGTGGACGGCAACGGCGACCTCCGGAACCGGCGGGCCGATCCGCGCTGGGTGGGCTCGGGCCGCACGATCTACGACAACAAGGGCAACGTGCTGCGCCGCTACGAGCCGTATTTCAGCGTCACCGAGGCCCATGAGGAGGAGGACCAGCTGCGGCTGTGGGGCGTCTCCGCCGAGATTCGTTACGACCCGCTCGGCCGCGCGGTCGAGACCCGCTTTCCGGACCTCACGACGACCAGGCACGTGCTCGGCGCCTGGCGCGAGGAGGCCTGGGACCGCAACGACACGCTGTTCGCGGGGGCGCCCTGGGACAAGGCGGCGTCCGCCGACTTGTCCGGCGGCAAGGACCAGCGCGCCCGGGCGCTGGCCGAAGCTCATTCCGGAACGCCGGGCATCGTCCATCTCGACCCGCTCGGACGGCCCATCGTGGCCGAGGCGGACAACAAGGATTCGGCGACCTACAAGACCCGCACCGTCCTCGACATATCGGGCATGGAGCGCGAGGCATGGGATGCCAACGGCAACCGCGCCTTGCTCCAGCGGTTCGACATGGCGGGACAGCTGCTCCACGCGATCAGCAACGACGCCGGCGAGAGCTTCGCGCTCGCCGGCGCCGACGGGCAGCCCCGCCATCTATGGACGCCGCGCGGCCATTACATCCGGATGGACTACGACCTGTTGCGCCGGCCGATCGCGACCCGCGTCACCGCTCAGGCGGCCACGTCCCCCGCGATCACCGAGCGCGTCGTCTATGGCGAGGCCGCACCCAATGCCGCCGCGCAGAACCTGATCGGGCGCCCATGGCTGGCGTTCGACGGCGCCGGCGCCGTCCGCACCGCCGGCTACGACTTCAAGGGCAATCCGCGCGGCCACGAGCGCTTCCTGTTCGCCGATCCGGCGAAGACGGCGGAGTGGAGCCTGCTGCCGCCCGACAGCCAGCTCGACGCCTGGCTGACGGGCCTCGGCGCCGGCCTGTTCGAGCCGCCCTTCGCCGGCGCAGCCGAGTTCGACGCCCAGGACCGCCCGGTGAGCGAGCGCGCGCCCGACGGAGCGGAGAGGCATTATTCCTACGACGAGGGCGGAGCGCTGCGCGCGGTGGCCGTCGCGAGCCTGCCGGGCCGGGCGTCCGCCGTCCCGGCTGTCAAGGACATCGACTACGACGCCAAGGGCCGGCGAAGCTGGATCGAGCACGGCAGCGGCGTCGTCGCCTTCTCGACCTACGATCCGACCGGCGATCGGCTTCGCGAGCTGCTGGCGACGCGCGACATCGTCCGCGACGCCGACGGCGATCCCGCCCCCGCCGCCGCCCAGCCCGCAGCGCTGCAATGGCTGCTCTACACCCACGATCCCGCCGGCAACATCGTCGAGATCGAGGACCTCGCCCAGGATTTGGTGTTCAACGAAGGCGTGATCGAGCCGCGCCGGCTCTACGAATATGACGCCCTCTACCGCCTCACCGCCGCCACCGGCCGCGAGCATGCCGGCCAGACGCTCGGCGGCGCCCAGCACTACGCCCCCGCGGCGCTGCCCCAAGCGATCCCCGCCGACGCCGACATGCAAAATTTGCGCTCCTATACCCAGCGCTACGACCACGATCCGGTCGGGAACATCACGCGGATGCGCCACGTCGCCGCCGGCGGCGGCTGGACCCGCGACTATCTCTACGATTACCAGCGCACCGGGCAGGGCGCCTTCCCGGCGAGCTCGCACCCGGGAAACTCGAACCGCCTCTACTCGACGACGCTCGGCTCCGCTTCGGCCCAGCTCTACGAACATGATGCGGCCGGCAACATCCTCGCTTTGCCGTCGATCGCCGCCATCGTCTGGAACCACGACAACCGGCCGGAGAGAATGCGGATCGGCACCGTCGACGCGCATTACCGCTACGACGGGACCGGGGAGCGCATTCGCAAGTTCGTCGACAAGGGCAACGTCAAGGAGGAGCGCCTCTACCTGGGCGGCTACGAAATCTACCGCCGCTGGACCGGCGGCACGCTCGACCTGCGCCGCGACACCCTCCACGTCATGGACGGCGAGCGCCGCGTCCTGCTGATCGAAACCGAGAAGGACGCGGCCGGCGCCGCCGCGCCCGGCCAGGCGCCGGTCCTGCGCTTCCAGCTCGACGACCACCTCCAGAGCGCATGCATGGAGACGGACGAGGCCGGGGTGCCGATCTCGTACGAGGAATATCATCCGTACGGGACCACGGCTCTGCATTGGCGTAATGGGGAGCTTAGCCAAAAGCGCTACCGCCACGGCGGGGTGGAACGGGACGAGGAGAGCGGCCTCAGCTACCATTCGGCGCGCTATTACGCTTCGCATCTCGGGAGGTGGTGTAGCGCCGATCCCGCCGGCCTGGTCGAAAGCTCGTCGCTCTTCGCCTACAGCCGCGGTTCGCCCGTGAGCAGGCGAGATCCCGAGGGAACCCAAAGCGACACCGGAACCGACGATCCAATCCTCAAGAGATCTCCCTATATCGCGGAACGTGACGCCATTCCCAAGTTCCAGGTCGATACAACCTACATCGGCGGAAATTGCATCGACCTATGCGAGGGGGGTGCCTTGGCAGAGAGTGTATATTCGGTCAAGGGAACCACGACGGAAGAAAATGAAGCAGCTCTATTTGTTGAAGGCGCTTGGGTACTTTCTAGCCTAGACATTGGCAAGATACAAGGATCATACGGTGTGCAGTTCGTCGACGCCTCCACCGGGTTGGAAGCAGCGCTCTATGTAAACGTGAATACCGGGGACTATGTGCTGTCATTCGCGGGCACGAACGACTTCCAGGATGTCATTGCAGACGTGGTCCAGCTGAAAGGGTTCTCGATCCAGCATGCGCAGGCTTTGAAACTCGCGCTGGCGGTCGACGATTACCTTCAAGGCCAAAGCCTCGCCTTTGTTGGACACTCGCTGGGAGGCGGAGAAGCGCTGCTGGCACATTATGCCACTGGCAGGCCGGCGTCCGTATACAATCCGGCCTGGATATCGGACGCAACGCTGAATAACTTTGGCATCAAGCGGGATAACAGTCTCCCCGGCCTGACCGTTAACATCGTCTCAGGCGAGATCGTCGATGCGCTTCAGAGCAGTTCAAAGCTGCTAACTCCCTTGCTCATGTTGGCCAACAGTCCGGGGCTCGCCAAGACAGCGTGGGGCGTAGAGGGGGTGCGAGCGCGCGAGGGCAGTACGATTTTCTATGAGGATCCTACTCCGCAAACGGCGCGTGATTCAAACTTGGTTGGCGCAGTGACGCTGTCGGTGCGACGCCATCTGATGAGCACAATGATGGAGGCGATCAAGGCGCATCCGGATCAACGCCGCCTGTACAAACAAGGGCCCACGCCGATGTACCACGTCCGGCCCGTTCGCTAGCCGAAGCTGCCGGCCAGGGGTGGCGACGGCCCCGGCGGATCAGCTTTTCTCGTAAACGAGGAGGATGTCATTCACATCCTCACGGCTATCCGTCGGTGTCACCCATTTGAAGCCGTCGCTGGCGAAGAAGGGCTCGGTGTCGACGAAGCCGGTTTCGCCCTCCACCGGCACCTTTGCCTCGTCGATGCGGATGAGGTCGTGGATGCCGTGCTCGTCGACGGTCAGCGCCCAGGCCTGGACAATGTCGAACGTGCCGGGGACGGCTCGGGTCGCGTAGGGTTCGGCTTCGCGGGGAACGGCCGGCGCGGCGATTTGGAAGCCCGACGTCGTTGCATCGACGTCGACCGCGGCTGCCATGCCGTCGGCGAGGAACTTCTGCCACTCGTCGGCGAAATCGTGCTTGAACGACATCATCAGCCGCGGCTTGACCGGCAACTGGTCGAGCGCGGTGACGACGGCGTCGCGGAACAGGTCGCCGCCCTCCCGCGCCGTGTAGGCGATGGTCAGGATCACGTCCGACAAGGTGGTGAGATCGAACTGGCGGAAGTCGGGCACTTCGAGGCGGAACTTGGCGACCGCGCCGCAGCCCTCGAACGGCAAATAGCGAGCGTCCTGGAGGTTGGTTTCGAACAGACCGCTGTCGCCCACGCCGCTGCTGGTGACGATCGACTGGACCGCGTCGAAGCGCACGTCGGGTGGATCGGTGAGGTTCGGCTTGCGGCGGATCTGGTGGCGGAGCAGGGTCAGCCTGGCGTGGACCGGGACGTGGGGGCCGGTAACGCAGGGCAGGTGCAGCGACAGCGTCTTGATGCGCCGGTCGTAGAGGCCGGGCAGGTCGCGGTCGAACAGCCATTCCGGGATCTCGAATTCGCAGGCGCCGTCGGCGATCAGCTTCGCCAGCGCGGCCGGATCGAGCAAGGCGAGCGAGACCGGCCGCCGCGCCTCGTAGGTGCGCTCGTTCCCCTCGATATAGGCGGCTTCCATCTGACGCAGCTGCAAAGCGAGCGAATCGCCGGCGAGGAGCCCGTACTTCTGCCCGTCCCACTGGCCGAAGCGGACGAAGTCCGCCTCGGGGCGGCCGAGCTCGTCGGCGAAGGCCGCCTGCGCCTTCTTGGCGAGGTCGAGAGCCAGGTCGTAGGCCTGGCGGTGGAGCGCGGCGAGCCGCGAGGCCATCCAGCTGTAGAGCTTGTCGTTCGAGAATTTGAACTTCATGAATTCGAGCACCTCGCCCGACTGCTCGGTCTGGCGGTCGAGATTCTCGAGCTCGAGCTCGGCGATGGCGACTCCGATCTCGGCGGCGATCTGCTGCTTTTCGATCTGCTTCAATTCCTCGCCGGCGAGCGTGACCTGAAGATCCCATTCTTCCTTGCGGCGATCGGCGGCGGCGGTGAGGCCGGCCATGGTAGACGAGAGCGAGGTGCCGGACGCGGCCGCACCCATCGCGCCCGCGATGGCCCCCACGATGTTGCCGGCGCGGATAATCTTCGAATTGCAGGGGACGCCGATCTCCGCATCGAGCGCATGCATGATCGAGGCAACGCCCTGAAGGACGGCCTGGACGGTGGCGAAACCCTGGCTGACCTGGAGCAGCTTCAGCTGCTTTTTCTCCGGCCCGATCATCGGCTGGCGTGCTGCATAGGCGGCCATCCGCACCTCGACCGCCTTGCGGTTCTGCTGGAGCGAGGCGACCTGCGCCCGCGCCTGGTCGCGCTGCTGGACGCGGACGTTGCGCATCGCCTTCTGGATCGAGATTTCGTGCTGGCTGCGCAGCTGCTGGAGCTGCTCGGCGTCGCGCTTCTCGATCGCGGACAGCACCGCCGCGCCGAAGCTCCTGACCTCGCCGGCATATTGCTGCGCCTTCTCGATCAGATAGGCGAAACGATAGGGCGCGCGCGGCGCCGCGAGGTCGGCGAGCACGTCGGCGATGTCGAGGCCCGCGGCGCGGGCGCGGACCAGGAGCCCCGGGTCGATGCGGGCCGCGAACAGCGGCAGCTCGACGGCGACGCCGTCGATGTTGAGGCAGCGCCGGATCTTGCCGAGCCGGTCCTCGACCGTGTCCCACAGAGCCATGAGCTTCGGATTGCGCGGGATGCAGAAATAGAGCGACTGCGCGGCCTGGAGCGCGATCGGCGCGCTGTGGGTGCCGCCCGGGACGATATCGTAGGCGACGATGTTGTTCTCGACCTCGACCGCCGCGTTGGAGAAGGCGTCGAGCGCGAGGCGGATCTGGTCATAGGTCTTGGGCGGCGCGTCGGCCTTCTCCACTTCCCGCGGCCGATCGCCGAGCAGGTTGCGGGCGAAGATGTAGAGCTGCGTCGCCTCGGCGATCGATTCGCGGCTGCTCTGGCGGAACAGCTTGTCGCCCCAGTCGATCAATATCTCGACGTACGTGATGAACGCCCACAGCATGTAGCCCGAGGTGCGGACGGCGCATACCGAATGGGGGTCGAAGGGGTCGTCGCGCCAGATCGCGATCTGGGTCAGCAGGGCCTGCTTCTCGGCCAGCTCCTGCGGCGTCGTCGCCGTCGAGAGCAGGCGCATCAGGGTCTGGACGGGTCCCTTCGGCTGATAATCGTAGAACGGGCCAAGCTGCCAGTAGCGCCGTAGGTCGGTCGTGTCCTCCTGGTCGGTCGGATCGAAGATGTAGCTCACCCACTCGAGCGCGCGGTCGTAGCGGCCGGCGGTGCGAAGCGCCTCGACGATCCGCATCGGGATGTGGAAGAAGATTTCCCAGGAATAGGGCGCGGCGGGGGCGCCGTAGGCGAATTCGATACGCTCGGTCGGCCATAGCGGCTTGGCCAAAGAGGTGGGCGCGTAGCGGCCCGGAAAGCCGTTGTCGAAGACCCGCCGCTGGCGCTTGAGGCCGGCGTTGAACGGTCCGTCGGCGTCGCGGGGGCCGAGCAGGCCGGCGGCTCCGCGCGCGTTGAGCTCGGCGAGGAAGAGGGGCGTGCCGGGGATGCTGAAGCTGGTGAAGCGGTAACCCTGCGCCGCGGCGGAGTCGCGCGCGACGAAATAGCTGTGGGCCGCATCCTCGAAGAAGAAGGGGTCGCCGAACAGGTGGTGCTCGTTCGACTGCTCGAAGATGAGCTCGTAGTCGGTGGGCGCGGTGTTGAGGAGCGTGACGGTGCCGGCGTTGAAGCCGGCATGGCTGGGGACGCGCTTCGAATAGAGCTTCCCGGCGAGGTGCGGCGCGCTCTGCAACTCCTCGATCCGGTCGAAGCCGTTCCTCAGCTTCATCGCGTCGGGAACGGTGTAGGCGGGGCGGGCGGCGAGGAACTTGTGCCAGTAGCCGGTCGGCCGCGGCGGCGCGTAGATCGGCTCCAGCGTCACCTGGCCGTCGCTCGACAGCCTGAGGCCGTCTTCATAGGCGGCCTCGAGATAGCCGGTATGGTAGGTTTCCCATTCCTCGGCGAATTCGCGGCGGACCTGGATGTGGAGGTCGCCGCCCGTCGGATAGTCGCGCACCGCGCGGAAGAAGTAGGATTTGCGCTTCATCGACGCCATCGAGAAATCTTTGACCGCGCCCGGGTCGGGCATCTCCGAATGGA
>Ga0299913_10001009_pt1 | contig 19741 bp, 20 predicted proteins | sample RVTome_9_FD_201360 | JGI IMG/M metagenome (GOLD analysis project Ga0299913, IMG submission 201360) | Soil microbial communities from uranium-contaminated site in the Upper Colorado River Basin, Wyoming, United States - RVT155D38 (version 2) ... | reverse complement strand
GCTACGAGCGGGTCACCGGCGACGTGCACCGCCGCGCCGAGCGCGCCTCCGAGGAGCTGCGCCGCGGCGCCGAGACCGCCCGCCGGCACTACGACGAGGCGAGCGAGACCCTGCGCGAGGGGTACACCGAGGCGCAGCAGCGGGCGCGGCTGGTCAACCGCGACCTCAACGACTACGTGCAGGAGAACCCGGGCCGGGCGGTGCTGATGGCCGCGGCCGCCGGCTTCCTCGTCGGGCTCCTGTTCCGCGGGCGGGACTGACGCCGTGCCCGAGCGCGAAGGCCTGCCGCGGCCCGACGAGCTGGTCGACGAGCTGATCCCCGAGGAGGTCGAGTGGGAGCGGCTGGTCCGCTCCTACCCGACGCCGGCGCTGGTGATCGCCGCCGCCGCCGGCTTCTGGATCGGCTTGCGCAAGGGGTCGGCGGTGCTCGCCGCGCTGACCGGCTACGCGACGAGCGAGATGACCCGCCAGGTCAACCGCTTCCTCGGCGACCTGTAGCCCTCCTCCGGTCCCTCGTGTAGCCTCGGCGCGTTGCGCGAGCTGTTCCACATCTCCGACGTCCACTTCGGCCCGCCCCACCTGCCGGTGGTCCGCGAGGGCGTGCTCGAGCTGATCGCCGACCGCCGGCCCGACCTCGTCGTGCTCTCGGGCGATCTGACGCAGCGCGCCCGGCCCGAGCAGTTCCGCGAGGCGCGCGCCTTCGTCGACGCGATCCCGGTGCCGACGCTCGTCGTCCCCGGCAACCACGACGTGCCGATGTACCGCGTCTGGGAGCGGGCGCTCTCGCCGTTCGGCGCCTACCGCGAGCACTTCAGCGAGGAGCTCGAGCCGGTCTACCGCGACGACGGGCTCCTCGTCGTCGGCATCAACACCGCCTTCAACTGGACGATCAAGGAGGGACGGATCAAGCTCGACCGCCTGCTCGAGGTCGGCGAGCTTCTCGACCGGACTCCGGACGACGTGTTCAAGGTGGTCGTCGCGCACCACCATCTGATCCCGCCGCCGAACTTCGGCACCCAGACGGTGCTGTCCAACGCCGCCGAGGCGATGGAGCTCTTCTCCGACGTCGGCGTCGACCTGATCCTCTCCGGCCACCTCCACCAGAGCTACATCGGCAACTCCGAGGAGTTCTACCCGAAGGGGCGGCCGCCGGTGATCATCGTCCACTCGGGCACGACGACCTCGAACCGCGGCCGCGCCGGCGAGCGCGAGCGCAACTCGTGCAACTGGATCCTCTTCGACGACGAGTCGGTCGTCGTCTCCCACTACCTGTGGCACGAGAAGAGCGTCCGGTTCGCCGAGCACAGCCGCCACTGGTACCCGCGGCAGCGGCGCAAGCCCTACTCGCTGGACGGCCTCGATCCGGAGATCGTGTCGCACCCTCCGACCGGCGTGTGAGAGTCGATGCGTGCCTTCGGTCGGGCCGGTATGATGCGGCGTCCGTGCGCCACCCGGGCGTGTGGTTTCTCGACCGGAGACAGGTGAATGAGCGACGAGCGGGATGAGCGGGACGAGCGGGACCGGCGGCTCGAAGGAGACCTCGACGACGAGTGGCAGGTCGTGCGCACCGTCGGCAGCGACGAGGAGGCGACGCTGATCGCCGGCTACCTGCAGTCCAACGACGTGCCGACCCAGGTCGAGTCGCTCCTGTTCCACCAGGAGCCGGTGAGCTTCGGCCGGATGGGCGAGGTGCGGGTGCGGGTGCCGACCGAGCACGCCGCCGCGGCCGAGCGCCTGCTCGCCGAGCGCGACGCGGTGCCGCTCGACGACGAGGCCGAGGAGGCCGAGATCGCCGGCGAGAGCGAGGCCACCGGAGGCGGCGACGCGGACGCCGTCTGACCGCGAGGGGGCGGGTGTGGCCCCGGCCGCCGCCCCGCCTCCGGGCCGCCTGCCGGGCGAGCTCCGGGTCGAGCGCCTCGCCGGCGGCCTGACCCTCTGCCTGCTCTCCAACCGGCGGGCGCCGGTGGTCACCACCGCGCTCTGGTACCGGGCCGGCACCCGCGACGAGCCGCCCGGCCAGGGCGGGATCGCCCACTTTCTCGAGCACATGATGTTCAAGGGCTCGGCGCGCTACGGCCCGGGCGAGATCGACCGCCGCACGCAGGCCCTCGGCGGCGACAACAACGCCTTCACCAGCCACGACGCGACCGCCTACCACTTCAACTTCGCGCCCGACCGCTGGGACGAGGCGCTGGCGATCGAGGCCGACCGGATGGCCGGCCTCGCCCTCGACCCGGACGAGGTGGAGAGCGAGCGCCGGGTGATCCTCGAAGAGATCGCCATGTACGAGGCGGACCCGTGGGACGCGCTCGAGGCCCGCGTCCTCGCGGCGCGCTTCCCGGGCCACGCCTACGGCCGGCCGGTCCTCGGCACCGCCGGCGAGCTGCGGGAGACCGGGCCGGACGAGCTCGCCGCCTTCCACCGCCGCTTCTATCGGCCCGGCAACGCCGTGCTCGCCGTGGCCGGCGACGTGGGGGAGGAGGCGGTCGAGGCGGTGGGCCGGGCGTTCGCCGGAGCGGGTGACGGCGAGGGTTCCCCGGGCCCTCCGCGGCCGGACCGATCGCCGTCCGCCGTCGGGCCTCCGCCGCCTCCCGCCACGAGCCGCGTCGAACGCCGTCAGGGCGAGGTCGCCCGCCTCCTCGTCGCCCTGCCGGCGCCGGCCGCCGACGGCGCGGAGCACGCGGCCTTGCGCGTCGCCGCGACCCTGCTCGGCGCCGGCCGGGCGAGCCGGCTGACCCGGCGGCTGGTCGACGAGGAGCAGCTCTGCCAGTGGGTGGCGGCCGACGTCGGGGAGACCGCCGAGCCGGGCAGCTTCACGGTCGCCGCCGAGCTCGTGCCCGGCGTCGAGCCGGCGCGCGTCGAGGCCGCGGTGGTCGAGGAGCTCGCCGCCCTCGCCGAGAGCACCCGCCCGCCGACCGGCGACGAGCTCGCGCGGGCTCGGCGGATCGCGGTCGCCGACTGGGTGTTCGCCCACGAGAAGGTCCATCAGCAGGCGCTCGCCGCCGGCTTCGCCCTGTCGCTGTTCGACCTCGGCTACCCGGAGCGCGAGATGGCGCGCGTCCTCGCGGTCGACGGCCCGGCGCTCGCCGCCGCGGCGGCCCGCTGGCTGGCGCCGGCGCTCGCGGTCGTCGGCTGGTCGCTGCCGGCCGAGAGCCGGGCGTGACGGGCGGTCTCGCCGCGCTCCGGGTCCGGCGGGTCGAGGGGCCGCCGGTCGCCGCGGTCCGGGCGTGGCTCGAGGGCGGCGCGCGGCGCGAACGGGTGCCGGGCCAGGCGCTGGTCGCCGCCCGCCTCCTCGCCGAGGGGACCCGCCGGCACGGCTGGCGCGAGATCGCCGACCGGGTCGAGGCACGCGGCATGATCCTGCGGGCGGGAGCGACATACGAGAGCCACGGCGTCTCGATCGACGCCCTGGCCGACGACTGGGGCGAGGCGCTGGGCCTCGCCGCCGAGCTGCTGCTCGAATCCGCCTTCCCGGCCGACCGCACCGCCTGGCTCGCACGGCAGGCGGCCGCCGAGCTCGACAGCCTCGCCGACCAGCCCGAGGTGCGCACCGCCTGGGGCTTCCTCGACCAGCTCCACGCGCCCGGCCGGCGCGCCCTGCCGCTCCACGGCACGGCCGCCTCCCTCGCCTCGCTCACCCCGGCCGACTGCGCCGCCTTCCACCTCGACCGGCTAGCGGGCGGCGTCCGGGTGGCGGTCGCCGGTGCGGTCGACGAGGAGGCGGTCGAGGCGCGCGTCCGCGAGCTCTTCGGCGCCGCGCCCGAGGCAGCGGAGGGGGCCGCAGCTCCCGGACCGCTCGCCGAGGAGCGGACCGGGCGGTCCGCCGACCGCCGCCGCTCCGTGGAGCTGCCGCCCGCCGAGGAGGGCGAGCCGAGCCAGGCACACCTGTACGTCGGCGCGGTCACCGTGCAACGCGCCCACCCCGACTACGAGGCGCTGGAGCTCGCCGGGGTCGTCCTCGGCGCCGGGGCTGGCCTCACCGGCCGCGTCCCCGTGCGGGTGCGCGAGCGCGAGGGGCTGGCCTACGCCGCCACCTGCCACACGGTGGCCGGCGCCGGCCTCGACCCGGGCCGCCTCGTCGCCTACGTCGGCACCGCCCCCGAGACCGTCGAACGAGCCGAGCGGGCGGTGGTCGAGGAGCTCCGCCGGATCGTCGACGGCGGGATCTCCGACGCCGAGCTCGACGAGGCGCGCTCCTACCTCCTCGGCCGCGAGCCCTTCCGCCGCGAGACCGCCCGCCAGTGGGCCGACCTCCTCGCCGCGGCCGAGCACTACGGCCTCCCGCTCGACCGCCCCGGCTGGCGCGAGGCCCGCCTCGCCGCCCTCGGCCGGGCCGACGTCGAGGACGCCCTCCGCCGCCGGGTCCGGCCCGACGAGCTCCGCGTCACCGTCGGCCTGCCTGCCCCGGCCGGCCGGTAAGATCCGACCGATGAGCGAGACGCCTGCGGCCGGGCTGCCGGCCTACGAGAAGCTGGGGGTGTTCTACCTCGGCCGGCCGATCGACCTCGAGACGGGGGAGACCGCGCCGGCGCCGTTCCTCTACGACTCGCGCGACCTGGTGACCCACGGGCTGTGCGTCGGGATGACCGGGAGCGGCAAGACCGGGCTGTGCGTGTCGCTTCTCGAGGAGGCGGCGCTCGACGGCATCCCGGCGCTGGTGATCGACCCGAAGGGCGACCTGGCGAACCTGCTCCTGACCTTCCCCGACCTCGCGCCGGAGGACTTCCGGCCGTGGGTCGAGCCCGAGGCGGCGCGGCGTGCGGGGGTGAGCGTCGAGGAGCACGCGGCGCGGCAGGCGGAGCTCTGGCGCAAGGGGCTCGCGGAGTGGGATCAGGACGGCGAGCGCATCCGCCGGCTCCGCGAGGCGGCGGACTTCACCGTCTACACGCCGGGCTCGTCCGCCGGGGTGCCGGTCTCGGTCCTCGCCTCGTTCGCCGCGCCGTCGCCGGCCGCGGCGGCCGACCCGGAGCTGGTCCGCGAGCGGGTGGCGACGACGGTCTCGAGCCTCCTCGGGCTCGTCGGCGTCGACGCCGACCCGGTGCGCAGCCGCGAGCACATCCTGCTCTCGCTCCTCGTCGAGCACGCCTGGTCGGCCGGCCGCGACCTCGCGCTCGCCGAGCTGATCCGCCTCGTCCAGGCGCCGCCGGTCGCCGAGGTCGGGGTGATGCCGCTCGACACCTCCTTCTATCCGGCCAAGGAGCGGTTCGAGCTGGCGATGGCGCTCAACAGCCTGCTCGCCTCGCCGGGGTTCGCCGCCTGGCTCGAGGGCGAGCCGCTCGACCCGGGGCGCCTGCTCTACACGCCGGAGGGGAAGCCGCGGGTGGCGATCTTCTCGATCGCCCACCTCTCCGACGCCGAGCGGATGTTCTTCGTCTCGCTGCTCCTCGCCCAGACGGTCGGCTGGACCCGCACTCTCTCCGGGACGGGGAGCCTGCGCGCCCTCGTCTACATGGACGAGGTCTTCGGCTACGTGCCGCCGGTCGCCGAGCCGCCGTCGAAGCGGCCGCTGCTGACGCTGCTCAAGCAGGGGCGGGCCTTCGGGGTGGGGGTGCTGCTCGCCACCCAGAACCCGGTCGACCTCGACTACAAGGCGCTGTCGAACATGGGCACCTGGTTTCTCGGCCGGCTCCAGACCCAGCGCGACAAGGACCGCCTGCTCGACGGGCTCGAGGGCGCCGCCGGCGGGGCGCCGCTCGACCGGGCGGAGCTCGACCGCACGCTCTCGGCCCTCGGCAAGCGGGTCTTCCTGATGCACGACGTCCACGAGCCCGGCCCGACGCCGTTCCACACCCGCTGGGCCATGTCCTACCTCGCCGGGCCGCTGACCCGGGACCAGATCCGGCGGCTGGCCGACACGAAGAGAAAAGAAGGCTTGGACAACGTCGACCGCAACGTCGACGGCGACGGCTCAGTGAAGGAGGGTGGGGCTGGGGCCGCCGGCATTGCGGGTGCCGGGGGCGTCCTCCCGGCTTCCGGTCGTGCGGGCCGCGAGGTGGCACGGGCCGGCGGCGGGGCAGCACCCGGCGCGGGCTCGATGGCTGCGGCGGGCGCCGGATCGGCAACGGGAGCGCCGGCCGAGCACGCGGCGCCTGGGGCGTCGGCCGGTCCGTCCGGCGGATCGGCGCCCGGGGCCGCTTCACCCCCTTCACCAGCCGCCGTTCCGACGGGTGCGGCCCGGGCGTCCGGCGCGTCCGCCGGGCGGCCGGTGCTGCCGCCCGAGGTGGCTCAGGTGTTCCTGCCGGTGCGCGGCGGGGAGGGGCGGAGCGCGTACCACCCGTTCGCGCTGGGGATGGCGCGGGTGCACTTCGTCGACGACGAGCACGGGATCTCGCACCGGGAGGAGGTCGCGCTGCTGGCGCCGATCGAGGAGGGCCCGCCGGACTGGCACGGGGCCGAGCCGCGGCCGATCGACGAGCGGGACCTGCTCGACGAGCCGGAGGTCGCGGGGGCGGGGTTCGCGACCCTCGGGGCGGAGGCGGCCGACCCGAAGGCGTGGCGGGGGTGGGAGAAGGACCTGTCGGACGCGCTGTACCGGGATCGCCGGCTCGAGCTGCGGAAGAGCTCGCGGGCGGGGCTGGTGTCGCGGCCCGGGGAGAGCGAGGGGGAGTTCCGCGGGCGGCTCGAGCACTCCTTGCGCGAGGCGCGCGACGAGGCGGTCGAGGCGTTGCGGGAGCGGTTCGCGAAGCGGATCGAGGCGAAGGGCGACCAGGTGGTGCGGGCCGAGCACGCGGTCCAGCGCGAGCAGGAGCAGGCCGAGGACGCCCAGCGCCGGGCCTGGCTCGACGCCGGCTCGTCGCTCCTCGGCGCCTTCCTCGGCCGCAAGAAGCTCTCGGTGACCAACGTGCGGCGCGCCGGCTCGGCGCTCTCGGGGTTCTCCCGCTCCCGCGACCAGGCGGGCGACGTCGAGCGGTCCCACGCGACGGTCGAGCTCCGCAGGTCCCAGCTCGCCGAGCTCGAGGCGAAGCTCGAGGAGGAGATCGCCGAGCTCCACGATCGGTTCGCACCCGAGTCCGAGGAGCTCGAGCCCTTCGTCGTCCGGCCGCGGCGCTCCGATGTGGAGGTCCGCCGCGTCGCGCTGGCCTGGGTGCCCTGAGCGGCCGGTGCCGGCCGGCCGCCTCCCTCGCGAGGAACCGACCTGCGGCTCCCCGGCCTACCCCCTCTCGGAGAGGAGCTGGAGCCCCGCCAGCCCCGCCCCCACCAGGAGCGGCGCCGCGACGAGGAGGGCGAGGCGGCCGGGATCGTCCGTGAGGCCGCCGCCGAGCGCGGCCGCCTCGCCGCCGGCGCGCGCCAACCAGCCGAGGAGGTCGGGCTGCAGCCAGACCGCTCCCACGGCGGCGACCGCGGCGACCGCGAGGCCGGCGAGGAGCTGGACGAGCTCGAGCGGGCGGGCGGCGCGCTCGGCGGCCTCCTGGCGCTCGGTGAGGCGGCCGATTACCCGGGCGCGCCAGTAGATCGGCTCGGGGTCGGGCAGCGGCGCGGCGTCGGCCGGGTCGGCGGCGAGGCGGGCGAGGGCGGCGTCGACGAGCGCCTCGCGGCGGAGGTCGAGGGTGGAATCGCCATGTCGGGTCATCGGAGGTCCTCCGCGGCGAGGCCGCGACGGTCGAGCGCCCGGGCGAGCCGGCGCCGGGCGCGGAAGAGGAGCACCTTGACGCTCGTCTCGGCCAGCCCCAGGACCTCGGCGATCTCGCGGTGCGAGGCGCCCTCGACGCCTGCGAGCCAGACGAGGGCGCGCTGGCGGGGTGCGAGCTCGCGGAAGGCGCGGTCGAGGTCGAGGGCGAGGGCGCGGTCGGGGGGCGGGGCGCCTTCGGGCTCGGGGCGGGCGGCCTCGCGCCGCCGCCGCTCGCGGGCGGCGCGGCGCCAGCCGTCCTGGGCCAGGCGGGTGGCGGTGCGGTAGAGGTAGGTCGTCCGCTGTCTGTCGTCGAGCGGGGGGCGGTCCGCGCGGAGGAAGCGGTAGAAGGTCTCCTGGAGCAGGTCGTCGGCGCGCTCCGGGTCGCCGGTCAGCCGGCGCAGGTAGGCGCGCAGCGGCCGGGCGACCCGGTGATAGAGGGCGGTGAACTCTTCCTCGTCGAGCGAGGCGCCCTCCGGGCGCGCGTCGGCCGGAGTCCCCGCGCCGTCGCCCGCCGGCCGTCGCCTCGCGCCCTTGCCGGGGCCGTCCGCCTCCGCGGAGGCGCCGGCACCGAGCGCGAGGCTCCAGATCACGTGACGCTCCCCTCCGAGCCCGTGCGTCTCAGGAGAGGTCGCCGAGGAGGTCGGCCTGGCGGACGGACGGCTCGGCGAGCAGCCCCCAGCTCTTCGACAGGCGGTAGGAGACCGCGGCGGCGATCAGGAAGCCGGCGCCGATCGAGAGGAGCACGACGCCCGGCAGCACCGGGTCGGTGGTCCATTCGATCCAGCCGATCAGACACAGGCCGACGCCGGCCATGCTGACGACGATGCCGAGCAGGATGGCGTTCAGGATGCGCTGCGTCGGCCGCCGCACCGGCTGCTCGGCGAGACCCGAGAGGAAGGTGCGGCCCCCCTCGGTCTGCAAGAATCCCGCGAACTCCTGGGCGGAGTCGAACCGGGCGAGGATCTTCGACTGCAGCTCCATCTGCGCCTGCAGCCGCTCGCGCGACCGCCGGTGCCGCACGTGGATCCAGTAGGCGATGCTGCCGAAGAACGTCAGCAGCACGATGGGGATGATCACCACTTCTTCGGACATGAAACCCCTCCCTTCGGGGACGCTGTCGGTCGGCCCGTGAGTCGGTCGGCCCGGCGCGCCGTGCGCCGGACGCCCGTTCAGACGTGCGCCGGAGGCGACGGTTAACAGCGGGCCGGCCGACGGTCGACGAGGAGCCCGCCCCGGCGCCGTCAGGCCGACGCCGACTCGGCCTGCGGGCCGGCGAGGATGCGCCAGCCGACGACCTTCTCGTCGATCTCGCGGAGGCGGTCGGCGAGCAGGCGGCAGAGAAGGCGGAGGAACTCGAGGGAGGCCGCGGAGTCCATCGACAGCACGGCCCGCACCGTCGCCTCGTCGAGGGCGAGGAGCGTCGCCGGGCCGCCGTGGGCGCGCGCGTCCGCCGAGCGCGGCTCGCCGTCGAGCAGCGACATCTCGCCGAAGAAGTCGCCCCGCTCGAGGATGGCGAGCGCCTCCTCCCCGCCGCCGGGGATGTACTTGCAGATCATCACCCGCCCCTCGACGATGACGTAGAGCTCCCTCCCCGCGTCGCCCTCCTGGAAGACGTAGGCGCCTTCGGCGACCCGGCGCTCGCGGGAGAAGGTGGCGAGCGTCACCAGCTCGCGGCGGGAGAGGCCCTGCTCGCGGAAGAGGCGGATCTTGTCGTCGGCGTCGACCTTGACCGCCTCGCCGATCGCCGGCTGGGGGCGGCGCAGGCGGAGGAAGTTCTCCGGCAGGGCGCCGGGGTCGAAGAAGCTCTGGAGCTGGGCGTTGGTCGACCGCAGCTTGCGGGCGAGGGCGCGCCAGAAGATCCAGTGGAGCTGGACGGCGAGCTCGCCGCGCTCCTCGACGAGCCGGTCGAGCGCGTCGGCGTCGAGGCGGAAGAGCTGGCAGGGGGCGGCGGCCACGGCGTCGCCGGACCGCTCGCCGCCGTCGACGTAGCCGGCCTCGCCGAAGAGATCGCCCGGGCCGAGGCTGCCGAGGGTGAAGGTGCCGTAGCCGGTGTGGCGCTGGACGACGATCTCGCCGCGCGCGACGAGGTAGGCGTCGCGGCCGGAGTCGCGGTAGTGGAAGACGTGCGCCCCGGCGTCGACCACCAGCTCGTCGGCGACCCGGGTGAGGAGGAAGACCTGCTCGTCGGAGAGCGGGGCCAGGACGTCGATCCGGCGCAACCGGGCGGCGAGGCCGATCCGCCCGCCGGGCTGCCGCCGGGCCGGCACCGCGCCGCTCGTCATCCGCGCCAGCCCCTCCTCCTCGAGGAACCGCTCGCGCCGCCACTGGAGCCGGTCGAACGCGACGTGGAGCTCGTCCTGGCGGGCGCGGAAGACGCGGGCCAGGGCGCGGGTGTCCCAGCCGAGCACCTGGCGCAGGGTGCGCAGGCGATGGCGCAGCCGCTCGGCGCTCTCCTCGTCCCCCTCGTCGACCAGCAGGTAGGCGTGCACCGTCGCCGCGAGCGCCGCCTCGCGCCGGCCGCGCTCGAACTCCACCCGGCCGAGGAGCGCCGCGGTCTCGCGGTCGAACGGGTTGAGCCGCAGCGCGGTCTCGAGCTCGGAGGCGGCCTCGTCGTAGCGCCGGCGGCGGAAGAGCACCCGGCCGGCCAGCTTGTGCGACCCCGGGTAGGCCAGGCTCTTCGCCCGCGCGATGTCGAGGCACTCGAGCGCCTGCGCGTTCTCGCCGCGCTCGGCGTAGGCGTGGGCGAGGCCGAGGAAGTGGGCGGCGTCGATCGCGTCGCGCCGGAGCTGCTCGCGGAGGAGCTCGGCCGGCTCGCGCGGCGTCCCTCCGCGGGCTCGCCGTTCGCGCTCGGCGGCGGCCAGGGCGCGGGAGACCTCCGGGTCGCCCGGCGACAGGCGGCGCGCCAGCGACAAGAGCTCGACCGCCTCGGACCAGCGCCGCCGCTCGCCGAGCCGCCGGGCGATCGAGGCCAGCTCGGCCGCCTCGGCGGTCATCGCCTCGGGCCACCCGCCGGTCGTGACCCCGCCCCGGGCCGCGTCGTCTCGTTGGTCGTCCATGGGTGCCTCGAAACAGCAAATTTACCACGCACGGGGCGCTGTTCCGGGCACGTCGTTGATTTCTCGCGAACGGCCGCTCTAGAATCCCGTTCGTCGTGACCTACTCCGCCGTCCCCCGGCCCGCAACCGAGGTCGAGGCCGCCGTCGAGCTCTGTCGCCGCGGACAGTGGGATCGCGGGATCGATCAGCTCACCCGCCTGGCGAACGAAGGGGTGCCGCTCGGAGCCCTCGGCTACTCGTATCTCGGCTACGGCGTCGCCCACGCCCGGCGCCAGATCTCCGAAGGCCGCCGCCTCTGCCGGCACGCGGTGAAGGTCGAGTTCTACCAGCCGGAGGCCTTCCTCAACCTCGCGCGCACCGAGCTCCTCGCGGGCGACCGGCGCGCCGCGGTCGAGGCTCTCGACCGCGGTCTCGCCATCGACCCCGACGACCGCCAGCTCCTCGCGCTCGGCCAGGAGATCGGCCGCCGGCGCCCGCCGGTGATCGGCTTCCTCTCCCGCGACAACTTCCTCAACCAGATCCTCGGCCGCATCCGCCACGCCGCCAGCGGCCGCTGAGCGGACGAGATTCTGGAGTACCATCGAGGCCGAGCTCATGCGAGCCGACCCCGTGCGACCCCGCCGAGTTCCCGCCAGCCGCCCGCGCGCCGTTCCGTGACCGACGACGCCTCTAGAGGCCGGCGTCCGCCGGCCCGCCCCCGCCTGCTGCTCGTCTCCGACGCGCCCCTGCCCCCCGAGCTGGGGGCGTTCCGGTCGGTGACCGCCGACCGCTACCTCCAGGGCGCCGACGAGACCCTCGACGAGTCGCTCGAGGTCGTCAACCTCTGCCGCACCTACCAGTACCTGTCGAAGGGGTACTACGTGTCGCTCCTGGCCGAGGCGCGGCGGCAGCGGGCGCTGCCCGCACTCGAGATGATCGAGGCGGCGAACAACCCGTTCACCTACCTGCGGGCGCTGCGCGAGGCCGGGCTCGACACGATCGAGTTCAGCGTCCACCGCCGCCGCCGCCGGGTGGTGCCGCGGCGGATCGTCGTCGGCGACCACACCGCCCTCGAGGCGCGCGACGAGGGGAGCGGGGTGCGGTTCACCCCGGCGCACGAGGACTTTGTCGACGTCAGCGCGGTGCTCGGCAAGACGGACGACCGCCGGTTCCAGCGGGTGAGCCGCGCGGTGTGGGGGATGTACTCGTTCCCGCTGCTCAAGGTGCGGATGCTGCGCGACGGCGACGGCGACGGCTGGAGCGTCGGGCAGATCCAGCCGGTCGGGCTGCCGCAGGCGACGCCCGAGGAGATCGAGCGGCTCGCCCGCGGCCTGACCCGCCTGCCGCCCGCCGCCGAGGGCCCGGCGGTCCGCCCGTACCGGCTGGCCTGCCTCTGGGACCCGGACGACCCGACCGCCCCGTCGACGGAGGAGACCCTGGCCAGGCTCGCCCGGGTCGCCGCGCGCTCGGGCCTGCTGGTCGAGAAGATCGGCCGCGGCGATCTCGCCCGGCTCGCCGAGTACGACGCGCTGTTCATCCGCACGGTGACCGCGATCGACCACTACTCGTTCACCTTCTCGCAGACCGCGGAGAGCCTCGGCATCCCGGTGATCGACGACCCGGCCTCGATCATCAAGTGCTCGAACAAGATCTTCCTCCACGAGCTGTTCCGCAAGCACGACCTGCCGACCCCGGAGACGGCGGTGCTCTCGCCGCGGACCTGGCGGGCCGAGGTCGCGCCGCTCGGGCTGCCGGTCATCCTCAAGGTGCCCGACGGGACCTTCTCGATGGCGGTCAAGATGGCCCGCGACGAGGCCGAGCTCGAGGCGCTCGCCCGGGAGATGTTCAAGCGCACGCCGCTGCTTCTGGCCCAGCGCTTCACGCCGACCCGGTTCGACTGGCGGGTCGGGGTGCTCGAGGGGGAGCTGCTCTGGGTCGCGAAGTACCACATGGCCCACAAGCACTGGCAGATCGCCAAGCGCGGCGCGAAGCGGACGACCTTCGGGCGGGTCGAGGCGGTGCCGCTCGACCAGGCCCCGGCCGCGGTCTGCGAGCTGGCGCGCGCCGCGGCGGCGCTGATCGGCCAGGGGCTCTACGGGGTCGACCTCAAGGACACCGCCTCGGGGCCGGTGCTGATCGAGATCAACGACAACCCGAACCTCGACGCCGGCTTCGAGGACGCCGCCGACCGCGACCGGCCCTACGAGGCGCTCGTCGCCGCCTTCCGCCGCCGGATCGAGGAGAGCTACCGCCAGGGGGCGGCCGCGGCTCCCGAGGCCGCAGCCACCGCCGCCGAGCCGGCCGCGGCGAGGCGGTGACCGGCCCGGCCGCCCGGCCCGGGCCCGACCCTCTCGCTCCCGCCGCGGGCGAGACCCCCCGGTACCGCCCGTTCGAGGTCGTCGGCCTCGAGCTCGAGTACCCGATCGTCGACCGCGACCTCGCGGTGCGCCCGCTCGTCGAGCCCGCGTTCCGCCGTCTCCACGGCCGCCCGACCTCCGACGTCGCCGTCGGCCGCGCCGGTCTCTCGAACGAGCTCGCGGCGCACGTCCTCGAGGTCAAGACGCTCGAGCCGGAGGCGCGCCTGGTCGAGGCCGAGCGGGTGCTCGCCGGCGCGGTCGGCGACTTCTCCCGCCTGCTCGCCGACGAGTTCGACGCGCGCCTCCTGCCGACCGGCATGCACCCGCTCATGCGGCCCGAGGAAGGGGAGCTCTGGCGGCGCTCCGGCCGGCGGATCTACGCCACCTACGACCGGGTGTTCGGCATCCGCGGCCACGGCTGGCTGAACCTCCAGAGCTGCCACGTGAACCTCCCCTTCGGTGACGAGGGGGAGACGGTGCGGATGCACGACGCGATCGCCTGCCTGCTGCCCTACCTGCCGGCGCTCGCCGCCTCCTCGCCGCTGGTCGAGGGGCGGCTCGGGCCGGCGGTCGACAACCGGCTCGCCGTCTACGCCACGAACCAGGCGCGGGTGCCGGCGGTCGCCGGCGACGTCGTGCCCGAGTACATGGGCTCGTTCCGCCGCTACCGCCGCGAGGTGCTCGGCGGCATCTACCGCGAGCTGCGCAAGATCCCCGAGGCGCGCGGGCTGGCCCGCGAATGGGTCAACTCGCGGGGGGCGATCGTCCGCTTCTCGCGGCGGGCGATCGAGATTCGCGTGCTCGACGTCCAGGAGTGCGTGCGGATGGACGTGGCGATCGCGGCCTTCGTCCGCGGGGCGTTGGTCCGGCTGACCGGCCGGATGGCCGCGGGGGAGGTCGAGCGGCCGGCCCACGCGGTGCTGGTCGCCGACTACCGGGCGGCGGTCGCCGCGGGCACGGCCGCCCGGGTCGCCGCCCCCCACCTCGCCCCGCTCGCCGGCGCCGGCCCGGGCGCGACCCTGCCGGCCGGCGAGCTCGTCGCCGCCCTCGCCGACGACGCCCGCGCCGGCCTCGCCGCCGAGGAGCGTCCCTACCTCGACCTCGTCGCCTCCCGCCTCGCCGGCGGCAACCTCTCCGAGCGCATCCGGCGCCGGGTCGAAGCGGCGCCGGCCCGGCGGCGGGACGGGGAGATCCGCGCCCTCTACGGGGAGCTCGCGGACTGCCTCGTCGAGAACCGGATCTGGGAGGGCTGAGCCGCCCTGGTTGTCCCCGGAGTTGAACTGGAATTGAACGGAGGCTTGAAGAAGAGTTGAATTCGCGGGCTGGATCTGCTATATAGACGCACTGTCATAGCTCTCTTGGCGCCGGACGAGCTCCGGCGAGTGCGTCTCGGACGATCCATTGTGCGAGGAACCCAGCCCATGAGGACCCTCCCGCCGTACCGTCCCGCTGCCGTCGCGTCCCTGTCCCTGTCCGTCGTTGCCCTCGTCACCCTCGCCGCCTGCGGCGGGGGCGGCGGCGGCCCGACCGCGCCCGGTGGCCGGGCCAGCGTGGGCGCCGTCGAGTCGAGCTCCTGGGGCCTGATCAACCGCGCCCGCCGCGACGCGGACCGGCCCGACCTGAACCTCGACCCGGTCCTCTCCGAGGTCGCCCGCCGCTACAGCGAGCGGATGCGCGACGAGGGCTTCTTCGGCCACGTCGACCCGAGCGGCGGCGACGCGGTGAGCCGGGCTCACTCGGTCGGGATCGGCTTCTCGATGATCGGCGAGAACCTCGCCACGGTGTCGCACGCCGCGGACCCCGCGGGCGTCGCCCACGGGCTGTTGATGTCCAACGCGGAGCACCGGGCCAACATCCTCGACGGGCGGTTCCGCGACGTCGGCGTGGGGGTGGCGACGAACGGCGACACCTTCTGGATTACCCAAATCTTCCTCAGGCCGTAGCGAGAGCGCGGATCGCACGCGATCTCCGGCGGTCCTCCCTCGTCGCTCCCTGCGGCGCACAGAAGTGCGCCTCGGTCGACTCCTCGGTCCGGGTCGCCGGATCTCACGCACGCTACGCGCTCTCGCACGTGCAGGGCCGGAGGGTCGCTCGGCGAGCGACAGCACGCCTCTCTGCCTACCCGGTCCGAGTCGCGAGGTCTCAGGCGAGCTACGCCGCTCTCCTGCTGGGTAGTGCCGTTGCCGTAACCTCGCCGTAACCTCCATTCCGTAGACTGGGCGGGTGACGTCGCTCGCGCTCGTCGCCGCCGTGCTGCTGGTCGCTGCCGCCGGTCACCTGCTGGGGCGGCGCCGGGCGGTGGCGTTTCGGGCGGCGGGGGCGCGGCTGCATTCGCTGCCGGCGCACTACGGGGCCTACGTCGGGCTGTGGAGCGCGGTGCCGGCGCTCGTGGCCCTGGCGCTCGGCGCGTTCGCGGCCGGGCGGCTCGCCGGGCGGTGGGCGGCGCCGGCGCTCGCCGCGGTCGTGCTGGCGCTGTCGGTCGGGGGGCTGCTGTGGGCGCGGCACCGGGTGCGGCCGGGGATGCCGGCGATCCGCAAGGTCGAGGGGACGGTCCGGGCGTTTCTGCTCCTCGGCTCGCTGGTCGCCATCCTGACCACGGTCGGGATCGTCCTGTCGCTCGTCTTCGAAGCGATCCGGTTCTTCGGCCGGGTGCCGGTCACGGAGCTGCTGTTCGGGCTCGAGTGGAGCCCGCAGACCGCGCTGCGGGCCGACCAGGTGGGGAGCTCGGGCTCCTTCGGCGCGGTGCCGCTGTTCGTCGGCACGCTCCTGATCAGCGGCATCGCGATGGCGGTGGCGGTGCCGATCGGCCTGCTCTCGGCGATCTACCTCGCCGAGTACGCGGCGCCGCGGGTGCGCAACGCGCTCAAGCCGTTGCTCGAGGTGCTCGCCGGCATCCCGACCGTCGTCTACGGCTTCTTCGCGGCGCTGACCGTGGCCCCGGCGATCCGCCGCTGGGGCGAGGCGGTCGGGCTCGACGTCGCCTCGGAGAGCGCGCTCGCCGCCGGGGCGGTCATGGGGATCATGATCGTCCCGTTCGTCTCGTCGCTGTCGGACGACGTGATCACCGCCATCCCCCGAGGCCTCCGCGAGGCGTCGTACGGCCTCGGCGCCACCCAGTCCGAGACGATCCGCCGGGTGGTCCTGCCCGCCGCCCTGCCGGGGATCGTCGGCGGCATCCTCCTCGCCGTCTCCCGCGCGATCGGCGAGACGATGATCGTGGTGATGGCCGCCGGGCTGGCCGCGAACCTGACCCTGAACCCGCTCGAGGCGGTGACCACGGTGACGGTTCAGATCGTCACGCTCCTCGTCGGCGACCAGGAGTTCGACAGCGCGAAGACGCTCTCCGCCTTCGCCCTCGCCCTGGTGCTCTTCCTCGTCACCCTGGCCTTCAACGTCATCGCGCTCCAGGTCGTCCGCCGCTATCGGGAGCAGTACGAGTGAGCGCCGCCCGCCGCCGCGCCGCCGGCCGTTCCGGGCACCCGGCGCTCGCCGACGAGGCGGTCCGCCGCCGGCTCGGCAAGCGCTACGCCCGGGAGCGCCGCTTCCGCTGGACCTGCCGGATCGCCGTCGCCCTGGCGCTCGTCTTCCTCGCCGTCCTCTTCGTCGACGTCGTCGGCAAGGGGTGGAGCGCCTTCCTCTCGGCCGAGGTCCGGCTCGAGGTCGACTTCGACCCCGAGGTGCTCGCCCCGGCCGGCGCCGCCCTCGACCCCGACGCGCTCGCCTTCGCCGACCTCGACGCCCTCTGGCGCGGGCCGCTGCTCGAGCGCTTCTCCGAGGCGGCCGACGACCGGGGCGCCCGCCGGGCGCTCGTCTCGCTCGTCTCGGACGGCGCCCGCTACCGCCTCCAGGAGATGATCGCCGACGACCCGTCGCTCGTCGGCACCCGGCGCACCCTCTGGCTCCTCGCCGACGCCGACGTCGACCAGCTCCTCAAGGGCCGGGGCGCGGACGCCGAGGCGGTCGCGGCGGGCGAGGGGCGGCTCTCGGAGCGCCAGGTCGGCTGGGTCGAGGAGCTCCGCGAGGCGGGCGACCTGCGCCTCGGCTTCAACCGCCGCTTCTTCACCAACGGCGACTCTCGCGAGCCGGAGCTCGCCGGCATCCTCGGCGCCGCCCTCGGCTCGGCCTACACGCTGCTGATCACGCTGGCGATCTGCCTCCCGCTCGGGGTGGCGACCGCCGTCTACCTCGAGGAGCTCGCGCCGGAGAACCGCTGGACCGACCTGATCGAGGTCAACATCAACAACCTCGCCGCGGTCCCCTCGATCGTCTTCGGTCTGCTCGGCCTCGCCGTCTTCCTCAACTTCTTCGGGCTGCCGCGCTCGGCCCCGCTGGTCGGCGGCCTGGTGCTGTCGCTGATGACGCTCCCGACGATCATCATCGCCGCCCGCGTCGCCCTGCGCACCGTCCCACCGTCGATCCGCGAGGCCGCCTACGGCCTCGGCGCCACCCCGCTCCAGGTCATCCAGCACCACGTCCTGCCGCTGTCGCTCCCCGGCATCCTCACCGGCACCATCCTCGGCATGGCCCGCGCCCTCGGCGAGACCGCCCCGCTGCTGATGATCGGCATGGTCGCCTTCATCGTCGACGTCCCCTCGACCCCCCTCGACCCGGCCACCGCCCTCCCCGTCCAGATCTTCCTCTGGGCCGACAGCCCCGAGCGCGCCTTCGTCGAGAAGACCTCCGGCGCGATCCTCGTGCTCCTCGCGTTCCTCATCCTGATGAACGCCTCGGCCGTGTGGCTGCGGCGCCGGACCGAGCGGCGGTGGTAGCGCAGGAAAGAGGAAAAGGTTGCTAGAAAGCCAGGACCTGATCTCGGGTCAAGGCTCAGCTGCTGGATCTGAATGGTTCTGCCAGCTACGTAGAGACGGCGAGGGCATTTGGCCGAGGAGCACGCGGCGCCGCGGTCCACGATGCCCGATCAGTGGACTCAATCGCAGGCACAGGCGATCTCGAGCGCGCTGCAGACCTCGGCCATCTTCTCGCGGCCGACGGTTCCCACGTAGGAGCGGATGTCGGATTGCCGGACGGTGAAGAGGTTGCAGAGGTTGACGCACGAGGTGTGCTTGAGTCCTTGTTCGATTCCGAGCTGGACTTCGGTCGGAGCGCCGCGGAGGGTCGTGGTGACGGCGGCGACGGTCACGGTATGGAGCAGCGGGATCAGGGATGGCCGGCTGAGGATTAGGACCGGTCGCCGCTTGTCGGGTCGCGGGCGGTCGAGGAGCCAGATCTCGCCCCGGTTCAGTCGCTCGGCCATGCCTGCTCGCCCAGGAGATCTTCGATCTCGGTGAGCAGTTCGTCGGCTCGGCCTTCGTAGGCGCGGGCGAGCCGGGCGTCGATGGCCCGCCGTTCGCGCGCGGTGAGATAGAGCTCCACTGCCGAGCGGATGAATGCGGACCTTCCTCTCGTGCGCACCTCCGGGTCTGCGTCGATGCGGTCGAGCAGATCGACGTCGATCGAAACTTGCACAGGCTTGGCCGTCATGTGGGGATGATACCACAAGAACTATGTTGGTAACGGTGGAGGTAGACGGTCGTCAGGCCTTCTCGCCGACGAAGATCTCGTGCCGCCAGCCCTTGCCGCTTCTCCTGGCCCGCGTCCGGTGCGCGCGGGCATCGAAACCCGCCTCGCGGAGGCGGCGGAGGAAGGCCGGATCGGGGTGCGCGGACCAGACGCCGAGGGTGCCGCCGGGGGTGAGGGCGGCGTGGAGGCGGGCGAGGCCGGCGGGGCCGTAGAGGGCGCGATTGCGCTCTAGGGTGACGGCGGCTGGGCTCGTGTCGAGGTCGAGGAGGATCGCGTCCCAGGGCGGGCCGTCCGGGGGCTCGCCGGTCAGGAGGTCGGCGAGGTCGCCGAGGTAGACGCGGGCTCGGCGGTCGTCGAGCGGGCGGCCGGCCAGGTGGGCGAGGGGGCCGTGGGTCCACTCGACGACCGCGGGGAGGATCTCGGCGACGACGACCTCGGGCCGCGGGACACGGCGGGACGTTTCAGCTGAAACGTCCGCCGTCCGAGGGTTGGACGTTTCCGCGGAAACGTCGCGACCGTTCGCGAGGACGTCGAGGGCGGCGCGGAGGGTGTAGCCCATCCCGAGACCGCCGACGAGGACTCGTGGGGACGGCCGGCCGCGGAGCGGAGCCAGGCAGAGCTCGGCGAGCTCCTCCTCCGAGCCGTGGGCGCGGCTCGACATCAGCTCGTCGCCGTCGACCGCCAGGTGGAAGTCGTCGCCGTGCGTGTGGAGGGTCAGCTCGCCGCCGTCGGGGGTCGGCGCCCGGCCGACGAGGACGCGTGGCTTCATCGGAGAGCTCGTCTCACTCCCACGGCGCGTCCTCGGGCAGGAGGAGTCGATCGACCGTCCGGCCGTCCACCGCCGCGCCGAGGATCTCCTCGGCGTCGCCCACCGTCACGCCCCCGTACCAGTGGTTGTGGGGCCAGACGCCGACGGTGATGCCCAGCGAGCAGTGCTTGAGGCAGCCGGTGCGGGTAACGATCACCTCGTCGCGCAGGCCGCGGTCGCGGATGGCGTCCTTGAAGCGGCGGTAGACGTCGAGGCCGCCGCGGGGGCCGCAGGAGGGCTTGCCCGCCTCCGGGCCGCGCTCGTTGGTGCAGACCAGGATCTGGACCCGGGGGACCGGCAAGCCCGGTGCGGCCTACCGCCCGCCCTGGCAGCCCGTGGTGGAAGTCCACGGGGTCGCGCGCAGGGGGCTTACGGTGCAGATGCCAGGAGCGAGGAGGAGGCGATGCCGAGC
>Ga0299913_10001008_pt1 | contig 19742 bp, 20 predicted proteins | sample RVTome_9_FD_201360 | JGI IMG/M metagenome (GOLD analysis project Ga0299913, IMG submission 201360) | Soil microbial communities from uranium-contaminated site in the Upper Colorado River Basin, Wyoming, United States - RVT155D38 (version 2) ... | reverse complement strand
AGTTCCCGCGCAAGGGCTGCCTTGCCCATGGTGGGGTAAGAGCGTTCACCGGTCTTCCAGTATACCTCGACGGCATTTTCATCGACATTGAACCCGCGGCCGCCGCCGACCTGGTTCGCCACGATGAGATCGAGATTCTTCCCGCGAAGTTTCGCGAGCGCGTGCTCGCGCAGCCGCTCCGTTTCCGCGGCAAATCCCACTGTAAACGGGCCGTCTTCCAGCTTCGCGACAGAGGCCAGCGTGTCGGGAGCCTTTACGAGGTCGAGGCGCATTTCCGCGTTGTTCTTTTTTATCTTCTGCTCGCGGGTATTCGCCGGCCGGTAATCCGAGACAGCGGCCGCGCCGATAAAAATATCCACACCGTCGATCCGCTTATGCGTCTCCGCAAACATCTGTTCCGCGGTTTCGATATGAATGCATTCGACGTTGGCCGGAGGCGGAAGGCTCACCGGGCCGCTCAACAGTATCACCCTGGCGCCGGCTTCCGCCGCCGCTTCCGCAAGGGCGTATCCCATCTTTCCCGAGCTGTGATTGCTGATGAAACGCACCGGGTCGATCGCTTCTCGCGTCGGGCCCGCGGTGATCATGACCGTCGTACCCCGGAGCAGCGCCGGCACCTGCCTGACCGGGGGTTCGAGTCTGACTTCCAGCACGGCGTTCGCGATCTCCTGCGGCTCCAGCATTCTTCCTTCCCCGAACTCGCCGCAAGCCTGTCCGCCGAGGCCCGGCCCCAGGAACCGGACACCCCGGCCTTCGAGCGTTTCGCGGTTCGCCTGCACCGCGGGGTGTGCCCACATGACGCGGTTCATCGCAGGTGCGATGACCAGCGGCGCTTCCGTGGCGAGGCACACCGTCGTCAGAAGGTCGGCTGCCGAGCCGCGCGCGAGTCTCGAAATGATCTCGGCCGACGCAGGCGCGATCAGCACCAGGTCCGCCCAGCGGGCGAGCTCGATGTGGCTCATGGCCGCTTCGGCCTCGTCGTCCCAGAGGTTGTCGCGCACGGGACGTGCCGACACCGCCTGCAGCGACGTCGCCGTGATGAAGCGCGAGGCCGCCTTCGTCATGACCACCTGAACCGTCGCGTCGCGGTCGCGCAGGCGGCGTACGAGTTCTGGGGCTTTGTAGGCAGCTACGCTGCCGGTGACGCCCAGGAGGATGCTCAGTTTTTTCATGACCCTGACTTTTTCGGACCGGCGACAGCTTAGCCCGGTGTGCCGTGGGAATGCCAGCGTGGTTAAGCTCGAGCGATGCTGGATGGATCGTCCTCACCGGCAACTTCTTCAGGAGCGCCGGTCGGTGGAACCTGCCCCCGCGGTAGCGGCGTTTGATCAAACTGTGGTTGCTGTCGTGATTTGGAGGTTGTCGGGTTCCGTGGCCTCGGCCAATGTCGGCTCTGGTCAGGTGGTGCCGTTCAGGGACAAGGAGTGTCCGTGGTCGCCGATATTTCGAGGCGCAACAAGCTGCCGCGCTTGACGATGGGCGAGTATACGGTGACGTCGCTGTCTGAAGCGGAGCTCCTGGCTGTACTGGTGCAGCGGGGGTCGAGCCGGGAGGCGGCTGTGGCGCTTTCGGCTCACCTGCTTGCGCGGTTCGGCGGCTTAAGGAAGCTGCTTGCCGCGAGCAGCCGCGAGCTTGCGACCGAGAAGGGCGTTGGCAGGGCGCGGATTGCGGTGCTGAAAGTCATTCCCGAGCTCGCCAGGCGCTATTACGAGCAGGCTTTGCCCACCGGGCAGCCGATACGCAGCCCGCAAGACACCGAGGCCTTTCTGATGGCGCGGCTGCGCGATCTTCCGCACGAGCTGTTCTGCTGTATCTATCTGGACAACCGCCACCGCATCATCTCCTTCGAGGAATTGTTCCGCGGCACTATCGACGGCACCAGCGTGTATCCGCGTGAAGTCGTCAAACAGGCGCTCTCCGTCAATGCGGCGGCGGTCATCCTGGCTCACAATCACCCGTCCGGCGTCGCGGAGCCGAGCCAGGCGGATGAGCGGATCACCCGCCGGCTCAAGGCGGCCCTGGAGCTGGTCGATATCCGGCTGCTGGACCACCTGGTCATCGGGGACGGGGTCAGCACCTCGCTGGCAAGTCGAGGCATGATCTAGTGCCCTGTCCCGGAGGTCTTTTGTCCTAAGCGCCGCCGGCCCGCACCGGCCTTGAAAGAGGCGTCCGAGGCTGGTATAAAGTCCCGCTCTTTGCCCGCCGCCCGCGGGCAAGCTTTTGAGAAATCTAAAGACTAAACTGCCATGTCCAGGATTTGCCAGGTCACGGGTAAGCGTCCGCAAAGCGGCAACAACGTTTCCCACGCCAACAACAAGACGCGCCGTCGCTTTTTGCCGAATCTGCAAAGCAAGCGCTTCTGGCTCGAATCGGAGAAACGGTTCGTGCGTCTTCGTGTGTCCCACAAGGGGCTTCGCATCATCGACAAGCACGGGATCGAGAAGGTGCTTTCCGATTTGCGCGCGCAAGGTCAGAAAGTTTAGGCCGGACCGTAAAGGTAAAAAATCCCGGCGGAAAATTGACTTGAGGACCAGCGGACATGCGTGAAAAAATCAGGCTCGTTTCCAGCGCGGGCACCGGCCACTTCTACACCACGACGAAGAACAAGCGGTTGCATCCGGACAAGATGGAGACAAAGAAATACGATCCCAGGGCGCGCAAGCATGTGCTCTACAAGGAAGCAAAGATCAAATAGCCGGTATCTGCTTCTTTGCGCTGAAGAAAAACCGCCGTCAGGCGGTTTTTTTGCTTTACGGACGGAGAGGCCGTATTGGTCGTTATTGACCGGCGAGCTGGTAGCGCCTCAAGCGTGCCGCGAAGTCCTCCAGAACCTTGATCCCGCTCGCTTCCGCCTCCGCGCACCAGTCCCTCAGCTGCTGCAGCAGACGCTCGTTGCTGACGTTGGCGCCACTCCAGAGCGTGCGCAGTTTTTCGCGGAATTCGTAGACCGTCTGCAGCGCGGCGTTGTCAGACAGTAACTGGCTGAGCCGGTTCTTCGCGCGGTCGTCGAGGAGCTTAGGTTGCCGTATGAGCAGCTTCCTCGCCTTGCGAAGGGCAGCATTCCCGGCAACGGCGGCCCGCTCGCACCTCAAGACAGGCAGGGTCACCTGCCTGGTGTAGTCACGAAGCACGTGCATACGGTTCACGATGATCGCTCGCAGGTTGTCCAGGTCGACGTGCTGGCGCGGACTCGGCTGCAGCACCGGGCGAGGCGCCACTTTGTTGACCTTCGCAAGTCCGAGGGCGCAAAACACGCAGATGTATAGCCAGCCGATATCGAATTCCCAGCGGCGTACCGAAAACTTCGCCGAGGTCGGAAACGCGTGGTGATTGTTGTGAAGCTCTTCGCCGCCGACAAGAATGCCCCATGGCACCAGGTTCGTTGCGGCATCGTCGCATTCGAAGTTGCGATAGCCGCTGTGGTGTCCCAGGCCGTTGATCACGCCTGCCGCGAACAGCGGCATCGAAACCATCTGCACAGCGAAGATCGTGATACCGGGTACGCCGAACAGCACGAGATCGACCACGAAGGTCAGTACGATGCCGCCCCACGGGAACCTGAGGTAGACATTCCTCTCCAGCCAGTCGTCCGGCGCGCCGCGGCCGAACTTCTCCAGCGTTTCAGGCTTGTCCTTCTCGATCCGGTAGAGTTCAGCGCCTTCCAGCAGCACCTTCCTCAGCCCGTAAACTTGCGGGCTGTGAGGATCATCCGCCGTCTCGCAGAATGCGTGATGCTTGCGATGCACGGCAACCCATTCCCTGGTCAACATGCCTGACGTGCACCAGATCCAGAAACGGAAGAAGTGCCTTAAGTACGGATGCAGGTTGATCGCCCGGTGCGCCTGATCCCGATGCAGATACAAGGTCACCGCCATCATGGTGACCTGCAGCATCAGGAGCGTTGCTACGACATAGCCCCAGAAAGACAGGTTTAGCGCTCCGTAAAGGTATTCCATTTCGTCAATTACCACTTATGCAGGTTGGTTGGAGCCGCACGAGGGCGGCGATTCGGCGCCGATCCGCCGGGTCCGTCAGGGGTTACCACTATAACCAAAGGAGTGCGCGGCTCATAGGAGACGCGTCCCGATTCTGAAGCCTGCGGCCGGCGAAAGCCCGCCTCCCGCGTGGCCGCAGCCGCTCTCGCGCTCATTCTCGCACTTTCCCCGTCACGGTATAGTGGGCGCCGGGTCACAGTCCTGAAACTAAAGATGCCAGAACTACCGGAGGTCGAAACCAGCCGTCTCGGCATAGCCCCATGGCTGGAGCAACAGCAGGTCTGCAAAGTCATTGTTCGGGAACGGCGGCTGCGGTGGCCTGTGCCGTTCGATATAGACAGCAAACTGCCGGGAAGTTTCATCCGATCGCTGCGCCGGCGGGCGAAATACCTGTTATTTGAAACGGACGGCGGCACGATGATGCTGCACCTCGGAATGTCTGGCAGCTTGCGTATCGTCGATCCGGCCGAACCGGCCGGGAAACACGACCACGTCGACATCGAAGTGGCCAGCGGGAAGGCGTTGCGTTTTCGCGATCCCCGCCGCTTCGGTTCCCTGCTCTGGACAACCGACGACCCCTCGGCGCATCCGCTGCTCAGGTTTCTCGGCCCCGAACCGCTCACGACGGATTTCGACGGCGCCTATCTCTGGCGCAAAGCGCGTGGGCGGCGCGTTGCTATCAAGCAGTTCATCATGATTTCAGGCGTAGTCGTGGGGGTAGGAAACATCTATGCCAGCGAGGCGCTTTTTCTCGCGGGAATTCATCCGAAACGGCGCGCCGACCGCGTCTCCCGGCCACGGATGGTGGTTCTGGCCGATGCCATCAGGACCGTGCTCGAGCGCGCCATCAGGGCAGGTGGCACTACGCTGCGCGATTTCCACGGTGGAGATGGCGAGCCCGGTTACTTTAGCCATGAACTGAACGCATACGGGCGTGACGGCCTGCCCTGCGTAACTTGCAAGCGGCCCATCTCGGCGATAGTGCTCGGCCAGCGGTCTACCTTTTACTGCAGCGTTTGCCAGCGCTAGGGACGCTCTGCTGCATCAGGATCGGCCGCACCGTTCGAGCAGCGCCTTCCTGACGGCGGGCGAGACGAACTCCGTGATGTCGCCGCCCAGGGCCGCAATTTCGCGCACCAGGCTGGATGAAATGTAGGTGTAGGTTTCCGTGGGCGTAAGGAACGCCGTCTCGACCTCGTCCGTCAGATGCCGGTTCATGTTGGCAAGCTGGAATTCGTACTCGAAATCCGAAATGGCGCGGAGGCCGCGCACTATCACGGAGAGCCCGTTCTCTTTCGCAAAATTGACGGTGAGGCCTTGGTAACCTGTAACTTCCACGCCGTCGAAGTCACCCAGTACCGACCGTGCGAGCGCCACACGCTCGTCGAGCGAGAACATGGGTTCCTTGCCGGGATTCGCGGCAATCGCGACAACCACCTTGTCGAACAGGCGACTGGCGCGCCGTACGAGGTCTTCGTGACCCAGCGTAATGGGATCGAACGTGCCGGGATACATGGCAGACACAGCCATCGCATGCTCCTTTTCATCTGATTCTTATTTGCTCGTTCAACCAGGAAACTCCGCACAAGTCTTGATCGAAGTGCCGCAGGAGCCCGCCATTGCGAACTGTGCCGAGTCCCCGGACCCTCGGTCGAAGCTCCTGCAATTCGCTTCACCCTGCCGGCCGTTCCGCGTCGAGAAGCGAATAGCGGACATTACCTGCTTTTTTTTCACGCCGCACCGTCCATCCGCGAGGCAGTGGAGGGATCGGTTGACGTACGTCCTGCTCGAGATAGACAGCGGCCCGGCGTGCAAGCCAGTTTCTGCTCTCCAGCAGGGAACAAAGCTGCCCGGCAGACTGGCCGGCGAACGGCGGATCCAGGAAAACGATATCCATGGGCGAAGGAACTGCATGGCCGAGATGGTCGATTGCATCGCCGCAAACAACGGTGGCCGACGTCGCGTCGAGATGTTGAATGCTTCGGCGAAGCGCCTCGCACGCGACGCCGTTCCGCTCGACGAATACCGCCTCCGCCGCGCCGCGTGACAGCGCCTCGAAGCCCAAAGCGCCGGTTCCCGCAAAAAGGTCGAGGCAGCGCGAGCCTTCGATTTCCGGCGCGAGCCAGTTGAAGACCGTCTCCCGAATGCGCTCCGATGTCGGTCGCAGTTGCACAACCTCGGCGACGGGCAGAAAACGACCGCCCCATTTTCCCGCTACAATACGCACGCGGCCCGGCCGCGTCGCGGTCGGCATCCGGGAACTGGGTGGTCGTCTCGTCATGGATTTCGCATTTGATCTTGTTTGGCAGGAAAAATAAATCCGAAGCCGGTACGGCGCCGCGCGAAGGGTTCGTGAAGCGGCTGCGAGCGCGTCTCAACAGCGGCGACAGCTGGCTCACCTATGACCTCGCGAATCTCATCCCCGGCGGCAGGATCGACGACGACGTGCTCGACGAGCTAGAGTCCAGGCTTGTCATGGCGGACGTCGGCGTCGAGGCTACGGAACGCATTGTCGAGCACCTGCGAAAACGTCTCGCCCGAAAAGAGCTGAAGGACGTCGAAGCGCTGATGCAAGGCCTGAGAAAGTCGCTGACCGAGATTCTTTCCTCCGTCGAACAACCTCTCGAGATCTCAGGCGCGGCCCGCCCGTTCGTCATCCTCGTCGTCGGCGTCAACGGCGCCGGGAAGACTACTACCATCGGCAAGCTGGCAAAACGTCTCAAAGAGCAGGGCATGTCGGTAATGCTCGCGGCGGGCGACACGTTCCGTGCTGCAGCGGTAGAGCAGCTGAAGGTATGGGGCGAGCGAAATACCGTTCCCGTTATCGCCCAGCAACACGGCGCCGACCCGGCTGCAGTGATCTTCGATGCCTTCAATGCGGCCCGCTCACGCGGCATCGACGTTCTCATCGCCGATACTGCGGGAAGGTTACAGAGCCAGCAGGGGCTGATGGACGAACTCAAGAAGATCAAGCGGGTACTCGCGCGCCACGACGCCGAGGCGCCGCACGAGATTCTTCTGGTACTGGACGCGGGGCTGGGGCAGAACGCGATGGTCCAGGCAGAGAAATTCCATGCCGCGCTCGACGTAACCGGTATCGCCGTAACGAAGCTCGACGGCACGGCAAAAGGCGGGATTCTGCTGGCGATTGCGCAAAGATTCGGTATTCCGGTGCGCTTCATCGGTATCGGTGAGGCGGTGGAGGACATGCAGCCTTTCGAAGCGGGCGAATACGTCGACGCCCTGCTCGCAAGCAGGGGGGACGACGAGGCCAGCCGCGAGGACGCAAGGTCTTGATCCGTCTCGAGGACGTGACGAAACGATTCCCCGGCGGACAGGAGGCCCTGAGGAATCTCACCATGTCCGTCGACAAAGGGGAGATGGTGTTCGTCACCGGCCATTCCGGCGCCGGCAAGAGCACGCTGTTGCGGCTTATAGCGCTCATCGATCGACCGACGACCGGACAGGTCATTGTCGACGGTCAGAACACCCGGCGCGTGACCCGGCGCAAGATTCCCGCCTATCGGCGGCAAATCGGGATGGTCTTCCAGGATCACAAGCTGCTTTATGACCGGTCGGTGTTCGACAATGTCGGGCTTCCTCTCGTCATAGCCGGCGTGAGCCATCGAGACGCCGCGCGAAAGGTGCGTGCGGCGCTCGACCAGGTGGGCTTGCTTCATAAGGAAAAGCGAAACCCCGAGACTCTCTCGACCGGCGAACAGCAACGCGTCGGCATCGCCCGCGCGATCGTCAGCCGTCCGAAACTCCTGATAGCGGATGAGCCGACCGGCAACCTCGATCCCGATCTTTCGCTCGAAGTCATGCGTATTTTTCGCCGATTCAATGAGGTTGGCGTAACGCTCTTGATCGCCAGCCACGATATCGCACTGATCGACCAGCTGGGCTGCCGGCGTATCGCGCTCGAAAACGGCGCCGTGCAGGTCGAGGAGGAGGATGCTTTCGTCGACGAGTACGCGGACGAGTCCGCGATCAGCCTCGAGCCGCAACCATGGCGTTGACGCGGAATACCGAAGCGTTCGCTCCCGCAAAGCCCGCTGGTCCGGTAACGCGCTGGGCGCTGCGTCATGTGTCGACATCCGTTGGCGCGCTCGGCCGTCTCGTGAGGCAGCCGTTCGCAAGCCTGATGACCATCCTCGTAATCGCGGTAACACTCGCGCTGCCCGCGGCCATGCACCTGATCATAAAGAACGCGCAATCGCTCAGCGGTAACTGGGACAATGCGCTGGACTTTTCCGTCTACCTGAAGTCCGGGACATCCGCGGAAGATGCGTCCGGGCTCGCCGAGCTTATTCGCCAGCGCGCGGATGTTCAGGCGGTGACGCTGATCCCGTCGGACGAAGCGCTCGAGGAGTTCAAGGCCCAGTCCGGCTTCGGCCCGGCGCTGAATTATCTGTCGGAGAATCCGCTGCCGCACACCATCGTGGTGCGGCCCGCCGGCAGCAACACCGAGCAATCGATGACCCTCATGCACGAGGAGCTCTCGAATCTTCCCGAAACGGACTTTGTTCAGGCCGATACGGAATGGGTGCAACGGTTCCATGCGATTCTCGACATGCTGCAGCGGGCCATCGCCATCGGCGCCGGCCTGCTCGGAGCGGCAATCGTGGTGATCATCGGCAATACGATCAGGCTGGATATCCAGAACCGTCGCGAGGAAATCGAGGTAACGAAGCTGATCGGAGCGAGCAACGGCTTTGTCCGAAGGCCGTTCCTCTATTCCGGACTCTGGTACGGGCTGGGCGGCGGCGTGCTGGCTCTGGTTCTCGTCGCCTACGGAATGTTCGCACTCAAGGAACCGGTCGGGCGCCTCGCCGGTCTGTACGACAGTTCGTTCAGCATGCTCTCCTTGAGCTTTGAGGAAAGTCTCCTGACCATCGGCACGGGCGTGGCACTCGGGCTTGCCGGCTCATGGCTGGCAGTGGCCCGCCACCTGCGCCGCATCGAACCGCGCTAACGCGGGTTTGCCGGCGGACTGATTTCGTTACACACATTTGATTCTTAAACACTTTTTTCCTACGTTCAGCACGGAACCTAGGGTGTCTGTTAGCACTCTAACGGGGCGAGTGCTAAAATGCCCATCCACTCAAGGGAGGTACCACCAGCAATGACGACGGCAGTTGCCACGTTTAACCGCGACCTGGCCCTGGCCGGCCCGGTCGGCAGTCTCGATGCCTACATACAGGCAGTCGGGTCGATTCCCGTTCTGAGCAAGGAGGACGAGCAGATCCTGTCCCGCCGTTTGCGTGACGAGGAGGATCTCGATGCCGCACGCGATCTCGTGATGGCGCATCTGCGTTTCGTCGTGCACATCGCGAAAGGCTACATGGGCTACGGCTTGCCGCTGAACGACCTGATCCAGGAAGGCAACGTAGGGCTGATGAAAGCCGTTAAGCGGTTCGACCCGGAGTACGGCGTACGTCTCGTATCGTTCGCGGTGCACTGGATTCGTGCGGAGATTCACGAATACGTTCTGCGTAACTGGCGCATCGTCAAGGTCGCGACGACGAAGGCGCAACGGAAACTGTTCTTCAACCTGAGGAAGAGCAAAAAGAGCCTGGCCTGGTTGTCCAACGACGAGACTAATGCCGTCGCCGACGATCTCGGCGTCAGCCCCGAAGAAGTGACGGAAATGGAACGGCGCCTGAGTTCGCACGACGCCGTGTTCGATCCGGGTCCGGATGCGGACGACGAACACATGTTTACACCGGCCGCCTATCTGCCGAGCCCGAATTCAGATCCCGCCGTGCTGATGGAAGATATCGACTGGCACGACGATGCAACCGCGCGCATGAGCGAAGCCTTGACCGGCCTCGACGACCGTAGCCGGCGTATCCTGGAAACCCGCTGGCTTTCCGAAGAGAAGCAGACGCTGCACGAACTCGCGGACGAGTACGGCGTATCCGCGGAGCGTATCCGTCAGATCGAGAACAACGCCATCCGCAAACTGAAGGCGGCGATGGAAGCGTAGGGCCGTAGGAGCTCGCCATTTCGGGTGACATTTGCTCTCGGGCGTCGCCTGGTCGCCCGCAATGGCGGGCTCCTACAGAACTTCCCTAACCGTACGACTTGTTGCGATAACGAATGAATCCGCCGTCCTCGATGCCGAGCGGATCGTGGTGCGTCCAGTGCACGAGTCCGCCCAGCTCGTTCCACTCGTACATCCCGCGAAAGCGGATTCGATCCCCAAGCCCGACCGGCACTCTCTCCGCCAGGTCGATGTTGTGCGCCATCAGGACAGTCTGGCCGTTCCGCAGGTCCAGGATGAATCGTTGATGACGCGCGCCATCGCTATCATCGGGAATGAGCCGGCCCACCAGCCCTGATTCCTCGATCCAGCTGCCCGTGTCGGCTTTGCCGTATACGCGTTTCACCGGGTTCCCGTTATTCGTTCTTTTTACGGGCTGGCGTACGGTGCGGGGCGGGTCGCCCGCAATGGCGAGCTGCTACAGTCTTCTGTCCCTCGTCAGCGGAACGGATTGAATCGAACGCTGTGTACGAGACCGCCATTGCGGGCGACCCGCCCCGCGGAACTTACGTCCGCTGTCTCAGCTTGTCAGCGGCACCATCGTAATCTCTACCCGGCGATTCGCCTGGCGTCCATCCGCCGTGCCGTTGTCGGCCACCGGGCGTGCTTCACCCATGCCTACGGTCAGCAATCTTTCACTCCCGATATTCTGCGAGCGGAGGTATTGTGCGACAGCACCGGCACGACGTTCGGAAAGGCTCTGGTTGTAGGAATCGCTTCCGGTACTGTCCGTATGTCCGGCAACCTCGACGACGGTCTTGTTGTATTCCTTCATTACCTTGCCGACCGAGTTCAACACGTCGAAGAACGCAGGACTCAGGTCGGAACTGTCGGTTGCGAAAGTGACGTTGCCCGGCATGTTGAGCGTAATGTTGTCGCCGATCCGCGTAACGCTGACGCCTGTGCCCTGCAGCTCGGCCCGGAGCTTGGCTTCCTGCCTGTCCATGTAATTACCGACCGCCCCGCCTGCCAGCGCGCCAACGCCTGCCAGGATCATTGCACGTTGCCTGCGCTCCACCGCATCGTCGCCGGATACAAGGCCGACCACCGCGCCTGCCGCCGCGCCGATCATGGCGCCCTTCGCGGTGCTGCTCGTCTTCGACTCCTGCGTGTAGGCGTCGAGTGACTGGCAACCGCCGATCGAGATCGTCATCAGTGCTGCAAGCGCAGCCATTCCCAGAGATTTGCTGTTCATCATTGTTCCTTGACTAATTGCTTTGACCAGGTGCCCAAACGAACACCGACTCGAGCGGCCCGTTGACTTCTACGCCGGTCAGATCAGTGTTGAATTCGTGTGCGTATTGTAACGGCTGTAAACCTGAACACGGACTTAAAACCGGTCGGCAAAGTGGCGACTGGTTCTCAGATTTCGGATCTCGCGGGATGTTTTCAGGGGGACGGCCGTCGCTGTGTAGAATATCGTGTCCGCTGACACCTGCCACGGGAACCCGAATGCCCGAAACCGATCGCTGGCTGTCGGATTACGGCGACAGCCATCGCGATGTCGCGTACCCGGCGGTTTACTGGCCTTCCGTAGTGCTGCTCGTGCCCGGTACTGCCGGCATGCTGTGGTCGCTGCCGATACCTCGGGAGTTCGCGGAGATATCACCCTTTCTGAACTGGGGGTCGGCGTTCCTCATGGCCACACTCGTGTATTACTTCGTCATCTCTCTGCCGCTGGCAATCGGAATGCTGCCGTTCATGCTCGCAATCGCAGCACTTGGCGTACTCATGACGCATGCTGATGTGTCCGTCGCCGGCATCTCGCTCGGCATGGTTATCGTAGCCATCGCCGGGATCTACTTCGGGCACCATACTTCCGGCGGGGTGCGAGCCGTCCTGCGCGACGTCCAGTTGTTGATGATCGGGCCGATATGGCTGTTGTCGAGGCTGTACAGGCGTCTGGGGATCGCGTTCTAGCAGGTATCGGCAGGAGCGGAGTTTGTCGCCCGCAATAGCGGGCTCCTACAGCCCAAGTCGGTACGGATACGAGCGCTGCAGGAGCCCGCCATTGCGGGCGACCGTACCGATCACAAAGACTCTCCACACGCAGCCCCGGCAATTCCGGTAACATCGTGCGTCTGAGGACCCGCATCTTTCAGGAGTTTTTGTGGCCAGTACCGCCCCAGCGAAGAAATCGGAGTCCGGCAAGAAAACGCTGGACCCGCTCGATCTGTTCGACATCCGGTCGGAACTTACCGACGAGGAACGCATGGTGCAGGATTCCGTGGCGCGTTTCGTCGATGCCAAAGTGCTGCCCGTCATCCGCGATGCGTTCGAGAAGCACTATTTTCCCGGAGACCTGATCCCGCAGGTTGCAGAACTGGGCCTGCTCGGCAGTTCGATCGAGGGATATGACTGTGCCGGCCTCAACAGTGTCTCGTACGGGCTCATTTGCCAGGAGCTGGAGCGTGGCGACTCAGGCCTCCGAAGTTTCGTATCGGTGCAGAGCAGTCTGGTCATGTATCCCATCCATGCCTACGGCTCGGAAGAACAGAAGCAACGCTGGCTGCCGGCAATGGCCCGTGGCGAGGCGATCGGCTGTTTCGGCCTGACGGAACCGCAGGGCGGATCGGATCCCGGCAACATGAAAACGCGCGCGAAGCGCGACGGCAAGGACTGGGTGCTGAACGGTTCGAAAATGTGGATTACCAACGGCAACATTGCCGACGCCGCGGTCGTCTGGGGCATGACGGAGGATGGCATTCGCGGATTCATCGTCGAGAAGGGCATGCCGGGGTTTTCGGCGCAGGAAATCGAGAACAAGTTTTCGTTGCGTGCCTCCGTTACGTCCGCCTTGTTCTTCGACAACGTCAGGGTACCCCAGGCAAATGTTCTTCCCGGCGTTACCGGCCTTCGGGGGCCGTTGAGCTGTCTGACGCAGGCGCGTTATGGAATCTCCTGGGGCGTTATCGGGGCCGCCCAGGCCTGCCTCAACGAAGTGTTGAATTACACGAATGAGCGAATCCTGTTCGACAAGCCCTTATCCGCCAATCAGGCGATACAGCTTCGGCTGGCAGACATGGCACGTCGAATTACCACGGCGCAGCTCCTGTCGCTGCGGCTGGGTCGTTTGAAGGACGAGGGCAAAATGAGCCCCACCCACGTATCCGTTGCAAAGTGGAACAACTGCCGCGCAGCGCTCGACATTGCACGTGACGCGCGCGACATGCTCGGCGGCAGCGGGATAAGCGCCGAGCACGTGCCGATACGACATATGCTGAATCTCGAAAGCGTCATTACCTACGAAGGCACTGAAACAGTCCATCAGCTCGTCGTCGGCAAGGAGCTCACCGGAGTCAGTGCGTTCTGAACCGACCCGGCATCGCCGCCGGCGACTAGTGGCCTGTAACAGCGAAATCGGAAGTGTCTCGCTCGGTCTGGCGGCGCCTGGCTTGGTCTTCACTCAGCCGATAGCTAGGGCTTTGGGCTTCGCTCCAGACCGGCGCCAGCCACCACCATCCCTTCGCGATGCCACTCCCGATTTCACTGTTACAGGCCACTAGTGCACACGGCAATAGACACAAAAGCCGAGCCGCTCGATCGCGATGTGTGGCGCATCGCACTGCCGATGATTCTTTCAAATATCTCCGTGCCGCTCTTGGGGATGGTCGATACCGGCGTTACCGGTCATCTCGAGGATGCCGCCTACCTTGGCGCGGTCGCCGTGGGGGCGACCATCTTCGGCTTCCTCTATACCGGCATGAACTTTCTGCGTATGGGCACGACCGGCATCGCGGCGCAACGTTTCGGCGCCGACGACCCGGAAGGCCTGCAAACGAGTCTGGGCCAGGCAGTAATTGTCGCGCTCGTCATCGCCTGCCTGCTTCTGCTATTGCAGCGGCCGATCGGGACCTTCGCTTTCGATTTGCTCGGCGCCGGCCCTGCGGTGACGGGCTATGCGCGTGAGTACTTCTCGATTCGCATCTGGAGCGCGCCGGCCACGCTCGCGAATTATGCGCTGATCGGCTGGTTCATCGGTTTACAGAACGCGCGCATCCCGCTCCTCATCGTCGTTGTCGCGAACACCGTCAACATCGTGCTGGATCTGGCCTTCGTCGTCGGCCTGGGAATGACCGTCGACGGAGTAGCTCTCGCATCCGTGATTGCCGAGTTCTCGGGGTTGACCGTCGGCCTTGCGTTCGCCGCGCGCGAACTAAGACGGCGCGGCGGTGCCTGGGATACAGGGCAGCTGATCGCGCCCGGTGCCTACAGGGCGTTCCTGTCGATCAACGTGCACCTGTTCGTGCGCACGCTGTCGCTGATGTTCACGTTCGCCTTCGTTACCGCGCAGGGTGCACGGCTGGGCGGCCTGGTGCTGGCGGCGAATGCCATCCTGATGAACCTGCAGAACCTGCTGTCGTTCGCACTCGACGGTTTCGCCCATGCCGCCGAGGCGCTGGTGGGCAAAGCCACGGGAAGCGGCAGCCGGAAGGCGCTGCAGAACGCCGTCCGCATCACGTTGCGCTGGTCCCTGTACGTCTCGGTCGGTTTCTTCATCCTGTTTCTCGTGGGCGGTCCGGTATTTGTCAACCTGCTGACCGACCTCCCGGCGGTGCGGGAAACGACGCTGCGCTATCTGCCGTGGATGATTGCATCGCCGCTCGTGTCCGTCTGGTCGTTTCTCTACGATGGCGTATTCGTCGGCGCGACGCGGGCCCGTGAGATGCGCGACATCATGCTGATCTCTGCATTCACCGTGTTCCTGCCGGCCTGGTACCTGCTGCAATTTCTCGGCAACGACGGGCTGTGGCTCGCGTTCCTGCTGTTCATGGCAAGCCGTGGCCTGGGGATGCACTACTACTACAGAACGCGTGTCCTGCAGGCGCTCGCTGCCCGGTGATAATTCCGTACCTGTGCGGGTCGGGATTCAGGAGCGTGTTCTTGCGTGCCACCTGCTTTCCAAAAAGCAGATTCCGCAACGCCATTACCCCATCCCTTGCATACCTTCGCTTACGCAATTCAGATAGTTTCCGTCACCAGCACCGGCGGCTTGTGCTTGTCGCACTGTTCCTGCACGGAACGCCTGGCCCAGGCGTAGGATGCGAAGCCCGTGACGATATTGGCCACGGCGTAAGCTGCGAATATGCCGGCAATACCGAAAAAGCGGTCCGCGACGAGCGCGAGCGGGACATAAATCACCGCCATGCGCGACAGGCTGACGATCACGCCCGGCATCGGCTTGCCCATGCCGTTGAACGACGCGTTCATGACCATCACCATCCCGTAGGCGCCATAACTGATCGGAGCGATCCACAGGAATAGCGTCGTCGTGCGTGTTACCAGCGGGTCCTCGCTGAACAGCCCCGGCAGGAAGGTGCTGGATGCTGCGAGCAGGATCGCAATGACCAGCCCGGATCCGAGACAGAACAGTGTGCACAACCTGAGCGCCAGATAGATGCGACCGGGCTTGTCGGACGAAATGTTCTGTCCGACGAACGGACCGATGATCGCGGACATCGCGTAATAAATCACGAGGACCAGCGCCTCGACGCGCGTAGCGACACCGAAGCCGGCCACTGCTTCCGGTCCGTAGCGCGCCAACATTGCGGTGATGACGCCGCTCGCGATCGGGATGATGGCGTTAGTGCCCGCTGCCGGAATGCCGACGTGCAGGATATCCACCCATGATTTCGTCATCTCTCCCGGATCGGGGCGATTGAAACTCAGCATCTCGAGGCGGTAATACATGAAGTACAGCGCGCCGAGGAACAGCGCGCCTCTCGCGATCAGCGCCGCCATCGCCGCGCCGTTCAGGCCCATTTCGGGAATTGGCCCGAGCCCGAAGATCAAGAGCGGGTCGAGCACCACGTTTGCAATGGCGGCGATCACCATCAGCAGGCTCGGCAGCCGCGTGTCACCGGTCGCCCGCATGCTGCTCATGCCTACCATGCCGACGACGACGAACGGCACGCCTGCGTACAGTATCTTCATGTAACCGCCGATCAGCGGCAGCATGTCGTCCGGCGCACCCAGCAAGCTGAACAACGGATCGATAGTCACCACGCCGATGATGCAAATAACGGCCGTGATTACGAACGACAGCATCAGGCTGTCGGTGGACAGCCTGCGTGCGCGGCGATGGTTGCCTGCGCCGATCGCGCGGGCTACCACGGAAGACGTCCCTGCACCCAGCCCGATCGCGACGCTGGTCACGATCATCAGCACAGGAAACGCGAAACTCAACGCCGCCAGTTCACGGTCGCCAACCCTGCCGATGAAATACGCATCGGCGAAAGCCTGCAGCATCATCATGAAAATGCCGAACAGGACGGGCAGGGTCATATCGACCAGATGTCGGCCGACGGACCCCTGGGTCAGCCGGGCTTGAGTGGATGCCATGATGATTCCGCGGAAACTTGCGCGTCCCGGACGCCCGGTAACTATGACTGAGGGGCCAGCCTCCTGCAATTGCGGATTGGCATGAGCATGCAGGTATCATGCGCGTGCCGCCGGGCACTTCCGGCACTCCTCACCTGCAGGGCGCAATCGCATGGCCTGGAAGAAACTCGAATCCCGCGTCGTCTTCGACAACCCCTGGATCACCGTGTTCGAGGACCGCGTGGTCAACCCGGGTGGCGGCAGGAACGATTACGGGCACGTTCATTTCAAGAATCGGGCGGTAGCCATCGTGCCGTTGGACGAGGACGCCAACACCTGGCTGGTCGGTCAGGACCGTTACACCCTTGGTACGTTCACCTGGGAACTGCCGATGGGGGGTGCGCCGCTCGAGGAAACGCCGCTCGATGCTGCCAGGCGCGAACTGAAAGAGGAGACGGGCCTGACCGCAGTGAAGTGGACCGAGCTTATGCAGCTTCACACCAGCAATTCGATCACGGACGAGGCCGGCATCGTTTTCATCGCGGAAGGGCTGACGGAAGGTCAGTCGGAGCTGGAGGAAACCGAGAACATCGAGTTACGGAAGCTGAAGCTCAGCGAGGCGGTGGACATGGCTGTGCGCGGTGAAATTACGGATGCGATCAGCGTGGCGGCGTTGCTGGGGGTCGCGCGGCGTTTGTCGATGTAGGAACCCCGCCATTGCGGGCAACCTGCGGCACCGTCAATCAGAAAGATAATACTCGACGGTCGACACGACCCGCACGTTCTTCACATGCGGCGTCGTACTGTCGCGGTCCGTGATCGAAAACTGCCCCTGCGTCGCCGATTTGATCTTGCCGAGCGTACTGTCGGAATCCGCGGCGAACTTTTCCGCGACCGCCCGCGCGTTGAACGTCGATTCCTCGATCATCGCGGGCTTGATGTCGTTGAGGCCTGTGAACATGTACTGCACCTGGCTGCCGTATTGCTCACTGGTCAGCGCGATGCCGTTCTTCCCCAGCTCGATCGCATTCGACATGGCGCCGCGCGCCGTCTCGACGTCATTGGAAAACAGCGTCACGGTCGCCGTTGCGACGTAGCGGTATTCGATTTCCGAGGTGTTTCCCCAGGACTGCGCATGGCGGTCGATCACCGTCGGCGCGGACGTCGATACATCCGCGAGATCCAGCCCGTTGTCGGAGAGGAAGCGCGTGATAATGTCGTTCTTCTCCGCGATGGATTCGTACAGTTCATTGAGGTTGTTGCTCGCGAGCTGGTACGACAGCGGCCAGATCACCACGTCGGCGGGCACTTCCCTTTCCGCGAGGCCTTTTACCTGCACGCTGCGCTCGTGCGCCTTTACGTCAAGCGCCGCGTTTCCAGCGATGAGGCCGAGCGCGGCAAGCCCTGCGAACAGAAAGCCGCCCAGCACTGCGGCGAACGTCGTCGATGGCGTCGTCATGCAACTTCCTCTCGTTTGACTTGAAGGCATCCTCGCCCGCGTGCCAGGCATCGTCAATAGACCATTTCGGCGGTGACGACGTAGCGCATCGGCCCGCCGGCATCCTCTGCATCGAACGGGTAGCAGGTGACGAGGCTCAGCGTCGGGACTTCGGTATCAAGGAGGATGCTGCCGCGGCGCGAGTCGACGACGTCGATGCCGACCACCCGAAACAGGTGACCGCGACCGTCCGGCAGATCCACCCGGATCGATTCGCCTTCCCGCACATGCCGCAGAAACCGGAAATGCGTATCGCGGTGTCCGGCTATGATGCTGTTGCCCTGCTCGCCGGGAAGCACGCTGACGCTCAGATGACCCGGCCCGAAGGCCAGCGTCCGACCGGACCCTCCTTCCAGTACGATCAGGTCGGCCTCCGCGCCCGGCGCCGACAGCCGTGCCACAGGCCACGTATCCGCCCACGGCCATGGCGGTGCTTCGCGGTCCCCGGATTCCGCCCGCTGCCATGCCCGCTGCATCAGTTCCTGGGCGAGCCAGGCTTTCGCGGGAATGTACGCCCCGCGGCCGAGTTGCCAGAATGCAAGGCAGAGTACGCTTGCCATGAGCAGACCGAAGGGCAGCGCTCTAGGAGAAAGCGCGGACATGAACCGGACGTCGTCGGGCTCGTGCGGCCAGGAGAAGCATCGCCACCAGCAGCATCGCCATGCCCACGGTGACCTGTCCGCGCCAGCCTGTTGCCGTTGCGGGGAAACCGAAGATGGCCTGCTGGCTCTGGCCGTAGGGCAGAAGGTTCGGCACCCGTTCGCTGTCGAGTCCGGCCGACTGCGGCCTTGCCGGCGTCCGGTCGATTGCGACGAAACTCGTGTAGCGGCTGACGAGGCTGTGATCGAGCGCCGTCTCGACCACCGCCGCGCGAACTTCCTCCGGGTCGTCGCCGCACCGCTCCCGGTCCATGAGATGCTCGATGCGCGCGCGGCCCCATACTGCGGCGACGCCGGCATTCTCGCTCTTCTGCACGAGCGGCAGTTCCGTTACCCAGTCGCCCATGGCGGACGTGCCCGAAATACGCACAACGTCCCCGGACCGCGGTTCCGAGAGCAGGCGGACTTTCTGGACGATCGGTTGCCCGGCGTAGAGATCCGGCACCACTTCCGGGTACGCCGTGGCAGTACCCGGCCATTCGACCGAAATGCCGGTCACTCGCGGCTGCTCGATTTTGCGAATGAGCCGGCCCATTTTCTCCTCCACTTCGTGCAGCGCGCTTATGAAGGTGTAGGTGCCGCGGCCGGCTTCCGCCGCTTTCCGCATGAACAGGCTGTTCGGCGCGGAGCCGATGCCGACCGTGAACAACCGGCTTTCGCCCAGGCTGCTGTCGATGAGTGCAAACAGCTCCTGTTCGTTGCCGACGCTGCCGTCGGTGACGAACACGATCTGCCGGAGCCGGGTTTCGCCTTCCTCGAACCGTAGGGCGCGCTGGAGCGCGGGTCGCATTTCCGTGCCGCCGTTCGCGGTGAGGGTTTGAACGTAATTTTTCGCCAGCCTGACGTTCCCGGGTGACGCAGTAGCGCTCGCCGGGAAGAGTGCGTCCGTCACCGAGTTGAACTGGATGACGTTGAAGCGGTCGCTCGGCCGGAAGCCCGTAAGCGCTCGCAGAAGCGCCTGCCTCGCCTGCTCCATGGACGTGCCGTGCATCGAGCCGGACGTATCGATGACGAACACGAGGTCGCGTGGCATGGGTTCCGGTGCGGTTGCCCGGTCGCCGGCCATCTCGTCCGGCGGCAGCACCATGAGCAGGACGTGCGATTTCCCGTCCTTGTCCTCGCGGAACAGTGCCGCACGCGCCATCGAATCCGTTACCGGGCGCCACACCAGTTCCAGGTCGTGATCCATCGGTGCGGTGCTTTCCACCAACGACACTTCGTAG
>Ga0299913_10001007_pt1 | contig 19769 bp, 18 predicted proteins | sample RVTome_9_FD_201360 | JGI IMG/M metagenome (GOLD analysis project Ga0299913, IMG submission 201360) | Soil microbial communities from uranium-contaminated site in the Upper Colorado River Basin, Wyoming, United States - RVT155D38 (version 2) ... | reverse complement strand
CACCCGCGGCCGGACCCGCACGACGTCGCCGCTCGAGATCACCAGGAGCCCCTCCGGAGTCTCGAGCAGGAGCGCTCCCCGCTCGTCGAGGTCGACGGCGCGCCCCTCGATCCGGCCGCTCGGCGTCTCGACCGTCACCCGGGCGCCGAGCGTGCCGCACGCCTCGCGGTAGCGGGCCAGCGGCGACCGGCCGGCCTCGACGGCCGCGAGCTCGTCGCCGAGCGCGTCGAGCAGCGCGCGGAGAAGGACGACGCGGTCGACGGGCCGCCCGGCGAGCTCGCGCAGCGAGGTGGCCGCGTCCCGCAGCTCGTCCGGCATGTCGGCGCGGGCCCAGTTGACGTTGATCCCGACGCCCAGCACGGCGTGCCGCACGCGGGCTCCCTCGCTCGCCACCTCGACGAGCAGGCCCGCCAGCTTCCGGCCGCCGGTGTCGACGACGTCGTTGGGCCACTTCAGGGCCACCGCCGCGACGCGGGCGCACGCCGACCGCACGGCCAGGCCGACCGCCGGGGCGAGCGCCCAGGCCGCATCGGCGGCGAGGTCAGGCGTCACCCCGACGCTGGCGGTCAGGTTGACGCCGGGAGGCGACGTCCAGCTGCGGCCCATGCGCCCGCGCCCCGCCGTCTGCTCCTCGGCCACGACGACGACGCCGTCCTCGCCGCCCCCGGTCGCGAGCAGGGCGCGCGCGCGGTCGTTCGTGGAGCCGATGGACGCGTGCATCTCGAGCCGGTGGCCCAGCCGGGCCCCCGGGCGTTCCGCCGCCGTCCAGTCGGTCGTCGCCGTCGGGATCATCGCGCCGCAACCATAGCCCGGCGTGGCCGCTCCGGCCACCGGGGAGAGCGGTACACTCGGCGTCCGATGAGCCAGACCGCCCCCGCCGGCGCCCCGACCGTGCCCACGACGCGCGAGCGCCTCTTCACCGGCATCCAGCCCTCGGGCGCCTCGCACCTGGGCAACTACCTCGGCGCCCAGCGGAACTACGTGGCGCTGCAGGACCGCTACGAGTCGATCTACGGCATCGTCGACCTCCATGCGCTGACGACCGTGCACGACGGCGACACCCTGCGCTCGCTGACGCACGAGATGGTCCTCGACATGCTCGCCGTCGGCCTCGACCCGGCGAGGTGCGCGATCGTCCGCCAGTCCGACCTCCCCGAGCATGCCGAGCTGTGCTGGATCTTCGATACGGTCGTGCCGGTGAGCTGGGTGCAGCGCAACCCGACCTACAAGGCCGCGCTGGCGGAGGGCAAGGAGAACAGCGCGGGGCTGCTGAACTACCCCGTCCTGCAGGCGGCCGACATCGTGATCTACAAGGCGACCGTCGTGCCGGTCGGCAAGGACCAGGACGCGCACCTCGAGCTGTCGCGCGAGATCGTGCGGGCATTCAACCGTCGCTACGGCGAGGTCTTCCCCGAGCCGCGGGCCACGTACACCGATGCGCCGATCGTGATGGGCACCGACGGCGCGCGGAAGATGGGCAAGAGCGCCGGCAACACGATCCCGATCTTCGCCGAGCCCGACGAGATCCGACGGCTGGTGATGAGCATGGTCACCGATCCCCAGCGCATCAAGCGAACCGATCCCGGCCGTCCCGAGATCTGCAACGTGTGCCAGCTGCATCGCTTCTTCGGCGACGACTACCTCCAGATCCAGGACGGCGAGCGCACCGCACGCACCGGCTGCGTCGAGACCAAGCAGCTGCTGGCCGAGCGGATCATCGAGCACTTCCGGCCGATGCGCGAGAAGCGCGAGCGGCTCGCCGCGGACGGCGCCGTGGTCGAGGAGACGCTCGCCGCGGGACGCGAGAAGGTGCGGCCGATCCTCGAGGCCACCATGGCCGAGGTCCGCGCGGCGGTGGGCATCGGTCCCCGTCGGCGGATGTAGCGGCCGATGACCGGACCGGTCGGAGGCCTTGGGCCGCGCGAGCGCCGCTGGCTGGTCGTCTTCCTCGTCCTCGGCAGCGCGGTGTTCGGCCTGCAGCTGCTCCAGCACGTGCTGGACCTGGTGTCGGGCTTCGGCACGATCCTGCTGATCCTGTTCCTCGCCTGGCTGCTGGCCTTCGTCATGTCGCCGGTCGTGTCCTGGCTCGAGCGGCGCACCGAGCTGCCGCGCCCGCCGATCGTGGTCGGGACGTACCTGCTGGCGCTCGTCGTCTTCGGCTTCGTGCTGTTCTACACCGGCTCCGCCATCACTCAGCAGGTGACCGGGATGGCGCGCGACTACCCGCGGGCCGAGGAGCAGGTGCTGGCCACGCTCGAGGAGTGGGAGGCCGGCCTGCAGTTCGGCCGGCTGGAGATCGACCTCACCGAGCTGTACGAGGGCGCCGCCGTGCAGCTCGAGCGGCTCGGCGCCGACGTCGTCGAGCAGGCGCAGGCGATCGCCGGCGTCACGATCGCCGCGCTCGGGTCGCTGGTGCTCATCGTCGTCCTGTCGCTGTACATGCTCATGGACTCGCGACGCATCCTCGGCCGGCTGCGCGCCGCGGTGCCCCGCCGCTACACCGACGAGGCCGAGCTGTTCGAGCGCAGCATCGCCCGCGCCTTCGGCGGCTTCCTGCGGGCCCAGCTCATCCTGGCCGTGCTGCAGGCCGTCCTCGTCGGCGTGGTCGGCTCGTTCTTCGGCATCCCCTACCTGTTCCTGTGGGGCACGATCAGCGCCCTGGCGATGCTGATCCCGTTCTTCGGGCCGCCGCTGGCGCTCGTCCCGCCGATCATCGGGGCGGCGCTGTTCGCCGGCGACGCGCTCCTGCCGGTGGCGATCGTGCTCCTCGTGACGCAGACGGTGCTCGTGAACTGGCTGCAGCCCCGTCTCATGCGAGGGGCGCTGGGGCTGCATCCGATCCTCGTCCTGCTCGGCCTGCTCCTGGGCGCCCAGGTGGCCGGCGTCTGGGGGGCGCTGTTCGGCATCCCCGTCATCGCCGTGCTGTGGGTCTTCATCAGCTACGCCGTCTTCCGGGCCGTGCCGAACGCGGCGCTGCCCGACACCGAGCGGCTCAGCGACGTCGAGGAGCACGTCATGGTGGCGGTCGAGAAGGAGCAGCTCGGTGACGAGACGCACCCCCACATCCACGTCACGCGCACGCGACGCCCCGACGGCACCGAGCAGGTCGAGCTCCGCATGGACCCGCCCGCCGGCGAGCCGGGCGACGCCCAGCCCTGAGCGCCGGCTAGGGTCGCGGCGGGCGCAGCATCGGCGCCAGGACGCGCCGTCCGTCCCCGGTGACGGCCTCCTCGATCGCCACGCCGAAGGCCGCCCGAGCCAGCTCCGGGTCGATGACCCGGCCGTCGCGCCCGGCCGGGACGACCCGGCCGTCCTGGACGAGCACCACGCGGTCGGCGAGGCCCGCGGCGAGGTTGAGGTCGTGGAGCACGGCGATGACGGTCACCCGGCGCGTCAGGCGCAGGCGCCTGAGGAGCTGCACGAGCCCGAGCTGATGCGCCAGGTCGAGGTGCAGCGTCGGCTCGTCCAGCAGGAGCAGCCGCGGCTCCTGGGCGAGCGCCAGGGCGAGCAGGACGCGCTGCCGCTCGCCACCGGACAGCTCGCGCACCGGCCGCCCGGCGAGCTCCTCGGCATCGGCGTCGCGCAGTGCGGCGGCCACGGCGCGCGTGTCGTCCGGGTCGGCAGCGAAGGCCCGGCGCGCGTGCGGGATGCGCCCCAGGTTCACCACTTCGCTGACGCGGAAGCCGTCGGGCAGCTCGGTGGATTGCGGCAGGACGGCCACGGCGCGCGCCAGCTCCCGCCGCGACCAGGCACCCAGCGGGCGGCCGAAGAGCTCCACCACGCCGGCACGGGGCTCCAGCACGCCGCCGATGACGCGCAGCAGCGTCGTCTTGCCGCTGCCGTTGGCGCCGAGCAGCGCCACCAGCTCCCCGGCCGCGACCTCCAGGCTCACGCCGGCAAGCACCGACCGATCGCCGTCGGCGGCGCGGTAGCCCGCGGCGAGGCCGGAGAGGCGCAGGGCCGGAGTCCCCTCCCGCTCAGCGCGCATGGGCCACCAGGGACCGCCGCAGCAGCCACAGGAAGAACGGGGCGCCGATGAGCGCGGTGACGACGCCGACCGGGATGCCGCCGGCCATCCGCGCCCCGAGATCGGCCAGGACGAGCAGCGCCGCCCCGTAGACCATCGTGGCCGGCAGGAGGAGCCGGTGATCGGGGCCGAACGCCAGGCGCAGGAGGTGCGGCACCACCAGGCCGACGAAGCCGATCGTGCCCGAGATCGCCACCCCGGCCGACGTGGCCAGGGCGGCCAGCCCCGCCAGGATGCGCTTCTCGCGCTCGAGCTCCACTCCCAGGTGCGCGGCGGCCTGCTCGCCGAGCAGCAGCGCATTCAGCGTCCGCCAGCGCAGGAGCAGGAGCGTGAAGCTCACCACGATGAGCGGCGCCGCGATCGCCAGGCGCGGCCACGACGCCCCCGCCAACGAGCCGAGCAGCCACGTCACGACCGCCATCAGGCGATCGCCGGAGAGGAACATCAGCAGCGCCACGCCGGCGGCCAGCAGCGACGAGATGGCGTAGCCGGCCAGGAGCAGCGCGATGACCGGCGTCCCCGAGCGTCCGCGGGCCACGGCGAAGACGACGGCCACCGTGGTGAGGGCGCCGGCGAAGGCGAGCAGCTGGATCATGCCGAGGCCGAGCCAGGCGCCGACCGCGATCGGCAGCACGGCCGGCAGCAGCAGCGCGCTCACCGCCCCGAACGAGGCGCCCGCCGCCGTGCCGATGATGTACGGGTCGGCCAGCGGGTTGCGGAGCAGCGCCTGGAACACGGTTCCGGCGCAGGCGAGCCCGGCGCCGACGATGATGCCGGCCGCCACGCGGGGGAGGCGCAGCTCCCACAGGATCGTCTCCGACGAGGCCGGCCAGCTCACCGATCCGATGCCCAGCACGCGGTGCACGAGGATCGTCGCGGCCTCTCCGGGGCCGACGCCGGTCGTCCCGAACGCGACCGCCGCCAGCGAGACGACGGCCAGGAGCCCCACGCCGGCCGAGAGGACCAGCGTGGCGCGCCCCAGGCTCGGCCCGAGGACCAGCTGGCGGGCGACCGGCGTCGCGCTCACGGCGCCGCGTCGAAGCGGTCGGGGTGGATCGCCCGCGCGAGCGCCTCGAGGCCGTCCACGATCCGCGGGCCGGGACGCGTGGTCACGATGTCCTCGACGTACGGGACCACCCGCTCGTCGCGCACCGCGCGCAGCTCGGACCATCCGGTGCGCGCTGCCACGGTCTCGAGCGCCGTGCCCGGATCGGCCAGGCTCGGATCGTAGGAGGCCGTGCCGAGCAGGATGAGCTCGGGGTCGGCGGCGACGAGCGCCTCGGGGGTCAGCAGCCCCTGCGCGTCGCCGGTGAGCGGCTCGGCGCCGGCCAGGTCGAGCAGGGAGGCGAGGAACGATCCCTCGCCGGCGGTGTAGGTCGTCCCTTCGCCGTGGAAGACCTCGTACAGCGTCAACGGTCGGTCGGCGCCCTCGACCGCCTCGACGACGGCGTGGACGCGCTGCTCCATCCCGGCCACGAGGTCCGCCGCGGCATCGGGATTGCCGACCGCGCGGCCCAGCAGCTCGATGTCGGCGTACACCTCGTCGAGCGTCTCGGGATACAGCACGAGCACGGTCAGCCCCAGGTCGTCGAGCTGGGCGATGACCGTGGACGGGGTCAGCTCGTTGCCGGCGGCGAGGACGAGGTCCGGCTCGGCGGCCACCACCCGCTCGACGTCGACCGCTGCGGCCACCACGACCTTGTCGATCTCGAGCACCTGGGGCGGGTAGTCGTCGAAGTCGGTCACGCCGACGAGCCGGTCGCAGGCGTCGAGGGCGCAGACGATCTCGGTGTTGGAGGGGGCCAGGCTGACGATGCGCTCGGGGGAGGCCTCGAGAAGGACCTCGCGCCCGGCGTCGTCGGTCAGCGTCAGGGGGAAGAGCGATGCCGGGCTCGACGCGGTGGACGGTGATGCTGTCGGCGTGCCGGCACCCGGCGCCGACGGCGACGACGTGCCGGCCGGGCCGGCGCAGGCGACCAGCGCGAGGCACAGGACCACGAGGGGGGCGAGGAGACGATGCGGAGCCATGGTGATGCCGTTCCCTTTCACACGAGGGTGGTGACATCGCGACCTGGCTGGTCGACCTGGCTCCCGTGCCCCGTCCGATCGGATCGGAGGGCGCGGATACAGTAGCGGGACTGCGCCGGCCTCTCACCGGCTTCGCCATTTACCCGTCCGCCTTTCGGGAACGGCACCTGTCGCTGCGTCTTTGATTGGTGCCGACGATCCTACCACCGCGCGGCGGCGGCGGCGGTCAGGCCGGAATGGCCTCCTCCTCGGGCGCGTCGACGTGCGCGTAGAGCGGGGTCTCGCGGGCCGCGTCGGTGAGCATCGGATCGAGCATCTTCTGCATCGCCAGCGTGTGGGTACAGCCGCCGGCGGTCTCGAACAGGTGGCAGTCGCAGTGCCACGCATCGGCGTCGAGGGTGACGGTGTGGGTGCCGTTGTCCCCGGCGAAGCTCGCCTGGAAGGAGGAGAACGTCACCCGATCGGGCTCGTGTGCGTAGCGCATCGCCTTCTCGACCTTGCCGATCATGCTCGATTGCACGTCGCGGTTACCTCCATGGCGCCGTCCCCGGCGCCCTACTTACGTGGCGCCCGTCGGGTCGGTTCCGGTGGCCCTGGCGAGCCGCTCCTTGAGCATCGCCAACAGTGTAACCGGCGTCGGGTCGGTCTGGTAGAGAATCGCGAGATAGATGCTCACCAGGTCCCCGTAGGAGACGGCCCAGAGCACGCGCGCCAGGGCCGTCGGACCGTCGGCGCGGACCTCCGATCGGTTCGTCGCCCGCTCCCCGAGCAGCTCCTCCACGACGCGGTAGCGCTCCGCGATCTCGCGCGGCTCGTCGGCGTCGCGCAGCTGGACGACGTAGAGGCCGTCGGAGAGCTCGCGCGGGTTGAGGCTGCCCTCGATGGCGTTGTGGTTCGCCTCCGGCATCGGCTCCCAGGCGGCCCAGGCCTTGGCGTTCTCGTTGAGCTGCGTCTTCCAGCGACGCGCCACCGAGGCCATCGGCCCGTGGCCGTACACGACGCCGATGCGACCGAACATCGCCCAGGCCAGCTGCTTGGCCGGGTTCTCGGCGGTCGGGACCGACGGCCCGCAGCGCGCGTAGAGCTCCTCGAGGCTGGCGACGGCGGGCCCGATCTCGTCCGGGCGCTCGATGAGGCCCAGCCGGCCGAAGAGCTCGTGCAGCAGGCCGACGCCGAACCCGACCGCCGCTCGCGGCTGCCCCCCGAGCTTGTAGCGGGCGACCGGGACTCCGGCCTCGTCGGCACCGGCCGCCAGGCGGCCGCCGGTGGTGACGACGACCAGCGGCAGCCCGTCCGCGCGCGCCGCCTCGAAGCCGGACAGGGTCTCGACCGTCTCGCCCGAGTGGCTCGCGGCCACGACCAGCGTCCGCTCCCCGGCCCAGGCGGGCAGGTCGTAGTCGCGATGAACGATGACCGGCACGCGCAGGCGCGACCCGGCCGCCGCGGCCACCAGCTCGGCGCCGATCGCCGAGCCGCCCATGGCCAGGACCAGGATGGCGTCCACGTCGCCGAGGCGATCCGGCAGCTCCATGGCTTGCACCACGCGGCGAGCCTGCATGAGCTGGCGCGGGAGCTCGACGGCGCGTCCGAGCATGTCCTCGGGGTCGATCCGCGTGAGCGCCTCCGGGTCGTCGAGCGTGACCGCCTCCTCGAAGAGCGGCGGCCGCTCGGGCTCGGCGCCGTCGTCCGGGTCCGGGGCCCCGGGCTCCTCGTCGGGGTTCTTGTAGCCGAAGAAGTCGCGGGCGTCCATCAGCTCGCGGCGGCGGCGTGCGGCCGCTCGGCGCCGGCGATCCGCCGGCCCTCGGCCAGGAGCGTCTCGACATCCTCGGGCGAGCGGGCCTCGACGTACACGCGCAGCAACGCCTCGGTGCCGCTGAAGCGGATGAGCAGCCACGAGCCGTCGGCGCGGTAGAACTTGAACCCGTCGTTCGTCTCCAGCGTGACCCGCTCGACGACCTCCTGCCCGGCCAGCTCCGCCGGCGCCTCGTCCGCCAGCCGGGCCAGCGTGTCCGACTTGACCTGCTCGTACCCCTCGCGCTGGAAGCGGATGTCGAGGCGGTTGTAGTAGCTGGGCCCGGCCAGCTGCTGGAGCTCGGCCAGCACCTCCGAGGCCTTCCTTCCCCTGCTGAGCCACAGATCCATCAGGAACAGCCCCGATGCCAGCCCGTCGCGCTCGGGGATGTGCATCCCGAACCCGAAGCCGCCGGACTCCTCGCCGCCGATCACGGCGTTCGTCTCGGTCATCTTCGGCCCGACATACTTGAAGCCGACCCCGGTCTCGTGCGCCTCCGTGCCGTAGATCTCGGCGAGGCGCTTCGCCATCGAGGTCGTCGTGACGGTATACACCGCCGGCCCGATCTGGCCGCGCACCTCGAGCAGGTACCAGTACAGCAGCCCGTAGACCTGGAGCTGGTTGACGAAGACCCCCTCCTCGGTGGCCATGCCGACACGGTCCGCGTCGCCGTCGAACGCGATCCCGATGTCGGCGCCCCAGCGCGGGATCTCGGCCAGCCACTCGTCCACGTTGGGCCGGATCGGCTCGGGGTTGACGCCGCCGAAGTACGGGTTGCGCTCGGTGTGCAGCTCGCGGACCGTGAGCCGGCCGTCGCCGATGAGACGGGTGTACCAGCCGGCGCCCGAGCCGTACAGGTTCTCGACGAGGACGCGCCGGTCCGCGGCGCGGATGCGCTCGAGGTCGACCACGCTGGCCAGCTGGTCGCGGAACCGCGGGTAGGCGTCGAACTCCTCGACCAGCCTGGCGGCGACGGCATCGTCGTGGTCGCGGCGGGGCGGCTCCTCGTCCTCGGGGTGGGTGCCCATCGTCGCCTCGATCGCCGCCAGCATCTCGGGCGCCGCGGCGCCGCCGGTATCGGCCTTGACCTTGAACCCGTTGTCGGTCCACGGGTTGTGGCTGGCGGTGATGACGATGCCGGCACCCGCGTTCAGCTCGCGCGTGAAGAAGCTGCCGACCTGCGTCGGGACGGCCTCGGGCGGCGTGTAGCTGCGGATGTCGTGCGCGGCCAGGACCTCCACGCAGGCGCGCGCGAAGTGCTCGCTGGCGAACCGTCGATCCCAGCACACGACCACGCCGCGATCGGCGGTCCCGGCCTGCTGCAGGTACTCGGCCACGCCGCGGGCGCAGCGGCGGACGTTGTGGAACGTGTAGTCCTCGGCGATGGCGGCGCGCCAGCCGTCGGTCCCGAACTTGATGCTGCTCACCGCGGAAAGTGTACCGGTCCGGCACGGCGCCGGCACTCAGGATCGCTCGTGGTGCTCCGAGCGTGGATCGAGCGCCTCGCGCAGCCCGACGCCGACGAGGTAGAACGCGGCCGCGAGGAGGGTGATGCCACCGGCGCCGGCGAGCATGATCCACCACGGGGTGGCCGCGATCCCCGCCAGGAACTCCGACCACACGAGCCCGTCGTAGACCATCTGCCCGAAGCCGACGTCCTCGCCCACCGCGCTGCGGAAGCTGAGGAACGCGTCGGCGATGATCGCGCCGGTGGCGCCGATCATCGCCTGCACGGCGGCGTGGGGGTAGAGGTGCGGGAGCACGTGGCGCGAGACGATCCAGAAGCCGCCGCCGCCGGCGACCCGCGCCGCGTCCATGAACGGCTTCGCCACGACGGTCATGGCGGCCGCCCGGACGGTGGCCGTCGCCGGGCCGAGCCCGTAGAGCACGCCGAACGTGAGGCCGACGTGGAGGGCCCCGAACTCCTCGTCCGACCGGCTGATGCCCAGGACGAAGACGGCGAGCATCGCCGGCAGGAGCACCATCGCATCGCTGAGATGGCTGATGAAGCCGTCCGCCCATCCCCGACGAAAGGCGGCGATGGACCCGAACAGGACCGAGACCACGCCGATCGAGAGCGCAGCCGAGAGCGCGACGAGCAGCGTCGGCCGGGTGGCGTGCAGGAGCATGGCGAAGACGTCACGGCCCAGCGAGCTCGTGCCGAGCCAGTGCGCGGCCGACGGGGCCGAGGGGTGCGCGATCGAGGAGTCGAACCCGAACTCGGCGTCGTAGAGCTGCGGCTGGCGCGCCCAGACCGTCGCCTCGAGGAGCGGCTGCGCGACCGCGAGGAACGCGAAGAGCGTGAGGATGCCGATGCCGGCGAGGACCTTGGGGTGCGAGACGATGAACCGCACGCCTCGACGCTGCGGCGGGCCGACCTCGACCGCCTGTCGCTCGGCGAGCGCCGTCATGCGCGGCCCCGGCGCTGCCGCGGGTCGAGGGCGGCGATCGTCACGTCGGTCACGAGGCGGAAGCCGACCCCCATCAGGCCGAGGACGACCATGACCCCCATGATCACCGGGATGTCCTGGAACTCGATGGCGTCGAAGAGGACGCGGGAGAGGCCCCGCATCTCGAGCTCGAACTCCACGATGATCATGCCGGCGAGGACGGTCGGGAAGGTGAGGAACGACCCGGCGAGGACGGGCGAGATGACGTTACGCGCCACGTGGCGGTCCCGGACCGCCCGCTCGCTCAGGCCCTTGGCACGCCCGGTGAGGACGTAGTCCTCCGAGCGCTCGGCATCCATGCCGGCGCGCATGAGCAGCATCACCTGCCCGAAGCTGATGAGCACCACGCCGAACATCGCCAGCGCCGGCGACCCTCGCCCCGTGCTGACCGAGATGTCGACGCGGTAGAGGAGGTCCACCGCGTGCGGCCCGAGGCCCGAGAGCCAGATGCCCAGGCCCATGGCCACGACCATGCCCGGCAGGGCGAGCCCCTCGACGAGGGGGAGCTGGTGGCGACGCGCGTAGGAGCGGACGATGAGCGCCGCCACCACCGCGGCCGTCAGCGAGAGGGCGACGAACCAGCGCACGTCGCCCGGCTGGAGCGCGCCGGGCTCACCGGTCACCGCGCCGCGCCACAGGTCGAGGCTGTCGGTCGGCAGGCCCAGGACCTCGCGGAAGGCGAGGAGCGGCTCCCGGAGCCAGTGCACGAGGAGGAAGACGAGGAAGGGAGGAAAGATCGTCGCGGAGAGGACGCCGAGGGTCGCCATCACCGATCCCGAGAAGGGCCCGCGGTTCCACGAGCCGAACCGTCCGAGCAGCTCCCCCGCGATCCAGCCGATCGCCGTCCCGGCGATGAAGACGGTGAGGGTGACCGGCAGCGCCTCGCGGATGATGTCGATGACCTCGCCGCCGTTGAACGACGTGCCGAGGTCGCCCTGCACCAGGCCGACCATGAACTCGGCGTACTGCTCGGGCAGCGGCCGGTCGAGGCCGGCGGCCCGACGCGCGGCGTCGAACGCCCCGAAGCCTCCCTGCATGAACTGGGTCGCCCAGGAGTACGGCACCCAGATCTGCATGAAGAAGAAGACGGCGGTCAGGAAGATGAAGAGCGTGATGAGCGCCCACGCCAGCCGCCGCCCGAGGAACGACACGAACCACGGCACCTGTGGTCGTCGCTCCGACAGTGCCTGAGTCATGCGCATCGAACCTCGCGTGTCTCGTGGGCACCCGCTACCCGGCGGGCGGCCATGCGGCGTGACGGCCCGCCTTACCTACAATGACCCCGAACGTGAACGATTGGTTCAGATCGCTCGGCGTGCTCGGGACGGCCTTCGCGGCCGTCGTCGTGTTCACGCTCGGAACCGCCGCGGCCATTGTGCCAACCGGCGTGAGTCCGCCGCGGGCCGGCGGCGCAACCCCTGACGCATCCGCGCCGGCGGCCGGCCCGACCGCGGCGGCCCGCCCGACGGCCGTCGGCGGGACGCTCTTGGTGACCGGCGACCGGGAGGGGTCCTTCGTGCTCGACCGCGAGACGACGCAGGACCGATACGGCCTCGTCGGCCCCGAGGGCCGGATCCTGTTCGACGGCCCGGAGGCACTGGCGCGCATCCAGTACGACGGGCTCGAGTTCTTCCTCGAGCCGGACGACTGCACCGTGGAGCCCGGTGCGCGGCACGACCCGACCGGCGTGGCGGGGGCCCACGTGCGATGCGACGACATCGAGGACGTGCGCGACGGCGGCACGATCAGCGTCGAGGGCACGGTCGGCGTGGCGGCCGACCTGTTCGGCCTGCGCGGCGACCTGCCGGAGACCGGCGGCAGCCTGGAGCTCGGCGACGAGACGCTGACCTTCGAGGGCGCTCGGTTCACGGTGGCCCCGTTCGCCGGCGCGTTCATCGGCCAGCTCGTCGACGAGCGCATCGACCCGCCCGCCGCGATCGCGTTCGGCTACGACCCCCAGACCCATGCCATCACGGTCACCGAGGTCCAGTTCGCGGGCGACACGGTGACGCCTCGCGGCTGCACGGTCGGCGAGGAGCGCATCGGGCTCCTGAACCCCCACACGCGCGTCGTCGAGCTGTCGATCCGCTGCGACGCCCTCGACGTCCCGGCGCTCGGGACCGTCGGGCTCGACGGGACGATCGTCGCCGACCTGGCCGAGCCGCCGCGCTGAACCTCTCGGGGGTGCGTCGGCCTACTATCGGTGCCGATGAATGACTGGCTGCGCTCGCTGGCCGCCCTCGGAATGGCCTTCGTCGCGGTCCTGACCGCGACCCTCGGGCTGGCCGGAGCGTTCGTTCCCGGCGAGGTCGCCGGCCCGCCCGTGGCGGGGACGAGCGACGGGCCGCGCGCGTCCGCGACGCCGCCGCCGGCCCTCGGGCGCCCGGGGCTCGGGGGAACGCTCGCCGTGAGCGGCGACCGGGAGGGCGAGTTCCGGCTGACGCGCGAGTCGATCGAGAACCGCTACTCCCTCACCGGCGGCGACGGGCGCATCTCGTTCGAGGGGCAGCCGGTCGAGGTCGCGCAGCTGTCGTACGACGGGCTCGAGTTCTTCCCCGATCCCGAGGACTGCACGGTCACGCCGCTCAACCTCGACACGGCGATCGGCGTCGGCCGGGCGCAGCTCGACTGCGCCGACCTCGAGGACATCCGTGGCAAGGGCGTCATCAGCCTCGCCGGCGAGATCGGCCTGCCGGTCGACATGCTCGCGGAGCGGAGCCTGCCGCACACCGGCGGCACGCTCGCGGTCGGCCCGGAGACGTGGACCATCGAGAGCGCCTTCCTGTTCACGTGGCACATGCCCGCCATCGCCGGCGCGCCGGAGTACAACCTCGATCTCGTCGACGAGGTCGCCGGCGCCGGGTTCCACATCTCGTACGACGTCGAGACCCACGCGCTCGCGCCTGCCGCCGTCGATCGCATCGGGGAGTCGCGCGGCATCGACCCCGACGCCTGCACGATCCAGCGCGAAGAGCTCGGCAAGCAGAACCCGCGCACCACGGTGATCGAGGTCACCATCAGCTGCCCGGAGGTGGAGGTCCCCGGGCTCGGCGCCGTGCCGATCGAGGGCACCGTCGTCGTCGACGAGCTGGCCTGGCCCGAGTAGCGCCCCGCCCGTCAGCGGCCGGCCTCGGCCCGTGCCGTGACCTCGTCGAGACCGGCCTGGAGGCGCGCCAGCAGCGGGCGGAGCGGCTCGCGCGCGGCGACCCGGATCGGCTCTCCCTCCTCGACCCGGATCCGGCTGAACGGCAGCGGCACGACGTGGCGGTCCCAGCGCCGCGTGAGGCGAAGCGCCGGATGGACGGAGACGGCCCAGGGCTGGAGCGGCAGCCCCGACGCGCGGGCCACGATGAGCGCGCCCGGCTTGGCGCGCCGATACGGACCCACCGGGCCGTCCGGGCTGACCACCAGGCTGGCGCCCTCGCGACCGAGCCGGGCCATCGCCCGGGACAGCCGCGCGGCCTCGGCCCGCTCACCCTCGGCGGGCAGCGGCACCGAGCCCGTGTCGAGCGCGGCGAGCATCGCGTTCATGACCTCGCCACGGAACGTGCGGGTGCTGAAGCTGACATGATGCTGGTGGCGTCGGAGGCGATGCGCGGCGGTCGCGGCCACCAGGTTGTACTCATGCCAGAAGGCGAGCACGGCCGGCTCCTGCGTGACGGTCCGACCGCCGGTGCGGCAGGTGGCCACCACCAGCCGCACGTACAGCGCCATCGCCCGACCGATCAGGCGCGCGACCGCGCGGCGCATCGGGGTCAGAGGTAGCGGTCGCCCGCGGTCCGGGCGATCTCGTCGAGCACCGGCTTGATCTCCTCCGCGCGGTCGCGGTGGCAGACGAGCAGGGCGTCCGGGGTGTCGACGATGATCACGTCCTCGAGGCCGACGGTGACGACCAGCCGATCTCCGCCGTGCACGAGCACCCGGTGCGAGCCGCGGTCCAGGTGCGGGCCGCTGGCGACGAGGTCCGCGCCGCGGGCCCCGGTCAGCGCCTCGAGGAGGCTCGACCAGGAGCCGATGTCCGACCAGCCGGCGTCGAGCGGCACGATCGCCATGCGTCCCTCGGCCGCGGCCGGCTCGGCGATGCCGACGTCGATGCTGACCGCCGGCAGGGGCTCGAGGAGATCGCGCACCTCGCTCATCCAGCCGGGGACGCGGTGCAGCCCCTCGATCCGCCCGAACGCCTCGGCCAGGCGGGGCTGGAAGCGCTCGAGCGCCTGGCGGAAGGCGTAGACCCGCCAGACGAAGATCCCGGCGTTCCAGCTGTAGCCGCCCTCGGCCAGGAAGGTCTCGGCGTGATCGGCATCCGGCTTCTCCACGAAGCGCTCGACCAGGGCGGTCGGCGACGAGGGGTGCAGCGGCTTCCCCGCCTTGATGTAGCCGTAGCCGGTGGCCGGGTGGGTCGGCACCACGCCGAGGGTGACGAGGTATCCGCGCTCCGCGGCGCGGGCCGCCTCGCGGAGCGCATCGGCGAAGGCGGCCTCGTCGGCGACGAAGTGGTCGGCCGGCAGGACGAGCGCGACCTCGTCCGACTCGCGGCGGGCGAGGACGGTGGCGAGGCCGGCGGCCACCGCGGTGGACCGGGCCAGCGGCTCCCCGAGGACGTTGTCGGGCGGCAGCTGGGGGAGCTGCTCCTGCGTGACGCGGACGTGCGCCTGGGCGGTGATGACGTAGATGTCGTGCGGCTCGAGGAGGCCGCCGAGACGCGCCACCGTCTGCTGGAGCAGGCTCGTCTCGCCGGTCAGGGCGAGCAGCTGCTTCGGCGTGCGGCGCCGGGAGAGCGGCCAGAGGCGGGTGCCGGCCCCGCCGGCCATCACGATCGCGAACATGCGCGCCGAGGCTACCAGAGCCTCATGCCGGGTCGCGCTCGACCTCGGCCTCGAGGCGCTCGCCCAGCTCGAGCGTGCGGCGGTAGGCGGCCCACACCGCATCGGAGAAGACGGTCCGGATGCGTCCCTTCTCGAGCTCGTAGATCGCCGCGGCGGAGGTGCCACCCGGCGAGGTGACGGCGTTGCGCAGCTGGGCCGGGTGCAGCTCCGAGCGCTGGGCGAACTCGGCCGAGCCGACCAGGGTGGCCACCACCAGGTCGTGGGCCAGCTCGCGCGGGAAGCCCAGGTGCACGCCCGCGTCGATCAGCGCCTCCATCACGGCGAACAGGTAGGTCGGCCCGGTGCCGGACAGGGCGGTGGCCATCGCCACGAATCCCTCGTCGGCCACCTCGCGCTCGTCGCCGAGCGCACGGAGGACGGCCCGGGCCAGCCGGCGCTGCGGCGCGGTGCACGCCTCGGACGCGCTCCACACGCTCATGCCTCGCCGGATCTGGCTCGGCGTGTTGGGCATGGCCCGCACGACGGCGGCGTGGCGGAGGCCGTCCACCAGGGTCCGGATCGTGGCGCCCGCCACGATGGAGACCACGACCTGCTCCGGCCGGAGCCGCCCGCGCAGCTCGCGCATCACCCGGACGAGCATCTGCGGCTTCACGGCCAGGACGACGACCTCGGCGTCGGCCAGCGCATCCCGGTTGGACGAGACCGAGCGGACGCCGTGCCGCTCGGCCAGGGCCTCGCGCCGCTCGCGGCGCGGGTGCGACGCGGTCAGCAGCTCCGGCCGCACGGCACGGTCCGCGACGAGGCCGCCGATGATCGCCTCGGCCATGACCCCCGCGCCGACGATGCCGACCCGCATGCTGCGCCGTGCCATCAGCCTCGCTCCTCGCTGCGCTCGCCCACGGCGACCTCCGTTCCCAGCAGGCCGCGCGCGGCCTCCAGCTCGGCGATCGGGGCCCCCGACCGCTCGAGCAGCGCGATCGCCGCCCCGGCCAGCCGGCGCGCCTCCCCCACCGAGCCGAGGTCGAGCAGCGCCCGGCCGAGACCGAGGGCCGCGAGCCCCTGCTCGTGCTCGGCGCCGATGTCCCGCGCCTCGTCGATCGCCTCGGCATAGTAGCGGCGCGCGCTGGCCGGGTCGCCGGCCGCCCAGCGCAGGTCGCCGATGCGCCGTGCCTGGCGGGCCGCCTGGAGCGTCAGCTGGCCCCGCTCGAAGTGCCACAGAGCCCGATGCGCCCACGCGTCGGCGACCCACCACTCCTCGGCCGCCAGCGCCGCCTCCATCGCCGCTCCCGCCGCGGCGGCCGCGCGCCGGTGATCGCCCGCGCGCTCCGCGTCGACGTACGGCGGCGCCAGGGCATCGCGCCGCAGGCGCAGCGGAAGCTCGCCGAGCCCGGTCGGCGGCGGCGCCGACCGCAGGCCGAGCAGGGAGCGCAGGCGATCCGACAGCCGCTCCCACGCCCCGGGGCGCGGCTCGCCCCACGCGGCGCGCGGATGGCGGTGCGGGTGCCCGGCGCCCATCGGCGGTCCGGCTACCGAGCCGCGGCGTGCAGCTCGTCGACGCGGTCGACGCGCTCCCACGGCAGGTCGAGGTCCGCGCGCCCGAAGTGGCCGTAGGCCGCCGTCTGGCGGTAGATCGGCCGCTGGAGGTCGAGGTCGCGGATGATGGCGCCCGGCCGAAGGTCGAAGACGCCCTGGATGAGCTCCGCCAGCCGCGAGTCGGAGAGGGTGCCGGTGCCGTAGGTCTGCACGTTGACCGACAGCGGGTGCGCGACGCCGATGGCGTAGGCGAGCTGGATCTCGCAACGCCGGGCCAGGCCGGCGGCGACGACGTTCTTGGCCACGTAGCGCGACATGTACGCGCCGGATCGGTCCACCTTCGTGGGGTCCTTGCCGCTGAAGCTGCCGCCGCCGTGGCGGGCCATGCCGCCGTAGGTGTCGACGATGATCTTGCGGCCCGAGAGGCCCGAGTCGCCCATCGGCCCGCCGATGACGAAGCGGCCGGTCGGGTTGACGAGATGCCGCGTGTCGTCGTCGAGCAGCTCCGCCGGGATCGCGGCCTCGACGACGTGCTCCCGGACGGCCGCGGCGAGGTCCGCCAGCTCCACGTCGGGGTCGTGCTGGGTGCTGACGAGCACGGTGTGGACCCGCGCCGGACGCCCCACGGCGTCGTACTCCACCGTGAGCTGGCTCTTCCCGTCCGGGCGCAGGAAGGGCAGGATCCCGCGGTGGCGGACCTCCGCCAGGCGACGCGCGACGCGATGCGCCAGCATGATCGGCATCGGCATGAGCTCGTCCGACTCGTCCGTCGCGTAGCCGAACATCATCCCCTGGTCGCCCGCGCCCAGCTCCTCCGGCTCGAGCCCCTCCCGCGACTCCAGCGCCAAATCGACGCCCTGGGCGATGTCCGGCGACTGCTCCTTAATGGCGGTCATCGTGCCGCACGTCTCCCAGTCGAAGCCGAGGTGGCTCGAGTTGTAGCCGATCTCGCGCACCGTCCGCCGCACGACCTCCTGGACGTCGACGTAGTGCGTGGTGGTGACCTCGCCCAGCACGAGCACCAGCCCGGTCGTGGTGGCGACCTCGATGGCGCACCGCGCGTCCGAGTCGTTGGCCAGGACGTCGTCGAGGATCGCATCCGCCACCGCGTCGCACAGCTTGTCGGGGTGGCCCTCGGTCACGGACTCGCTGGTGAACAGGAGAGGGGTGGCGGCGTCGGTCATCGGTGCTCCATGAGGCTTCGGGCGCGGCGAGTGTAGCGCCGTCAGGCGGCCCCGTCGCCGGCGGCCTCCCCCGGCACGATGAGCAGCGCGGCCACGAGGGTGGTGAGCGGAACGGCCGCGACGATCCCGATGCTGCCGACGAGGGCCTGGATGACCTCGACCGCCACGACCTCGCCGTTGAGCACGGTGAGCGGCTCCTGCCCGCTGAGCGCGAAGAGGAGCAGCAGCGGCAGCCCGGCGCCGAGGTAGGCCAGCATGAGCGTGTTGACCGTCGCGGCGATGTGTGAGCGACCGACCCGCATCGCGGCGCTCACGACCAGGCCCCGCGGGGCGCCGCGATCCGCCCGGTGGAGCTGCTCCACCGTGGCCGCCTGGGTGACGGTCACGTCGTCGAGCACGCCCAGCGCCCCGAAGACGGTGGCGGCGAGCAGGATGCCGCTCAGGTCGACCCGGTCGCCGATGAGCGGGATGAGGAAGGCGATCTCCTCGCTGCCCTGCAGCGCGGTGAAGCGCGCGAGCAGGGTGAAGCCGCCGGCCAGCCCGGCGGTGAGGACGAGGGCGGCCACCGTGCCGAGGGCCGCCGAGGCGCTGACCCGCCCCCATCCCTCGGTCAGCAGCAGCGTCGCCAGCGTGACCGCCGTCCCGGCACCGACCGCCAGCAGGATGGGGTCGACGCCGCGCAGCAGGAGCGGCACCACGAGCTTCACCACTACGGCCAGCGTGAAGGCGAGCGCGACGAGTGAGCGCGCTCCGCGCAGGCCCCCGACCACGAGCACGGCCAGCGCGAACAGCGCGGCCACGAGGGCCAGCATCGGGACGCGCCAGGGCTCGCTGATCACGGCGAAGCCACCGGCCGGGCCGGTGAAGCGGGTGACGACGACCTCGTCGCCCACGGCGTACGGCCGCCGCTCGCCGGACCCCGGCATCGCCGATGAGCCGTCCTGCACGAGGGCCTCCACCCGCTCGCCCGCCGCCGGACCGTCGAGGACCACGACCTCGAACAGCGGCAGGCCGGTGCCGTCCTGGCCGGCCTCGGCCACGATGCGGCCGTGCAGCGACTCCTGGCCGACCACCGGAACCGCCTCGGCGGGCGTCAGGTCGGGGAGGAGCAGCACGCCGAGGAGGAGCCCGATCCCGATCGTCAGCGCCGGCAGGGCGCCGCGGACGCGCCGGCCCAGGGGCTCGTTCATCGACGACGAGGATACCGGTCCCGGCCGGCGATCCGGGACGGCGTCAGGCCGAGCCCGCCAGGCCGATGCGGTGCGCGATCACGGCCGCCTCGCTGCGGCGCGTCACGCCCAGCTTGGCGAGGATGTTGCTCACGTGGACCCCGGCCGTGCTCTCCGCCATGTAGAGCCGCTCGCCGATCTGCCGGTTGCTGCGACCGTCGGCCAGCAGGGCGAGCACCTCCCGCTCGCGCGGCGTCAGGCCGAGCCGGTCGGCGGCCGCGTCGGCGCTCTCGACCCCCGCGAGATCGATCCGGCCGCGCCGGGCGAGCGCCTCGATCCGCAGGCGCAGCGGCACGGCACCGATCCCGGCCGCGATCCGGTGGGCCTCCGTGAGGGCCTGCGAGGCCGCGTCGCGGCGGCGGCCGCCGAGATGGGCCTGGGCGGCCCGGGTCAGGACCCTGGCCAGCTCGAAGGGACGGCCGAGCTCCCGGCGCAGTGCCACGGCGCGCTCCCAGCACTCCGGGTCGGACTCGTCGCGTACCTCGGCGCCGATCGCGACGGCCAGGGCCTCGTCGGCCCGGACGATGGTGGCGACGCTCGCGGCCGTCTCCCGGACACGGTGGGCGTGATGTCGAACGGCCGCCTCCAGCTCGGCGGCGCGCACCTGCGCGGCGGCGACGCGGTCGCGGGCGCCGGCCGTTCGCGCGGCCTCGACCTCGTCGAGCTCCGCCCACAGGCCGATGAGCATCAGCGTCCGCGC
>Ga0299913_10001006_pt1 | contig 19774 bp, 17 predicted proteins | sample RVTome_9_FD_201360 | JGI IMG/M metagenome (GOLD analysis project Ga0299913, IMG submission 201360) | Soil microbial communities from uranium-contaminated site in the Upper Colorado River Basin, Wyoming, United States - RVT155D38 (version 2) ... | reverse complement strand
TGGAAACAAACGTCGACGATGCGTCTGGCGAGCTCGTCGGCAATCTGGTAGAGCGGCTGTCAGAAGTCGCCAAGGACGTGACGGTGATCCCAGGCACTACTAAAAAGAGCCGGCCGGCGTACCTCATTAGAATTATATCGGAAAGCGCGCAACTAAACAGCGTGCTTGAGGTGCTGTTCAGCGAGTCGGGGACGCTCGGGGCAAGGGTTCAGGAAGTAGAGCGCTACGTGCTTCCCCGGGCTGTGCTGACAGTACCAGTCAACATTAACGGCACGGCGTTCAGCGTACGCGTCAAAGTCGCCAAGGACTCAGCCGGCAGGGTGACTAACGCCAAGGCCGAGTTTGAAGACGTCAGGATAATCGCGTCGAGGTGCCAGATTCCGGTAAAGAGGGCGATGGAGCTGGTCAACGCAGAGGTCATAAAAAAGGTGGACGGTGCGTGATGGGTAGCTTTGACAAGCTGGTAGAGTGGTTCACCAAGAGCGGCGGCAGCGCGGTGGTGGCGCTTTCCGGTGGAGTCGACAGCGCGGTGGTGGCTTTTGCCGCGAAAAAGGCGCTTGGCAAGAATGCACTAGCGATTACAGCCGACTACAAGACGCTGGCGGAAGAAGAGCTCGCGACTGCGCGGCAGGTGGCAAAAGAGATAAGCATTGATCACAGGGTAATAGAATACGACGAGCTTGAAAACCCCGAGTTTGTCAAAAACGACGGGATGCGCTGCTACCACTGCAGGACAGAGCTCGGACAGCATCTCGCAGAGGAGGCGAAAAAGGCCGGCATCGCCCTCATCGTCGACGGCACAAACGCCGACGACCTGACCGACTACCGGCCCGGCATCCGGGCGCTGCGGGAAAATGGGGTGCGGAGCCCAATGGTCGAGCTCGGCATAACCAAGGAAGAGATACGGGAAATCGCGAAAAGCTTTGGGCTGTCCATATACGACAAGCCGTCAAACGCGTGCCTCGCCTCAAGGTTACAGGCCGGGAGCGAAGTGACCTATGAAAAATTGCAGAGGATCGAAAGCGCAGAGATTATTGTCAAGACGATATTCGGGGTCAGGCAGGTGCGCGTCCGCGACCACGGCGAGCTTGCAAGGGTCGAAGTGGGCAAGGACGAATTGCAGAGGATGTTTGACGTGGACAAGCTGGCCCTTCTGGATCGCAAGCTCAGGGAGGTTGGCTTCAAGTTCGTCTCTGTGGACGCGGCCGGCTACAAGACAGGCAAGCTGGTGATGATCGACAATGACTGACCACATCTACCTGGACAGCGCCGCGTCGACGCCGGTCGCAGACGAAGTGATTGCAGAAATGCTGCCGTACATGAAGCAGCAGTACGGCAACCCGTCTTCGATACACAAGCTCGGCAGGGAAACTACAAGAGCAATTCAGCTGGCACGGAAAAGGGTGGCAGAGATGATCGGCGCGTCTCCCCGCGAGATAACGTTCACTTCTGGCGGCACCGAGGCAGACAACCTCGCTCTCAAGGGCGTGGCGATGCACGCCAGGAGCAGGGCGCCGGAAAAAACCAGGATAATCACGAGCAGCATAGAACACGACGCGGTGCTCGAGCCGTGCAGGGACCTGGAAGGCATGGGCTTTTCAGTCACGTATCTGCCGGTGGCCGGCGACGGCCTTGTCAGGCCGTCCGACCTGAAAAGCGCGATGTCAAATGGCGTTTCACTTGTCAGCATCATGCTGGCAAACAACGAAGTCGGCACGATCCAGCCGGTAAAGGAGCTTGCCGGAATCGCGCGCCAGGCCGGCGCCCTTTTCCACACAGACGCGGTGCAGGCGGCAGGCAAGATCCCGGTAAGCATCAAGGATCTCGGAGTTGACATGATGTCGATGTCGTCGCACAAGATAAACGGGCCAAAGGGCGTGGGCGCGCTTTACATCAGGTCAGGGCTAGAGATATCACCGATAATCCACGGCGGCGGGCAAGAGTCTGAACTGCGGTCGGGTACTGAAAACGTGCCGGGCATCGCCGGCTTTGGCAAGGCGTGCGAGCTTGCCGCAAAGAGGATGGGCCAGTACCAGGAGCAAGTATCAGTCCTGCGCGACTACCTCATCGAGAAGGTGGCGAGAGAGATCCCGCATTCCCGGCACAACGGATCGCGCAAAGACAGGATTCCAAACAACGCCCACTTCACCTTCTTTGGCGTGAACGGCGAGGACTTGATAATAAAGATGGACGAAAATGGGATTGCCGCGTCCACGGGCTCGGCCTGCTCGGTCAAGAAGCAAAAGCCGTCGCACGTGCTAAAGGCGATGGGATTTTCCTACGAGGAGATCACCGGCTCGCTCCGGCTCAGCCTCAGTATGCAGAACACAAAAGAGGAAATAGACAGGACGGTCGGCGTGCTGTCAGGCGTCGTAAAAGAACTCCGTGAGCTTTCGCCCTTCAAGAGCAAGTACGTCTGAAATGTTTTTATTGCGAGATCCGCAATTGTAAGGGCATGTCTAGCGCATCTCTCTCATCAGTACCAAACATAGGCGACAGAGCCCCGGAATTTGAACTGCCGGACCCGGACATGAAGCCGCGCAAGCTGAGCGAATTTTACGGCAAGAAAACGATACTCGCGTTCTTTCCTGCAGCAGAATCGCCGGTGTGCACCGCGGAAATGTGTGCGCTGCGCGACTCGCTTGACTCGCTCCGTGACCTTGGCGCAAATGTCGTCGGCATTTCGGTGGACGGGCCGTTTGCAAACAAGTTCTTTGTCCAGAACCGCCACCTGAACTTTCCGGTGCTGTCGGATTACAGGCGCGATATCATCAGAAAATACGGCATAGTGATGAACAGGCTGGGGCCGCTCGAAGGCTATGACGCGGCAAAGAGATCGATATTCATCCTTGACGAAAGCGGCAAGGTGATCTACAGGTGGATCTCGGACAACCCTCTGGTAGAGCCAAACTACGACGAGATCAAGGACGCCCTCAAGAAGGCGAAAAAGTAGCTATTCTATTACCGCCAGCACGTCATTCCTTGCGACGCTGGCGCCCAGCTTTACCTTTATTTCCTTCAGGTTGCCGTCCTTGTGGGCCTTCACTGCCACCTGCATCTTCATCGATTCAAGGACTACAATGACGTCGCCCTTCTTGACTTCGGTCCCAGGCTTTGCAGCAATGTTGACCACCCTGCCGGGGATCTGGCTTGCCAAGTTGCGGTCTCCGCCGCTTGCGCCGCCCAGCGGCGACGCCTTCTCCAGCACTTCTGTCAGCTTGCTGTGCTTTTTCACGGTCAGTGGTTGGCCGTCGATCATCAGCTTTACTTCAGAGCTGCTCGACTGCAGGATCTTTGCGTGGTGGAATGTATTGTCAAAAATGAACTCAAATTCGCTAGTCCCGGTTTTGAGCAGGCGCAGGACGTGCTGCTTGCCGCCTATCTTTACCAGCACAGAGTTGTTGTCAGTGGTGCGCAGCACTTCACCCTCTAACATTTCTGCAAGGTCCCCGACTTTGAACTCCATTCTATCCACTCATCTTCCATTTTGACTTTGCAGTTGATGCCTGCGCGGCTCCGGCCTTTTTCACAAATTCCGACTGGAGCAGGACCGCCGCTACCGCCGCGTGCGCCTTTTCCTTTGCCTTTTCCTTTGCCTCCCCGTTCATCTTGTCGAATATCTTGAAGCGATCGAGGTAGTCGGTCGATATCTCGCCCTTGATGAAATTGGGCTCGTCCATTATCGTCTTGTAAAGCGGGATCGTGGTGTTGATGCCCTCTATCGTGAACTCGTCGAGTCCGTTCTTCATCCTGACCCTTGCCTCTTCAAAGTCCCTGCCCCATGCAAGGAGCTTGGCGGTGAGCGAGTCATAATAGCCTGACACGTTGCACCCCGGGTAGAGGTAGGTGTCGACCCTGATGCCCGGCCCATAGGGGATGTTGCAGCTGGGCACGATGCCGGTGGACGGCGCGAACTCGTAGAACGGGTCCTCTGCGTTAATCCTGCACTCGATTGCGCAGCCGTTCATCTTCAGGTCTTCCTGCCTGAATGGGATCTCTTCGCCCTGCGCGACTGCTATCTGCAATTTTACAAGATCCAATCCGGTTACAAGCTCGGTGACCGGGTGTTCCACCTGAAGGCGGGAGTTTATCTCTATAAAGTAAAAGTTGCCCTCAGGGTCGCGCAGGAACTCTGCTGTGCCGGCGTTCAGGTAGTCTACGGCATCCGCGGCCCTGACTGCGATTTCGCCGATCCTTTCTCTCGTTTTTGGGTCCATCACCGGCGAGGGCGACATTTCGATGAGCTTTTGGTGGCGCCTCTGGATGGAGCACTCGCGCTCAAATAGGTGGCGGCTGTTTCCGTGCGCGTCGCGGATAAGCTGGAACTCGATGTGCCTGATGCGCTGCAGGTACTTTTCGACAAACAAAGCTGCCTTGCCAAAAGCCGCGCGCGATTCTGCCGACGCCATTTCAAACTCCTGCCGCAATTGCTTTTCGTCATTGGCGAGCCTGATGCCCCTTCCGCCGCCGCCAAACGTCGATTTCAGCAGTACTGGATAGCCGGCCTCGTGCGCAATGTTGGCCGCCTTATCCACATCTTCGATTATGCCGTCGCTTCCAGGCACCGTCGGGACCTTGGCCTTTTTCATGACCGCCTTGCACTTCATCTTGTCTCCCGTGACGTCCATCGCCCGGGCAGTCGGCCCGATGAATATGATGCCGTTCTTTTCGCACATTTCCGGGAAATTCTCGTTTTCAGACAGAAAGCCGTAGCCGGGGTGGATCGCGTCTGCGCCGGCCGCCTTGGCGGTCTCGACTATCTTGGCCATGTCGAGGTAGCTCTGCGCCGGCGACGCCGGCCCGATGTGGTAGGCTTTGTCGGCCCTCTTTACGTGCACAGCGCGGACGTCCTCGTCTGAATAGATTGCTATCGATTTGATGCCGATTTCCCTGCATGCCCTGATGACTCTAAGGGCGATCTCGCCCCTGTTCGCAATCAGTATGCTCGATATTTTTTTCGACATGGCGCCATCACAGGTTGATGTTGCCGTGTTTCTTCCGCGGCCTTGGCTCCTTCTTGTTGGCAAGAGCATTGAGCGCCTGTATTATCATCGGCCTTGTCTCCATTGGGTCTATCACGACGTCAATGATACCTTTTTCGGCTGCAATGTAGGGGTTTGCGAACTTGTCACGGTATTCCTTGGCGAGCTTTTTCTTTATTTCAGCGGCGTTTGGAGCGTTCTTTAGCTCCCTCCTGTGTATGATCGTGATTGCGGCCTCCGGGCCGAGCACTGCAATCTCAGCGTTTGGCCAAGCGTAGTTTATGTCTGCGCGCAGGTTCTTGCTTCCCATCGCAATGTACGCGCCCCCGTACGCCTTGCCGATGATGCAGGTTATTTTCGGGACCGTGGCTTCGCAGTAAGCAAACAAGAGCTTGCTTCCGTTCCTGATTATGCCGTTGTGCTCCTGGTCCGTCCCCGGGAGGTAGCCGGGCGTGTCCACGAGCGTGACGATGGGGATGTTGAATGCGTCGCAGAACCTGATAAAGCGGGCCGCCTTGTTTGAAGAATTGATGTCGAGCGCGCCCGCAAGGAACTGCGGCTGGTTTGCAATGATGCCGACCGCCCTGCCGCCCATCCTCGCAAAGCCGACCAAGATGTTTTCTGCGAAAAGCTCGTGTATCTCGAAAAAGTCGCCGTTGTCCACCACGGACTTTATGATGTCTTTCATGTCGTACTGCTGGTACGGGTTCTCGGGCAGCTTGTTGATGAGATCGGCGTCGATCCTGTTCGGGTCGTCGTTCGTCTCGACTATCGTCGGCTCTTCGGTGTTGTTCTGCGGCAGGAACGACACGAGTTTCTTTATCTTGTCAAAGCAGTCGTACTCGTTCTTGGCGATAAAGTGCGCGACGCCGGACTTTGTCGCATGAGCGCGGGCGCCGCCCAGCTCTTCAAACGACACTTCTTGGCTGAGCACCTCCTTGACCACTTCTGGGCCGGTGACAAACATCTGGCCAATGTTTTCGACCATGATCACAAAGTCAGTCATTGCCGGCGAATACACCGCGCCACCCGCGCAGGGGCCGATGCTCGCGGTTATCTGCGGGATGACGCCGGAAGCCATCGTGTTGTGGAAGAAAATGTCGCCGTAGCCGTCCAGGCTGCTGACGCCTTCCTGAATGCGGGCGCCGCCAGAGTCGACGATGCCTATTATCGGGCAGCCGACCTTCATGGCGTGGTCCATCGCCTTGGAGATTTTCTTGCCGGTCATCTCGCCAAGCGAGCCACCTAGAACGGTGAAATCATAAGAGAAGACGAAAACCTGCCTGCCGGCGATCGTCCCAAAGCCGGTGACGGCCCCGTCGCCGTAGAATTTTGGCACTGTGGGGTCGTCGCCCCTGTGAGTGACGTACTTGTCCAGCTCTACAAAGGTGCCTTCGTCGAGCAAGAGGGCGATCCTCTCTCGTGCGGTAAGCTTGCCCTTAGAATGCTGGGCCTCAATCTTGTCGTTACCGCCGCCGCTCTCGGCAGACTTTTTCATCGAAGCCAAGCGCTTGATTTTCTCTTCGTGCATAGAGATGTAGTTAAAGCGAGCAAGTCGTCATATAAATTCATTATTGGCTCCACAGTCAGCAACTCATCAAGGGTCTTGCAAAATACGGCAGGAGCGTTAGTATGCAGATGCTATTCCCTGAGGCCTGCCCGGCCGCCCTGCGCCCTGCGGAAGACGTTCATGCCAAGATTATAGTTTTCAAAGAGCGACTGCAGGGTTTCGACTTCTGTAGAAATCATTGCAATCTCGCCCTTGCTCTGTTCGGGATCCTTCATGAGCTCGTCAAGCCTTGCCCTCTTTTCGGCAAGGAGCTTGCCCACGTTGTGCTCATATTCGCTTGACACGTTGCTTGGTGTCAATCATTCAAATTTTAACTTTTGCTACCTTGCGCGCCTTTTCGACGAACGCCTGCTGGTAGTTAGCATATGCCTGCCTGTCCTCCAGGCACTGGTTGCAGATGCACGCCTGCGAGACGGCCTGCCTGTCGCAGTCGACCTCAAAGCCGCACTTGGCGCATCCTGCCGGCCTGCCGCAGATAAAGCAGTCGAGCTCCTGCACTTCTGGCTTTTCATCTTTCTTTTCTGCCGATTGGGTTTCGCACTTTACGTGCTTGATCGCCTTGCCGCCCTTTGACCACAGCGCGTACTCGCCGGCAGGTATCTCCTTGCCACACTCGGCGCATTTGCCCTTGAACTTTACCAAAAGCCGGATCCAGTCGCTCATTTCTTTTTCGCCTTCTCGATCTCTTTTGCTATCGACTCGCCGACCGACTCGTCGCCAAAATTGTCTGTCGCAAACTCTACAGGATCCACCTTTTCGTCGATCATCATCCCGATGAGATATGGCAGGGCAAACGAGCCGGCAGTGCTCCTTGACGTGTGGAGCGCCGGCGCCAGCTCGCTCAGGATCTTCCTTGTCGACTGCGAGTGGGCAAATATCGGACCCATGACCGGCCAGGGCATCGCGTACTGGCTGTACTTGATCCCCTTCTGGCGCGACTTTTCGTACAGCCCTGCCGCTATGATGCTGCTTACGTACCTGAGCAGGCGCCACTCCCTCCTTGAGTTTGCGCGCCCGACCACCATGTCGGCCCTTGACAAGACGTTGAGCAGGGAAGCAAGATCGCCGTGCTCTACGTGCGAAGAGACGATGCTCGAGAAGAGGGCGGCCATCATGTCCCTCCGCCTTTCCTCGGCCGACCCCCCGTACCTAGGATCGGGGTACGACGCGTCGGCCTTTGCGATGAACTGTGTCGCCTGCTCTACGCTGCCGGCGTTAAAGTACCCGTTGACCGCGGCCGCGATGTCAATGTCCACAATGTCCCTGTTTGAAACCGTGGCGTAGCCCGCCGCGCGTGACTGGGCGCTGTTGAGCAGCGAGCGGATGTCGCCCCTGCTGTTGTTCACGATCGAAATTTTGTCGCCCGGCCCGAGCTTTGCCCCTTCGCTCTGGAGCACGTGGTCGAGGAACAGCATCAGAAGGCGCGGAGGCACAAGGAAAAACTCTACAGCCTTGCAGGCCTTAGCGAGCTCTTTTATCTTGGCCGACTTTGCGTTTGCGGCCATTATCATCGGCACCGTCGGCTCTTTCATCAGGTCGACCAGGGCGTCGAGGCCGCCCGAGTCCTCCCTGCCCGAGATGCCGTCCACCTCGTCGAGGAACAGCATTATCTTTTTCCCAAAGAGGTTGGCGGTGTTTTGCAGCGCGGGGAGCAGCATCTCCTTTATGTTGTCCTTGTTTCTCGTGTCGCTTGCGTTCATTTCAACCAGGTGGTAGTCGAACTGCCTTGCCAGCGCGTGCACGAGCGTGGTCTTGCCCGTGCCCGGCGGTCCCACCAAGAGCAGCGGCTTGCTGCCGCTCACCCAGCCGCCCAGCCACTTCAGCGCGGCGAGCCGGGCGTCTTCGTTACCCACCATCACCTGCACCGCCTTTGGTCTGTGCTTTTCAGACCACATCATTTGGCAACAGCTTCTATCTTCTTCTGGAATTCAGGAAAAGGTGCGCGCTTGACGAGCTCGTTGTACCAGTGCTGGTTGTAGTGCCTGACTGTCAGGAAGAGGAATTCAAGGAACGGCCTTAATTGAAAGCTCTCTGGCAGCATGTCAAGGGCTATTTTCGCTTCGTCAAGGTAGAGCTCGCTCTTTGCCATCGTGAGCTCAAAGGCGCGCCTCACGTCGCCGGTGTTCAGCGCATAATAGAGCGGCCACGACGGGACCTTGACCGCGTTGTTCTTTATCGCGTCCTCGATTTCGTTGCCGCAGCCGACGCACTCGCCGGCCTTTGCCATGCCCAAGTGGAAAATGTCCGACAGCGGCCGCCGGTTGAGCGCCATGTTCCTGCCGGCCGTGCCCATCACCGCGCGGTACTTCTTGTAGCACTCGGTCATGTTTTCGTCGTTGATTGACGCCGGCTTGATCTTTAATTTGACGTCGATGTACTGGCCGACTCTGGCGTCCTTGAACCCTTCCTCAAACGCCTTTAACACCGCGTCTCCGCCCTGCGCGATTTTCTGGCGCGCTATGCCAAGGATGTACGGGTTCATGAACCTGTAGTCGTCGAGGTATTCGAGGTCCTCGTCCTTGTCAACGATCCTGTCCATCGGCTCCGACAGGTCGATCGCGATTATGTGACCGTCGATTACCGCGTTCCTCATTTCGTCAGAGGCGGCGTCGTCGAAATACTGGGAAGCGCCGTCGTAGAGCGCATTGAAAACAGGAAACGTCATCTTGACGAAGTTAGAGTTCAGTATGCACTTGATCCTGTCGCCAAGCACGTCGGGGTTTGACAGCCGGGCCTTGACGTCTGCCACGCCGCTATCTGGCAGGGCGAGCTCTTGAGAGCCGACGTCGTCTGCGAATTTGCGGATCGTCCCGGCTGGGTTGTCGTCGGCGGCTATCGCCTTGTGCAATGACATGACGAACCGCTGTGCAAAGCCGGAAAATTCCTGCTCTGTCTTTTCCTTGTACTGGTTGAACTGCTTGTAGCCCTTGCTCCGCAACAGCCCCTGCTTCATGATGTCCTTGCCGGCCTGCGTGCCCATCAGGGCCTCCTTTGAAAAGATCGACTCGTCCTTGCCGCTCATTTCTTTGCTATCTGTTGTCTAGCCAGCCATTGATAAGCGTAGTGGGGCTAGGGGAGCTTTCCCGCCACGCCCTTGCGTCACCCGCTCAGCCTAGCCCCTTTTGCAAAAGGCTGGTAGCAATCGCTTTTATTTTTTAAAAAGATAGAATATAGAAAAGGAAAAAGTGCGGGCTTACCTTGAAGCCATCGCGATTCTTTCTTGCTCGTTCTTTTTCTTTACCGCGTGGCTTGCCATGTCGTTGTTTGAAGCCAGGATGATCTCCTTGGCAAGCGCCTCTTCGATCGCCTGCGGGTTGCTGTAGGTAGACTCCCTCACGCCCTCTGCGATAAAGCGCAGTGCAAGGTCGACCCTGCGCAGCGGGGCGACGTCAACCGACACGTGGTAGACTACGCCGCCGTACACGATGCGGGTCGTGTCCTCGTTTGGCGACGAGTTCTCGATTGCCCTCACCAGCAGCTCGATCGGGTTCTTGCCGGTTTCAAGGTGTACTATCTCAAACGCGGTCTTTACAATGTTCAGCATCCTTGCCTTCTTGCCGCCCATCCTGCCGGTGTTCTTTGCGTATCTCTTGCCGAAATGCATCATCTTGTTTGCAAGGCGCTCGACAATGTTTACCTCTGCCTTTTTCAGCCGCTGGTGCTCGTGCCTACCAAAGGTCACCGGAATCACCGCGGGTTTCAGGCTGATCACGTTCTTTAATCCGGGATCGTTTATCGCAATGTCAGTCGCGTCCCACTTCTGGAACAGCTGGATGTGGACCTGCTCTTTGCCGCTCATCTTCTCGGCTTCTCCTTTCTTCCGTGAACAAGCTCGTTCAATGAAACGCCATTGACTTTAAAGACCTGCCACCTGACGCCGGGGATGTCGCCCATTGCGCCTCCCATCGAGCCCCCAATGCCGCCGATAATGACTTCGTCGTGCTCGTCAACAAAGTTCAGAGCGCCGTCCCTTGGAAGGAACGCGGTTACCGACTTGCCGTTCTTTATCAGCTGAACCCTGACGCACTTGCGCACGGCAGAGTTGGGCTGCTTTGACTCTATGCCAACCTTTTCCAGCACTATGCCCCTTGCCTGCGGCGCCCCCTCCAGAGGGTTTGCCTTCTTGTCAAGCATAAGCATCCTTCTCTTGTAATACTTGTCTGCCCACCTGGCGCGGCTCTTCTTAGCCTTGAGAACCCTGCCTGCAAACAGACCTAGCGGAGATTTACCCATCCATATTCACCCTATTACTATTACCCTGTTCAGGGCTTACTATCTGGACATTGGTTATTTGGAAGTATCGCTTCGCAAGAAGCCTCGCCTTCTCGGCGTTCCTGCCTTCCCTGCCCACCACGGCGCCCTTTTTCCTCTGATCGACTGTCACGACGGCCTGCTTGCTCCCGTCGCTCCTGTCCGAGATCCTGACATCGTTAACCATCTCTGCGTTGAGCATGTTGCGGATAAATTCGGCCGCATCTTCTGAAAATTCGACCAGTTCGATCTTTTTTACAATCACGTTCTGCAATTGCTTGATGGTGGAGCCGCCCTTGCCGATCGCAAGCCCCATCTGGCCCTTGTTAACCACGAAAATGACGCGGTCCATCTTTTCGTCGAGGATGCAGTCCCTAGCAGTGGCGCTTGTCACGCTCTGGAAAAGGGACATGAGCCGCAGCTCGTCAGAAGTGAGCTTGATCTCCATCGTTACAGCGTCCCCGTGACGTGCGGTGCAAACGACGACAACAAATCATGCTCACAACTCATGCTCAATTTAAGTCTTGGTACCTTACTTGGCCGTCCCTTTTTCCGACATTATCGCGTTGATCTCGGCCGCAGTGCCGCTCTTGATCGCAATCGCGGTGACCCTGAATGGCCTGTTGCACAGCTTGCCCAGCTGCACAGAAGTGCCCGGATATTCGTACACCGCGACGTTCGCGGTCTTGGCCTGCTCTTCAAGTTTGGTTCTTTCGTCCGAGTCGATCGACTTGCTGACTATAATCAATGTTGAGCCCTTGACTGACTGCAACACTTCCCTGACGCCGCTCTTGTACTTTTCGGCTGCTACTGCGTCTTTAATCACTTTTTCCAGCGCTTTCATTGTCCTTCACCTTCATGTAGAGGTCTACCATTCCGGTGCCGACTGGTACAGTGGCACCTACTATAACGTTTTCTGTCACTCCCTTCAGCGTCTCTATCTGACCTTCAAGCGCCGCCCTGGCGATTGTCGGAACCGTGATTTCAAATGCGGCCCTTGCGAGCACCGAAGTCTTTGTCCCTGCGATCCCGTGCCTGCCTATCTGCTGGAGGTAGCCCTTCGACGTCATCAGGTCGGCGACCAGCATGATGTGGCGCGAGTCCACTTCAAGGCCCTGCTCTTCAAGCGTGTTCGTGACTTCTTTTATCAGCGCCGTCCTTGCCGCCTCGATGCCAAGCGTCTGCCATATCTCGTAGACGTTGTTTGTGGTGATTCTGGTCAGGTCGATCCCGTCAACTGCTACCACCTTGGCCAAGTTCGAGCCTGCGGTCTGGATCACCCACTCGTCGTCCTGTTTTACAATGGTCACGCGCTCGATGTCAGGCACGCCCTTTACCCGCATGTTGAGCAGCTTGCTCTTGAGCGTCAGCAGCGTCTGCGCGTCGGGCTCGTCTGGGACCGTCACCTTGATCGAGAGCTTGTTCTCGTTTGGCTTGATCGTGTATTTCTTTTTCGCGCTTTCAAGGACTTGCTGCACGTCTGAGAAGCCGCATCCCCGCTCTGCCAGCTTTGCCTCTGACAGGTGGAACGTCAGCACGCCGCTATAGTCTGTGTCAGAATTGTCGATAAGGTCGCCTATCTGGGTGAACAATATCTCCCTTGCGACTTCAAGGGCCTTTTCTCTTGACACCTTGTGATGCTCGTCGAGGTAGATGTCCATCGTGGGAGTCACCGGCTTTTTGCGCGCGTCCACGAGCTCTATCAGCCTCGGAAGGCCGAGCGTCACGTTTCTCTCTTTTACGCCTGCAAAGTGGAACGTCCTGAGGGTCATCTGGGTCCCCGGTTCGCCTATCGACTGCGCGGCGACGACGCCTACTGCCTCTCCCGGCTCCGCCAGCGCCCTGTCGATCAGGTCGAGAACCTTCTTCATGACCTTATCGACTCCTTCCTTGCTTAGCCTGTTTTCAAGCAGCGCCTTTTCCAGGCTGGATTTCAGCCTCGGGTTGAGGTTCTCGGCATATTTTGCAACGATGCCCTTGATGACTTCTTCGGTGGCCTTGCGCCCCTCGTCGTTGATGGATTCAGCTTCAATGAGCCTTGAAATGTTGACTGCCTCTCCGTGGTCGCTCTTGGCCGGGTCGATCCCGTCCTCGCCGTAGAGGTACTGGACGATGTTGCCGTGCGGGTCGCGCACCGTCTGGTCGTACTCGATCTTTAGGTGCTCCAGCGCGTTGATCAGCCTCCGCTGCATGTAGCCGGACTGTTGCGTCCTGACTGCCGTGTCGACGAGACCTTCCCTTCCGCCCATCGCGTGGAAAAAGAACTCAAGCGGCGACAGCCCGTCGCGGTAGTTCGACTTTACAAAGCCCTTTGCGTCCGGGTTTGCGTCCTTGGGCTTAAAGTGCGACAGCGCCCTGTTGTGGTAGCCCTTCATGATCCGCTTGCCCCTGATCGACTGCTGGCCGAGGGCCGCGGTCATCTGGCCGATGTTGAGGGTCGAGCCCCTTGCGCCAGTGGACGCCATTATCACACCCGAGTTTTCGTCGGGGAAAGCCCTGTCGGCAGTCCTGCCGGCGCGGTCGCGGGCGCGTGACAGTTCGTTTACGACATAAAGTTCAAGCGCTTCTTCAGCGGCGAGGCCCCTTGTCAGCGGGAGCGTCCCGTCGTTGTACTGCTGTATCAGCTCGTAGACCTTTTCGTAGGTCTTTTGGATGATGTCGCTTATCTCCTGTCTTGTTTCCGGCGACAGCCAGAGGTCAGAGTAGCCGTACGTGAACCCCCTGTGGGTGATGTACGTCTTGAGCATGGTGAGGATCGAGTCGAGGAACTTTCTTGCGGCGTCGGTGCCATAGTCCTTGGCGATCCTGTGGAGCACGCTGTCCGGCTCTTCCGCGCCGATCGACGCCTTGTCGATGACTCCGCTCTGGAGCTGGCCGTTCTTTATTACGACGTCCTTGCCCTCTCCCTTTGCTGCCTTGTTCCATTTCGACGTGATGATAAAGTTAAAGTCCTTTGGAAGGAAGAGCGAGAAGAGCTGCCTGCCCGCGTAGAGCTTTTGCCCGTCCTTTGTCAGCGCCGGCTCTGGCAGCAGCCCTTCGTAGCCGCCAATCATTGCGAGGTTTGCAAACTCGTCCTTTGTCAGCGTGGTCCCGTCCCGGGTCAGCATGAACGCGCCGGTGATAAAGTCCCTGATGCCTCCGATGATCGGGCCTCCGTACCTCGGTGAGATCAGCTGGTCCTGAACCCTCATGAGGAGCGTGGCTTCGGCCCTCGCCTCTTCGCTTTGCGGCACGTGGAGGTTCATTTCGTCCCCGTCAAAGTCCGCGTTGTACGGCGGGCACACTGCCGGGTGCAGCCTGAATGTCCTGTACGGGAGCACCCTGACGCTGTGCGCCATGATCGACATCCTGTGCAATGACGGCTGCCTGTTGAAAATCACAATGTCGCCGTCTGCAAGGTGGCGCTCGACGACGTATGAGAAAGCAAGCGAGTCGGCGATTGCCTTCCTGTCGGTGACATAGTCCAGCCTTATCTTGACGCCGTCCGGCCTGATGATATAGTTGGCGCCAGGATAAGTGTTGGGGCCGTTCATCACCAGCTCCTTGAGCCTTTCAAGGTTCCACTGCGATACCGTTTCTGGAATCGTGAGTTTCTTGGCGACATCGGTCGGCACGCCAACGTCTGCAATCGTAAGGTTGGGGTCCGGCGAGATCACGGTCCTGCTCGAAAAGTCGACGCGCTTGCCCGAAAGCGAGCCCCTGAACCTGCCCTCCTTGCCCTTGAGCCTCTGGGTCAGGGTCTTGAGCGGCCTGCCCGACCTGTGGTGGGCCTGCGGGATGCCCGACACTTCGTTGTCAAAGTACGTTGTGACGTGGTACTGCAGCAAGTCAACGAGGTCCTGCACGATGAGCGGCGGCGTCCCCGCCTCCTTGCTCTCCTTGAGGCGCTGGTTCACCCTGATGATGTCGACTAGCTTGTGGGTAAGGTCGTCCTCCGACCTGATGCCTGTTTCGAGTATGATTGACGGCCTGACCGTCACCGGGGGCACGGGCAGCACCTGGAGCACGAACCACTCCGGCCTCGCGGTCTTGGGGTCATAGCCCAAAAGCGTCAGGTCGTCGTCGGGGACGTGGGTCAGCCTTTCGCGTATCGTGATCGGGAGCAGTCTGTTTTCGCCTGCGTCCGTCTTTTCAACGAAAATCGTCGGCTTTGTGAATATCAGGTCGTACTGCTCCTTGCCGCAGTGCGGGCAGACCTTGACCTTCTTTGACCGCTCGATTATCTCGTCCTTTATGTTTTCAAGCGTAATGACCGCGTAGGCGGCCTTTGCGTCGCGGATCTGCTTGTACTTTGCCAGCTCTTCCGGCTCGAGCTTGATCCTGTTGCACGACCTGCACGATATCAGCAGGAGCTTGTGGATGTCGTCGACGAATGCGATGTGGAGCACCGGCTCTGCGAGCTCAATGTGCCCAAAGTGGCCGGGGCATTTTGCAGAAGTGTTACCGCAGGTGGCGCACTTTTGTCCCGGCTCGAGCGTGCCCAGCCTGTTGTCCATCAGGCCGCCCTGTACCGGCATGCCGTCCTCGTCGTACGTTTCAGGCGCCGTGATCTCTGCCACAGAGAACTTGCGTACCTCTGTAGGCGACCATACGCTGAACTTTATTCCACCCAATATTTTTGCAGATTCTTCCATCATCTCAATCTCCTTCTAGACCTTCTCCTTCACGAGCAGCCTCGGAGCGATGTTGAGGCTCATCATCTCCTGCAGGAGCAGCTTGAACGCGTAGGCGATCACCACGGACGATATCTTGGCCTTTTCGCCGCAGACGCGGCAGACGTAGCGGCGCTGCTTGACGTCATAATACGCGATCAGGCCGCAGCGCTCGCAGATGTTGACCTCTGCCTTGTCCGACTCTTCAAGGAGCCTGTCCTTTAGCATCATCGACGCGCCGTAGGCGATAAGGCAGTCGCGCTCCATCTCTCCGAACCTGAGCCCTCCTCCGCGCGCGCGCCCTTCCGTCGGCTGCTTTGTCAGCATCTGGACTTGGCCCCTTGCGCGGCTGTGGATCTTGTCCGCGACCATGTGGTGCAACTTTTGATAATAGACGACTCCAATGTAGACGTCAGCCGGGAACTTTCTCCCGGTCCTGCCGTCGTACATCGCTTCCTTGCCGGTGTACTTGAAGCCGTACTGCTCCATCGCGTTCTTTATGTCGTCGCCTTTCTCTCCGAGGAACGCCGAGCCGTCGACGATCCTTCCGCGGAGCGACGCGGCCTTGCCGCCAAGCGACTCCATGAACTGGCCGACAGTCATCCTTGACGGGAACGCATGTGGGTTGATCATGACATCCGGCACCACTCCGTCTTCGGTGTACGGAACGTCTTCCTGGTTGACCAACATGCCGACGACCCCCTTCTGGCCGTGCCTTGAGGCGAACTTGTCGCCTATCTCCGGGATTCTCATGTCCCGGACGCGGATCTTGTACATCTTGCCGCCTTCGACAGACTGCGTGACTATTACGGTGTCGACCACTCCGTTTTCTGACGGCCTGACGCCCACTGAAGTGTCGCGCCGATACGGGCCTTTGACCTCGAATTCCTTGTATTCTTCCATGAACCTTGGCGGCGACGTCCTGCCGATCAAAATGTCGCCTCCGTTCACCACGGCTTCGTGCATTATCGCGCCGTCCTGCTCCAGCAGGCGGTAGGCTTTCTCTCCCCTGTAGCCGCGGATGTTGGCGTCTGCCTGCGGCAGCTCAAAGCTGTCCTTCATGCCGCCGGGGTACTGCTTTGCTTCGGCTTCGTAGATCCTGTAAAAGAACGTCCTGCCAAGCCCCCTGTCGACTGACGACTTGTTGAACACGACTGCGTCTTCGATGTTGTAGCCTTCAAACGGAAGCACAGCGACTACTGCGTTCTGCCCAGTCGGGCGGTCTTCCAGCCCGAGCAGGTTTATCGCCTTTGTGCTCACCACCGGCGTCTGCGGGTATAGCATGAAATGCTGCCTGACGTACGTGCTTGCGTTCATAAGCGGAGTCGAAAAGCCAAGGCTCTGCTTTGCCATCGCGCTTTCGTACGTGTTTCTCGGTGACTGGTTGTGTTCCGGATACGGGATGATTGAGGCGCCCACGCCCAGGATTGCTGACGGGAATATCTCCAAGTGCGTGTGCTTTGGCTCGAGCTTTTTCGGATCGATTGCGACGTAGCAGTTCTCCTCTTCGTTTGCGTCGGTGAGCTCTATCACTCCCATGTAGAGCAGGTCGTTCCACGAAAGGAACTTTTTCGACACCTTTTCAATCACTTCATAAGTTACAAGCGGCTTGTTGTCCCTGATCACCACGAGCGGGCGCAGTACCCTGCCGGCGTTGCAGCTGATGTAGAGGCGCTTTGTGGCGTTCTCGTTTTGCGAGCTGTAGAGGTAGATTCCGACGTGCGGGTGGATCTTGCCGGATCTCCTCATGGACCTCAGCGTGTCGGCAAGGTGGTCCCCCTTTTCGACGTAGCCTATCAGCCTGCCGTCGACGAACACCCTCGTGCCGGACTCCCTCAGGTCCTCGTCTGCGTCCTCCACGTTCTGCACGCCAAGCTCGTACAGCTTTTCGGTGACTTCTGCGCTCTGGGCGTTGACCGAAATTATCGCGGATAGTGCGAGGTTCTTGACCAGCCCGCAGTTGGAGCCTTCGGGGGTCTCTGCCGGGCAGATCCTGCCAAAGTGCGTCGCGTGCAGGTCCCTTGCCTCAAAGTTGGGCTGGCTCCTGCTGAGCGGCGACTGTATCCTGCGCAGGTGCGAAATTGTGGACATGTAGTTCGTCCTGTCGAGCAGCTGCGTGACTCCTACCCTGCCCCTGCCCCAGTTGCCTGTCGCAATAGCGTTGTTTAATTTGTCAGAAACGATGCCGGGCCTGACCGCAGCAGCGACTGCGTTGATGCCGCGCTTTTGGCCCGAGCGCTCCAGCTGGTACTTCATGTCGCGGATCAGGTTGCGGAAAGCGGTCCGGAACAGGTCGGCCAGCATCTGGCCGGCGAACTTGATCACCTTGTTGCCATAGTGGTCCTTGTCGTCAGAGTCTATCCAGCCCATCTTTAGCTCAATCAGCTTGCTTGCGGCCTCGCCCAGGAACAGCGCCTTTTCGTGCCTGTTGTCGGGGTTCTTGCCAATGTGCGGCAGGAGGCCCCAGTCAAGCAGCGTCTCTGCCCTCTTTATCTGGAATTCCTCCAGCATGCCGGGCGCGATTCTCTTGGAGATGTAGACTATTGCGTCCCTGCTGGTGTTGACGTCGCCGGCCTTTTCAAATGAAGGCTCTAGCTCGTCCTGGATGATCTCGTTGAGAGAAACAGAATCGGCGATGTCCTTGTCGGCCTCAAGGCCGAGCGCCCGGATGAGCGTGATAAGCGGGATGTCCACGGGCGAGCCGGGGATCTTGGTCACTATCGAGCCGTCAGGGCGCATCACAAGCTCAAGTTTTGCCCTGTAGCCCACGATTGAAGAATACACCTTGGCCTTGTATAGCAGGGTGCCGGTCGCCTCCTCTGCGTCCACGATTATCTTGTTGTATGACAGGTCTTCAAGCCCAACGATGACGCGCTCTGACCCGTTGATGACGAAATATCCGCCGGGGTCGCGGGGATCTTCGCCATATTCGACCAGCTTGGTCTCCGGCAGGTTGTGTAGTATGCACGTGTTGGACTTTACCATCACCGGCATGTCGCCGATGTGGATAAAGCGCGATTCGAGGATCTTGCCGTCTTCCACCACGCTGCATTCAAGCATAACCGGCGAAGCGTAAGTGAGGTTGCGGAGCCTGCCTTCCATAGGGGCTACGTGCGTGATAGAGCCGTCGAGCTCCATGATCCTCGGCTGCTGGAGCTTTATCTTGCCCAGCTTGATCTTGTATGGGTATTCGGCGGTTTCAATTTCGATCTCGCCCACCTCGTCGATGATGCTCTGGAGTCCGCGCTCCATGAATTCATTGTAAGAGTTCAGGTGCTGCCTTGCAACACCTTCCCTTCGCAAAATATCGTTGATGATCGGCCACATTTCAATAGAATTCTCTATCATTGCAGACTCAACCCTCTACGACGTATCGGTAATATACACTTTCACCCGCAGTCGGGCTCCTTCTCGCGATCTTGATGATGTCGCCGGGCCGGACGTCGAGATCTTCAAGGGCCTTGTCGCTTATCATGATGTACGGCAGCTGGCTTGGCTTGGTGTTGTACTTTTTCAAGATCTCTTCTGCGTCCTTTTTTGTCAGGATTTCGTGCTTTGGCTGGTAAGCATGGTTCGTTATCTTTATTACCTTCTTTTCAGACAAGGGAGGGCACCTCCAAACCGGAAAATAGCTTCTGCTCGAGGGAAAACATCAAATCCAAATTTACAGAAAACGAATGAGCGTATATAAGTATTCGCAATTTATTGCCCGGGAAGTTGATTTTATATTGAAAATTGAGAGGGCGTATTTATTGAAGCCTTCCGAAATGGTTAGAAGAGTTAGAGTTTCTGCACAAAAAGGATAAATAGCAATGCAATTATAGCGTGTTAGGTGTGCATGAGGGATAATGGACTATAAAACATATGCACTAATGGCAATATTACTGTCATCAGTTGCATCCGTTGCATTGGTAGGAACTGCCAATGCGCAGACAACTGAACTGACAGTAGAAACAGATGCAGATAGCTACACAACTGGCGACACTATTACAGTTACAGGTCAATTGACCGCGACGAACATAAACCAGCCAATCTTGATACAGGTGCTCGATCCGCAGGGCAACCGCGACAGGGTTGACCAGTTCGATGTTGCGGCAGACGGATCGTACAGCTATTCATTTCCGGCTGGCGGAACAATGAACACTGATGGCGAGTACACTGTATTGGTGAGCTACAGGACAACAGAAGAAGAGGCGACATTCGAATTCACTTCGACAGACGAAGTTGGATGGAGAACAATCCAAGCAAGCATTGGCGGCCAAAACCACCCAATCCAGTACATGATAACTGGAAGCGGCAATAGACTCGTCAGCATCACG
>Ga0299913_10001005_pt1 | contig 19775 bp, 18 predicted proteins | sample RVTome_9_FD_201360 | JGI IMG/M metagenome (GOLD analysis project Ga0299913, IMG submission 201360) | Soil microbial communities from uranium-contaminated site in the Upper Colorado River Basin, Wyoming, United States - RVT155D38 (version 2) ... | reverse complement strand
TGAGATAGCGGAAGAACTCGTTGTCCGGCTGGATCACGAGGATGTCGCCGGGCCGGCCCACCGACTGCCGATACGCGTCAATGCTTCTGTAGAAAGTGTAGAACTCCGGATCCTTGTTGTAAGCCGCAGCATAGATCTGTGCTGCCGTTGCGTCTCCCGAGCCGCGAATCATCTGACTTTCGCGATTGGCCTCGGCCAGAATGACGATCCGTTCCCTGTCAGCGCTCGCTTTGCGTAATTCCGCAATTTCCCGGCCTTCGGCTCGGCGTTGCGCCGCCACTCGCGCCCGTTCCTCGCGCATCTGTTGATACACGGAATTGCGCACGTCGTCGGGAAACTCGACCTGCTTCACGCGAACGTCAACGAGGTCGACACCGAGGCCTTCCGCCGCCACAGACGCGGAGTCGAGCATGTCACGCATCAGTTCCACGCGCTCCACGGAGATGGCCTGCTGCACCGTGCGCTTGCCGAGCTCCGTCACGATCGCGTCCCTGACGATTTCCGACAGACGATCGTTGGCTGTCGTCAGCGATCCGCCGGTGGACGTATAGAAATTGACCGCGTCGACGATGCGCCATTTGACGAAAAAGTCGACCTGCAGCGCGAGACGTTCCGCGGTAAATATGCGTTCCGGCTGATCGCTGATGGTCAGGATCCGCTTGGGGAACTTGGCGACAGTCTGGAAGACGGGAATCTTGAAATGCAGACCCGGCTCGTAGTCGGCCTTGACGACCTGTCCGACCTGAAGCTTGATGGCGAGCTCACGCTCGTTCACCGTAAATGCCGAAAGCCCGAGCACCACCAGGAGAAGGCCTGCGATGACCAGAATGCCGAAGCGCGCGTTGTTCATTGCCTGGTCCTCCGCTCACGTGCGGTTTCCGATTCGTCAGGTGTTCCGCTTGCTTCGGAAGGCGGTCCCGAATCGAGAGATCTGGCAGGGTCGGAAGATGCAGCACGGCTCTGGTTGCCGATGAGCTTGTCGAGGGGCAGATACATCAGGTTGCCGCTGGCGTCGGTATCGATCAGCACCTTGTTGGCCCTCTCGTAGACATCCTGCACCGCGTCGATGTAGAGGCGCGCTCGGGTCACCCGCGGCGCCTGCTGATATTCGGCCAACAGTGCTTCGAAGCGCGAGGCATCACCTTCGGCGGCGGCGATCACCCGCTCGCGATACGCTTCGGCCTCCTGGAGGATGCGGGTCGCCTGACCGCGTGCGCGCGGGACAAGATCCTCTGCGTATGTGTCAGCCTCGAGTATGTAGCGATCCCGGTCGTTCCGCGACTTCTGCGTGTCGTCGACCGCGGCCTGCACGGCTTGCGGATAGTCGAGATTCTCGAGATTGACGGAAGTTACGTTGATGCCCGACCCGTAGGTGTCGAGCGTGTTCTGCAGAATCTCCCGCGTGCGTGGTGCGATCTCGTTGCGACGGTCCGTGACCAGCACCTGCAGCGAGCTCGTGCCGACGACCTCGCGTAGCGCGCTTTCGGTGACATCCTGCACCGTCATTTCCGGGTCGACGACTTCGAAGCTGTACTTGACCGGGTCCGAGCGAACGTATTGCACGACCATCTGGATGAATACATACGACTCGTCGGCCGTCAGGATCTCGGTACGAAACGAGTAGTTGGCCACGGCATCGGTGTTGACGATATCCACGGTCTCGATCGGATACGGGAGATGCCAGTGAAGGCCCGGCAAGGCGGTGACCGTGTAGGCCCCGAAACGCTGCACGATGCCTCGTTCTGCTTCGTCGACTCGATAGAGACCGGTCAGGCCCCAGGCAACGATCAGCAGAACGACCAGTATCCAGGCGCCGGCCGGTCCCCCGGGGGTACGCGATCCCCCTCCGCCGCCACCGAAAATTCCAGCAATGCGCCGCTGCCAGTTCTGCACGATCCTGTCGAGATCGTGCGGCTCCCGTCCGTCCTTCTTCCACGGGTCTTTTCCATCGTCACCAGAATCGTTCCAGGCCATGTCCTACTCTATCGTTGTGTTGCGGCGTCGGATGGCGGCGAAGCCACCGGGCGCTCCAGAATGTCGGCGGGCAGGTTTTCGCGTTTCACGAAACGACGAAAATCCCGCTCACCCATATTGAGCTCCAGCGTCCAGCCACCGTCATCGGCCGCAAACTCCTGCGAGACCGCGCCCATGTCGAACAGCAATGCGCGCTGGCGGCCCTGATTCGGATGGAGATGAAGGACGCCCCGCACTTTCTCCCGCTCCAGGCGTTCTGCAACCGCGTGGAGCAGCAATGGAATACCCTCGCCGGTCGCCGCGGACAACCAAACGGCCCGTCCTTTGCCCTGTCGGTTGTCGGCGCGTCGCGGCTGCCGGTCCAGCTTGTCGATCTTATTGTATACCCTGATCTGCGGTACGCGGTCGGCGTCGAGCTGCTTCAGCACCGTGTTGACCTGTCGCACGTGCTGCCAGCGATTCTCGTCGCTCGCATCGATCAGATGCAGGATCAAGTCCGCTTCTCGCGTCTCCTGCAAGGTCGAACGGAACGCCGCAATCAGTTCGTGCGGCAGGTCGCGTACGAAGCCGACCGTATCCGCGAGAATGATGCGACTTCGGTCGGGAAGCTCGAGACGTCGCATAGTCGGATCGAGCGTGGCGAACAACTGGTCTTCGACGTACACGCCGGCTTCGGTAAGCGCGTTGAACAGCGTGGATTTTCCGGCGTTGGTATAACCTACGATCGCGACCGTCGGAATTTCGGCGCGCAGCCGGTTCTGCCGGTTCATTGCACGACGGCTGTCCACATTCTCGAGACGGGTGTTGAGCTTGAGTATGCGCTTGCCGACAAGGCGGCGGTCGGTTTCAAGCTGTGTTTCGCCAGGACCGCGAAGGCCGATGCCGCCCTTCTGGCGTTCGAGATGGCTCCAGCCACGCACCAGGCGAGTAGACAGGTGTTTCAGCTGCGCAAGCTCGACCTGCAGTTTGCCTTCAAAGCTTCGCGCGCGCGTGGCGAAGATGTCCAGGATCAGTCCGCTGCGATCGAGTACCCGGCATTTCAGCGCCCTTTCAAGATTGCGTTCCTGACTGGGGCTCAAGCCGGCGCTGGATATGACCAGTTCCGCCTCGTGCTGCTCGATCCGTTCCTGCAACTCCTCGACTTTTCCCTTGCCGATGAAAAAGCGCGAATCCGGCGTTCTCCTGGCGCTGACCAGTTCGTCGACGATGCGCGCGCCCGCCGACCTCGCAAGCTCGGCAAATTCCTCGCGTTCCAGGGTATCCGGGGCTCCACCGGTCGTCGCATGAACCAGAATGGCACGTTCGCCGCTCTTCGGTCGTTCAAACAATCAGGACCTCCGGGTACGGCGGCAGGTGAGGGCCTGTTGCCACTTAGCGGAGCACTTAATCGTCACTGTCTCCCGCTTCATCTTCCGGCAGCGGCAGACGCACGTTCCGCGACGGCACGACGGTGGAAATTGCATGCTTGTACACCATCTGGTTTACGCTGTTCTTCAACAGGACCACAAACTGGTCGAACGAATCGACCTGTCCCTGAAGCTTTATGCCGTTTACCAGGTAAATGGACACAGGTACCTTTTCCTTGCGCAATATATTGAGGAACGGGTCCTGCAGCGATTGCCCTTTTGCCATATTGGGTCTCCTTATTCTTCTTGTTGCTCAAATCCAGGCAATCTTGGTCCTGCAACAGAGCCACGACAGCGACGGTCCAGCGACGTCGACTGCCCGTATGCCATGCCCGGAAGCCTCCGAGGCGGACGTACCCGCCGCTAACGGACGACACATACGAACCGATTCGTCCTTCGACCCGTCCGGACCAGGTTCTGTCAAATTCAGACATGGTCCGGAACGAAAAACGGAACGCGGTGGCGCATGCGCAGCGGGTATCTTATCTATCTTGCAGGCTCCTTGCCCAGAGCGAACGGAAATTCTAGCACAGGTGGAGTATTTGCAACGGGGCCTTATTCGGTCCTCGCGGCGCCCGGCGACCGCCCGACTGCGGCTACTATGGTGTCGAAAACCCGCGGTTCAAGCGGATTGAGCGTTTCGATCTCCGGCTCGCTTCGAAGCCAGGTCACCTGCCGCTTCGCGAGCTGGCGGGTCGCAGCGCGTGCGCGCTCGACCGCCACCTCGAGCCCGCACTTGCCGTCCAGATGCGACCAGAGCTGACGGTAGCCGACCGCCCGCATGGACGGACTGCCGCTGGTCAGCCCCGGACGAGCGCGCAGCTGCCTGACCTCATCCAGAAACCCCTGTCCCAGCATGGCTGCAAGGCGTGCTTCGATGCGACGGTGGAGCACCGCCCGTGGTTCCGGCAACAATGCGAACTTCAGAAACGCCGCGGGGGTGCCGCCGACCGGGGAACGCTGGGTCGCATGCCATTCGGACAAGGGCCGGCCGCTGACCAGATAGACCTCCAGTGCGCGTTGAATGCGCTGCCCGTCGTTTGCGCTGATCCTTGCGGCCGCTTCCTTGTCCACCGCCTCGAGTTTCCGATGCATTGCAGGCCAGCCGACGACGGCGGCTTCGGCGTCGAGGTCGACGCGAAGCTGTCTGTCTGCCGCCGGCATCCCGGCGAGTCCGCGCATCAGGGCGCGAAAATACATCATGGTGCCGCCGACCAGCAGCGGCATGCGGCCGGCACTCCTGGTGGCGCGTATTTCTTCGGTGGCATCGCGGACGAAATCGCCGGCGGAATAGCTTTGCTCCGGATCCCTTATGTCGACGAGTCGATGCGGGTAGCGGCGCAGCGTCTCGGGATCCGGCTTTGCCGTTCCGACATCCATTCCGCGGTATACGAGCGCAGAGTCCACGCTGATGATGTCAACGGCAAATCTGTCGGCAAGTCTGAGAGCAAGGTCTGTCTTGCCCGATGCCGTCGGGCCCATCAGGCAGATCGCTGGCGGATCGGTGGACATGCAAAACGGCCCTATTGTCCGCGCAGAAACAGCCTGTCGAGATCGGCGAGACTTACGGTCGTCCAGGTAGGACGGCCGTGATTGCATTGATCCGACTTTTCGGTCGATTCCATGGAGCGCAGCAGCGCATTCATCTCCGCAATCGATAGCGCGCGATTTGCGCGCACGGAATGATGACAGGCCATCGTGGCGAGAAACTCGTGACACCGGTCCTCAACCCGATTGCTGATGCCGGACTGTTGCAGGTCGGAAAGAATATCGCGCACCAGGGCGGCGACGTCGGATTGTCTCAGCAATGCCGGTACTTCGCGAACGATGACGCCGGTCGGGCCCGAACGATCGACGACCAGCCCGAGTCTGGCAAATACTTCGTCTGCATCTTCCGCGAGCGCCGCTTCGCTTTCGGATACGGTCACTGCTACCGGCACCAGCAGCGGCTGACTCACGATGTTTTTTTGGTCGAATGCACCTTTGAGCTGCTCGTACAGAATACGTTCGTGCGCGGCATGCATATCCACGACCACGAGGCCGTTCGCGTTCTCGGCAAGGATATAGATTCCGGCGAGTTGCGCGATGGCAAAGCCGAGTGGCGGTATGTCTTCCCGCTCGCGTCCCGGCGTATTCGAAGCGGCCATCGTCCCGGAGAACAGTTCATAGCCACGAAGAGCTTCGCGCACGCCGGACGCGGGACGGTGCCCGCCGAGCGGCATCGAAGACTGCCGGAAAGACGTCTGCCGGGAGAATGCTTCGTCCACTGCGGCGGCCGCCACGGGAGTGTCGCCCGAAGCGCCGGCGCGGGTTTCGGATAGCGCGTGCTCGATCGCCTGCGACACCGCCCCATGCACGCCGCGGCCGTCGCGAAAACGGACTTCGAGCTTCGCGGGGTGTGCATTCGCGTCGACGACGGCCGGGTCGATGCCGAGATAGAGCACGTAGGCAGGATACCGCCCGTGAAACATCACGTCGCGATACGCGTGGCGAACGGCATGGGCAAGGGTCTTGTCCGCGATACTGCGCCCATTGACGAACCAGAACTGCAGGTCGGGCTGGCTGCGATTGAAGGTCGGCAGCCCGAGCCATCCGGAAAGGGAAATGTCGTCGCGGGACGCGGCCGGCCGATCGAGGTATACGAGCTGCGACGCGAAAGCCTCGCCGCAAATGTCATGAACCCGGCTCAGGCGTCCATCATCGTCGGTCGCTGCCGCGAGGCGCAGCACCGTTCGACCGTTCTGTGTGACGGAGAAGGCGACGTCCGGACGCGCAAGCGCCAGTCTCCGGATCCACTTGTCGATGTGCTGATGCTCGGTGCGTTCGGCGCGCAGGAACTTTCTGCGGCCTGGCGTGTTGTAGAACAGATCGCGAACCTCGACGGTCGTGCCCGCCGGATGCGCACACGGAACGGCCTCACCGACTTTGCCGTCCCGCGCCTCGACCTGCCACGCGGAATCCGCGCCGGATGCCCGCGAGCTCAGGGAGACGCGCGCCACCGATGCGATGCTCGGCAACGCTTCGCCGCGAAACCCCAGGGAGACGATCGCCTCGAGATCCTCGAGGCTCGAGATCTTGCTGGTGGCATGCCGCGACATCGCGAGTGCCAGCTGCCCGGACGCAATCCCGGACCCGTCGTCTCTCACGCGGATGAGTTTGCGTCCGCCCTCTTCCAGGTCGACGACGATCGACTGTGCACCGGCATCGAGACTGTTCTCGATGAGTTCCTTGACCACCGACGCAGGCCTTTCAACGACTTCTCCGGCGGCGATCTGGTTGACCAGGTGCTCGGGTAGCTGGCGGATGAGGGACATCAGTGAAGAGTATCTGCGGCGACGGAGGGACGCATTCTTTCAAATGCACGCCGCAATGTGTAGCGCCGGCAATTCCCGCAACGCTCGTTAGCAGGCTGTAGGAGCCCGCATTGCGGGCGATCCCAAGCTTCCGATGGCACCAGGTAAAGAAAAGAACAGTGCCCTCTGAGGCTTGGGATCGCCCGCAGTGCGGGCTCCTACAGCGTTCTATTCTCAGCTCGGCAGCGGTCCGCGGATCTTTGGCGTCAGGTGCCGGTGACGACGGGGATTCTGAGCGTCTGTCCGACCCGGACCGTATTGCTCGACAGGTTGTTCGCCGTCTTCAAGGCCGTGATGCTGACGTTGTAGCGTGCCGCAATCTCGCTCAGGGTATCGCCGCGCGAAATGACGTAGTCGACCTGCGGGGTCGGCGACCCCTTGAGGTTCATCGCAATCTGCGTGTCCGGCGGAGGGTTGGAATAAAAGTAAATACGAATGCCGGAAAGGATCGCGTTCGCCAGGTTCTCGCGATGGGATTCGCTTTTCAATTTGGCCTCTTCGGCCGGATTGGAAATGAACGCCGTCTCCACGAGGATGGACGGTACGTCCGGCGACTTCAATACGATGAACCCGGCCTGTTGTACCGTGCGGCGATGCATCGTGCCGACTTTCGCCAGCTCATCGAGTATTTTTTCGCCGACGGCGAGGCTTGCACCCAGCGCGGCGTTTTGCGACAGATCGAGCAACACCGACGCAAGAACTGCGTCTTTGCCGGCCAGCGATACGCCGCCCACCAGATCTGCCGCATTTTCCCGTTGCGCAAGGCGCATCGCGGCTTCGTCGGTTGCACCCTTTAGCGAGAGCGCGTACACGGACGCGCCCTTGGCACGCCGATCCGTGACGGCATCCGCGTGCACGGATACGAACAGATCGGCCTTGTTGCGGCGCGCGATGGCGATGCGTTCGCGATGATCCACGTAATAGTCGCCGTCGCGAATGAGGACCGCCTTCATGCCCGGTTCCTGGTCGATGCGACGTGCGAGGTTCTTCGCCACCGCGAGAGCGACGTCCTTTTCGAAGGTCTTGTCGCGGCCGATGGACCCGGGATCGCGCCCGCCATGACCGGGATCCACGGCCACCACGATGTCGCGGCCTTCGCTGTACCCTTCCGACGCACGCTTGACGGCATGCAGGTTGCCCTGACGCTGCAGGTCGATCACCAGGCGGTCGCCATACTTGTTGTTCGGCCCCGCGGTGAAACTTCGCGAGCGCACACTTTCGTTCAGGTCCAGCACGACGCGCAGCTGACCGTTCGAACGCAGCCCGCTGCGAATGCCTGCAAGCGCGCCCGCACCTCGGGGCATATCGCTGATTCCAGCGGAGAGTTTACTGTCCTTGAGATCCACGACGAGCCGGTCCGGGCCGCGCAGTGTGAAGATGTTGTGTTGTGCCGGGTCGCTCAGGTCGAGCACCACACGCGTGCGCCCGTCCTCGGACCACACACGGATGTTCTCGACGGTGGCCGCCTGCAGGCACTGGACAGGCCAAAGCAAACAAAGAACAAAAAAAAGACGAGCCCCGGACATGGTTGGATTGTTCTTCCACTTCGTCGTGATTATGTCTTGGGAGTATACAAACAATGGCGGAAAAGCCAACATTTGTCTTTCTTTATTAGGAGGATAGATCGACTATTTAAACTTCTACGGGACTCGTGCTCGCGAGCCCCGGCAGGGCTGCCGCGCGCTCGCTGAGCAATTGGATGTCGGCTTGCCGCGCATTGCCGTCAAAGTCGAGCCCGACCGAGAGGTCCGCCTGATCGCGCAAGCCCGCTACCCGCTCCGGCCACTCGATCAACATCAGGCCGTGCCTGAGGTCGTCCCAGCCGAGAAACGGCAGTTCGCTTTCGCCGGAAATACGATACAGGTCAACGTGATACACCACCCTGCCGTGAATGTCGTAAGGTTCGACCAGGGTGTAGGTCGGGCTCGGGACGGTGCCGTCGAATCCCAGGCCATTGAGCAGCGCGCGCGCCAGGGTCGATTTCCCGGAGCCCAGGTCCCCCTCCAGCAGAATCATCCAGCCCGACGTATCCGCCGGAAGCGCTGCGGCAAGCCGCCTCCCGAGATCTTGGGTCGCGGCGACGTCCGGCAGGTACAGGCTACCGCCGGCACCGCGGGCGGCGCTCAAGGATTGACTCCCGCGCGGAGGGCCGGCAGCAGGTCGGACGCGATCAGGCCTCGCGGTGCCTTGCCGGCGGCGGCGTCTCCGGCGCGTGCATGCACCTCGACCCCGCATACGGCGGCGTCCTCGAGACCGAGACCCTGCGCCAGAAGCGCGCCGATCACACCCGTCAGGATGTCCCCCATGCCTGCTGCCGCCATGCCCGGATTGCCGGACGTGCAAAGCCACGGCGGACCCTCCGATGCCGACACCAGCGTGCCGGCGCCCTTCAGCACGATCGCGCCGCCGTAGCGCGCCGCAAGTCGCGTGAGGGCCTCCAACCGGGCGCCTTGCACCTCTGCGGGCGACGAGTCGAGCAGGCGGGCGGCCTCGCCCGGATGCGGGGTAAGGACCCAGTCTTCGCGCCTGCGGGCGTTCCCGGCCAGCAGGTTCAGCCCGTCCGCGTCGACGACCGTCGGCAAATCCGCCTCGAGAACCGCCCGGTACATGTTGCGGCCCCACGTGCCGGTCCCGAGTCCCGGTCCGATCGCGACCGTGGAAACGCGGGACAGCAACGTGCGAAGCTCTTCTCCCGTTTCGATGCCATGGCACATCAGCTCGGGACAACCCGCGACGATCGCGGAACAATGCGACGGATGCGTGGCAATGCTGACGCGGCCGGCGCCGCTCCGAAGCGCGGCCTCGCCGCTCAGGCGAATAGCGCCCGCCATACCCGGTGCGCCACCCACCAGCAGCAGGTGTCCGAAATGACCCTTGTGGGCGCCGTGCGACCGTGGCGGGAGCCCGCGTGCGATGGCATCCGCACCAATACGGCGCATCACGGGCGAAACGGCCGTGCGGCACGAGTCCGGCACTCCCAGGTCGGCCCAGGAGAGGTGCCCGACGAAATCCGGCGCATCGGCCAGGAACAGTCCGCTCTTCAAGCCGACAAAGGTGATCGTACGTGCCGCGCGAACCGCGCATCCCAGCACCTCGCCGGTATCGCCGGAGATTCCGCTCGGAATGTCGAGGGCCAGCACCGGCGCGCCGTGCCGGCACATTCCTTCGACGGCTTCGGCGAAGTGCCCCTCGGCCTTGCGCGTCAGGCCGCTGCCGAGAATCGCATCGACCAGCAACTCGGCCGATTCGTCCAGGCGACCGTCCCAGGCATGCACGACGCCGCCCGCGGCCACGAAATCGCGGCAGGCGGTGGCGGCATCGCCGCTCAACGATTCGCCCGGAACGAGCGCGGTGACACGCACCTCGAGTCCCGAATCGGCTGCCAGTCGCGCGAGTACGTAGCCGTCGCCGCCATTGTTGCCGGCGCCGCAGACGACCTGCCAGCGCCTGGCATCCGGCCAGGATCGCCGGGCCAGTTCAAGGGCGGCCCGCCCGGCGCGGTTCATCAACGTATAGCCCGCAATGCCGGCCAGCTCGATCGCCAGACGATCGATGCGGCGTACGCTGTCGGTGGAATAGATTTCGGCGGGCAGTTTCAAATCGGGTACCTCCAGGCAATTATACTGGCACCCTCATCCGGGAGGCCCCATACAAGCATTGATTGACGCGGCTCAAAACCTGAAACCTGCCGGCGAGGACCTTGCCGAGCGCATCCGTGCCTTGAGCCGCGAACTCGGCTTCCAGCAGACCGGCATCAGCGATATCGACCTGTCGCAGGCAGAGGATCGCCTTGTTGCGTGGCTCGAAAAGCGCTTTCACGGAGAGATGGCGTACATGTCCCGCCACGGCAGAAAACGCAGTCGCCCGGAGCTGCTGGTTCCCGGAACGATGCGCGTGATCTCGGTACGCATGGATTACCTCCCGGAAGACCAGGACGCTGCGCGCCAGTTGCTCGACCATCCGAGCAAGGCCTACCTTTCGCGCTATGCGCTTGGACGCGACTACCACAAGGTGTTGCGCGGGCGGCTGCGCCGCCTGGCGCGCGCCATTCAGACGGAGATCGGCCCGTTCGGACATCGCGTCTTCGTCGACAGCGCGCCGGTACTGGAAAAGCCGCTCGCGGAAAAAGCAGGCCTGGGCTGGATCGGCAAGCACACCAACCTGCTGAATCGTAATGCCGGCTCGTGGTTTTTCCTGGGCGAGCTGTACACGGACGTGGAACTGCCGGTCGATCGGCCGGAACAGTCTCATTGCGGAACCTGTCGCGCCTGCATCGACGTCTGCCCGACAGGCGCGATCGTCGCGCCCTACCAGCTCGATGCGCGTCGCTGCATTTCCTATCTCACGATTGAACTGAAAGGACGCATACCGCCCGAGCTGAGACCGCTGATCGGCAACCGCGTCTACGGCTGTGACGATTGCCAGCTGGTATGCCCGTGGAACAAATTCGCCGTGCGGACGACCGAGGCCGACTTCGCTCCCCGGCACAGCCTCGATTCCATAGAGCTGATCGAGCTGTTCGCCTGGGATGAGGAAACCTGGAGCAGAAAAACGGAAGGAAGCGCCATTCGCCGAATCGGCTACGAGCATTGGCTCCGCAACCTCGCCGTTGCGCTGGGGAACGCCTGCCGGAGCGACGATATCGTCGCGGCGCTCGAATCGCGCAAGGACCACCCTTCGCCGGTCGTCCGGGAGCATGTACAGTGGGCGCTCGCCAGGCATCAACAACAATGACTTCTGACCTGCCCTCCTACGGCTTGGAGACACATGGACGAGACGCGACTGTTCAGAGCGCCGGAATCGGCCTTCCTGGTGCCGTTCGACGGCAGTTTTCGTGTCGAGAACGCCCCGACGACGGCTGGCGAAAGCGACGGGCCGCGTCCGAAGAAGCGGCTAAAAGCCGCCGTCCGACAGCTGGATGCTCTGCAGCGGGTGTTGCAGGCCAACAGAACGTGGGCCGTGCTGCTGGTTTTCCAGGGCATGGATGCGTCCGGAAAGGACAGCACCATTCGTGCGGTGATGAAAGGCATCAGCCCCGCCGGGTGCCGCGTGTGCAACTTCAAAAGGCCGACACGCACCGAACTCGGGCACGACTTTCTGTGGCGAACGACGAGGTGTCTTCCGGAGCGGGGGCGCATCGGCATATTCAACCGCAGTCAGTACGAGGAAGTGCTGATCGTGCGAGTGCATCCGTCGATCCTCGAAACGCAGCGTTTACCGACGCGAGCCGAGGGCGACGCCTTGTGGCGGGAGCGCCTCGAGTCGATCCGCGACCACGAACGGCATCTGGCGCGTAACGGGGTGGCCGTGATCAAGTTCTGGCTGAACGTGTCGAAAGGGGAACAGAAGAATCGGTTCCTGAGACGCCTCGATGAGCCCGGCAAGAACTGGAAGTTCAATCCCGGTGACGTGGCCGAGCGTCCGTTCTGGGAGCAATACATGCGTGCCTATGAGGATGCCCTCAATGCCACGTCCCGCCCGTGGGCGCCCTGGTATGCCATACCGGCCGACAGCAAACCGGTCATGCGGGCGATTATCGCCGAGCTGGTGGCGGCCTCGCTTGCCGGACTCGGGCTCGAATACCCGGAGCCCGGCGCCGACGATCTGCTCGGATTTGCCGAGGGTCGTGCAAGACTGGAGGAAGAGTGAGGACTCGCTTGTAGCGAAAGCTGTGCCGCAGTTCGTTGTCATTCGTCCGGAAACAACGTAAACAGTCGCCTTCCGCGAAGGTGAAGTCGTGACGGTACCGGTGCTCAGTATAAATTCGGATTACAAACGGTCTCTCCTGGCCGGCCTCGACCTCTTCCGCGGCGTACCTCCGGAGGACGTCCAGGACCTCCTGCAGAAATGCGACCGTCAGGACGTGCAGACCGGCGAACTGCTGCTCTCCCCGGGCTCGCGGAACGAATACGTCTTTGTGGTCCTCTCCGGCAGCCTCAACGTGCACGTCGGCTCGCCGGACGCACCGATCCTGGTGACCATGGAAGCAGGCTCGTGTGCGGGCGAGATGTCGATCATCGAAGATCGCGATCCTTCCGCCTACGTCGTCGCAGCCGAACCGACCCATCTGCTCGTCATCCACCAGACCATCCTGTGGGACATGGTCGACGCCTCGCACGAGTTTTCGAAGAACCTGCTGGTCGTACTGTCGGAACGCGTTCGCAGTCACAATCATTTCATTGCGGCGAGCTTCGGCGACCTGCAGAAATTCGAACGAAACGCGACCACCGACGCTCTGACCGGGCTCAGCAACCGCCACGCGATGGAGGAGACGTTTCCTCGCGAGGTAGCGCGATGCCTGCAAAGCGATCAGCCGGTGTCGATGATCATGATCGACGTCGACCGGTTCAAATCCTTCAACGACAAGTTCGGCCACGTCGCCGGTGATCGCGCGTTGTCCGCGGTGGCGCACGTCCTGACGAAGCACTTCAGGCCGCGGGATCACCTGGTGCGTTTTGGCGGTGACGAATTCGCGGTGCTGCTGCCGGGCATATCCGAAACCGAAGCCCTGCTCGTTGCGGAACGCGTCCGCGATGCCGTGTCCGGAAGCACGCGTGGAAGCACCGATTCCCTCATCAGGATACCGGTGGAAATTTCGATGGGTATCGCGCAACTCGGGGAGAACGGCACGTTCGAGTCGCTGTTACGCGCCGCGGACGCGGCTCTGTACCGCGCAAAGCGTGCCGGGAGAAACACCGTCTCGATCTAGCCCGGATATCTCACCGATTTCGCTGGCTCCTACAGCCTGCGAATTGGACCATTCGCGGGCTGTAGGAGCCCGCACCGCGGGCGATCCCACCTGCGGGCGGCCGACCAACTTCAAACGTCAACCACGAGGTTGTCGATCAGCCGCGCACTCCCCAGCCGTACCGCCGCCAGCACCACCAGCTGATCCGTATCCCGATCGGGCGCTTCCAGGTTCACCGCGCGTCGGATCGCCACGTAGTCCGGCGAGAATCCCTTGCCCGTCAACGTCGCCATCGCCTCGGTTTCGAGCGCCGCGAACTCCCTCCTGCCGGCCTGCAGGTCCCGGCCGAGCTTCTGCAGTACCTCGTACAGGACAGGCGCAACCCTCCGTTCCCCGTCCGTCAGGTACTGGTTGCGCGAACTGTAAGCAAGCCCGTCAGCCTCGCGGACGGTGTCTCCCGAGACGATGCTGACGGGCCAGTGCAGATCCTCGACCATGCGCCGAATCACCAGTTGTTGCTGATAGTCTTTCTGGCCGAACACGGCGACGTCGGGCAACACCAGTCCGAACAGGCGACTCACGACCGACGTGACGCCGTCGAAGTGTCCCGGCCGGAACGCTCCGCACAGGTCGTCCCGCAGCTTCGGCACCGAGACCACGGTCGCGTCCACCGTACCGAACGGGTACATCATTTCGACGTCCGGAACGAACAACAGGTCCGCTTTTGCGCGCGTGAGCTTTCGCTTGTCGATCGCCAGCGTGCGAGGATATTTTTCAAAGTCGCCGCCCGGGTCGAATTGCGTCGGATTGACGAATACGGACACCACTACTCGCTCGGCATGCCCGCGCGCGAGGTCGATCAGGCTCAGGTGTCCGTCGTGAAGGTTGCCCATGGTCGGCACCAGCGCGATATGGTCGCCCTTCTGACGCCATGCCTGCACGCGGTCGCGCACCTCCTTCTTCGTCTTTGCTACCAGCAACTTATGTGTACCTTCGGCATGACGCTACCTGTGCGTAGCGACGTCATTATGCGCAGACGGGCGACGACGGGGAAACGCGCTGCGCGTGCCCATCACGAAAAGCAATGTTCGGCCGCCGGATAGCTACGATCCTTCACCGCCTCCACGTAGGCGCTGACCGCTGCCAGCGGCGCATCCAGCTGTGCCATGAAGTTCCTGACGAAGCGAGGTTTCCTCCCCTGCGTGATGTCGAGGATGTCGTAAAGGACGAGAATCTGGCCATCGACGTCCGGACCTGCGCCGATACCGATCACCGGCACCTCGAGTGCGCGCGTCACCGCTTTGCCGACCTCGTTCGGCACGCACTCGAGCAGCACGATGTCCGCCCCGGCATCCTGCAACCGCCGCGCGCTGTCGACCATTCGTTTGGCCGCCTTCGGTTCCCGGCCCTGCACCCTGAAGCCGCCGATCTTGTGCACGGACTGAGGCTTCAGGCCCAGGTGCGCACACACCGGTATGTCGTGTCGGGCGAGGTGCTGCACAATGTCCACCTGGCCTTCCCCGCCCTCGAGCTTGATCATCATCGCCCCGCCGTCCTGCATCAGCGGCACCGCGTTCCTGAGCGCCTGCTCGGGGGTCGTATAACTCATGAACGGCATGTCCGAGACGAGAAACGCGCGGCGCAACCCGCGTGCGACGTTACGCGTGTGATAAATGACGTCGGCCACCGTGACGGGGACCGTGGTGTCGTGACCCTGTATCACCATGCCCAGAGAATCGCCGACCAGTACGAGGTCCGTACCGGCCGCGTCGACCAGCGATGCGAAGCTTGCGTCGTAGGCCGTCAGACAGGCGACCGGAACACCGTCGGACTTCATCTTGCGCAGGGTGGCGATATTGACCGGCGGTTCGGCCATGCCGCGTTGTTCCAGCTGCGTGTACATTCGTGCCCTCCGTTCAGGCAAGCGCGGCGGCCGCGGCCGGGTTGAAGAAATGCCGCCCACCGGAGGTCCGGCGGATCTGCCGATAGAGCTGTTCGTAATCCGCGTCGTTGTGCACCGGGTCGATGGAGGACGCGTTTACGATCAGCAACGGCCCATCGTCATAGCGGTGAAAATACCGCGCATACGCTTCCGCAAGCTGCTCGAGATACCGCCTGTCGATGCTCCGCTCATAAGGAATGCCACGTCTCATGATTCGCTGCAACAGGGTGTCCACGGAAGCCTGCAGATAGATCATCAGGTCCGGGACCGGGGAGTCGACCTCGAGCTTCACGCAGATCTGTTCGTAGAGGGACATCTCCTCGCGATCGAGGTTGATCTCGGCAAACAGCCGGTCTTTGGCAAAATGAAAATCGGCGACCCTTACCGGCGAGAACAAATCCGACTGCCGCAGGTCCTCGAGCTGGCGCGCGCGCTGGAAAAGGAAAAACAGTTGCGCCGGCAGCGCCGCTTCTCGCCCGCTACGGTAGAAGCGCTCAAGGAACGGGTTCTGCTCGACGTGCTCCAGCACCACCTCGCCGCCGAAGCTCGCCGCGAGACGTTTCGCGAGGCTGGTTTTGCCGACGCCGATCGGACCTTCGACGACGATGAACCGCGGAGCGTCACCGACCTTTTCCTGTGGTTCCTGACTCAAGTAGACGCAGCCTGTTCCAGTCGCTCGATTCGGGGGCCGGACGTGCCCAGCTCAGCAATGAGTTTTCGTACGCTGCCGCGGCCGGGCACGAACATGTACGGGGCGAGGTCGGCAAGCGGGAACAATACAAAATTTCGCTCCGGGATGCGCGGGTGCGGAATGCGAAGGTCCGACGCATCCATGACCAGACTGCCGAGGACCAGAAGGTCGAGGTCGACGACGCGCGGCCCCCAGTGCGGCGTGTCGCGCCTTCTGCCATGGGCATCCTCGATGGCCTGCAGGCGGCGCATGAGGTCATGGGGTTCGAGCCTCGTCAGAAGCACGGCTGCCGCGTTCACGAAGTCGGGCTGGTCGGATGGCCCCATCGGTCCGGACCGGTACAGGGAAGAGCAACGGGCGAAGCCCGAGTCCGGCAGGGACTGGAGGGCGGAAAAGGCTTCCCGCACCTGGTCCGCCGGATGCTCCAGGTTACTGCCTATGCCCACATAGGCGGGACGCCAGCGCTCCCGCGCTTGTTTCACGGACTTCCCGCCTGCGGTGGGCGCCGTCGTCGCGGGCGCCGGCGGCCCTTGCCGCTCTTGGGCTTGCCGGCCAGGTCGAAGCGGGCCAGCCTCTGCTCCGCATTCAGCGTCTGCACCTCTGTCCAGAAGTCGGCCGTCTCGCGATCGATATCACCGACCTCCGCCCGCAGCATCATCAGGTCGTACGCGGCGCGAAAACGGCGATGCTCCAGGAACCTCAGGCCTCGCCGGCCTTTGGTGACGGCGAAACGGGGCTGCAGCGCCAGCATTTCGCGCATGGGACCGGTAAAACGCCGTGGCATGGAAACGCGGGATTGTTGCATTGCGACGATATCCTGAGCGGCGAGACCGAGCGCCAGCACGTCGGAGATGTTCTCGCGCGTTTGCAGGCGCTCTGCATGTCTCTGCACCGGCGCCCACAGAAATACGCCGAGCAGAAACATCGGAGTTATCGATTGCCCTTCGGCGACACGACGGTCCGTGCTTTCGAGCGCCGCCGTCACGAAGCGCAGGAACGTCTCGTTGCGGTCGAGTTCCTCCTGTGTCTCGGGAAAGAGTTCCTCGAACAGGCGGTGCTCGCGCAGCAGCGCGAAGGTTCTGGCGGCGTGTCCTGCCTGGAACAGCTTGAGGAACTCGTCGAACAGTCGAGCCGGTGGGACGTTCCGCAGCAAACTTCGCCGGTCCGCAATTGCGTTCGCGACCGAGATGTCGATCGCGAAGCCCAGCTTCGCCGCGAAGCGAACCGCCCGGAGCATGCGCACCGGATCCTCGCGCAGACGCTGGTCGGCATCGCCGATCAGCACCAGGCGCTTCCTGCGAACATCTTCGGCGCCGCCGACGTAATCCCAGATGCTGAAGTCGGCGATGTTGTAGTAAAGCGCATTGCAGGTGAAATCCCGTCGCCAAACGTCCTCCTCGATCTTGCCGTAGACGTTGTCCCGCAGGATGCGTCCCTCGAGGTCGTGTGCCACATCCGGATCGTTTTCCAGCGTGGCAGCGGCGCGAAATGTCGCGACCTCGATGATTTCCCGGCCGAAGCGCACGTGCGCCAGCCGGAACCGCCGCCCGATGAGGCGGCAGTTGCCGAACAGTGCCTTGACCTCCTCCGGATGCGCATCCGTCGCGATGTCGAAATCCTTCGGGTGCAACCCGAGCAGCGCGTCACGGACGCTGCCGCCGACGAGAAAGGCCTGGAACCCGGCGTTGTGCAGCCGGTAAAGGACTTTCAAGGCGCTGTTCGAGATTTCGGCCCGGGAGACGTTATGGGACGCGCGGGGAATGATTTGAGGTTCGCTGGCGTGCTGGATGCCGCTGTTTTTCCCGCTGTTTTTCAATACTTATTCCGCTTGGATTCTGAAGACGCGGCCGTATAATAACAGCCCCCGCCCGGCCGGGGCAGATCATACGACCCTCGTGGCTCCCTTCGTCTAGTGGTTCAGGACGCCGCCCTCTCACGGCGGTAACACCGGTTCGAATCCGGTAGGGAGTACCAATCAAGTCCCATCCCCGGTCGTCTTCGATGCTCGCCGTACGGACTTCGTACGCAAATCCCGAGAATCGCACTCATTTCTCAATGGCGGTCATTGGCCAGACTGAAGGCGACCTGATCCAATGGCTTCTCAGCCATCTGAGTGACAGGGCTTCGGGGGACTTTTCGTTTACCATCATTGCCTGGAAGACAACGGAGGAAGCAAGCATGAAACTCATTGAGGTTTTAGAGCAAAACGCCAACAAAAGCATGGACGTTGAGTTGGTCAACGGGAATACCGTGACTGCCAGCAGCTGGACTGTGGGTGATGACTTCGTAGAGGCAAACAAGCAACAAGGCTTTTCGATCTGCGTTTCCCTGGACAAGATTGTATCCATCAAAGTGACCACGTGACGGTCCTCGGCCACGGCAGGGAATTCCGCCGCGGCACCTTTTCTCCTTGAGGGTCTTGCGAACGGCTTCCCGAACGCGTTCACGCCGTTATTCGGCTGGATCGGGAGGTTCTTCGGATACGGGACCGACCGGATTCGTCGTGTCGATGCTCTTGCCCCCCCCATCGACGTGCGGGCCAACCGCCAGGCGGTTGTACACGACACTCACGCCACTGACCGACACGGCGCAGTCTTCTGCAAGCCGTCGCTGCTCCTCGGTCAGGACGCTGCCGAACAGGATCAGGTCACCGGTTGCCGGATCTACGGCAACTCCGATCTGCGAGGCATCCACCTGCGGGTGGGTCGCCAGCGCCTCGCAGACCTGTTCGTCCGGACCGGGGCACCTGGACCCTTCCTTGACGCCACTCCCTGAGAACGGTCCATCGTCGCGTTCGCTCATATCCCTCTCCTTGCCTCGGCGATGCTGGCGCCAGCGAGGAGTCTCAGGAAGGATTATGCAAATGCTATGCCACGCATTCGGGGGTTAACCCCGACGGCGTAAGAGGAATTTTTTACCGAATCAGTAAAACGCGCTGCGCTACGGGGTATAGCCACTCGACGCCACGTTCGGTAACGACAGCGTCGTCTTCGAGTGGTATTCGAAGCTTCCTGCCGTCCCATTCCGGAATGGCGGTGTAGGCAAACAGTTCGATAGACAGAAGGTTGGTGGGCTTTATCGTATAAGTCAGACGTTCGGGATTGAAAAATGCCACGGACGGTCCGACGCCGTGACCCAGATTTCCGACGGAATGCGAGACGACGATGACATCGACGATTTCGGGATCCGTCGTCGGCTTGTTGAACTCGGCCATGACGCCGAAACCGGACTCCGTCAGGTTACGGTTGATCGCCTCGAGCGTGTCGCTTGCCGTACGGCCGGGCTGGATGCTCCGTTTCAGAATGTCCCGCGCGGCGCGCCCATTGTCGAACGCTTTCTGGTAACTCGCCGGCAATTCGGTTTCGCCATCCTTCAGGACGTAGGCGTGACGCTTCATGTCCGTGTAGAAGTTCAGGTAGCCGACGCCCCAGTCGATGGCGAGAAAATCGCCACGCTGAATGACACGTTCGTCGGACACCGCGACGATTCCCTCCGGGCCCGTGACATAGACGGACGGCATGCCGAACGACGTGCCCAGATTGTTCCTGAACTGTTGCTCGTGCATCCACCAGGCAACCTCGGCCAGCGTCGTCTCGCCCGGAGTGATGATTTCGTTCGAGAAGGCCCGCTCTGCAATGTTGCGGGACATCTCTCCGGCCCGGGCGAACGCGGCGATCTCGGTGGCGACCCGGCGGGACCGAAAATCGGAAATCAGCTTCTG
>Ga0299913_10001004_pt1 | contig 19776 bp, 12 predicted proteins | sample RVTome_9_FD_201360 | JGI IMG/M metagenome (GOLD analysis project Ga0299913, IMG submission 201360) | Soil microbial communities from uranium-contaminated site in the Upper Colorado River Basin, Wyoming, United States - RVT155D38 (version 2) ... | reverse complement strand
ACAGCACGCAGTACCTGCAGCGCATCGGCGAGCTGTCCAAGGACCTGCCCACCCGGGCTGCCGTGATCGGTGGCGCCCAGAGCGCGGCCGAGATGTTCCTGGCCGTGCAGAACGACCTGCCGCTGTCGCGTCCGACCATGATCATGCGCTCGATCGGCCTCAACGGCTACGAGAACAGCAAGTTCACCAACGAGCTGTTCTACCCGGCCTTCGTCGAAGAGTTCTACGGGGCGACGCCGCACGCCCGCCGGCAGATCCTGGCCGAGATGCACCGCACGAACTACGCCGGCCTCGCCCCTGGGACCCTCGAAACGATCTACCGCCAGCTCTACCTCGATCGCCTCAACGGCACCGGACGCATCGACATGATCACCCTCGCCGACGTCGTCGGCAGCCGGATGGACGGCCAGGAGGTCGTACTGGAGCTGCACGACCGCCGCACCGGCACGCTCCGCGAGCTGCGCACCGACCTCGTGCTGCTCGGCACCGGCTTCGTCCGCGAGATGCCTCGCATGATCCGCAACCTGGCCGACTCGCTCGAGCTCGAGCACGTCGACGTCACCCGCAACTACCGGCTGGTCCTCCCGCGGTCCACCACGGCGGCGTGCTACCTGCAGGGCGTCAACGAGGCCACGCACGGCATCGCCGACTCGCTGCTGAGCGTGCTCGCCACCCGGGCACACGAGATCGTGCTCGACCTCTTCGCGCACCGCTCGGGAAACGTGGCCAGGACCGAGCAGGACACCTTGCAGCGACTCGACTTCGACGCGCCGGTCGTCGTGCCGTGACCCGGCGACGGACGCGAACTTCGGGACCAGGAGGCACCACAGTGGACATCCGCCAGCTCGACCGCACCGCGCTCAGGCACGAGAACGGCCTCGACGCGCAGCGCCTGCTGCCGTGGGACGAGCTCAACGCGCCGTTCCAGGGCTCCTGGTGCGTGATCAGGTCGGGAACCGAGACGACCGCGCACGCGCACCACGAGTACGAGATCTTCATCGCGCTGTCGGGCGAGGCGGTGCTCGAGTCGGAGGGCGAACAGGCCCCGTTCGTCGCCGGTGATGTCGTGCGCTTCCCGCCGCACACCGAACACCGCGTGATCAACAAGGGCGACACCGACTTCGAGCTGTACAGCGTCTGGTGGGACTGCGACATGGCGACGACGTTCCTGCGCCGCCACGAGACGGAGGCCTGACGATGCGCCGCACAGTGATCATCGGGCCGCCGCCGACGCCCAACGGAGATCTGCACGTCGGCCACGTGGCCGGGCCGTACCTGGCGGCCGACGTGTACGCCCGGTGGTTGCGGGCGACCGGTCGACCGGTGCTCTACGCGTCGGGCACCGACGACAGCCAGACCTACGTGGTGGCCAGCGCCGCCAAGCTCGGCACGACCCCGGGGGAACTCGCCGAGCGCAGCTGGCACGCCATCGAGGCCACGCTCCGCGCGATGGGCGTCACGGTCGACGGGTTCGCCCCGTTCGACGAGCACTACCGCGCGATGGTCCTGGACTTCGCCGATCGGTTGTACCGGGCCGGCAGGTTCGAGCTGCGCACCGTGCGGCTGCCGTGGTCGGTACGGAACGAGCAGTTCCTGGTGGAGGGGCTGGTCAGCGGCGGCTGCCCGGTGTGCCTCGCGGTGAGCCGCGGCGGCCTGTGCGAGACCTGTGGCCACCCGAACAACTGCGCCGAGCTGATCGACCCGCGCTCCACGATCGACCCGGACGACGATGTCGTGACCAGGCCGGCCTCGATCCTGGTGCTGCCGCTGGAGAGGTACCGCGGCCAGCTCACCGCCTACTACGAGAGCAGGCAGTCCGCGTGGCGCCCCCACATCGTGCAGCTCATGCGCGAGCTGCTGGCCCGCCCGCTGCCGGACTTCCCGATCACCTACCCGACACCGTGGGGCATCCCCGCGCCGTTCCAGGAGACCCCCGGCCAGGTGTTCAACGCGTGGTTCGAGGGCATGCCGGCCTCGATGTACTGCACCGAGGTCGCGCAGCGCGAGCACGGTGAGAACCCATCCGGTACGGACGAGGAGTGGCTGGCCGGGAGCGGGATCCGGCTCGTGTACTTCCTCGGCTTCGACAACGCCTACTTCTGGGGTGTCACGCACCTCGCCGCGTTGATGGCGCACGACGGGCGGTACGCCCTGCCCGACGTGATCGTGTCGAACGAGTTCTACGAGCTGGAGAACGAGAAGTTCTCGACCAGCAAGGGCCACGTGGTCTGGGCCAGGGACCTGGTCTCCGAGGTGCCCAGGGACCTCGTGCGGTTCTACCTGGCGCTCACCGCCCCCGAGTACGCCCGCACGAACTTCTCACGCGCTGCGCTGGACACGATCACGGCGAGCCGGCTGGTGCAGCCATGGAACGTCCTCGCCGGTGCGCTCAACAAGGCCGTGGCCGAGCTCGGCGTCCAGGGTCGCGAGCTGCCGGTGTCAGCCGATGCGGCGCGGCGGCGGGCCACCATGACGGAGCGCTTCGCGGCGTGCTACGAGCTGGAGAGCTTCAGCCTCACCCGGGCGGCCGACCTCGTCGCGCTGCACGTGGCACGGCTGGCCGACGCGGCGAACACCGTCGACTTCACCGCGGCGGACTTCCGCAACGCAGACACCGGCGGCACCGGCGGCACCGGCGGCACCGGCGGCACCGGCGCGGCAGCGCGCGAGCAGGCACTCGGCGATCTGTACGCCGAGACGGCCGGCCTGGTCCTCGCCGCGTCGCCGGTCCTGGTCGACCTCGCCGATGCCGCGGCCACCGCCGGTGCCGTGCTGGACGCGACCGCCGGCGCGGACGCGGCGACCACGGTGCGGCCGTTCACGGTGCCGCTGCTCGACTCCGATCACGAACGGCGGAGGTAGACCGTGCACGTCGCGGTCGTCGGCGGCGGGGTCATCGGGCTGCTCACCGCGGTGGAGTGCACGCTGGCCGGGCACCGGGTCACCCTCGTCGAGCAGGACGCATTGCCATCGCCATCGGCGACGTCCTTCGACCGGCACCGCATGTTGCGGGCGCTGCACGTCGGCGACCGTGCCCGGACCGTGGCCGCGGTGCGCGCCCACCACCGGTGGGTCGAGCTGGAGCGGATCCTGCTCCGCCGCTTCTACGACCGGGTCGGGGCGCTCACCGGCCTACCGCGCGACACGCTGCCCGAAGCGCTGTCGACGCTGTGGAACTCCGGCGCGCGGGCCAGAGTGCTCGACCCCGATGCGCTGAAGCGGGACTACCCGCACCTATCCTTCGGCCAGGCGCACGCCGTGCTCGAAGACACGGCCGGTGTGCTGCTGGCCAACCGGGTGCTCACGGCATGCGTCGACTGGCTGAAGGCCCAGCCGCAGGTGACCCTGCGGCCGCACACCAGGGCCACCCGCGTCGACCCGGACCTGCCCGCCGTACGGCTCGCCGACGGCTCGACCGTGCGCGCCGATGGCCTCGTCGCGGCCGCCGGCCCGTGGTCGCCGGCCCTGGTCGACGACCCGGACGGCCGGCGCCTGCGCCTGCACCGGCAGAGCGTGCTGTACTGCACGATCCCGGCCACCACCCCGGCCGCCGACCAGCGGCGATGGGCCGCCACCCCCGCGGTGCCTTCGCTGGCGACGCCGACCGGGGCGTGGCTCGTGCCACCGGTCGCAGGTACGCCGCTCAAGCTCAGCGCCTCGAGCGCGTGTCGGGTGGTCGACGAGGTCACCGACCGGGACACCGCGCCGCACTGGCTGGCCCACCTCATCGAGGTGTTCGCCGATGCCGTGCCGGGATTCGACGGCCGATGGGTGAGCGTGGCCCGCGACGCGTACTACCTCGCAGACATCGACGCCGCCGGCGGCACGGTCGTCCCGCTCGGCCCGCGGGCGATCGCGTTCACGGCGTGTGGCGGAGGCTCGTTCAAGTTCGCACCGAACATCGCACGCTCGCTCGTCGGCCACATCGACTCGGAATGCACCGCTGCCGATCCTGAGCTCGCGCCCGCGGCGGTGGGCCCCTCTCCAGAAAGGAACGCTGGCCGTGAAGCTGTTGGGGCTTGAAGCCACCCAGAACTCCTACTACTACCAGTCCCGCTACCAGCAGCTCGTCGACCTCGGCGTCGAGCTGTACGTCCTCAACGGCGTCGGCACCGATGACTTCTGGCCGGCCGAGCGCTACCGGGTCAGCGGCTCGAACCACATCGACGACCTTATCGCCACGGCCAAGGCGTGGCAGGCCGATGTGCAGTTCGACGGCGTGCTCACCTTCTCCGAGGCCAGCGTGGTCGCGGTCGCCGCCGTCGCCGAGGCGCTGGGCCTGCCCGGAATCGGTGTGGAGGCCGCCAGGACCAGCCGCAACAAGCTGCTGATGCGCCAGGCCCACCGGCGGCACGGCGCCGCCCACCCCGACTTCGAGTTCGTCGCCTCGGTCGAGCAGGCACACGCGGCCGCCGGGCGCCTCGGCTTCCCCCTGATCATCAAGCCGACGCTGGGCGCGGCGAGCAACTTCGTGTTTCGCGCCGACGACGCCGCGGAGCTCGCCGAGCGCTTCGACCAGGCCAGCCGCGGCATCCACGACATGTCGTGGTACCGCATGGAGGCCGACGGCCTCGATCTCGGACCGCACGGGCTGCTCGTCGAGTCGTTCCTGGACGGCAACGAGTTCCTCATCGAGGCACTGGCGTGGGACGGCGAGCTGTACCTCGGCTCGATCGTCGACCGGGTCACCGTCGAAGGCGGCACCTTCGACGACGACGTGCACCACGCTCCGACGGCGCTGAGCCCCGCGGACGTCGCTGCCGTGCACGCCGTGGTGGCGGCCGGTGCGCGGGCGCAGGGCCTGCACCGCAGCGCCATGCACGCCGAGGTGCGCTTCCATGACGGCACACCGCACCTGGTGGAGATCGCGGTGCGCCCCGGCGGCGGCGGGCTCGACCACATGGCCCGGCTGTCCGCGGGCTACGACCTGATCGCCGCGGTGCGCGACGTCGCCGCCGGCGTGCGCCCGCAGGTTCGGCACTACCAGCCGACCGACGTGCACACCGCGGCCCTGTGCCTGCTGTGCGACGCCGGCACCGTCGAGCGGATCACCGTGCCCGACGAGGTCTCGTCGTCGGATCGCCTGTTCTTCTTCAAGCTCACAGCCAAGCCCGGCGACGTCATCCGCCGTCCGCCCGACGGCAACAGCATCCTCGGTTTCCTCGGCGTGACCGGTGCGTCACTCGACGACGCGCTCGGCGAGGCGGTCCGCCTCGCCGGCCACGTCGCCGTCGACCTCGAACCCTGACCCGCGCGGGTGACCACCCGACTACGATGAGTCCTCACCGCTCGGCGATCTCCGAGGAGCAACCGCACATGACCGAACGCCCCATCGTCATCGTGGGCTTCGTACCCCCGGCACTCCCGTCGCTGGCGGAGTTCCAGGCCGACGGGACCGTCATCTTCGTCGACGAGCCGGACGTCGTGCGCAAGCGCGACATCCGGTCCAAGGTGGCCGACTCGCCGCTCATGCGTGAGCTGATCGAGTGGGAGTACCAGTTGCCCGGCGCGGCCGACGAGTTCTACAACACGCGGCCGGACCTCGACCCGGCCGTGGTGGTACCCCTGCAGGAGTACGCGACGCCGTTCGCGGCACGCCTCGCGGAGCGGTACGGCCTGCCGGGCGCCACCGGTGGCGCTGCGCTGCTCCTGCGGGACAAGTTGCTGCTGCGGAAGGTCACCGGCGCCGCCGGCATCGCCAACCCCGAGTCCCGCCCGGTCGCGACCGCTGGGCAGGTGCGGGAGTTCATGGCCGAGCATCCCGGCAAGGTCGTGCTCAAGCCGGCCAACCGGCAGGCCGCGGTCGGCACCATGATCATCAATGGTCCGGCGGAGGTCGACGCCGCCTGGGCGGCGTGCGTCGCCCAGGACGAGGGGATCATGGTCCCGGACCGCGCCATGCCGTTGCAGATGCTCGTCGAGCGGTACGTGCACGGGCCCGAGTACAGCGTCGAGATGCTGGTGCGCGACGGCGAGCCGGTCTTCGCCAACATCACGGACAAGGTGCTGTATCCGGGCCAGCGGCCCGTCGAGCTCGGCCACGTCGTGCCGGCCGAGCTGCCGGCCGAGCTGGACGCGCTGCTCAAGCAGCGCACCGCCGACGTGCTGCGCGCGGTGGGCTTCGGCTACGGCATCGTGCACTGCGAGTGGATCGTCGACGACGGCACGCCGTACCTCGTCGAGTGCGCCGGCCGGTTCGCCGGCGACGGCATCGCCGAGCTGATCGAGCGCGCGTACCCGATCAAGCTGGTGGAGCTGTTCTACACGCTGATGCGCGGCGACGATCTGCCCGAGCTGCCGGCGACGGCAGCACGGGCGGCCGCCGTGCGCTTCCTCGACGTGGAGCCCGGCCAGATCACCGCCGTCACGGGGGTCGAGGCGGCCACCGGCATGCCGGGCGTGGTGAGCTGCCACGTGTCCGCCGTTCCCGGCGGCACGGTGAACGAGCTGCGCAGCTCATGGGACCGCGTCGGCTCGGTGATGACCGTCGCCGACACGCCGGACGAGGCCGTGCAGCTCGCGGCGAAGGCGGCCGAGCAGATCCGCGTCACGGTGCGACCGTCCTGACGGCGCAGTGACCAGGTCGGCGCGTGACCGGGTTGGCCGCCGGCCTCGGCTACAGCGCCTCGGCATCCGTCACGCGGCCGAAGCGCTGGACCTGCCAGCCAAGCCCGCTGCCCTGATCCGCCGCGCTGCCGCCTGGCAGCCACGGCGGGCCTACGCCGTCCAGTACCTGTGGGCCACCGGCGACCACGCCATCAACCGCCTCCCGGCAGAACCGACGAGCGCCGCGCGGCCGTAGCGCAGCCCTCCGGCCCTGGCCGCGGCAGAACCTCGCGGAACGTGCGGTCGTCGCGACAGGTAGCTTGCGAACGGACGAGGTGAGGAGGAGACGGGTGAGTACTGGTGGCTTCTCGTCGAAACGGCTGGTTCGGGTGCGAGAGCTGCTCGAGCGTCACGTCGGCTCCGGTTCCGTCCCGGGTGCGATGGCCGTCCTGGCCCGCCACGGCGAGGTGCACATCGAAGCAACGGGCAATCTCGCGTTCGAGGGCGCAGGGTCGAGGACGCCGATGGCAGGCGACACGATCTGTCGCATGGGCTCGATGACCAAGCCGATCGTCGCCGCGTGTGCGATGACGCTCGTCGAGGACTGCACCCTCCGCCTCGATGACCCGGTCGACGACCTCCTCCCGGAGCTGGCGGACATGACCGTGCTCGCCGATCCCACCGGGCCGCTGGAAGACACCGTTGCGGCGAAACGCCCGATCACGCTGCGGGATCTGCTGGCCTACACCCTCGGCACCGGCATGGTCCCCGCCGAGCCGGGAACAGTCCCGATCGCCGACGCGCTGAACGCACTCGGCGAACCGCCCCCGGACGAGTGGATCCGCCGGCTCGGCACGCTTCCGCTGGTCCACCAGCCAGGTGAGCGCTGGATGTACGACACCGCCGCCGACGTAACCGGCGTGCTCATCGCCAGGGCCACCGGCATGACCTTCGGCGATTCCCTGCGCGAGCGGATCTGCGATCCGCTCGGGATGAAGGACACCGCCTTCAGCGTGGGCGGCGAGAGCATCGGCCGGTTGGCGACGGCGTACGAGCGCGACAATGCCACCACCGGTGAGCCGGTCGTCGAAGACGGCCCCGACGGGCGGTGGAGCCGGCCGCCGGCGTTCGAATCAGGTGGCGGCGGGCTCGTCTCGACCGCCGAGGACTACCTCGCCTTCGCCACGGCGCTGCTCGCGGGCGGCACCCACCACGGCGAGCGGGTGCTCTCGCGGCCGTCGGTGACCCTGATGACCAGCGACCACCTGACCCCGGCACAGAAAGCGGTCTCCGGATTCTGGCCGGGGTACTTCGACACCATGGGCTGGGGTTTCGGGATGTCGGTCCGCACCCGCCGCACGCACCTCGGCCCCTCGGTCGCCAGCTACGGATGGCCCGGCTTCTACGGCACCGCCTGGTACAACGACCCCGCCGAGAACATGACAACGATCTTCATCATGCAGCGGGCGCACGCGGGCGACCAGAGGCTGCCCAGGTCGCACGACCTCTGGACCGCTGTCTACCAGGCGATCGACGACTGACCACGGCGGCCGGAGACCGCCAAGTCAGGCGGCGGTGTCCACACGCGCCGCCCGGAGACCGGACCGGTGACCTACTCATTCGAAGATGTTCTCCCGGTTGGGGGGCGGGACCTGCCCGCGATGACGACCAGCCTGCGGGGAGGTCTTTCGAACCCCGACCCACGAGTCCAACGCTTGTTGAACATGGCCGACCACTGGCGCTGAGTCGTGGATCCGAGCAGCGAACGTTGAGCCACGTTAGCCATTGGCCGCGCAGATGGCGTTGAAGACCGGGCACGACCCCAGCCGGTCGGTGTGGTTGGGGTCGTGCCCGGTCGGTTTCTATTGGGCGCCGCCGGTGACTGAGGTCAATACGGCGTTGGCGGCGCCCAATATGCTGTCGGCGGTGCCAGTGGGGATGCCGTTGATGACAATTCCCATGACAGGTACTCCCCATTACATCAGTGGCGCATGAGAGGTGCTGCCCCTCGGGGCACTCGCCCGGCCCGAAGGGCAGCAGGGGTGGAAACTGTCACGGCAGGTGGGTGGTCGGGGTTATCCGGTGCAGTTGGGTACTGCTGGGGCGCTGCCGACGCAGTTGTTGGGGGTGTTGGCGCTGATCGGTGAGTTGGTGGTGGTCATGGTGCCGCCGACCCGGTAGACGCCACCCGCGGTCAGCAGCGCCCGGTTGGCGGTCACGGCGGTCTGGGTGAGGGTGGTCGCGGTGGAGTTGATCGCGGCGATACCGCCACCTTGCGAGCCGGTGTTGCCGATGACGGACATTGGGCTGCCGGAGACACCGGTGGTGGTCAGGGTGCCTCGCAGGCCGTTGTAGATGCCGCCACCGCGCAGCAGTGCGGTGTTGGTGAGTACCGGGCTTCTGGTGAAGGTCGCGGCTGGCGCCGTGCCGGAGGGAGTGTCGACGTTGGCCAGGCCACCGCCGTTGAGCGTGGCGGTATTGCCGCTGAGGCTGCTGTTGGTCAGGGTCACCGCGCCGCGGTTGAGGATGCCGCCACCGTTGCCGATGACACTGCCGTTGGTGACCGCGACCGACGTGGTGAGCGTGAGATTGCCGGTAGCACCGACCTCGATGATCCGGAACAGCAGCAGCGAGCTGCGAGTGATGGTCGCCGGGCCGATCATTTCGATGGGGGTGGTGATGACCGGCAAGCCGTTGCTGAGGCCCCCGTGCGGTGAGGTCAAGCCGTAGGTGCAGCCTCCGGCCAGCACGAGGGTATCCGCGGCCACGGTGGAGTTGGCCAGGTTCACCGCCGCGACCAGAGCATTCTCACTGCACGCCACCGGGATGGTGATCGCCTGCGCCCCAGGAGCGAGGACAGCCATGCCCCCGGCCACCACGGTGACCCCGATCAGAGCCCGGACGATTTTACGGACGCGTCGCATGACGCCTTCTTCCCTGGAACACAACAGAACAGACCCGCAAAGCGCAGCGCACCAGCGGGAAGAGAACGCAGACGGCGGAAGACCATCTCGTCGGGACTGGCTGTTTCCGATTCATCCACGCAAAAAGACCTCGGCTCGTCCGGGTCCGCGATCATCGCGACCCATCACGCCACCGAGGTCTGGGGTAACAACCGTAACCCTACTACTTCACCGGGATAATTTGATAGTGAAGCCTCTCGAATGGTCCAGTGTCACCCGACGCTCGGCTGCCCTAGGCTCTCTTGGCACTCAGCCGTTCAGGGCCGGTTCGAGCGCGGGGTAAACGGCCAGAGTGCGATCCAGCTCGGTGACGGTCAACGCCCGGCACACCATCGGCGTGTTGGCGACGACCCGCACCGTGCTGCGCTGCGCCTGTGCTCGCCAGTGAGCCTCCAGCAGCACGTTCAGACCTGACGCGCCGAAGAAGTCGACCTGTCGCAGGTCCACCACCACAACCGACGGCGCCCCTTCGACCAGGCATTGGCCGATACGACTGGCCAATTCGGGTGCGGTGAGCAGGTCGATATCACCGGACACCTGCACAACCGTGACGTGGCGCGAACTACTCCTGGTCACTGCGAGGCCGTGCAGGGAATGGGTCGCCGCCGGGACGGCGGCATCCGACACCGGCTGGGGGGGACTGCGAAGTGCGTACCCTGCTGATCCCACGATCGGCTCCTGACCGGCCGACCGCGGTAGGTTCCACACGCTGATCACGCTTGCGCGGCTGCGGAACGAATGCAGGCTGACCTTCGATGGGTGATCGCCGATGGCGCAAGGTCCGGGCACTCCCGACGGGGATGTGCTTGATCGTACCCTCACCACGACCCATCCGACCATGCCCGTAGCCCGCTTGCCGCATCGTTGCCGGCCGGGAGTGCGTCCGGCCGCCAGTTCTGGACCTGGGCCCTCTGACGGTTCGAGCCACGATCCAACAGGCCTAGCGTTGACGGCACGAAGCCCCCGCTGACGCGCCTCAGGTGGGATGAGTGCCCAGGCGGAGGGGCCGGCGGCCGGGGGTGGAGACGGCTGAGCAGTAAGTCCACATCATGGGCCATGGAAACGTCCTGGTGCAGTCCTGGCGCGCCGCCTACCGCGGCCTGCTCCCCGACGATGACTTGGCCGGCCTGTCCATCCCCGACCGGAAACAGTTCTGGTCCGACGTCCTCACCGCCCGCCCGCCGCACACCCGCATGGTCGTCGCAACGACCGCAGGCGCCATCGTCGGCTTCGCCGCGACCAGAGGTCGAACGAAGGGTTGGAGAATGCGACGCGCACGCCCGCCTTGGCAGCCTCCCTGAACGCCTCGGGGATTCCGACGTCCTGGTCGCGGTCGAACAACGCCCACAGCTGGTCGCTCGTTAGATCCTCAGCAATGTCGCGGGTGTACGCAGCGACCTTGGCGACCGCCGGAACAGCCACAAGATCGCCGAACGTGTTGACGCCATCCAGCCACTGCTCACGGTACCGACAGCAAGCCCAAACGGCTCCTGCGGCTCTTCCGCGCCGGGTTCTCGACCCGCCAGCACACCCGGATCTCCTGACCGCGGTCGTCGACGACGCCTCATGCCTAAGCAACGCCTTCATGACAAGCCCAGCGGCCGTTGCAGTGCTTGTCAGGGGCCTCAACATGACAGGCAGGTCGAGGCACCTGACCGTTCCCCGAACGGTACATCCTTCGGACCTGTGCACACGCCCTCTGCTGACTTCGCGTATGAGTCTTGGCCCATTCGCCAAACGAGTTTTGGCTCCACCAGTGGCGTGTGACCGCCTGTCGTGGGGACGAGTTTTGGCCCCGACTTGTGGATCTTTGACCGGCGGTGGAGTGCTCGGTCTGACAGCATGGTCGGATGGGGCGCCTTCGCGACGTGGTGATCGACTGCCGACATCCCGCATCATTGGCTCGGTTCTGGGCTGCCGCGATGGACGGTTATGTGGTGGCGCCCTATGACGATGCGGAACTCGAGCGGTTGCGCGGCATGGGCATCACCGACACGGAGGACGACCCGTCCGTGCTTGTCGAGGCGGGCCCGGGGATCGCGCCGCGGTTCTTGTTCATGCGTGTGCCTGAGCCGAAGTCGGTGAAGAACCGGGTGCATGTCGACTTGGGTAGCGATGACATCCCGGCGGAAGTCGAGCGGCTTACTGGTCTTGGGGCCAGGGTGGTCGCGCGCTATGAGAAGCATGTGACGCTGGCCGATCCGGAGGGCAACGAGTTCTGCCTGGTGGGCTGAGGCAGGCGCGCGGTCGAAGAATTCCCAGGTCAGAATGAGTAGCTCGGTCAGACCGCGGTGTCGTTGAGCGGTCATGATGCTCGCTCCTTTGTAGTCAGCGTGGGCTGCGGCCGGGGTGGCGCAGCAGCTGGTCATAGGGCCACCGACGGCAGTGGCCGGGTGTCTGCGAGCGGCGGCGAGCTCAACCGCCGTACGGTCAACGAGATCGCGGTCAGCGACACTGCCGTCCACACGAATCGCTCGGCGGGGCGAGCGCTCCAACGAAGATGAGCGACGGCAATGACGATGCCCACGACCGAGAAGAAGCCGGTCACGACGGCGAACCCGGACAACGGGATCGTCTCGCCACCATCGGGCACCTCGAAGTCGACGCGAACGGCCTGGGCAAGCGCAGCGGCGAGGGTGGTGGCCACCATCGCTGCGAGCGTGGCAATGAAGCCGGTGACGCGCAGCATCCGGTGCGGCGAGATGTCGGGTGGCGGCGCTGGTTCGGCCAACCGCGCTATCTTGGCCAAGGCCTTCCTGGACCTCCCACGAGCGCTCGCGACGAATTCTTCGTATGCAGCTACTCGCTTGCTCCTCAGCTCTGCTGCTTTTAGACTCCTGAAGAATTATTCGCTGCCGTTCCGATGAAAGTGGCATACGCCCCCACGCGCCGACTGCGCTGGCGCTGACCGTCGCGACGGCTGTGACAACAGCGCAAAGGATGACGACGCCGCGCTCCTTCTGCAGCGCCTTGCGCTCCCCGAGGTGTCTGGGCTTCCCGCCGCGAGTTGCAGAGGGGCCTCTGGACTGCCATCTGGCGCGTACCGACCGGGCTGGCCTAGGCACACCGTGTCAGAAGGGGCTTTCCTGAACTACGGACGTGGAAGTCATCCGCCTAGTCCAGTCAATCACCCGCTTGGCCTATAGATTTCGAGAATTGGATCTGCATACGAGGGCCGGTGTTACGTCACGAGGCTGTCCGGCGATTAACTACGGCTTACCAAACTGGCCCTAGGCCGATCAGGCATTCTTCGTAGTCTGGACGGCCATATCGCTGTTGCCGCCATGGACCCGCACAATTGCTCCCCGTACGTTGACCGCCAGTCGGGACGGGCCTAGATCATCGGGTGATGTCATGCGGTTGGCGAAGTCTGTGTTTGTCACGTGGCTGGCGGCCGCGCTCGTGCTCGGGGTCATTCCGGCGCACGTCGCGCCAACGGCGGCCGCGGCCGAACCGGCCGATCTGTCGGTCCCGTACGGGTCGGGCGGCTGGCGGTACAAGGTGGTCTCCCACGGGGCCGAGCCCGGGTTCGAGCAGCCGGCGTACGACGAGTCGGGCTGGGCGACCGGCACGATGCCGTTCGGGAACGCCGGATGCGCGGGTACGCCGCCCCCTGTCACCGCCTGGCCGCTCAGCACCGACCTGCTCGTCCGCCGCAACCTCGACCTCGACCCGTCGACGCTCGATGGCGACCTCTCCCTCAAGGTCGCCATCGACAACGACGTCGACGTGTTCTTCAACGGCGTCCTGATCGCGTCGAACGACTTCGAGGGCTGTGGGCAGGAGAAGGCACGGTTCGACATCCCTCGCGCCCTGGCCGTAGGCGGGACGAACACGCTGGCGGTGCGCGCCATCGACCGCGGTCAAATCAACTACCTCGACCTCGACCTGACGGTGCCGGGCGGCGGCGAGCCCGAGGAGCCGCCGGTGCTGCCGCACGACCCGGTCGCGAACGCCGGCCCGGACCAGACCGTGGCCGAGGGCTCGGTCGTCACCCTCGACGGATCCGGTTCGCAGGCCAGCCTGAAGCCGGTGCTGTCGGCCTCGGAGCAGACCGGGGCGCTGCCTGGCGGCACGTCGATGGGTGTGCGGGTCGAAGGGCTGGACCCCGATGCACCCGCGGGCCAGCTGCGCCTGCAGGGCCAGGTCGACATCGGCCAGGGGCCGGCCGTGGCCAATACCAGCATCGCCTACGTGGTGGACGTGTCCGGCAGCACCAACGACATCGTGAACTGCGGTGGGGACGCGAACGGCGACGGCCGTTCGGGCACGGTGCTGGACTGCGAGGTCGCCGCCGTCATTGCGCTGCACCAGGAGGTGGTGGCCTCGGGCACCGTCGACAAGGTCGCGCTGATCCCCTTCAACACGGGGGCAACCGCTCGTGACCTCGACCCGACCTCGGGTTCGGCCACGCTGATCGCGCCCGGCGCGGACAAGGACGGCAACGGCGTCCTCGACCTCGTCCAGGTCGTGCGGACCTTGCGGCAGGGCGGTGGCACCGCGTTCGCGCCACCCACCCGGGCCGCCTGCCAGCTGCTGGCGACCTCCGGCTCCACGAACCTCGTGACCGCGTTCATGTCGGACGGCGAGGCGAACGACCTCCTGCCGCCCCTGCCCTGCAACCCGCCGGTCACCTTCCAGACCTTCGCGGTCGGCGCCGGGAGTAGCTGCACGTTCGGCGGCGCCAACCGCGGCCTCGACGACATCGCGCTCAGGACCGGCGGCACCTGCCGCAACGTGCCCAACGTCGAGGACCTGCCGGACATCCTCCCGGAGGTCATCGCGTCGCGGATGACGAAGGTGACCTACACCGTCGACGGCGGCGATCCGGTCGACATCTCGACCGGCCTCGGCCTCCCGCAGGACGGCCCGGTCGCGATCCCGCTCGCGTTCTCGCTGCCGAGCCTCACCGCCGGCACCCACCGCGTCTGCGTCACGGTCACGGGCGCCGACTCCGGCGGTGAGTCCAGCCTGACGACGTGCTCGGACCTGGTGATGGTCACCGGCGAGCTGAGCTATCGCTGGCGGCTGGTCTCCGCCGACGGCCCGCCCGTGGTGCTGACGGCGGGGACCGGTCAGCGGCCCTCGTTCGTCGCCACCGACGACGGCGCCTACGTCTTCGAGCTGGAGGTCACCGACGGGCTCGGCGGGACGGCGACCGACCGCGTGAGCGTGACCGTGGAGAACGCCGCGCCGACCATGACGATCGATCCCGGCGCCGCCTACGCCGGAGGAGTCACCCAGGTCAACGGCACCTTCACCGACCCTGGCTGGGTCGACACCCACACCGCGACCCTGGACTGGGGCGACGGCACCACTCAGCAGGTGCCGGTCTCGGTGCAGGGCTCGGGCTGGGGGACCTTCTTCGGCTCGCACGTCTACCGGACCGCGGGCACCTACCAGCTCACGGTCACGCTGACCGACGACGACGGCGGCCAGGCGACGCAGTCCGTCGGACAGTTGCAGGTGCAGACCCCGGCCGCGGTCTGGGCCAACTCGACCGCGGCGAGGTCGCTGAACTGGGCCGGTGCCGAGGGCACCATCCAGGGCCGGGTGCACACCAACGGTGAGCTGCGGTTCGTGGGCGCCCCCAAGACGGTCGTCGGCGGCACGACGTACGCCGGCGGCATCTCCGCGGACACGACCAGGAACAGCTTCGACCCCGCACCGTGGCAGGCACCCGTCCAGCAGTTCCCGGTGGCCTTCGACGTCGCCGACTACCGGCCCGGCGGCCCGGTCGCCGACGAGATCGGACCGGCGCACCGCGACATGACCGCGGCCTGCGCCGGAGGGAGCTGGCACGAGGTGCAGGCCGCACTCTCGGACGGCGTCTACTACGCGCCCTGCCCGATCCAGCTCAACGGCTCCGACATCGGCGGCCGGGTGACCCTGGTGTCCGAGAGCACGATCAAGATCAGCGGTTCGCGCCCCGCGTTCGAGCCGTACCTCGACGGGCTGCTGCTGCTGTCCGGCTCGTCCGGCACCAAGGCGATCGACGTCGCGACCTCGTCGTCGAAGTTCCTCGGCGTGATCTTCGCCCGCTCCGGCGAGATCAGCATCTCCGGCTCGAGCAACCGCTTCTACTGCGGCATCCTGGGCGACCGCGTCGAGATCACCGGTGGCGGGACGAACATCCGCGGTGCGGTCTGCGGGCGCCCCGACTCCACGGTCTCCGGTCCGGTGCTCGCCCCGGATCTGACCGCGGGGATCACCGTGGACAGGGATCAGGTGCTGCCCTCGCAGACCCTGGGCTACGACCTCACTGTCACCAACGACGGAGCCACCCTGGTCGCGCCGGCCCTCGTCGGCCTGGAGAACGTCGACGCCGTGCCCGAGACGGTGGCCGGCTACGACTTCGCCCTGGAGCGGCTCGACGCGGCGACCGGGCAGTGGCAGCCGCTGGCCACCAGGGGCGACGACGGCTTCCGCATCGATGTGCGTCCCAACCCGTACCCGGGCGTGACGTACCCGGCCGACGGCGGCGTGGACGGTACGACGGTCGCCCCGGGCGGGTGGGCGACCTGGGGCCTGCAGGCCGTGCTCGACCTGACCTCCGACGAGGTGGTCGCGCTGCTCGACCCGGCGGTGACCGCGGGGATCCGCACCAGGGTCGACTTCCAGGTGTCTCCCAGCGGTGCCCAGGCCCGCCGGCTCTACACCTACGGCAGCGACTTCATCGAGGCCTTGCGTGCCCTGTCCGGCGACGTCGCCGACGCCAGCGCGACCTTCCTGGTCCCGTCCGGCGATGCCGAGGTCATCGGCCCCGACGCGGACGCCGGTCTGGGCGCGGTCGCGCCGGGCCAGTCCGTCACCGTGCACCGCACCTTCGACGTGCCCGTCGCGGCGCCGCGCGGCGCAGGGGAGACCGATGCCGGGTACCTGAGCCGGCTGAAGATTCTCGACGGCACCGCGCTGACCGGCGGGCTGTTCGTGCTCGCCTCGGGCGGCGTCGGCCAACTGGTGGCGCCGCTGTCCACCGCGACCTCCCACCGGTCGGTCCCGGTCGTGAAGGTCACGACCAGTGGTCCGTCCGTGGTCACCGCGGACACGTCCGCCGACTACGCTCTCGAGCTCGCGAACGTCGGTTCGAGCGCGGCCGGCGACCTAGTCGTCGAGGCGGCGGCCGCCGGCGCCGACCTACCGGTCACGGGCGCGCCGACCGCGCTGGCCGCGGGCGAGCTGGCCTCGGCCGGCACGACGTACCACGCCCATGCCACCCCGGCCGGGGGCACCGTCCCGGTGCGCGGGACCGTCACCTGGACCGACAGCGCCGGCAACACCTATGGCGAGAGCGGGTCCACCCTCGAGATCACCGAGCAGACCCCGGCCAAGCTGCAGGCGACCCTCGCCGACATGCTGGTCCAGGACGTCGAGCACGACGGCGCCACGTCGCCCGGCGACACGATCCGCTACACCCTGATCGTCCGCAACGCCGGTGACGCCACGATGTCCGGGGTCACGGCCGAGGTGCGCCTCGACCCGAACACCGCGTACGTCGACGGATCGGGCGTCGTGCAGAACGGCACCGTGACCCACCAGGACGGCGTCGTCTCGGTCGTTCTCCCGGACGTGTTCGGCAACACCGCGCGCACGGTGACCCTCGACGTCACGATCGACGACCCGTTCCCGGACGGTCTGGGTGAGGTCTCCGCGCAGGGCACCGTCAGCGCCGACGGCCAGAACGACGTGCTGACCGACGACGTCACCATTGCAGGCCCCGCCGACCCGACCACCACGCCGGTGATCCGATCGTTCGCGGCCCTCTCCGCACTGCTCTCGGGCCGCCTGGCCATCGACGCGGACGGCGACGGCACCGTCACCGCCGGCGACACGATCGCCTACCAGCTGGAGATCAACTCGGTCGGCACCCAGATCGTCACGGGGATCGACCTCCACGTGCCGACACCACAGGGCACGACCCTCGTGGCCGGCTCGGTCGAGACCACCCAGGGCGACGTCACGCCGGGCGACCACGTCGCGGTCGACCTCGGCCAGATGGGTCCGCTCTCGCAGAACGTCGTCCAGTTCCGGCTCCAGGTGGACAGCCCCCTGGCCGGCGGGATCACCGCGATCAGCACCCAGGCCCGCCTGGTCGCCGCCCAGATCGCGTCCCAGCTCAGCGACGACCCCGCGACCGCAGAGCTCGGGGACCCGACCGTGCTCCTCGTCGGCAGGCTCGGCGGCGGCCCCGGCGGCCCGGGAGGCGGCCAGGACGGCAACGGTCCCGTCATCGGCGAGGTCGCTCCCGCCGAGGGCACCATCGCGACCGGGCCGGTGCACATCACGGCGACGCTCACTCCGCCCGACGGCCAGACCCTTGACTCGTGGGTCGTCGACTACCGGCGTGCGGGCGACACCACCGTCACGGTTCTCGGATCGGGCACCGGCGGCTCCGTCGACGCGGTGCTGGATCCGACCGTGCTGCCCAACGGCACCTACGTCGTCACCATCCGCGGGACGACCTCGATCGGCGGCCTGTCCACCAGCGAGATCACGATCGTGGTCGACGGCGAGATGAAGCTCGGCCGCTACACCACGACGATCACCGACATGACGGTCGGCGTCGGAGGTCTGCCGATCAAGGTGCAGCGCACCTACGACAGCTTCGACAAGTCACGCGGCGACTTCGGCGTCGGCTGGAGACTGGATCTGGCCGACTTCCAGGTGTCGTCGAACGGCCCGCTCGGCGACGGCGGCTGGACGATGCAGGGCTGCGGCGGCGGCCTCATCTTCGTCCCGCTGTGCTTCACCTCCGACCGCCCGCACTTCGTGACGGTGACCTGGCCCGACGGTCACAACGAGTACTTCGACCTGACCCCCGCCAAGGGCTCGACGTTCCTCAAGGGCATGACCACGGCACAGTTCACAGCCCGTCCCGGATCCACCTCGAAGCTCGCAGCCGCCGACAACAGCCTGTTCTGGGTCAACGGGAACCTCAACAGCGGGCTGTTCGGCATCGACGGGGTCTACAACCCGACCACCTTCGTGCTCACCGACAAGTTCGGCACGAAGTACACCCTGGAGGTCGGCGAGGGACTCAGGAAGATCGAGGACCGGATCGGCAACGTCACCACGTTCACGCGCGACGGCATCACCTCCAGCCAGGGCGCCACGGTCACGTTCACCCGCAACAGCGCCGACGTGATCACCCAGATCACCGGCCCCGACGGCAGGACGGTCCGGTACGGGTACGACGCCGCCGGTGACCTCGTCTCGGTGACGAACCAGCTGGGCAGGGTGACGACGCTGCACTACCTGGCGAACCACTACCTCGACAGGGTGACCGGCCCCGACTCCGCGGTGATGGCGCGGTTCGAGTACCAGAACGGCCGGGTCGTCGCGGTCATCGACGGCGAAGGCAACCGCACCGAGGTCAGCAGCGACGTCGGCGCCCGGCAGGAGACCGTGACCGATCCGGGTGGCAGGCGTACCACCATCCGGTCGTACGACGAGGACGGGCTGCTGATCCGGTCCAACGAGATCTACGACCAGCAGAACCACGTCACCGAGTACGGGTACGACGACAACCGAAACATGGTGCTCCGGCGTGACCCCGCGGGCCACGAGTGGCACGCGACGTATCAGAACGGCAACGTCACCAGCCTCGAGCTTCCCTCGGGTGCGCGGACCACGGTCACCTACAACAGCCTCGGGGGGCCGTTGACCGTGACCGACCCCGAAGGACACGTGACGACGTACACCTGGAACTCGGACGGCACGCTCGGTTCGATCAGGGACGCGCTCGGGCGCAGCGAGACGTACTCGTACACGGGTGGTCGCCGCACCGGGAAGGTGGACCGAAACGGCAAGGCGTGGGCCTGGACGTACACCCCGTCGGGCCTGCTCCAGACCGAGCGCGACCCCCTGGGCAACGTCACCACGCACGAGTACGACGCCAACGGAGGTGAGACGGCGGTCATCGACCCGCTCGGTCACCGCACCGAGACGACGTACGACGCCGCCGGGAACGTGCGCACCACGAAGGACGCCGACGGCCGGGTCACCGAGAACGTCTACGACGAGCTGAACCGCGTGGTCCGCACGATCGACCCCGCGGGTGCAGCGGTCGACTACACCCTCGACGACGCAGGGCTCGTGCTGAGGATCGACAACCACGTCGACCTCCCGACCACGTTCACCTACGACGGCCTGGGGCGGCAGAGCGTCCGTCAGGTCGGGTCGCGGACCCCCGCCACGTCGACCTACGACGGCGGAGGCAACCAGCTCACCTCCACCGACGAGGTGGGTCGCACGACGACCCATACCT
>Ga0299913_10001003_pt1 | contig 19776 bp, 21 predicted proteins | sample RVTome_9_FD_201360 | JGI IMG/M metagenome (GOLD analysis project Ga0299913, IMG submission 201360) | Soil microbial communities from uranium-contaminated site in the Upper Colorado River Basin, Wyoming, United States - RVT155D38 (version 2) ... | reverse complement strand
CAGGACGTCCGCATCGTCGAGAACCGGCCGGAGTAGCTGGTGGAGACCGGCATAGGGAAGGTCCGACTCTGACTCGACACCACGGGCGCGTAGCACCAAAGACCCTCGAGGAGCCGACTCGCAGACGAAATCCAACAGAACTGATTTGCCGGACCCCGCCTCACCCCGGATCACCAGCGCAGAGCTCTTCCCCTCTATCGCCCCATCCAACAGTTCGCGGAGCCGCTCCACCTCACCAGTCCGTCCATGCAGCACCATGGAATCGTACCGGCAGACGCGATGAACGCTCTAAGGCCAGGAGGTCGACGTCGCCGGAGTGATGAGCCGCGAGCGACTCGGTCTTCACGAGACACTGGTGACTGGCCTCCACTTGTGTCATCGATCTGCCACGACGCTGGATGAGGACAGGACCGCCGGAGGGAAAGCTCCAGCGGTCCTGTCCTCGTAAGTTGTCTGTTTGTGGCGACTCCTACATGCAACGATGGTCCTCCAAGCCGATCAAGGGTGGGCGAGTTGGGGTTCAGCCGCCAGGCGCTTGACCGCGGCACGGCGACGAATGTCGACCAGGAAAGCGCCCGCGGCGACAACCGCGACACCGACGATGTATTGCCAATCCCCAGACACCACGTCGAGGTTGCCGCTCGCGTTGAAGGAGGCGTGTAGAACGCCCACGGCGAGCAGGCTGCCGCCAGTGGCATAGTCGGTCCGGCCCAGCAGATAGCGGAAGGGTGGTGCCATCACCACCAGGAGGAGAGTGCCAACCAATGCCTCACGCATCGACGCTCCGCCGGCAAAGCTGAGCGGGAAATGGATGACGGCGAACGGAATGGCAGTGATAAGGGCACCCTTGGCGAGCCCGAAGCGGCCCATCAGTTGGCGTTGAACCAAACCTTCCCAAGCCGTTTCCTCCCATAAGTTGAGAATCAGCGTGCCGATCAGGAAGGTCGCAACGAGATAGTCCACCGCCGTTGTGAGCAACCCTCCGGGCGGGGAGGTAAGCGTGCCGGTGGCGGCGGCCACGGTCATTGTCGCCGCCGGCATCACCACCACGGCCAGCGCCCAGTTGCGCCATCCGATTCGCCAGTGGAACAAGCCGCTGAAGAGTGCTCGCACCCCTCCGGGACCGGATCGACGCGCCGTGAGGATCGCTCCGCCGAGAAGCGGACCTAGAACCATTACGAGGATGAACGGCTCAGCGGGCAGGTCGGCGATGAGAGGGACCGTCAACAGAGCAATGCCGATGATCACCGCAGCTATGACGTACCGGTACAGAAGTTTGGGCTGCACCTTCAGGGGTTGAGGATTCGATTTCATTTTGGTATCTCCAATTCGGAGTAGGGGGTCGGTCAGAACGTCTAGGGGTTGTCAGGGCGGCCAGAGGTGCCAGACACCGGGTGGGTCGGAAGTGGAAGAGTCGATCATCCGCTTCTGACCACAGCTATGAGAGCCCAGATCACGAGCAGGACAGCAGGAGCGATTTGCCACCAACTCGGCTCCGGCCTCATCCATCCGAAAGGACGACCTTCTGTGTCTCCAGCCGACGATTGAGGATGTCTATCGGATAGGGGGTCAGCGGAGGACCGTTGCTCCGGACATCGCCAAATCTGGATTGGTAGGGGGGCGATGGCGGGGTCATGCGATGGGGCAGGCCACAAGTATGGAGTGGAGAGTTTCGGTGCCTCGGTAGCCATGCGCCCATCATCGGTGCTGGCTCTAAGCGTCGCACCGGTGGAATCACCAGTTGTGCTACCAGGTGAGGGCACGACGGGACATGAGCCATGTATATCGACGCCCAACTCGGGGGCTGCCAAGACCCGAAATGCTCCTTCGACCTCCTGCTCGGTGAGCTGTGACGCTGGGGGTTACGGAACTGAGAAGAGGGACGGCTGCAAGGGGTTCGATCAGGCGACTGCCGGTCGGGAACGGGTGTTTCCCTTGGCTGGGATCGCACTGACAACAGCGAACGCACCGAGCGAACGGGGGCCCCGGTGTCAGATCGCCGGCATACCCAAACCCGGCCATAGCTGGGTGATTTCACCGTTGCGACTGATGGTGGCTGTCCATACGTTCCCTGTCATCGAGACAACGATGCGCGGCTGACCAGGCCCTCGGTCCAGAGCTGTCCGCCAGGGAGGTTCCGGCCGGAACGGCGGGGAGCCGATGGCGGCACTCGATCGTGCGGCGTGATCGACAACCGTCAGAAAAGGATCGGCAGAAAGACCTATGAACACATGCCACGCCAGGACAGATTGCGAACCGAGTCCAACCACCAGATCGGCGCGGTGAACGACATGACCACCACCATCGAACATCCCGTGGCGTCGGATCTGGTTACGCAACCGGCGATCTCCGTCGACCAGCTAACGAAACGGTATGGCGACAGGAATGTCGTCGACACTCTCAGCTTCTCGATCCCCCGCGGGGTGGTGACGGGTTTTCTCGGCCCCAACGGCTCAGGCAAGACCACCACGATCCGGATGATCTTCGGGCTGATCCACGCTACTTCGGGCACTGCGCTCGTCGACGGCCGGCCGTTCGCCACGCTCCCCGATCCAGCCGGGCAAGCCGGAATCCTCATCGACGGAGCCGGGGCTCATCCGAAGCGGTCAGCGCACAACCATCTGCGGATCATCGCCGCCGAAAGAAGCGTTGCCAGCGCACGCGTCGATGAGGTCCTGGACATCGTCGGCTTGGCGGGGGACGCCCAACGAAGGGTCGGCCCCTACTCACTGGGCATGCGCCAGCGCCTCGACCTGGCGACAGCGCTTCTCGCCGAGCCCCAGCTGCTAGTGCTCGACGAGCCCGCCAACGGCCTGGATCCCGCTGGCATTCTCTGGTTGCGAACGTTCCTGCGCTCCTTCGCAGCCATGGGCGGGTCGGTCTTCGTGTCCAGTCATCAGCTCGCCGAACTCAGTCTGCTCGCCGACGAGATCGTTGTGATCAACCACGGTCGCTTGGTCACTCACACCGGGGTTGGTCAGCTCATCTCTGCCGGACATATCCAAGTCCGCACTGCCCAAGTCGACGACCTGACCTCGGCGTTGAAGCAAGCAGGCGCATCCGTGCAGCCTGTCAGCAACGACCGAATCGAGGTCCGCGAAATACCCATCGAACAGGTTGGATCTATCGCAGCTGCTGTAGGCGCCGTTCTCTATGAGCTCACTCCCAGCGCCAACACCCTGGAAGAGGCGTTTCTCGAACTCACCAACACCAAAGGAGAGAAATCATGAAGGCCTCGTTGAAAGCGGAGTGGCTCAAGCTTCTCACCACCAGAACCTTCTACGGGTTGACCGTATCGGCAGCGGTGCTCACGGCCTTCATCGGCTTGGGGCTCGTCGCTCAAGAACCCCCGCCGTGGCATCTGACTACAGAACAGTTCGGAGCCCTCGGCGGCACCAACGCCATCATCCTCGGACTGTTCTGCCTCATCGTCGGACTGCGGTCGTTCACCGAGGAGTATCGCTACGGCACCATCGTCCACACTGCCTTTGCTGACCCCGACCACACCCGCACCGGCCTGGCCAAAGCCGTCGTCTGCGCAGGAGGCGCCGCGGCGCTGAGTGCCGTGTCAGTCATGCTCACGGGCCTGGCCCTATACGCAATGACACTCTTCAGCGGTGGATCGTTCGAGGCAACCGGAGTTATTGCGCCGGCGCTGGGCCTGGTCGTCGGAGGAATGCTGTGGGCGGTCATTGGAGTCGGTCTCGGCGCCATCATCCGCCAACCAGTGCCAACGATGATCACCGGTCTGCTCTGGGTGCTGGTGATCGAGAATGTCGCCGCGCCTTTCATCGGGCCAATCGCCCGCTACCTGCCGAGCCAAACCGCCCAAGTCATAGCCCGTGGCCTCGGCGAATCATCTGACGTGTCCCTTGCGGCCGGTGTCATGGTGGCGTGGGCCGCGGCACTGTTGATGATCGGCTGGACGACCCTCCGCAGGCGCGACTTGATGTGACCATCACACCCAAACTCGGAACTCGCCCACACGAGGCGAGGCTTCGCCCTCAATCTGACCGCCCCGACCTCAGGAGTCGCCCATGACCAGTACAAGCAAACGCCTTCTCGCCGTCTTCGGAAGCCTTCTCGGCCTCTTGGCCGCAGGATCACTCATAGCGGGGGCCGCCCTGCTTTCGGCATACGTAACCGATCGCAACGAGGACGACTTCTTCACAACCTCGTCGGCAGAGATCTCAACCGAGACCTATGCCTTGACATCATCCGAGATCGCACTTGGCGCGATGCCCGGTGAATGGGTTCCCTCCAGTTGGCTGACAACCGTCCAGGTAAACGTCTCGCCTATCGGTGACACACCCGTGTTCGTGGGAATCGGACCCGAGTCTCAGGTCGACTCATATCTGAAAGGTGTTGCGATCACCGACATAACGGAGCTCGAATCGGATCTCTCTGATCTGGCTAATCCAGCCAACGAAGGTCAGATCTCACCCACCCCTCCTTCCGAGCAGACGTTCTGGGCGACGTCAGCCGAAGGCAACGGATCTCAGAGCGTCGTGTGGGATCTCGAGCCGGGGCAATGGACAGTGGTGATCATGAACGCCGATGCCGACCCATCTGTCGCCGTTGAGGTGTCCGCCGGTGCCCGGACTGCCTGGTTCTTCGTCTCGATCATCGGCCTGTTGGCAGGCGGCTTGGTTCTGGCTGCTGTGGGCGGATTGATGCTGCTGCTGGCATTCAGACGTCCACGTTCGACACACGCTCAGCCTCAGGATCCCAAGCGGCGGCCAAACGTCACCCTTCGGACCTGACGAGTTCCAACACCTCACTCATCTGAGTGACACCCGACACTTCAGCGAAAGAAAGACAATGGATACCACCCCACCACAGATGACCTCTTTGAAATCGCCACCAGCCGACGAGAACCTCGAATCGGAGGGAATTACCGGCCTGATCCGCCGGCATCCGATCCGGGCGTTCTTAGCGTGGTTCTTCACGGTGGGACAGGCCATCGCTCTCATTCCAGTGGTGATCGCGGACCTTCCCACTGAGCCGTTCATCATCGCCAGCACCTTCGTCGGGCTGCTCTTGCCGACGCTGGTCATCACGCGAATCGTTGATGGGCCCGATGGTCTCCGAGCCCTCTGGGAACGTGCCCTCCGGGTCAGGGTCCATGCCCGATGGTTCGCCTTCAGCGTGATCGGAGTTCCCCTTGTCGCTGTGGCGATTACGACAGCCTTTGTAGGGATGCCGGCCTCCGTGACTGGCTCCACAGTTGCCTCGGCGCTCACCTTCGGGTACATCCTGAGTCTGGTCGTGGTGTTTGTCACCGTGAACTGGTGGGAAGAGATTGCCTGGATGGGATTCGTGCAGGCTCGACTCCAGCAAGGCCATGGTGCCATGCGCTCGTCAGTGATCACCGGCATCGTGTTCGCTTTTGGCCACATCACGCTGGTTGTTGGCGAGGGAGCGACTACTGCCCTCACCCTCATGGCCCTTCTGATCGCGGTCAGTATCCCGTTCCGCGCTTTACAGGCCTGGGTCTACAACCGAACCGGAAGCCTATTTCTCGTCGGGCTGGTGCACGCTGCAGGCAACGCCGTCGCCTTGGGCAGCATCATGGGCGACGGCATGCTCATCCGCCTGTACGGCGATAGTTCCCTATCAGGACTGGTATTCCCCATCCTTGCAGTCATGGGACTGGTAGCCATCGCCGCCACGCGCGGCCGCCTCGGCCAACCTATGAAAAGGGCTTGACTAGCCGATCCTCTACGTGCCAATCAGGCGCACACCGTAATTGGTTCGACACGTGCCGAGAACGACCGACCTGTGCTGTGGCTCTGGGGTGAGAACGGCTCGGTCGGTTCTGTCAATCGGACATCTCATTGAGAACCCGATCGGTAATCCGGCTGATCGTGTCCCGGGGAGCCGAGGGTCAAACGTTCGACTCAACCGGCCTGACTCCCTCGCAATCTGAGAGGTGGTCATCAGGTGGAATCGCACTGAATGCTGTGGAGGCCCTGTGGCAGGCGGTCTTCTTCAACCGCCTGGGCGCGGGCATGAGAACTGAAGTCTTCTCCAACTAGCACAAGGCTAAATCGTGGAGCTGGCGGGATTTGAACCCGCGGCCGCCTCGTTGCGGAAAGATGCGGTCAAAACCCTCTGACCAGGTGAAACGAGACGCGCCAGAGGTCCTGTGGCGCGGCTGTGGCGCGACTTGCGTGAGACAGGGTCAGACGTGGCGTGTCCTAAGACGACGCGGGTCTGCCCGCACCGCCGCCCTGACTGCCCTGTCCAACACACTTGCGTCTGGAGCTCGTTCGCGCCATCGGGACCGGAGCATCTAGGAGAGACGAGGGCCTCCATTACCGCGGCATCTCTTCGAAATGCCCTGAGGACGGCACCGCCTCCATCTGGTTGACCCAGAAAGGTGAGTGCCCAATGGTCTGCGAGATCGCTGCTTAGAGCCCTCGAGTCAGCTCTTCATTCGGTCACCCGCCGCGTCGAGATCGCGCCGGATTCCGTCTCGACCTCATCGGCCAATGCTATGAGTCGCTCGCCCAGTTTGCGGGCCTGCCCGGTGTCCAGAGCCGTGACGTGCTGTCCGCGCCCTCTTTGGAACGTGGATAGATAAACGCCCTCGTGGATCCCAATGGGATGGTTCTTCAACGTCTGAATCCAGACGCCATACCGAGCCTGCAAGGTGTTGTCAGAGTCGTCTAATCGCTCGATCGTTGGCGGCCCTGGATCGGTCGGCTGCTGCAGGCCTTGCCCTTCGGAATATGACTCCGTGGTTGGGGCCGAAACCGGCGCCCGATGCGACATGGTGCTTGTTCTCATCCTGTCCTCCTAGTGGCGGTCTTCCGCGAAGATGCCACGATCGGCTTTCCGTGGATACCTGGAGCACTGGTGCTCTATCGGTCGGGTTTCTTGTGTATGTCATTGCGGGAACCGAGTGACGAAGGTGGGATCGATCACGAGGATCTGGCTGGCCACAACAATGAGGTGCCCAGCCGGCAGCCGGGCGCTCCCTCAGCGGTGTACCGTCGATAGTCGCAACCGCGGAGGTGCGTATGGGTGCCGACTATGAGTTGGTCGGACGCTCTTCGGAGTTGGCTCTTCTCGACGATGTTCTCAACGGAGTCGCGCTCGGTGAGGCGAGATTTGCTTCGGTAACCGGCGAGGCGGGGATCGGCAAGTCGCGGCTGTTGCGTGAGGTGAGGCGCGCGGCCGTGGGTCACGGATTCTTGACCCTGGATGGAAATGCTGCCGAGTTCGAGATGGAGCACCCTTTCGGCGTGTTTATCCAAGCCCTCGACGCGTATCTGGCGACATTGAGTGAGGGCGCAATCGAGCGATTGTCGACCGACCGTCTCGGAGAGCTGGGTTTGGTTTTTCCCGCCCTGAGCAGTCTGACCGATGCCGTGGAGCAGCCAGTTTCGGCAACAGAGCGGTTTCGCGTGCATCAGGCCGTTCGTGAGCTACTGGAGCGCCTTGCGGTCAGCCAGCCGATCGCGCTGATCCTCGATGACGTCCATTGGGCCGACAGCGCCTCCCTGGAGCTGCTGTTCTCCTTGGCTCGCCGGCCACCGCACGCGGCAGTGATGATCGCTTGGGCTGCCCGCACCGCCCAGGGCGATCCGGCCGCGCTCCAGACACTGGGTCTCATCCAGAACCTGAGCGAGGTCGAGAACATCCAGCTCGTGCCGCTTCAAGTCGAAGACCTCGAAGCTCTGCTCGGCGGCGGTCTGGATGCCCGTGTCCTCCACACGCAGAGTGGAGGGAACCCCTTCTACGCTCTCGAGCTCGCGTCGTTGGCAGAGGCGGGTGACCAGCCGCTCGCACACTTCGTGGGGGACGTCAGCGGGATTCCGACCGCGGTGTCAAATGCCATCAGTGCCGAGCTCAGTGCTCTGACCCCGGCGGCCCGAGAGGTGGCTGAAACCGCGGCCGTGCTCGGCGATCCATTCGATGTCGAGTTCCTTTCCGCGACAGTAAAACGAGGATCTGACGAAGACGTTTGGCTTTCTCTGGATGAGCTCACGTCAAGAGACCTCATACGTGAAACGGACATGCCCCAGTCGTTCCGATTCAGACATCCCCTGGTTAGAAGCGCCGTGTACACCGGAGCAAAGCCGAGCACGAGACGCGAGCGTCACAGGCGTGCTGCTGAAGCCTTGCGGGCGAGAGGCGCATCCGCCGTCGCTCTGGCCGGACATGTCGAACAATTCGCACGTCGGGGTGATGAGTCTTCAGTTGCGGTACTTCAGCAAGCAGGTGGCGACAATGCTGCCCGGGCCCCGAGGGACGCCGCGCGATGGTTCAGTGCCGCTCTGAGATTGTTACCTGACGATGCCTCGCATCTGGATCGAGTCAAGCTTCTCGCATCTCTTGCATCAGCCCGGGCGGCCGTTGGAGACTTCGCTTCAGCGCTGGAAGCCCTGTCGGAATCCGTCGACCTCCTGGCATCGTCCGACATCGATCTGCACACACAGCTGGTGGTTGCTTGTGCGGACGTGGAACTTCTGCTCGGACACCATCAGGAGGGCCGAGCCCGGCTGCAGGATGCCTATCGAATGCTCGACGGCGCCGACTCGGCCACAGGTGTGTCGCTTTTGATCGCACTTTCTCTCAATCACTTCTATGCGGCCGACTATGAAGGAGCGCTCGAATGGGCCCAATACTCCGTCCAAGCAGCTGAATCCATCGAGCATCCGGCATTGTCGGCGGCGGCATTGTCGGCACACGCCTTGGGCGCTGCGTGGGCCGGCAGAATCGACCCAGCCCTCGAAAGCCATGGATTGGCTGAGACGCTCATCGATGGTCTGACCGATGCTGAGCTGACACCCCGTCTCGATGCCCTCAGCAACCTGTCTACTGCCGAGCTCTACCTGGACCTCTACGCAGAATCTTGTGCTCATGGCGAACGAGCGTTGCGGATTGCGCGACTTTCAGGACAAACCCAGCTCTTGCCGGTCCTCACGCCCGTGCTGGGCAGCTCGCTCTGGGTTGCCGGCGAAATGAGTCGATCCGCTCAGGTTCTCGAGGACGCCGTGGAGGCGGCACGCCTGGTCGGGAACCACCAAGGCCTGTCGCTGAACCTATTCGATCGTGCCTTGTCAGCATTGATGGTCGGGGATCTCGAGGCAGCGTTGTCGTTCGGTGCTGAAGGTGTGGATGAAGCGGCATTCGTCGATGCCGGAATCGTACCTGCCTACGCAGGCGTGACCCATGCCTTGGCACTTTTTGAGTCCGGTGACGCCGAAGGGGCACGAGACTTGATCCTGAGAAGCGGTGGCGGTGAGAGCATCCATCTCATCGCCGGTACATGGAGGAGCGCCTTTCTCGAGCTGCTGACCCGCTGCTGCCTGGCGTTGGGCCGCCAAGAGGAGGCGATCGAGGCCGCCCGACGTGCCACCGAACGCGCCACCGAGATCGAGCTCCCGCTGCCGAGGCTCATGGCCGATAGAGCATGGGCAGCCATCGCGATAGCCGAGGGGAGATCGGACGACGCTGTCATCGCGGCGCGGTCAGCCCTGGGCCACGCCGGGGCTCTCGGATCGCCGATCTACCTCGCGTTTGCCTTCATGCTCGTAGGACAGGCCCTGGCTGCGGCCGGCGAGCGGGAGGATGCTGTTGGGCACATGGAACGTGCGGTAGAGACTTTCGAATCTCTTGGTGCCATCCGGTACCGCAATCAAGCCGAGGCGGAGCTGCGAAAGCTCGGCAGAACGGTTCATCGGCGCACACGGCGAGGCGACGGGAGTGGCTTGGGAGTGGCATCGCTCACGGGACGAGAGCTGGAAATCGCCGATCTGGTGGTAGACCGTCTCACCAACCGCGAGATCGCCGAAACGCTGTTCTTGAGCACGAAGACCGTGGAAAGCCATCTTCGAAACACGTTCTCCAAGCTCGGAGTCTCGTCTCGACGTGAAATGGCGCGTGTACTCGAAGCTCAGGGCGGCGCCAAGACCGGCCCAAGTTGACGTCGACTGGAGCCCGGTCGGAACTCCGGGCACCGCCGTTTGACCACGCCTCAGACTGAGTCCGGTCCGACACCGAGCTCGGTTGGGCGGGGGCGCAGGGCTCGAACTGAGCATTTGAGGGTGGAATTCAGGGTCCTTCCCCGATGTGCCTTTCTCGATCATCGTCGATGATCGGGGAATGCCCTCGTTCAGGATCGTCCACCGACACAGCTCGAAGGAGTGTCCCGCTGCCTATGCCGCATGGAAGGGATTCGACGGCACATTGCGGGGATCTCGGACGACCTCCTCCTGCCGCTGGGGAGACCACCAGATATGGTGGGACCTGGATGCGGTCAACGAAGCCGAAGCGCTCGGGCTGTTGCCACGTTATGTCTCCGATCGTGCCGTCGCCGTCCGTATAGGCGAGGTGGTGATCCCGTGATTGGCTTCGAGGGAAAGCTTCCAATGCTGGCTGCCACGTTCAAGCGGCTGGTCCCAGCAACCACGGTCGCCTCGCAGCGGCTCTCCCCCGTTCCTTCGCCAACGTCGACGCCGCCCGTCGCGGCGCAACATGAGGGCGGAATTGACACCGACGCGACGACGATCTTGGTCCATGGACTCACCTGGGCCGACACTGTCGACCTGACGTTCAGCACTGAATAGGAGTCATACCCTCAGGTCGTGGATCGCTACCACATAAGGGGTTCAATGGCGACGCCCTTCCACCCACGCCGCGACCAGCCATGATGTCATTGCCCAGGCAACGAGTGCGCCGTAGGAAACCGTCACAGGTGAAGTCAAGAGCCCATCGGTGAGCCCGGCGCGTATCACTACGGACATGTGCCAGAACGGCAGGATCTTGTGAACCGCAGCCCACCAGTCGGGGAACTGGTCGATCGCCACGACTATGGGGCTGAACAACAGCACCGCGAACATGACGACATTCGTGATCAGGCTGATCACTCGGGGTTCTTGCACCGCATGCCCGATGGCATAGCCCACTGAGGTCGCTGTCACCGATGTGAGCAAGATGCCCGAGAGGGCCAACCAGGAGACTTTCAAATCGACGTCATATGAGAGCGTGGCGATGACAAGGGCGATCACGGTCCCGGGGAGTGCCAGCAAGGTGAAGATGGTGGAGGTGGCAACGACCGATGCACTTCGGGGGACCGGAAGGGACCACACATAGTCATACGTGTCCTTGAGCTTGTGTTCCATGATGGCGTTGGGAACCATCACGAAACCGATCGGTATCAGAGCGAGGGTGGGAATCCCTGTGACGAGAAACGCCCATTGGTCTTGGCCCACCTCGCCGAAATAGAAGCCATACATCAACGCCATCCCTGCGCCGAGCAGAACCTGGATTGCCAGCCCGATGGTCAGGTAGGTCCCGCAGGTTGCTCATCTCGAAGCGCAACATCGAGGAATAGCCGGCCAGCCAGAAACCGGATCCCGATCGCAGCCCCAGATCAGGAGTGGCAGCAGTCATCGTCTACGTAGGAGGATGGCGCCGGTGACCGTGGCGGCAACGAGGGTCCACACCGAGAGGACGATCCAGCTCGAGAGGGTCACTTCGACGAGACCGTCGGTCAGCGACGATCGAACGGCGATGGCCATGTGATGCAACGGCAGGTATTGATGGACGGTGGCGAGCCAGCCAGGGAGACGCTCAACAGAGAAGCTGACCGGAGAGAAGCCGATGATGAAGAAAATCCCGAGTTGGGTGAACAGCAAAATGACCTGAGGCTTGTTCACCGCATGCCCGATGGCGGAGCCGATGAGACTCCCACATGCCACAGTCAACAAAAACGCCGGTACCACGGCGATATCAATAGAGAGGGCAACGTCGTACCTCCACACTGAGACGGCCAATGCGGCAACGATGCCTGGGATCGCCACCACCGCGGCCAGGGTCATCGAGGCGAGGGAAGCCGCGCTCCGGGGCACCGGCATCGACCACACGTAGTCGTATGAGCCCTGCATCTTCTGTTGAGCCAATAACTGGGGGGTCACGATCAATCCGACCAAGATCAGAGACATCACCACGGCCCCGGTGGATAGATACTGCGCGGCACTCTGATCCAGATCCGGGATCAGCACTCCGAACCCGATCACGAACCCTGCTCCCACGAGCACCTGAGAGATCAAGAGCAACGGGTAGAGGAGTCGGGACCGACGACCTCCCATCGAAGCATGGCTCCGTAACTCCTCAGCCAACTCCTAGGGCCGGGGCGCTCGTATGAGAGCTCGACGGCTTCAGCCGTCACGTCGATTCCCAATCGATGTCCCGGTGAGCCGGATGTAGGCGTCCTCCAGAGAAGTTGCCGCCAGGGCATATTCCTCGGCCAGACCCCGAGCCATCAGCCCCTGTGCCCACTCGATGATCCTGGCGACATCCGGTTCGTTGATGTGGACGACCAAACGATTGGCCACGCGGGTCGAGCCCCGAACGAAGTCTGGAAAGATGGGATCTGGAGTGCCAGGGATCATCATCACGGTCAACCTCATTCGTCCGCGGTACTCGGCCTTGACGGACGACGGGGTTCCTTCGGCGACGATCCGACCCCCGTCGATCACTGCCAAACGGTCCACCGAGTTCTCTGCCTCGAGGACATTGTGGGTCACGAGAAACACAGCTGAACCGTCGTCCGCGATCGAACGGATCCGATCCCAAAGCAGACGACGCCGCAATGGGTCGACGTCGTTGGTCGGCTCGTCGAGGAAGACGATCCTGCCCGGGCATACGGTCGCCATGGCAAACCCGACCAGACGTCGGACGCCACCCGAGAGCCTGGCGCCATAGGAGTTACGCCATTCATCGATCTGCAACGCCTCCAACAATGCTCGGGTGCGGTGTCGCACATCAGAAGACCGTCCGCCTCGGATCAGACCTGCGATTTCGATGGCCTCCTTCACCCGAAACGAGTCGATCGGCACTTGTGCCTGAGGTAGGTACGAGGAGAGCTGGCGTGCCGCCGCCGGATTCTGAACCAGATCGACCGAACCGAGCACAATGCTCCCCCGGGTCGGCTTGAGCAATCCCATCACCTGCTTCACGAGTGTCGACTTCCCTGCGCCATTGGGCCCAAGGAGGCCGTACACCTCCCCAGGTCTGACCTCGAGTGTGATGCCGTCGTTGGCGGCCCCGGATCCGGAACCGTAGACCTTGACCAGGTTGTCGACTCTGAACACCCAGGGCGAGAGTGCCGTTTTTCGGTCGACCCCGGTCTCGAGGAGTGTCACTGGTTGGGCCCAGTCGACACGGTGGGCGTATCAGGAACCAGCGGACCCGTCGCGTCTTCCTGCATAACACGTCGTCGTCTGACGCCGAAGACCAGCAACACCGCGCCCGTCACGAGGCACAGAAGCCCTCCGATGAGCAGCACAACGGCGAGAACGACAACCCATGGGGTCCTCACCCCTGCCGACACGTCAACGGAGACATCCGATGCGGCATCGGCGTTCATGATCAACACCGTCCACCGTCCTGGCTCGACGTCCCAGAGGACGCTCTGAGGGCCGACTCCTTCGGCGGACGCAACCCAGAAACTCTGCTCGGACGGGAGACCCGGTGCGTTCCGCCCTTCACGGGGGAGATAGACCGGATCATCGTCGGAGTTCCACCTGACTTCGCTGTAGGCAACGTCCGCCGTGTAGGCATCGATGTCGGTTTCCTCCGCGATGCCCACGAACACCGGCCCATCACCGAGTGGCAGGACATTGATCTTGATGGTGGCCAGCCAGCTGGCCGGTAGCCAGTCGTTGCGAATCGCCCCCAGATCCAGCTGCTCCGATGTGAGGGCGTGAGTATCGGTGGACAGCTCGAAAGTCGGGCTGGTCAAGAAGCCGTCCGGGTCCTGCTGGGTTCCCGAGATCCCCAACAGCACCCCACCGGCTATCAGCAGGCCCATGGCAACGAGTGCGCATAGGGACCCTGAGACTACGAGCCAGGTCTTTCTCGAGCTCATCGCGACCTCGAGAGGTCGGAGTGGTCTCGCATCCTCAACCCGGTCCACATCGCGACACACAGCGCGGCGAATCCCACTGCTGCCGGCGGTCCGGCGTGGGTGAAGACGAAGGCCGAGACGACGAGCGCGACAGGGGTCACCATCGGCCGGGACCCTCGAAGCGCGAGCCCAGCGGGTATCACCGCCAACAGCCACATCGTCGGAGCAACCCAACCCAGACCGGTTATCAGGTCGTGGGCGTACAGGTACTCACCGGCGACCTTTGCATCACCGCCGATGAGGATCCCGGTGGCTATTCCTGCAACGGCGTCGTAGGCGGAGAACCACGCTGCCCACAACACAACCGCGACCCGGGCAACGATGACAGTCGGTCCTTCGACGCCTTTCAGCAACGCAAGGATCCCCAAGACGACGATCGGTGCAAAGACCAGTTGGGCGATGTGAACGACCATCCACGTGGGAATGTCATCCTTGGTCAGCGATGTCGGATGGATCAGCGCCACGACCACCCAGGCGATGCAGACCGCTGCCAGAATCACTCCGGCCACAGTGGAAGACGTTCTCCCAAGAGGCCGTGCTGTCGGGTTTGCGGTCACCGGGTGTTCCTCTCTTCGATTCCGGTCGAGGAAAGCTTTGCTGTGCATCATCCGCTGACCTTCCCTCCGCCGCTCACGTCTAGATCGCGGGTTGCCGGGCTGTTGGTTAGCGTCAGCGTGGCGCCGCCGGTGACCCGACCGGTGACTTCGAGCGCCGGGTTGACCGTCGCCGTTGAACCGCCCTCCATCACGACGTCCATCGTTTGGACGATCATGTCTTCAAAATCGATGGCAGCTCCGCCTTCTGCTCGGAGTTCGAGCTCGTCAGCAGCTCCCACACCCTGGACGGAGGCGCCTCCATCGGCGAGCAGGCCGATAAGGACGGGCATCGCGACTTTCACCATGCGACCGGATCCAGGAGCGATGACGTTCCCTCGCACCTCGATGACCAAGGTGTTGCCCTTCACCTCTGTGATGATCTTGTCCTGGAGGTTGTCGTCGTAGATGCTGGTCAGGCCTTGAGGAACGGCCGGGTCCACGGTGACTTCGACGGCTATACCACTCGAAACCTCGATCCGATCAAACGACCCGACCTCCCTCGTCTCCGAGACGATGTCGCCCGACCCGGTCGACCCACACGCCACCGCCGTCAAGGCAAGGGCGAGCACCGCCCCAATCAATCGCTTACTCTGTCTCACACTCCGACTCCTTTCGTATCCGCGGTTTCGACCGCCATTGACTCGTGTGCGTGATGGGGTTTGCTCAACCACCAGCGCGCCTGCATGGAGATGACTGCCACTGCCACGACTGCCGTGACCGCTGTCATCGACCAGTACATCTGGACCCGGTCGGCGCCCTCGAACCAAAGAACGGTGACACCGCCGGCGGCATTGAAGGCAGCGTGCATGAGGAAGGCGATCAGGACGCTCTGCTTGGTTCGGACGAACACCGCGGTGAACAGGATTGACAACACCACGACGGCCGCGGCGTCGGCCCATGGGAGATCTCCGGACATGAATAGTGGGATGTGCCAGACCGCCCATAGGACACCGATCCCGAGGCTGGAGGTGAGCGGTGAGAACCTCTTGAGCAGGCGAGGGAGGGCAAAACCACGCCAGCCGAGCTCTTCCCAGGCTCCGGCGAAAACGCCCACCACTTGGACCCCGAACAGTCTTCCCAGCTCGAGCCAGTCGACCAGCGGGCCCTCAGTGGCGATCTGCGCGCCGCCAATCACATTGACCGATGCGGCGGCGGCGAGCAAGGCGACTGGGCCGAGGAGGGCGACCAGATACCAACGGACACCGACCCGCCAGACTGTGGCCCGGCGGAGTAGGGCGCCGACCTCGCGGCGCCCGTCGATCAGTGCGGCGACGGCGATAGCCGCTATCGACACCCCGGGCGGAAGCAGGCCCAATGGCCAGGTGATGGCCAAGGTCAACAGGTAGAAGGCGGTGATCGGCCAGCGTCTGGCCAATCCGGACAACAGGGGAACCCGACCCTCTTGTCTCATGTCTTGTGCCAAACCACTCATGGGCTCCTCCTTCGGATCCACGCCATTTACGGCCTTCGTTGTTGATCCTTTCGGAGAGACCCCTCGGCGTCGACCCGGCCCACTGGTATCGCGAAGGGCGGGTTTCTGGCCCGCGGCGAGGCGGCGCGTCGAACCAAACAGGGGGAAGTCGGGTAGTCGCGGTCAGCCGCGCAGGTACAGCAACACGGCCAGTACCCGTTTGGAGTCGCTGCCTGTGGTGGGAAGGTCGAGTTTGCTGAAGATGCTCGACACGTATTTCTCGACCGCACGCAGCGTGATCACGAACCGGTCGGCTATGCCCTGATTGGACCGGCCCTCCGCCATGAGTGCGAGCACTTCGCGTTCTCGTGGGGTGAGACGGTCCAACGGGTCACGTTTTCTCTGCTTGGAGATCAACGCCGACACGATCGTGGGGTCGATGGCAGACCCGCCATCAGCCACCCGGCCCACGGCGTCCATGAAGTCCTTCACGTTGCTGACCCGGTCTTTCAGTAGATATCCCGCACCAGCTGCCGAATCCCCGAGGAGTTGCATGGCCAAGCCCACTTCCACGTACTGGGACAGCACCAAGACGCCGGTATCGGGGTGTTCGGCTCGTATCTTCAACGCTGCCTTCATTCCCTCGTCGGTGTGGGACGGCGGGAGGCGGATGTCGACGATTGCCACATCGGGCGGGTCGTCGTCGACCAGGACAAGCAGCTTGTCGGCGTTGCCGCTGGTTCCCGCCACCTCGATCCCGTTTTCGGTGAGCAGCCTGACCAGGCCCTCCCGAAGGAGGACGTTGTCCTCGGCGATCATCACTCGCATGGGATTTCCGCCCGAAGGCGGGTACCTCGTCCATTGGGGCTCCAGACCTGGAGACGTCCGCCAAGGGCCTCGACACGATCAGCTAGACCTCGAAGCCCGGTGCCGGTGTCCGCGGAGGCGCCCCCGATCCCATCGTCCGTTACCTCGACGATTAGTCCTGTCGTGCTCCGCTCGAGTTCGACCACGGCCGAGGATGCCGCGGCATGTCTGGCGACGTTGGCCAAGGCTTCACACACGATGTAGAAGGCGGCCAGTTCGACCGGCTCGGGCATCCTGTCTGGGGTGGCCCCGACGAGCTGAACCGGAACGGTGGCACGAGTCGCCACCGATTCGAGGGCGACAGCCAGACCGTGGTCACTCACCGCCGCGGGATGAATGCCGTGAGCCAGGTCGCGGAGCTCAGCGAGGCTGGCCGTCACTTCCTGTCGGGCGGCGTCGATTCTCCTCCGTAGCGCGGCGTCGCCGTTCAGCTGATCCCCGAGCTCGCCCAACTCCAGCGACAGGGCGATCAACCTCTGCTGTGCCCCATCGTGGAGGTCTCTCTCCAGCCGTCGGCGTTCAGACTGCTCGGCTCGGAGAATGCGAATCCGTGAACCACGGAGCTCCTCGAGACGAGCCTTCAGCTCCACCTGCAGTTGTGCATTCTGAATGGTCATCCCGATTGCAGCCGCGACCGAGGCGAGGAGCTTCTGTTCCTCGTCGAGGGCGGCATCGTGAATTATCAAGGCAACCGGAACCCAATCACTGACGATGGTGGTGGCGGCCCGGCCCGGCGCTGGTTCCAGGTCTAGTCTCCGCCCGTCGACATCGGCGTACGAGTCGTACTCGGGCAACCAGTAAGCCAGGGTGGCTGATGGGTCCCTGAGGGCACGGACAACCACTTCTTGGAGCTCGGCTGGTCCAGGATTGTCCCCGAGGTCGACGAGCAAGTCGGCGACTGCGGCCCTCGCGAACCTCTGGCGCAACAACCCGACCAGCACGGCAACCGGAACAGCGACGTGCGCGGCCAGGCAGGCCCAGAAGAACGGGCTCCCTAACTCGGTTGTGATCCCGACTAGCGCCGCCAGGCTCTCACTGCTGAACAGCAAGACCACCAGCACTCCCGCCACAAGCATCGGAGCAATGCCCGCCAGGGCTGTGGTGGAGGCCTTGACGCCGTGATGGACGATGAGCCCCAGCAGAAAGCTGGAGATCGTGAGCAGGACCCAGGCCCCGTAATTCATTACTTCGGGACCGACCACCCTCAACAAGACAAAGACGACCCCCACCGCCAGGCCCCCGGCGCCCACGGTCGCTACCTCGAGCCTCGAGCTGAGCCGTCCACTCGGGTAAGACAGGACCAACCAGATGAGGAACAAGTTCATGAGAGGAAGGCCAACGAAGGGCAGGAAGTTGAGCCCGGGAACGGCGGAGTTAGTGAACAAGAGCATCGATCCGGTGATGCCGACCGCGGTCATGAGGGGGCCGATCCGACTGTCCGGGCGCGCATCCCAGGCGATGGCGCCGGCCACCAGGTAGGCCCAGCTGTAGCCGGTCAAGAAGCTCACCCCCAACTCCGGAGGAAACCCGCGCGAGGTAGCTTCGATATAGGCAGCTGCGCCCAGTACCAGACCGAAGGCCAGTAGCCCTATGCGTGTCCACCCCGACGCGCCCAAACCCAGCCGACGCGGGCCTATCGACTCTGCCCCCAAACTTGGCTCGCTCGACACCGATACCGACGAAAACGATATGCGGCGATTGTGCCAGGCTGCGTTTGCTCTGGCCATCTAGATTGGCCCACCGATCAGGAGAAAGATCGAGCGATCAGGTGTCGGGGCGGCCCGGGTCGATCTAGTCGCAACACACAGTGGCACGGTGGTGCCCATAGGCGAGTCCGATCTTGCCGAGCCCCGATCGGGCGACCGGGAGGATCCAGTATGCCACGCGGCGGCGGGGCCGGACACTTCGATGGCACCCAACGAAAGCTCCGGCAACGACGGCGCGTCAGGATTCGAGGACGCCGTCTCAGAACTCCTCGCGGTGGAAGCGCCAGATCGCCAGGTAGACCAGGGCGAGTGCCGCTGTAGTGGTGACGATGATCGGGACCATGCGGTTGAAGTCTGGAGTCGTGGCCAGCGCAAAGGAACCGGCCGCATCGCCAAGAAGCCAAGGTGTGGCCATCACCAGAGGCAGGGGAAGCATCCCTTTGAAGAATTGACCGACGAGCACCAGGCCGATACCGAGTCCGGCAACCGGGCCGCGACCCTTGAACATGCAGCCCAAACCAATGGTAAGAACGACATAGAAGAGCACCGACACGGCGACTATGCCGACGGCGAGTGCAAACCGTCCGTAGTCGAGGGGCACCGGCAGCAGGAACTGCGCTTGCACCACGAACACGGTGGAGGGGATCAGTAGCGCGGTTGCAAGAAAGCCCACCGAGTATGCGATCAGCTTGGCAAGGACGAAAGAAGCGCGCGAAACGGGTTTAGACATGACCCAGGCAGCGGTTCCCAATTCCTTCTCCCCGACAACCGCTCCTTGGATGGTCAGCACGACACCGATTCCAATCGCGATGGCGCCCATCTGGAGAAACGTCTGTACCGCCTCGGTGACCAGTTCTCCGGCAGGCATCCCCGCGCCCTCGAGCATGATCACAGTGGTAACGCCATTGAGCAGCAACACCCAGATCAGAGTCTGAATCCACCACATACGGGTGCCCCACCATTGGCCCAGCTCCTTGCGAACAAGATTGGCGAGCCCGCCTCGCCATCCCGTCGTGTGGACTGGAACCAAAGAGGACTCGACGGTGGCAGCTGAAGTTGTATTCATTCCCTTGGATCCTTGACTAGTTGGAGGAACACGTCCTCCAGGTTGAAATGCTTCCTCCCGAACGCCGTGACCACGACGTCGTCACTGGTAACCACCGACCGCAGAAGCCCTGATTCGGCGGCTCGCTCGTCGGTAACGCTGATCGTCATCGCGGTCGAGCCATTCTGGGAGGACGTCGTGATGTTGCTCACCCACGAGTGTGTCCG
>Ga0299913_10001002_pt1 | contig 19805 bp, 17 predicted proteins | sample RVTome_9_FD_201360 | JGI IMG/M metagenome (GOLD analysis project Ga0299913, IMG submission 201360) | Soil microbial communities from uranium-contaminated site in the Upper Colorado River Basin, Wyoming, United States - RVT155D38 (version 2) ... | reverse complement strand
CGGCGTTGTCGTAGTGCTCGACCCGGATCGGCCCGAACACGGGATGATCGTGCAGGGCGACGTCGCCGGCGGCGAAGACGCCCGGCACGGTCGTCTCGAGGCTCCCGCCCACCGGGATCCCGCCGCCTTGGTCCAAGCCGGTCCCGGCCATGATCTCCACGGCCGGCTCGGTGCCGACGCCGATCACCGCGACGTCGGCGTCGATCTGCCTGCCGCTCTCGGTGACGATGCGCTCGAGCCGGCCGTCGCCCTCGAACCGTTCGACCGAGTCGCTGAAGTGCATCGTCACCCCGTGGTCGCGATGGATCCCTTCGAGCACGCGGCCGATCTCGGGCCCGAGGATCCGGTACAGGGTGGTCTCGAAGATCTCGACGACCGTGACGTCGCACCCGATCGTCCGGAGCGAGGCCGCCACCTCCGCGCCGATGAATCCCATGCCGACGCACACGACACGGGCGCCCTCCTTCGCGGCGTCGCGGATCCGAACGGCGTCGCGGTGATAGCGGAGGTCGAATACGCCCGGCAGACCGGCTCCCGGCACCTCCAGCCGCCGATTGCGGCTCCCGGTGCTCACCAGCAGTCGATCGAACGGAAGCCGCTCGCCACCGGCGAGCACCACCTCGCGCGCGCGGACGTCGATCTGCACCGCCATCGTGCCGAAGCGGGCGTCGACATCGTGCTCCGCGTACCAGGAGGCGGGTCGCACGAGGGCGTCCTCGAAGTCGAGGTCTCCGCGCAGCAGCTCCTTGGAGAGCGGAGGACGCTCGTAGGGAGGATCCTCCTCCGCGCCGATCAGGCTGAGGCGGCCCTCGTAGCCCTGATCCCGCAGCACTCCCGCGGCGGTCCCGCCGGCAAGGCTGGCGCCGACGATGACGATGGAGCGAGGGGCGTCGCCCTCCTCAGGCACCGACCTGGATGATCCCGCCGACCTCGCGGACCTCGTAGGTCTCGAGCGGCTCGGTGGCGGGCGGGTTGAGGACCTCCCCCGTCTTCATGTCGAACTCGCTCCCGTGACACTCGCACTCGATCGTGGTGCCGTCGATCTCGCCGCCGTTGGCGAGGTTGCAGTGTCGGTGCGTGCAGATGTCGCTGAACGCGTAGAGCTGGCCCTCGACCCGAGCGACGGCGATCTCGGCGCCGCTCACGTCGAACGCCTTCGCCTCTCCCTCGGGCACCTCGTCGGAATCCCCGACCGACACGTATTCCGCCATCGCTTCTCGTCCCCCTTCTCCGTGAACGGTGGTGCGCGTCGGCAGCCTACGGCACCTGCGGTGAGGCTCCGAGGGGCTCGCGTCCCCCGCGGAAGAACCGGACGGCCCACGCGCTCGCGAGGGCGAGGTAGAAGCCCGCCATGATCAGCATCCCGGCCTTGAAGTCGATCGGGAGCACGGCGGGGCCGACTGCACCCGCCACCCACGCGAGCTGGAACATCACCTCGTAGCGGACGAACACTCGCCCGAGCGCGCCTTCCGGTGCGTGGGCCTGCATCAGGCTCTGGAAGGCGAGGCGGCCGAGCTCGGTCGCCGCGCCCGCGGTCAGCCCGAAGATCGCGAGGACGGGGAGGGAGAACGCTTGGAACGCGAAGAACGCGCCCACGCCCGCCGCGATCGTGCAGCCGGCGACGATGAACTCCTCGCGGAGCGTCTCGGGCAGCCGGGGGGCGAGGAGGTCGGCAAGGAAACCTCCCAGCGCGGCCGAGATCGCCAGCGCGGCGAACCACGTGGAGGGGAAGTTCTCGCGTCGGATCGCGAAGGCCGACAGGAACAGGATGAAGCCCGTGGCCGCGCGCATGCCGGTCGCGCCGAGCGCGGGCCCCGTGAGGATGGGGATCCGTCCGCGCCGGCCGAGCGGCTTGGGGTCGGTGCGGACCCTCGGGTGCGGCAGGCGAAGCGTGACCAGGGCACAGATCGAGTACACGATCCCGGCCAGCACCATCGCGCCGCCGGAGCCCCAGAGTCTCACGGCGACAACGCCGAGCGGCGCCGCCGTGAGCGCTCCCGCCACTGCCACGCGGCCGAGTCTCGCGTTGGAACGCATCAATCCCTCGCCCGGGCCCGCGTAGGCCATCGTCAGTCCGTTCTTCGTGATCCCGTGGACACGCGCGGCCACGAGGATCGCGAGCGCCGCGGGGTACAGGGCGACGGTGTCCAGCCGCCCGGCCACGTAGAAGGCGATCCCTCCACGGACGATGGCCGCGAGGAAGGAGATCAGCCGTCGCGGCCCCGCCCGGTCGAGCGGCACCACCAGGAGCGGGGCCGCGACGGCGAGCGGGAGCATCGTGAGCCCGAGATAAGCGACGACCCGCCACTGCGCCTGGCCGACCGGCAGGGAAAAGAACACGGAGTCGGCGAGCGAGATCGCGAGGAGCGTGTCGCCGGCGGCGCTCGTGAGATGACAGAGGGCGTAGCGATCGATCGCGTTTCCCGAGTGCCACATCTTGCGGATCGGGTGGGTGGCACCCGAGGCGGCCGCGGCGACGGCGTAGAGCGCGAGCTGCCAGAACGGGATCCGTTTGCGCTTCTGGTCGACGCGCACCCGGCCTACCCCGAGAGCCGCTCGCGCAGGAGCTCCTGCGCGAGCTTCGGGTTGGCAGAGCCGCCGGAGGCCTTCATGACCTGCCCCACGAGGAACCCGATCACGCTCTCGTTGCCCGCACGGAACTTCTCCGCCGCGTCCGCGTTCTCCGCGATCACCCGGTCCACGACACCTCCGAGCTCGACCGCGTCCGACACCTGCCGAAGTCCGCGCCGCTCGACGATGTCCGCGATGGCGTCGCCCGTCTCGAACGCCTCCTCGAGAGCCTTCTTCGCGCCTGCGCCGGAGAGCGTGCCGTCCCCCACGAGCGCCACGATCTCGGCGATGTGCTCCGCTCCCACCGTGGCGTCGGGGACGGGGTCGGCCTCGTTGCGCAGGCCGGCCAGATCCTGGGTGATCCAGTTGGCCGACGCAGCCGGGTCCGCGCCCAGCGCCACCGTCTCCTCGAACAGGACCGTCGCCGAGCGGTCTGCCACGAGGACGCGCGCGACCTCGGGTTTCAGTCCCCACTCATCCATGTAGCGGGTCCTTCGTGCCTGCGGGAGCTGCGGCAAAGACGCACGGATCTCCTCGATCCATGCGTCGTCCGGCTCCAACGCGGGGATGTCCGGCTCCGGGAAATAGCGGTAGTCGAACGCCTCCTCCTTGGAGCGCATCGTCTTGGTGGTGCCCGAGTCCTCGTCCCAGTGCCGCGTCTCCTGCACGAGCGGCTCGCCCGCTTCGAGAGCTGCGACCTGCCGCGCCGCCTCGAAGACGAGCGCCCGTTCGAGCGACCGGACCGAGTTCATGTTCTTGATCTCGACCTTGATGCCCAACGCCTCCGTCCCCGGGGGACGGACCGACACGTTCGCGTCGCAGCGGAGCGATCCCTCCTCCATCCGTACGTCGGAGACGTCGAGGGACCCCAGGAGCGCACGGAGCTCGCGCAGGTAGGCGGCCGCCTCCCCGGGCGAGCGCATGTCCGGCTCCGACACGCATTCGACCAACGGGACACCTGCGCGGTTGTAGTCGATCAGCGCGTACTCGGCCTCATGGATCCGACCCGACGCGCTGCCGTGCACGGTCTTGCCCGTGTCCTCCTCCATATGCACGCGCGTGATGCCGACACGCGTCGTCGACCCGTCGGCGAGCTCCACGTCCAGGTGGCCGCCGACGCACACCGGCAGGTTGTACTGGCTGATCTGGTAGTTCTTCGGCATGTCCGGATAGAAGTAGTTCTTCCGGTGGAAGACCGAGCGCGGAGCGATCTCGCTCCCGAGGGCGAGCCCGATCTTCACGATCCGCGCGATCGCCTCTCGGTTGGGAACCGGCAGCGACCCCGGATGCCCGAGGCAGACCGGGCAAGTCAGCGTGTTGGGCTCGGCACCGAACTCGTTGCGGCAACCGCAGAACATCTTGGTCCTCGTGCTGAGCTCGACGTGACACTCGAGTCCGATTACGGTCTCCCAGTCGCCCATCGCGCGGGCCAGCCTATCGGACGCTTCCGACGCCTTCGGACCGGATGGGAGGCGACCCGGAGGGGGTCGAGACGATCCATCCCTCCGTCCGTTCATATATCATTTGTATGAGCTTGAAACCATTAAGATGCGGGAGGGTTCCGTGAGCTTCGCGACAGCCGAGGATGGCACCCGGATCCATTTCGAGGAGGCGGGGGGCGGCATCCCGGTCCTCTTCATCCACGAGTTCGCGGGTGACCACCGGAGTTGGGAACCGCAGATGCGGACCTTCAGCCGGCGCTACCGATCCATCCTCTTCGCGGCCAGGGGCTACCCACCATCCGATGTGCCGGAGGACGTCGCGGCGTACTCGCAGGAGCTCGCCGTGTCGGACGCGATCAGCGTGCTCGACCATCTGGGCATCGACCGAGCGCATGTGGTGGGCTTGTCCATGGGGGGATTCACCTCGCTGCACCTCGGGCTGGGTCGACCGGATCGGGCCCGATCCGTCGTCGTCGCGGGGGTTGGCTATGGGGCCCACCCCGACGCGAGAGAGTCCTTCCGGGCCGAGGCGGAAGCGATCGCGGCAAGCTTGGGATCCGGCGGCGTCGCGGCATTCGCCGCGCGGTACGCCGAGGGACCGGCGCGCGTTCAGTTCCAGAACAAAGACCCTCGAGGCTGGGCCGAGTTCGCCCGCCTGCTCGCGGAGCACTCGAGCGAGGGATCGGCGAACACCATGCGTGGCGTCCAGCGGGAGCGGCCGTCCTTGTACGACCTCCGGGACGATCTGGCGAAGATGGAGGTCCCGGTCCTGCTCATCGTCGGGGACGAGGACGAGGGGTGCCTCGACGCGAACCTGATGCTCAAGAGAACCATCTCGTCATCGGGCTTGGCCGTCCTTCCACGAACGGGTCACGCGTCCAACCTCGAGGAGCCGGAGTTGTTCGATCGGCTCGTCCTGGACTTCCTGGCGAGGGTGGACGCGGGTCGCTGGGAGCTCCGCGACCCACGCTCCATCTCGACCAGCACGACGGGCATGACCGACTGAGGCACGTACGCCGCACTCCACCCGACGGTGGGCATCGAGATGGTTGACGGTCACATCACTCGCTCGACCTCATGGGAGGCCAGGGGGCTCGTCGCGGACCTTATCGATCGCCGCTTCGAAGGGTGGAACCTCAACCAGGGCCGCGTGCGCGGTCGAGCCGGCCGGGCGGTGCCAAGCGAACAACCTTCTCCCAACCGCCTGGAAACCCACCAACTCTGCGAATGCCAGTACCACCGTGAACGTCAAACTCAGGGCGATGACTCGCGCCGGCTCGTTGAAGGTGAAGAAGAAGTGGATACGTTCACCCATGCCTGTGGTGGCGGCCAGCGCTTCCACAAGCAGGACGAGCTTCAGTCCCATGACGAACCCGAAGCGAGCGCCGGACATCAATGCCGGCGCCAGCTGCGGAAGGATCACATGTCTCAAGCGCAACCATGGAGAGAAACGATGGACTGTGGCCATCTCGTGGTATCGCCTGTCCAGGGCTTTGGTCCCGTCGTAGATGAAGGTGACGACGTACGGTGTGACGATCACCCACAGCGCGACCAGCAACGTCACCTCTCCCAACCCGATCGCCAGGATCGAGAACAAGACTGCGAGCGGCGCCGGAAGGGCAAGGCCAACGAACACGAATGGATGGGCGGTCGTTTCGATGGCCCAATGTCGAGCCATAAGGACCCCTACGATCACGGCGATGAACCAGGCACCGATCGAAGCGAACGCAACTCGGCGAAGCGTGATGGCCATCGCGCGGTAGATCTCACCTGTCGTCAAGGCATCGACGAGCTCGAGAGCAACCTCGTAGGGTGTTGGAAGGAACTCGAATACCCGATTCGATAGCAGCCACCAGGCCAGGACGCCGGAGGCGATGGAGACCACGAGCGGATGGCCAAAGGTACGCCTCAGGGCTCGAGAAGCGCGTGCCCCTCTCGGTGGAACGCCGCTCCTCGCTTCTGCAACGCTGCTCATCGCTCCCCTGCCTTCGTGCCGCCGGTCTCCCCGTAGTACCCCCAGTACTCCAGGACCGAATCGACGATATCCCTCTCGATCTCCGTGAGATGCGGATCCTCGTACTCCCGAGGGCGTGGGACATCGATCGTGATCCGCTCCGCTACGCGGCCAGGGCCACTCGTCATCACGTAGATGTTGTCCGCGAGGAAGACGGCCTCTCGGATCGAGTGCGTCACGAAGACGATCGTCTGGCCGGTACGTTGCCACACATCAAGGAGCTCCTTGCGCATGAATCGCGCCGTGACCTCATCCAAGGTGCTGAACGGTTCGTCCATGAGGAGGGACGTAGGCTCGATACTCAGAGCCCGGGCTATGGCAGCGCGCTGACGCTGACCTCCAGAGAGGCTCCCGGGCCATGCCTCGGCCCAGGCTTCGATGCCGCACATGCGGAGGTACTTGGTAACGACCTCGTTCCATTCCGACTTGCCGATGCCAGCCGAACTGAGAGCGAGGTTGATGTTCTGCCGAACCGTCCGCCATGGAAGCAATCGATCGTCCTGGAACACATAGCCAAGAGGGGGCATCTGATCCGCGATCCTGCGTCCACCTTCGTAGATGACCTGCCCGTCGATCGCGACCCGGCCCGCCGATGGGGTCACGAGGCCGCTGAGCACGTTCAGGAGCGTTGACTTTCCGCATCCGCTTGGCCCGAGGATGCACGCGAACTCGGCTTTCGCTACCGACATGGTCACTTCCGCGAGGGCATCCCTCTGGCTGCCCAGATAGGTGAACCCCAATTGGTCTATGTCGATGAAGTCTTGAAGGGTATGGATCTTTGCCCTATCCACTACACCCCCTGCCTGAGGCCCAACATCGATATGGTTCCGTTGCCGCGATCCCCGCTCAAGCCCTCCATCGAAACACCACCCGCTCGAACGGTCGGAGAAGCCCGTACTCAACGATCATCACCATGGTCACGAAGAAGATCGACCAGACGATCAGCCTATCGGTCTCAAAGAACGCGAACGCCCGCTTGTACTGGAACCCAACCCCGTCCTGAGTCGAGAACAGCTCCGCCGTGACGACCAGCTTCCAAGCCAGGGCGTGAACGTTGCGGAACGCGGCGAACAGATAGGGCGCCATCTCGGGGAGCGCTTGATGGCGGCTGCGATCGTACCCACTGAACCGATACACGATGGTCATGTCGCTGAGGCCGCGATCGAGATTCTCAAGACCCTCGAGAAGGCTGATCACGATCAGTGGGAACACGACACCCGCGACCGCCAAGTACACCCCCAGGTCCGAGAGGCCGAAGACCATCAAGCTGATCAGGGCAAGTGCGATACTGGGGGTAGCGAGAAGGACGAGGACATACGGCCCGACGAACATCTTCCACCAGCGGGATTGGCGGACCAGGAGGCTCACGAGAACGGCGCCGCCGTAGCCGATGAGGAGTCCGAAGAAGAGGCGTCGAGAGGTTGCCAGCAGGTCCGCGTAGGTGCTCGGCTCCTCGAGGGTGGCGACGAGCTGTTCCCAGACCGCAGCCGGCGACGCCAGCCAGTCGGTCCTATCCCATAGGAGTGCCCACGTCAGCAGGACACCGGTGGCCACCGCGACCGCAAGCAAGGCCCGCTTCGCCCGTAGGCTCATGATTCCGCAGTCACGCCGATCGGAAGCTGGCCATCATCAGGAGCGGGCCTTCCGCCGTCGGCACTGCCTAGTCGACGAGTTCGTCTAGGCTGACGACCGCCCTCGGATCGGCCTCCTCGATGATGAGTCCCTTGTCCGCTGCGAATTGATTGAAGTCCCGGCCCGCCTGCACCTCTGCTTCCGTCCACCGGTTCGTGAAGTATTCGGTCGTGCCCACGAGGTTCGCGAACGCCTCCAGGATCTCCGGGTTGTCGATCCCGAAGAGCTCCGGGAAGGGGTCCTCAGTCAGGCGGCTCGGGTCCTCCTGGATCCAAGCCAGAGCGTCATCCCATGCCGCCATGGCCGCACGAGCGAGGTCAGGATTCTCCACGAGGTAGTCCTCGTAGGCGCACACGGTGACGAGCCACGTACTCCCTCCGCCGCTCTGCTCGGCCCAATCCTCGCCGGCGGGGCCCCAGATCCTCTTCATGCCGAACTCGAGTTCCGCTTCCAGGACCCGGGGCTGCCCGACGAACACTCCCTCGAGCTCGCCTCGGTCTACCAACCTGATCAGGACGGGCTCCTCCGTCAGCTGCATGTCGTAGTCCTCGACGATCTGGACGTCATAGAAGGCGTCGAAGATGATCTGTGCAGCGGTCAGGGTTCCCGACTCAAGGCCATCGTGGCCAACCCGCTCGCCGACGAGATCCTCAGGGCTCTCGTACGGAGAGTCCCCGCGCACCACCAAGCTCGCGTCTTGGGTGACCAATGGGTAGAAGGTGCTGATCTCGTTGCCCTGCTCGCGGAGCAAAGCGGCCGTGATGGTGTCGCAGTCGAAGGAGATGTCCGAGTTCCGCTGCAACAGGAATTGGAGGGAGGCATCGCCGCCAACCTCGAAGAACTCACCCTGGAACCCGTTGGCCTCATCGAACCCTTGCTCCTCGATGACGCGTATCGCGACGGCGCTCACCCCTCCCTCAAGAGCGTGGATCTTGATAACGGGAAGGTCGCCCTCCCCTTCTTCGGGGGCTTCCGTCCCACATGCAAAGCCCACCAGGGTGCCGATGAGGGCAAGGGCAAGGAGCCGGAGGGATCTGCGGATCCTGGGAAACACCACACCCCCCTTTGGCGGGCTTGGACCGCCTCGACCACGACGGTTAATGTCCCAAAGGCTAGACCAACGCACAAAAGGTTAGTCACGGAGCTTTCTCGATGTCAACTTGGCGTCTGGGAGGTAGGGGTCCATGAATGGCGCCAGAAAGGGCCGGGGCAGTGAGGACCGGATCGGGCGCTTTTCGGTGGTGGGAGGGTGCTACGAGATCCCCAGGACCTTTCGCCCTGATGGTGCGAGCGCTTGCGACGCCGATATATCGGGGCGGGTTATGCTTTGCGCTTCCGAGCGCACGGGGCGGCCGATGATCGACCCAGATAAGGATGATCTTCCTCCTCCCATCGCGGCTCTTCTCGAGGACGTGTTCTTCCGGAAGGCCCACTGGCACAGCGCCTACGAGGTCGCCGTGCAGCGTCTCGCGCAGGCGATCAAGCTCGGTGCGCTGAAGTCCGGCGCGCGCCTCCCCCCGGAGCGGGAACTGGTGGAGCGACTCGGCGTGAGCCGGACGACGCTCCGCGAGGGCATCAGGGCGCTCCAACAACAGGGATTCCTCAAGACCAGTCGCGGACGCTCGGGAGGAACGTTCATCGTGCAGCGCCGCATCCGCCAGCCGAACAAGACGGATATCCAGCGGATATCCCGCGAGATGAGCCAGGCGATCCCCGAGCTCCTCGACATGCGAGCCGCTGTCGAACCGAAGGCCGCCGAGTTCGCGGCCCTGCGCGCGACCGACGACGCGATCGAGAACCTCCGTTGGCTCGTCGAGCGATCCAAGCGCGTACCCGTGTCGGAGCTCCGCCAAGCCGACTCCACGCTCCACATCGCGATCGCGCACACGGCGCAGTCCGATCGGGTACTGGACCTCGTGCTCGAGGAGCAGATGCGTTTACACGAGCTGCTCGCCTACCTCTCGCTCTCCCCCGGGCTGCGCAGTGAGCAAGGTCATTCGGTGGTCCAGCACTCCCGTGTCGTCGAGGCGATCGCCGAGCGCGACCCGGCGGGCGCCTATCAGGCCATGCACGACCACATCCAGGCAACGAACCAGATCTTGGCCGACCTGCTGAAGCTGGATCGTCGAGCGGAGGGCGTTGCGGCCCACTGAGCCGGAGCCCTATTCGTAGGCGACCGTCCTGACCGGGACGTCCGGATGGTCAAGACCGACCCGCCGCACGAGGGCTCCTGCTCGTTCCCGTGCCTCTTGCCGCAGAGCGGGCTCGTCGGCGATGGTCCTCACGCGCCCGTCGGCGAACACGCGCTGCCCGTCCACCCAGGTCTCACGGATGCTCGCGCTGGTCGCCGACCAGACGAGCGCCTGCACCGGGTCCTGATGCGGCACCCACTCGGCATGGTCGAGATCGAAGAGCACGAAGTCCGCCTTCTTGCCCGGCTCCAGGGACCCGATGTCTCGATCCAACCCGAGCGCCTGCGCTCCGTCGATCGTGGCCATCCGGAGCGCTCGATGGGCGCCGATCATCTCCGGGTCCATACGCGCGTCCTTGAAGAGCCCGGCCGCGAGGTACATCTGACGCATCAGGTTCAGGTTCCCGGCGGCGGACACCCCGTCCGTTCCGAGGCCCACGGTGACACCGGCATCCATCAGCTCAGGGTAACGGCCGATCGCCGTCGCACCCTTGGCGAGCTTCAGCGACGTACCCGGACAGAACGCGACCTTCGCCTCCCGGCGTGCGAGGATCTCGACCTCCTCGTCGTTCAAGGCGACGGCGTGCGCAAGCACGAGGTTGGAGCCCAGGGCCCCGAGGCTCTCCATCCGGCTCACCGGACGGAGCCCGTACTTCTGCTCGCTGAGCGAGGCTTCCTTGCTCGTGGAAGCGATGTGGTACGTGGTGCCGACGCCCAGGCGCTCCGATATCTCCCTGGCGCCGATGTGGAGCTCAGCGCTACATGGCTCCTTGCCTTGGATGTTCACCCAGCATCGGATCCGACCATCCGCATGTCCGTCGAGGTCGCGCACGCACGACTCGAGCTCCTCGAGCGCGTCCTTCGTGCTCGGGAAGAAGTGATGGTCGACCATCGCCTGAGACCATCCGTCGGGGATCGGATCGGGTTTGACGTCGGCGGCGTGGCGGCCGGTGATGCCCCGGATGCCGATCTCGCCAAGCGCCGGCACCGTGATCCGCGGATCGTTCAGCGCCCCCATGTCGAGGAAGCACGTCGTCCCCGATCGCAGCATCTCCGCCGCGGCGAGCTGCACCGCGATCCTCTCGTCCTCCGGTGTGAGCTCCCCGTAGTAGGGCATCACCCACTGGAAGACCCAGGCTCGGGTGTCGAGACGATCCGGGAAGCTGGCGCGAGAGAGCCCTTCCGAGAGATGCACGTGTGTGTCGATGAATCCGGGCGTGACACCCCAACCCGCCGCGTCGACGACCACGTCCTCCGGCCCCGGCGTGAGCCGATCCGACACTTCATCCGTGGGACCGAGATCGAGGATCCGATCCCCGGCGAGCACGAGCGTGGCGTGACGAAGGACGTGGTCCCCCGGGTCACACGTGATCGCGAACCCGAGATCCCGGATGAACGTTCTCTGCCCGTCGGTCATCCGACGAGCGTCAGGCTCGTCCACTCACCTGCACCGACTCGGCAGGCCGCGCCGAACCCCACGCGTCCTGCACGTCCTCGAGCGACACGACCGCGCCAAGGAACTCGGCCATATCCTTCAGCGCAGCGTCGTGGAGGTCGACCGAGCCGCTGGCAACGCAGTCGGTGACGACGACCGGGTAGAACCCTCGCATGATCGCATCGCGTGCGGTTGCTTCCACGCAGACGTTCGTCGCGGTGCCACAGAGCACCAGGTTCGTCGTGTGCAGCGTCTGCAGCGCGAGCTCGAGCGGCGTGTAGGCGAACCCGGAGTACCGATGCTTCGTCACCACGAGTTCATCGGGCTGCGGATCCACCTCGAAGAATCCAGCTCCCCACGATCCGGCCTCGACGATGGGAACCTTCGGGGCGTCGATGCTGTGGCCTTTGGCTCCTCGCCTCAACCACACATCGGTGTTGAACCAGTGGCTGTGCTCTCCTCGGAGGTAGATCCGGGGCACGTCGGCATCCCGGGCCAACCCGACGAGCTCCAGGATCTTGGGGACTGCCTCCTGCACCGCAGAGATATCCAGTCCCATCTTCGCCGCCGCGCCGTCCGAGTGGCAGAAGTCGTTCTGGACGTCGACGACGACCAGGGCCGAGGTCTTCGGGTCCAGGATGTCCGGTTCCGGCGTGCTATCCATCAGGGGGCCCTCGCTTTCTCCGGCAGTCTGCGTTCCCGTTCTTGAGCAAAGTAGTCGGCCACGAGATCCTCGGTGATCTCTCGGAAGAGAGTCGTGCTCGCCTCATCTCCGAGCTCGGGCCGTCGTCGATGATCATGCTTCCCGTGCTCGGGCTGACGATGTCCCCGCCGATCTTCAAGAGCGTCGTCTTCGCGCGGCCGCACGGCCCAGGATAGACACCTTCATGCGAAGGTACGATGTTTGACCGAATGCTGTCAAAACGGCGGCCACACCTCTCTTCTCGGCGAGAGGGCTTGGTACGGTCATACGTATGACGCAACTACCTTTCGGAGAGGGTGACAGGTGATCGAGACCCCTTCCCAGTCGGAGAACGAGGCCCTGCATATCGGGGGTGCCGAGCCCGCCCAGGCCATCCTGGCGGTGGCCAAGCTCGCCGGCGTGGAGCACCTGTGGTTCGTCAGCGGGAACGACCTCGTCTCCTTCCAGGAGGCGGCGGCCAGGGCGAAGGAGTACGGCCTCCCCGCCCCGAAGATCATGCAGATGGTGCACGAGCACGTCGCGATCTCGATCGCGATGGGCGAGGCGATGATCCGGCGGGCACCCGGAGCCGTGGCTGCCCACGTCGACGTCGGGCTCCTCCACATGGGCGGGGCTCTCCACAACGCGATGGTGGGTCAGTACCCCCTGCTCGCCATCACCGGCTACCCCGGCACCACGCCGGAGCGGCGAACGATCCCCGTCTTCTGGAAGCAGCAGCGGTGGGACCAGGGGTCCATCGCCCGCCAGTACATGAAGTGGGACTACAAGCTCGCCACGTACGACGATCCCGCCCTGGTCACCGCTCGCGCGCTCCAAGTCGCGTCCACTCCCCCGATGGGCCCCACGTACCTCATCCTTCCGAAAGAGGTCGGTCACGAGCCACTCGGCAACGACGCTCGCCTGACGACGGTCGACACGTTGGGGATCCCCCGGCTGGGAGCGGGACCGGACGACGCCGTCGCCGAGATCGCGCTTCGGCTGCTCGAGGCCGAGTCGCCGCTCCTGATCACGGATCGCGTCGGCAGGGATCACCGCGCGCTGACGGCCCTTGACGAGCTGGCGCGCGAGTTCGCGATCGCGGTCCGGGCGACGCGGCACCGGATGAACCTGGCGGACGACCATCCCAGCGTCTGGGCCGGCGGCACCTACACGTCCGCGCAAACGCCCCGGAACGACGGGGTGATCCCGATCGAGGAAGCCGACGTGGTCCTCGTCGTCGAGAACCTCGTGCCGTGGATCCCCGTCCGGGAGCGGCCGTCCGAGGACGCATGGATCGCCTTCGCCGGTGCCGATCCGGCCGCGCTCACGGTGCCCCTGTACGAGTACCCGAGCGACCTCCGCATCGTTGCCGACTCTGCGGACCTCCTCGAGTCGTTGATCGAACGGATGCGGTCGCTCCGCACGTCCTCACACGCCGAGCGCATACGGGCGCGGTGGGCCACGTTCGAAGAGCACGCGGCCCGTCGGCTCGCGGAGCGCGATCGGGCCGACGTGTCCGGTGGGACGATCGACGACGACGTGCTCGGGCGCGCCATGGCGAAGGTCCTCGAGCCGGAAGACGCCCTCACCTGGGAGATGACCGACACGACCCTGATCCCGCGTACCCGTCCAGACACGTTGTTCGAATCCGGGGGATCGAGCCTCGGGTGGTCCGTCGCTGCCGGCATCGGGATCCGGCTCGCCGACCCCGGACGCTTCGTGGCATCCCTGGTGGGCGACGGCGCGTACCAGTTCGGATCGCCGAGCGTCCTGCTGTGGGCGCAGACGCGCTACAACGCGCCGCTCCTTGTGGTCATCGCCAACAATCGCGGATATCGGACCGGCACCGTCCGCCTCCGCGAGGACTACCCCGACGGCTCCGCCGTTCGAGCGAACGACTACTCCGGCGGGATGTTCGACCCTCCACCGGACTTCGCGGCGGAAGCGGTTGCCGCCGGGGGGTTCGGTGCTCGCGTCGACGATCCCGCCGACCTCGTGGCGACGCTCGGTGAGGCCCGCACCGCGGTGGAGCGAGACGGGCGGCCCGCGGTGGTCGACGTGTGGCTCCCCCCGCTCGCGCCCACTCGACCGACAAGCTGAACAGGGGTCGCCGGCCCGGCCGCTACGGCAGGCGCTCGTACGCGGGGACCGTCAGGAAGTCCTCGAAGGCATCCGACAGCGCCACACGGCGGAAGAGCTCAGACGCTTCCTCGAACCTTCCGGACTCGTACGCATCCGCTCCCACCGTGTCACGGATCGACGCCAGCTCCTGCGTCGCGATCCCCTCCACCAGGTTCCTGGTCACGACGCCACCGCCTCCCAGGCGAGCGCGGTTCGCCACCCATTGCCAGATCTGGGAACGGGAGATCTCCGCGGTCGCCGCATCCTCCATGAGGTTGAAGAGCGCGGCGGCCCCGATCCCCCGTAGCCAGGACTCGATGTAGAGGATCCCGACCCGCACGTTGGCACGCACGCCGCGCTCCGTCACGGTCGCGCCCTCGATCCTGGTGGTCAGCAGATCGTTCGCCGCGACCTCGACGTCGTCTCGCCGGTGATCGATCTGGTTCGCCCGACCACCCAGGATCCGGTCGAAGACCTCCATGGCCACCGGAACCAGATCGGGATGCGCGACCCACGTCCCGTCGAACCCATCCGTGGCTTCGCGCTCCTTGTCGTCGCGGACCTTGGCGAGGGCGGTCTCGTTGACCTCCGGGTCGCGGCGGCTGGGGATGAACGCCGCCATCCCGCCGATCGCGAACGCGTTCCTGCGATGACAGGTCTTCACGAGGAGCTCCGTGTAGGCCCGCATGAAGGGAACCGTCATGGTCACCTGCTCGCGATCGGGGAGCAGGAAGTCCTCGCGGTGACGGAACTTCTTGATGATCGAGAAGATGTAGTCCCACCGACCGGCGTTCAGTCCCGCGCTGTGCTCCCGGAGCTCGAAGAGGATCTCGTCCATCTCGAACGCGGCGAGCACGGTCTCGATGAGCACCGTCGCCTTGATCGTGCCCCGCGGGATGTCGAGCCGGTCCTGGGCCATCTCGAAGACGTCGTTCCAGAGCCGGGCCTCGAGATGGCTCTCCAGCTTGGGGAGGTAGAAGTACGGGCCCGACCCCCGATCCAGCAGGCGTCGAGCGTTGTGGAAGAAGTGGAGTCCGAAGTCGAAGAGGCTTGCGGAACAGGGGACCCCGTCGATCACGAGATGCTTCTCCTCGAGGTGCCACCCCCGTGGCCGGACGAACAGGATCGCCGTCTCGTCGGCCAGTTGGTACCGGCGGCCGTCGGGACTCTCGAACCCGATCGTCCGCTCGATGGCGTCGGTGAGGTTGGCCTGGCCGGTGACAATGTTCACCCAGGTCGGGCTGTTGGCGTCCTCGAGGTCCGCCATGAAGACCTTCGCCCCCGAGTTCAGGGCGTTGATGACCATCTTCCGGTCGGTCGGGCCCGTGATCTCCACACGACGGTCGTCGATCTCGGGCGGCGTCTCCGCGACCGTCCAATCCGTTTCGCGGACGCTCGCCGTTTCGCTCAAGAAGTCGGGAAGCTCACCGGCGACGAACCGATCCTGTCGCGCGCGCCGCCCGTCGATGAGGGCGCGGCGCCGGCCGTCGAAGGCACGGTGGAGTTCGGCGACGAACGCAAGCGCTTCGGGAGTCAGGACACGATCGGATCCCTCGACGGCCGGTCCCCGAACCTCGGCGTCACTCGTCATCGAACGGCGCACCTCCCCTCTTCGACCCCGTCCCTCCGCGCCGGCGTCCTCACCCGACGCCTTCGGCGGAAGGCGCGGGCCCGGGAAGGTGGCCCTTCGAGCGCCACGCCTCGGTCACCTCGTCGGTGCTCGCCACGATGCCGAACGCTCGTCGGATGTTGGCGAGCGTGGCCTCGTGCGCCTCGGCCTTGTAGGTGGCCGACGCGTCGCTCAGGAACACGACGTGGTAGTCGATCATGTACGCGTCGCGGGCCGTCGACTCGACGCACACGTTGGACGTGATCCCCGCGAGGATGAGGTTCTCGACCCGCTGCGCGCGCAGCAGCGCGTCGAGTTCGGTGTCCTTGAACGCGCTGTAGCGGTGCTTCGTGAGCACGAGCTCGTCCTCCCGCGGTGCGACGCGGAAGAACTCCGCTCCCCACGTCCCGGCCTGGCAATGGGCCGTCTCGAGGCCCGTCCGCGCGTGTCTCTCGAGCATGGGCGGCGAGAGGTAGATCTCGTCGTAGATCGCGCGGATGAAGATGGGAGGGATCCCGGCCTCCCTGGCGACCTCGATGAAGTCGACCAGGCGATCCACCGCCTCGTGGATCGAACCGAGGTCGACCCCCGGCTTGTCGATCCAACCGCCTTCGGCGCAGAAGTCGTTCTGGACGTCGATCACGAGGAACCGTGTCGTCGCGGGGTCCACGCGCTCCGGGGGGAGCGTCAGCGGGGTGGTGGCTTCGGTCATCTCATCCCTCCTCGGTTTCCGTTGCTGCGATGCCGCTCAGGCGAGCGCGCTCGACGCCCCCCGTCGGAGGAAGATCCCCTGGCCTCGCTTCCCGACGAACGTGCCGTTCTCGGCGATGACGCTGCCCCGGAGCAGAACCTTCTCCGCCACTCCCCGAACGGTCCAACCCTCGTAGGGGTTGTAGTCACTCAGCGACGCTTGCGAGCCGGCCGAGAGCGTGGTCTCGCGATCCGGGTCGAAGACGACGAGATCGGCATCCGACCCGGGTGCGATCTCCCCCTTGCGTGGATAGCAGCCGAACAACTTCGCCGGATTCGTCGCGGTCAGCTCCACGAACCGGTTCAGGCCGATCCTCCCGTCTCGAACCCCGAAGTGGTAGAGCAAGGTGGTTCGCCACTCGATCCCGGGGACCCCGTTCGGGATCTTGGCGAAGTTGTCTCGCCCCATCTCTTTCTGCCCCTCGAAATTGAAGGGCGTGTGGTCGGTGGAGACGACCTGGAGGTCGTTGGTGCGCAAGCCATGCCACAGCTGCTCTTGGTGCCATGGGGTGCGCAGTGGCGGGCACATCACGTACTTCGCGCCTCCGAAGTTGGGCTCCTTCAGCATTTCCTCGGTGAGCAGTAGGTAGTGGGGGCACGTCTCGGCGTAGACGGGCAGGCCACGGTCCCTGGCGGCCGCGACGGCGGCAAGCGCCTGAGCGGCGGCCAGGTGCACCACGTAGACCGGGACCCCGGCGAGTTCGGCGAGCGCGATCGCGCGAGCCGTCGCCTCGGACTCCGTGACGGGAGGCCGGGTGACGGCGTTGTACTCGGGCCCGGTGTTCCCCGCCGCCAGCGCCTCTTGCTCCAGGAGCTCGATCACGGGACCGTTCTCGCAATGCATGAGCACGAACCCGCCGTTGTCGGCGGTGCGCCTCATGGCTTTGAAGATCGTCGCGTCGTCGACCATCCGAGCGCCGGGATACGCCATGAACATCTTGAAGCTCGGAGAGCCGTCCGAGATCAGGTCGTCGAGCGCGGGGAAGAAGGCGTCGGGAAGATCCACGATGACCTGGTGCAGCCCCCAATCCACGACCGCGTTCCCCTCCGCCCGGCCGGCCCAATCCGTATGGGAGACACGGGGGTCGTCCCCTTTCTCCTGCACCGGGAAATCGATGATGCTCGTGGTGCCGCCGATGGCCGCGGCGACGGTGCCCGAGAAGAAGTCGTCCGCCGTGATCGTTCCTTTCAACGGCGCGTCGAGGTGGGTATGGGGGTCCACGCCACCTGGGAAGACGAGCTTCCCGCTCGCGTCGATGATCTCGCCCTCGAACTCGGGGAACGAGCCGATCGCGGCGATCTTCTCGTCCTCGATCATCACGTCGCCGACGTAATCCTGGGAGGCGGTCACGATCCGGCCGCCACGGACGAGAAGCGTCACGTCGCGTCCGCCATCCCGATGAGCCCGGCTGCGGTGTTCCGTCCGATAGCGGACAACTCCTCGTCGGACAGCCCGATCGAGTGCAAGATCGTGACGAAGCGGTCGATCCCGCCGGGCACGTGCGGATAGTCCGAGCCGAACACGAGGTGGTCCGTCCCGAGGGTGTCGACGGTGCACCGGAGCGCGGGTGGGTGCATCGTGCAGGTGTCGAAGTACAGCTCACCGACGATCTCGGATGGGGGCCGGTCGATCTTCTCGCGGCACTCCGGGAACTGCTTGAAGTAGTTGTCGTAGCGCGGAAGCACGAAGGGCAACGTCCCCCCGAGGTGGGTGAAGATCCAGTTGATACCGGGATAGCGGTCGATCGTGCCGGAGTACACCAGACGCCCTACCGCGAAGAGCGGATCGGCCATGAACCCCATCGCGAGCGCCATCGCGTACTCGCGCAATCCGTCGGTGCTACACGGAACCGTCGAGTGCACGAACACGGTCGTCCCACGGCGCGACAGCTCCTCCCACAGAGGTGCGAAGAGCTCCTCGTCGAGCGTGTGGCGGTCGATATTGGTGCATAGGGCAACGCCCACCACGTGGTCGAGCGCGAGCGCACGGTCGAGCTCTTTCAACGCCTCGTCGACGTCCGGCAAGGGGAGGCTCGCGAACACGCGCAGTCGACCACCCGAGCCGCCCGCGACGTCCACGAACTCGTCGTTGACGTCCCTGGTGAGCGGGATGCGGATCGGAGCCGGCAACCGGAAGACGTTCGGAGCCGACACCGACAGGACCTGTACGTCGACCCCCGCGTCGTCCATCATCCCGATCCGATGCTCCGGCGGCGGCAACGGTTGCGGCGCTGCCAACGCGACACCACCATCCTGCAACACGATCAGACGTCCGTCGTCCCGGATGTAGTGGGTGAAGCCGCTGTCCTCGCGCTTGCAGGCGTCGAGGTAGGAGTCGGGATAGTCGTGCGAGTGGACGTCGATCAGGCCGGTCATCGGAAGGACCTCGCCGCGATCCCCGTCAGCCGCCGCCTCACCGTCTCAGGAGTGCAGGCCGGCATCGAGCAACCCCTTCACCTGGGCGCCGTCGATCAACACGTGCGTGCCGTTGACGTAGCTGGCCTGCGGGGAAGCGAGGAACGCGACGACGCTCGCGACCTCCTCCGGTTCGCAGATCCTCCCCAGTGGCAGCGTGCCGAGCACGATCCTCCGCGCCTCTTCTTGCTCGATGCCGCGGTCGAGCGCGAACCGCTTCTCCAGACCGTCCCAGCGATCGGTGTTCACCGGCCCCGGGTTCACCGTGTTGACCCTGACCCCATGCCGCCCGTACTGCTCGGCCATCGCGCTCGCGAAGTTGACGTCCGCGGCGTTGGCCACGCCTGCCGTGAGCTCCCAGTAGGAGGATTTCAGGCCGTCGTTGCCCACCACGAGGACGACGCTTCCCGTCCCTCGTTCCCGCATGTGCGGAAGGATGACGCTACACGTCCGTACGTATCCCATGAACTTCAGCCCGAGGCTGCTCATCCACTGGTCCTCGGTCAACTCCTCGAGGAGACCGCCGGGCGAGCTCCCCGCACACGTCACGAGGATGTCGACGCCGCCGAGCTCCTCGATCGCGGCGTTCATGCAGCGCTCGACGTCCGCCTGCACGCTCATGTCCCCGGCGAAGGGGGCGATGGTCCTTCCCGTCGCCTCGGCGATCTCCGCCGCGACCTTCTCGAGCCGCCCCTGGTCTCGGGCGGTGATGGCCACGTCGCACCCCTCTTCGGCCAGGATCCTCGTGGTTTCGCGACCGATGCCCTTGCTCCCGCCGGTCACGATGGCCTTCTTCCCTGCGAGCTTCAGATCCATGGCTATCCTCCGTCGTCACGCTCTCTATGGACAGTTATCCTACCTTTGTTCATAACCTGTGCAACCCGTGAGTCTCTACTCGATGACCAGGAGCTGGTCGGTGTTCGTGACGTCGGAGAGGATCTCG
>Ga0299913_10001001_pt1 | contig 19807 bp, 19 predicted proteins | sample RVTome_9_FD_201360 | JGI IMG/M metagenome (GOLD analysis project Ga0299913, IMG submission 201360) | Soil microbial communities from uranium-contaminated site in the Upper Colorado River Basin, Wyoming, United States - RVT155D38 (version 2) ... | reverse complement strand
GGCCTGGGGCCATAGCTCAGTTGGGAGAGCGCCTGCTTTGCAAGCAGGAGGTCGCCGGTTCGATTCCGGCTGGCTCCACTAAGGTTCGTCGTACCGAGGCAAATTCACAATTCTCAGGAGGCCGGTATGGCTGGTGTTGAGACGCTGGACTTTGAATCACCCGACGAGACCCGGACGCCCGACAAGACTCGCGTCGACGTGATCCGGGTGGGCGGCGCCACCGCTGCCCGCATGACGTTCGAGCCGGGCTGGAAGTGGTCGGAATGCGTGAAGCCGGTCGCGGGCACCGACAGCTGTCAGGTCCGGCACGTGGGCGTCGTTCAGTCCGGCCGCCTGCACGTTGCGCACGAGGACGGGACTGAGGCCGAGATCGGGCCCGGCGATGGTTACGTGATCGAACCGGGTCATGACGCCTGGGTGCTGGGCGATGAGAGCTTCGTCGGCTTCGAGTTCGAGGCCCGCTCGGCGGAGGAATACGCGCGCTCCTAGGCGCACGCCCAACCGACAGGACTACGGCCGGGCTCGTCGCGGCTCGAGCTCAGAGCGACAGCACGTGCGCCCGGCTCGGCTCCACGCGTCCCTCGAGCACGTCGAGGTAGGCGTCCCTGGCGGCCTCGAAGCCCTCGCCGTGCTCCACCGCCAGCCAGCCGTCCGCCCACTCGCAGAACGGGTGCCAGGCTTCGGCCACCCGCTGCTCTAAGCCCGCGGCGCCCCAGTCCTCGGACCGTTTGGTGACCCGGGTCGGGGCGAAGAAGAACGTCGGCGGCGGGCCGGGCAGCTCGCCCGCACCGCCGGTGAACTCCTCCCAGTGCGTCACCCCCACCGCCATGCTGTGGAGCAGGTCGTCGCCGTAGTGGGAGTGGACCGCGAGGCGCACCTCGGCGTCGCCCGCGAAGTCGACGAAGGTCGCCGGGCCGCCCTCGAGCGTGCCGATCTCCTGATATGGAACCGTGCGCTCATAGATGCCGAGCCCGTCCACGAACCCGGCGTTTCGTGCCGATGTGAGCCCGATCAGCTCGATTCCCTCGCGCTGGGCCAGCATGAACGCGGCCGCCAGCGCGGTCTTCGACGAGGCGCTCGACATCACCACCGGCCCCCTGGCCACCAGCCCCTCGTCGGCAAGCTGGTCGTCGATCAAGAAAGAGGTGAAGAAGAGCGGGCGCAGCAGCATCTGCAGGTCCTCGGTGTCGTCGCGGTAGAAGGGGTCGCCCACGGTCGTGAGATAGCGGTGATATGCCGACGGCAGCTCGGCCCGGTGCGGGGACGCATCGACGAAACCCCGCTCGTCGGCCCCGGCGGCGGTGACGAGGAGGTGCGAGCACGCCGGCAGGTAGCCGTAAACGCGCGCGCCGGGCTCGACGCCCTCGGCCCCGCTCGCCTCCACCTCCGCGAAGCCCCAGGTCGGGAGCCGGCCCCAGCCCTCCTCGCTCACGGGGAAGAAGCTCCAGTACGACATGATCTCGCCCATCACCGCATAGGTGACGTTGTTGGCGGTCATTCCGAAGCTCCGCACCGCGAGCACGGCCTGCCCCGCCTCGGGCTCGGGCTTCTCCTCGGCGGAGATCCGCGTCTCGCGCAGATCGTCGCGCTTGACCAGCAGTCCGGCCATGCCGGCGCCAGGCTAGCGGCCCGGCGGATTGCGCATCGCCCCGAACAGGCCGAGCAGGATCATCCCGACGATCGCAAGGGAGATCCCGCCGAGGAGGATGCCCCTCGTGCTCGGTCCCGACTCGGCTACCGCGACGATCGTGGTGCCCGCGAACAGGATGCAGAACACGATGCCCGCCCCGAGGATCGCGGTGCGGACGTCCGGGCTCATGTCGCAGGCACCGGCGTCGCTCCGCTCCTGCGCCGGTGGCGGTTGGCGAAGAGCTTGATCGCCACGAACCCGAAGATGAAGCCGCCGACGTGCGCGAGGTAGGCGATGCCGCCGTCGGCGCCGACGTCGGGAGTGGCCAGCTGGCCGACTGCGGGCAGGGCCTGCAGCGCGAACCAGATCCCGAGCATGACCAGGGCCGGGATCTCGATGAAGGTGAAGAAGAAGACGATGATCACCAGCGTCAGGACCCGCGCACGCGGGTGCAGGAGTATGTAACCGCCCAGGATCCCGGACACCGCGCCGCTGGCCCCGATCGTCGGCACGGTCGACGTGCTGTCAAGCGCCGATTGGGCGAACACCGCGACCGCGCCGGCGAGCAGGTAGAAGACCACGAAGCGCAGCCGGCCCATCGAGTCCTCGATGTTGTTGCCGAATACCCAGAGGAAGAGCATATTGCCGGCGAGGTGGAAGACCCCCCCGTGCAGGAACATCGAGGTCAGGATCGTGAGCCACCAGGCCGCGGTCGCGACCGGAACGAGTGGCGAGACCCCCTCCCGCTCCAGCTCCTCGGCCTCCCGGTAGCTCTCGGTGCCCTCACAGACGACGTCGCCTCGGGGCGCCCCGCGATCGCCCGGAACCGCCCCTACGGCGCAGTCCCCGCCGCCGTGGAGCACCCGGTAGGGGATCGCCCCGTACTCGATCGCGTTCAGGTCGGCCTCGCTGTACCCGAGGTCCCGCAGAGCCGAGCTCGGGCTGGTGTCGTCGGAGAACGAGAGCTGCCAGCCGAACACCGCCAGGTTGGCGACGATCAGCAGCACCGTCACGATCGGGAACCGCGACGTCGGAAGGTTGTCCTTGAGCGGGATCAAGGATCGCTGAGCCTAGATGAGCAGCCCCACGACTTCTCGAGGCCATCGACCTGATCATCACCCCTCCCTCGGCTGGGCGAGCCGCCCGCCGCGCGGCCGCGCGGCGGGCTCTCCCTTGTTCGCTACGGGGCCTGCTCCTGCGCGTCCTCGAGCGCCTTGTTCGCCTCGTCGGTCGCCTCCTCCACGGCCTTGTCCGTATCCTCGGCCGCTTCCTCCAGGGCCTCCTGTGCCTCCTGGCTCAGCTCCTCCGACTCCTCGGTCGCGCTCTCGACCGCCTCGTTGATCGCGTCCGCGGCCTCGTCCTCGTCGTCGCCGCATCCTGTCCATGCGGCGCCGGCCAGCGCAATCGAGAGCGAGGCGGCGAGGGCCGCAGCGCGGCGCCCGCGCCCCGGGTTGGTTCCCAACAACGTGACCTCCCTTGGTCGTAGAACCGGGGCATCCGACGCTCGGCACGGACCCCTGGCTGATGGCGAGGCGATCCTAACCTGTGATGGCGCGCCCTGGGTGCGCCGGCGCCGGCACTGGCGCGCATGTCCTAGTGAAGCGGTCGGATTTGCCACAATTGCGGGACATGAACCGAACCGCCAACCCCTGGCTCGACACCGACGTGATCGACGCCCGCGCGCCCCGCTTCGCCCAGGCCGTCACAGGTCTGGTCGCACTGAGCGGGGCGGTATTCGGCTGGCCGCTCGCCTGGGCGATCATGTCGGCCCAGATCCTGATGGGGCTGACGCTGGGTAGGCGATTCTGCCTCCCCTGCCTCGCTTACTTCACGCTCGTTCAGCCGCGCTTCGGCGAGGGCCCGCTGGAGGACTCCCGCCCGCCGCGGCTGGCGAACATGATGGGCACCACGTTCCTCGGCGTGGCGGCGGCGCTGTGGTGGCTGGGCGCAACGGCCGCCGGGACCGCGGTCGCCGGCCTGGTCGCGTTCCTCGCGCTGCTCGCGGCGGCGACCGGCTTCTGCGCCGGCTGCGAGCTCTACCGGCTCACGGCGAGGCTGCGGGGTATCTCCCCGCGCCACCACAACCACCTCGACCCGGCCGACCTTGCCGGGCTCGACGGGGCCCCGCGCTCGTACGTCGAGTTCACCCACCCGCTGTGCTCGGAGTGCCACGAGTGGGAGCGCCGGCTTGCGGCGAGTGGCGCACCGGTGCTCGCGATCGACGTTCGCGATCGCCCGGAGCTGGCCCGCAAGTACGGGGTCGCCGTGGTCCCGACCGTGGTCATGGTGGCGCCGGACGGCACCGTGCTCGAGCGGCTCGCGCCCTAGGCCGCGGTGCGTCTCGCCGCGGCCTCGCGCGCCGACTCGTCGGCGTGGTATGAGCTGCGCACGAGCGGGCCGGAGGCGACGGAGGAAAAGCCGATCCGGAGCGCCGCCGTCCGAAGCGCCTCGAACTCGTCCGGATGCCAGTAGCGGACGACCGGCAGGTGGTTCTCGGTGGGCCGCAGGTACTGGCCGACGGTGAGGATCTCGACCTCGTGCTCGCGCAGGATCTCGAACGCCTCCAGCATCTCGTCGAAGTCCTCGCCGAGGCCCACCATCAGGCCTGACTTGGTGACGACGTCCGCGCCCCCCATCTCCTTCGCCATCCGCAGCACCCGCACCGAGCGCATGAAGTCCGAGCCGCGGCGTGCCTTCGGGTACAGACGCGGCACCGTCTCGACGTTGTGGTTGAAGACGTCCGGCCGCTCGGCGATCACCCGGGCAAGCGGCATCTCCTGCCCGCGAAAGTCGGGGGTCAGCACCTCCACCTTGCAGCCAGGCGCCTGCATCCTGATCGAGCGGATCACGCCGACGAAGGCAGAGGCGCCGTAGTCGGGCAGATCGTCGCGGTCGACCGAGGTGACGACGGCGTGCCGCAATCCCATCTTCCGAACCTGGGTCGCGACCCGCAGCGGCTCAAGGGGGTCGTTCCAGGTGGGCACGCCGGTCTGCACGTTGCAGAAGCCGCAGCGGCGGGTGCAGACGTCACCCAGGATCATGAAGGTGGCGGTGCCGCGCTCCCAGCACTCGCCGACGTTGGGGCAGTTCGCCTCCTCGCAGACCGTGTGCAGGCCCTCGGCCTCGATCGCCTGCTTCAGGCGGCGGTACGTCGGCCCGCCGGGCGCCGGGACCTTCAGCCACGGCGGCTTTCGCTCGCGAAACGGCCGGCCGTCCGCCACCCGGGCACCGCCGGGATTGGCTCGCGAGCGGGTGACGTGGATGCGCTCGGCCGTCGTCGCCATCGCGCCTACCGTACCTGGGCGCGCGTTTCGTCGACCAGGGCGCCGACGCCGTCGACGAGCTCAGCCAGTCGCGCGGCAGCGACCTCCACCGGCTCGCGCTCGTAGATCTCGCCGAAGCGGGCCGCGACGCTCGTCCCGAACGCGTCCAGGTCCTGCTCGGTCCCCAGCTCGCGGGTGAGCGAGGTCATCCGGCAGGCTTCGATCCCGCAGGGCACGATCCACTCGAACGGCTGCAGGTCGTTGGAGACGTTGATCGCGAACCCGTGCGTGGTGATCGAGCGGTTCACGTGGACACCGATCGAGCCGATCTTCCTCGCGGTCTCGGCCCCGGCCTGGAACGCCCCAGGGTCGTCCGGAGGCGGGCCCACGGTCCAGACGCCGGTGAGCCCGTCGATGAGCTGAGCGCGGACACCGCTGTCGGCGAGCGCCTCGATCATCACCCGTTCCATCCGCCGCACATACGCGTGGACGTCATCGTTGTAGGGCGCGAGCGAGACGATCGGGTAGCCCACGAGCTGTCCCGGGCCGTGGTAGGTAACTCGGCCACCGCGATCGGTACCGGTCACGTCGATGCCCTGCATCCGGTACCAGCTCTCGCCCATCGGCAGCTCGTCCGGGGTCGAGCGCCGGCCCCTGGTGTAGACGGGCGGGTGCTCGAGCAGGAGCAGGAGGTCGGGAACCTCGTCCGCGTGCCGCGCCGCCTCCAGCGCCTTCTGCGCCTCGCGCGCGTAGGCGTAGGGCACCTGTCCCGAGCGGACGATCCAGATCTCTGCGGCCATTGCCTCAGTCTGCCACGGCGGCGCGGAGGCGCCGCGCCGCCAGCGCCCTGGCTGCCGCCAGCGGCGTCGTCGGCTGCCGTGCCGCCTCGGCGAACACGGCTGACATCGTCGCCTCGATCCCGCGTGCGCGCCGAAGGGCCGCGGCGGCGTCGTAGCCGTGGATCTCGGCGTAGACGTTGATCAGGCCGCCGACGTTGGCGATGAAGTCGGGCGCGTAGAGGATCCCGCGCTCGGCGAGAGCCGCTGCGAGCGAGTCGTCGGCGAGCTGGTTGTTGGCCGCGCCGCAGATGACCTCGCAGCGCAGCGCCGGGAGCGTCTCGGCGGTGACGACGCCGCCGAGCGCGCACGGGGCGAGGACGTCGCACTCGCCGCCCGCCGCCCGCTCGGGAGCGATCCAGCCCGCGTCCAGCTCCGCCGCGAGGCGGCGCTTGGCCGGATCGATGTCGGAGAGGTGAAGGTCGCAGCCGCGCTCGTGCAGGAGCCGTGCCAGCTCGCCGCCGACGTGCCCGGCGCCGATCACGATCACGCGTCGGCCGGCGAGGTCGCGCTCGCCCCAGCGGGCCTCGGCGCAGGCGAGCATCGCCGCCTCGACCCCGATCGCGGTCACCGGGCTCGGGTCGCCCGAGCCGCCGCGCTCGGGCGGCAGCCCGGTGACGTGCTCGGTGCGCTCGGCGATCACGGTCATGTCGGCGGGCGCGACGCCGACGTCCTCGGCGGTGATGTAGCGGCCGCCGAAGCCCTCGACGAGGTCTCCGAACTCGAGCAGGGCGACGCGGCGCCCGGCGGGGTCGAAGCCCCCGTCCGGAGCGCAGATCACGCCCTTGCCGCCGCCGAGGTCGAGCCCGGCGGCGGCCGCCTTCAGGGTCATCCCCTCGGCGAGGCGAAGCGCGTCGCGCTCGGCGTCGGCGAGGTCCGGGTAGGACCACATGCGAACGCCGCCGAGCGCGGGGCCGAGCGCGGTCGAGTGGACGGCGACGACCATCGGCGTCCCGCTTCGCCGGCCGCGGACGGAGACGACCTCCTCGTGGGTGGCGGATTCGCGTCTGGGCTGGACGGCGACGGCCATCAGTCGGCGCTCCAGTCCTCGAGCCGCGCCTTGATGCCTCCAAGGAAGCGGGCAGCCACGGCGCCGTCGAGCGCCCGGTGGTCCCACGACATCGGCAGGTAGGTCATCGGCCGCACCGCGATCGCGTCGCCTTCCACGACCACCGGCCGCTTCACGATCGCCTCGAGGTCGAGGATCGCCACCTGCGGCTGGTTGATGATCGGGGTCGCAAGCACGGCCCCGAACTGGCCGGGGTTGGTGATCGTGAAGGTGCCACCGTGAACCTGGTCGGGCTCGAGCTTCTTCGCCCGTGCCCGCTCGGCCACATCGGCAATCGCCGCCGCCATGCCCTCCAGGCTCAGCCGCTGCGCCTTCGGGATCACGGGCACGATCAGCCCGTCGTCGAGCGCGACGGCGATCCCCAGGTTGACGTCGTCGTGGTAGACGATGTCCGAGCCCTCCACCGACGCGTTCAGCACCGGGAACTCACCCAGCGCCTCGACCGTGGCGCGCGCGACGAAGGCGAGGTATGTGAGCGGGACCCCGCGTCGGCCCATCGCCTCCTTCAGCTGTGCCCGCCGTGCGGCCACCCGGTGCATGTCCACCTCGACGATCGTGGTGCAGTGCGCCGCCGTATGACGGCTCTCCACCATGTGCTTCGCGATCGCCTGGCGCATCGCCGACATCGGCTCGCGGCGGACGGCACCTGCGCCGTTCCCGGCGACGGCCGGTTCGGGCTGGTAGGGCGACTCGATGTGCAGCGGCCGCCCGCGATCCTCGTCACCGGGTGCCGCCCCGCCCTGCTCGACCAGGGCGACCAGGTCCTTCTTGCGAACGCGCCCGCCGATGCCGGTGCCCTCCACTCGCTCGAGGTCGATTCCGTGCTCGTCGGCCATTCGCCGGACCACGGGCGAGTAGAAGCGCGAGCGGTCGGCCTCGGCCGGGGTCTCGGCGGCGCGCCCGGCGGCGACGGGTTCGGCGGCCGCCGCGGCGGCCTCGGGCTGCTCCCCGGAACCGTCGATCTCGGCGATCGGCGTGCCCACGGCCACGGTCTCGCCGGGCTCGACCAGGAGCTTCGCCAGCACCCCGGAGGCGGGGCAGGGGATCTCGACGTCGACCTTGTCGGTGGTGACGTCGGCGATCGGCTCATCGGCCTCGACGGCGTCGCCCACCTGCCTTCGCCACTCGACGAGCGTGCCCTCCGAGACGGAGATGCCCATCTGCGGCATCAGAACCTGCACGCTAGTAGCGGAGGAGCTCATCGATGGCCTCCTTCATGTCGTCGAGCTGGGGCAGGACGGCCTGCTCCAGCGGCGGGCTGAACGGGATCGGAACGTCCGGGGCGGTCAGCCGCCGTAGGGGCGCGTCGAGGTCCTCGAACGCCTGCTCGGTGACCAGCGCGGCGACCTCCGCGCCAACGCCGCAGGAGCGCGTGGCCTCATGGGCGACGAGGACCTTGCCGGTCTTGCGGGCGCTTCCCAGGATCGCCTCGGTGTCCAGCGGGCACAGCGAGCGCAGGTCGAGAACCTCCACGTCCTCGCCCAGCTGCTGCGTCGCCTCAAGCGCCAGGTGGACGGCCGAGCCGTAGGCGATCACCGTCAGCTCGCCACCCTCGCGGGCGACGCGGGCCTCGCCCAGGGGCACGGTGTGCTCCCCCTCCGGCACCTCGCCCTTGACGTTGCGGTACAGGCCTTTGTGCTCGAGGAAGCAGACCGGGTTGGGGTCGCGGATCGCGCTCGCCAGGAGGCCCTTGGCGTCGTCGGCGAACGCGGGCGCCACCACCTTGAGCCCGGGCGCCTGCAGAAACCAAGCCTCCGGGTTCTGGGAGTGGAACGGGCCGCCGGAGAAGCCGCCTCCCGAAGGCAGGCGGACCACCATCGGCACCGCCACGCCCTGGCGGTAGTGGAGCTTGGCGGCGACGTTCACCAGCTGGTCGAAGCCGCACGCGATGAAGTCGGCGAACTGCATCTCGCAGACGGGCCGAAGGCCCTCGGCCGCCGCCCCCACCGCGGCGCCGATGATCGCGTTCTCGGCCAGCGGCGCGTCGATTACCCGGCTCGCGCCGAACTCCTCGGCGAACCCGTCGGTGACCTTGAACGCGCCCCCGAACGCCCCGATGTCCTCGCCGAAGCAGATCACCGAGGGGTCGCGGCGCATCTCCTCGCGGAGGCCGTCGGAGATCGCGGCCAAGTAGGTCAGAACACCTCCCGCGGCCTCCTCTGCTCCCGCCTCGGATACCTTGCCCTCGGCTTTCGCCTCGGGCTCTTCCATGCTGCTCCCGCGTCCGGGGGCCGCGGGGTCCCCATCGGGACGGGCTTCTGCCACTCCGCCGCTCATGCGGCCCTCCTTTCCGGCGCGCTCCACCGGGACCAGGGGGCCTGACCGTCGCCGAGCGGCCGCCACTCGTCGGCGAAGACGCCCTCGGTCGCCTCGCCCGGATCCGGCATCGGCGAGTCGAGCGCCTTCTTCGCGCACTCATCCACGTAGGTCTTCACCTCGTCGCGGATCGAGGCGACCTCTTCGGCGGTGAAGCCGTGCTCGGCCTGCAGCCGCTCCTCGTAGCGATCGATCGGGTCGCGCGCCGACCACTCCTCGAACATCTCCGGCGGCACGTAGCTCATGTCGTCGTGGGCGCCGTGCCCGTGCATGCGCATCGTCTGCGCCTCGATCAGCGTCGGGCCGCCGCCCTCGCGCGCACGGTCCACCGCCTTGCGCGCGGCCTCGAACACCGACTCGACGTCGTTGCCGTCCACGTTCACCCCGGGGAACCCGTAGCTGCGGGCACGCTCGATCGGATCGACGGCGAACTCGAGATGGTTCGGTGTGGAGTACGCGAACTGGTTGTTCTCGAGCACGAACACGGCCGGAAGACGGTGGACGCCCGCGAGGTTCATCGCCTCGTGCCACTGGCCGTTGGCGGTCGAGCCCTCGCCGAAGAAGGTCATGGCGACCCGGCGCTCGCCACGGGCCTTGAAGGCCATCGCCATGCCGGCGGCGACGAGCGCCATGTCGGGCAGCATCGAGACCATGCCGATGCAACCCAGCTCGCGGTCGCCGAAGTGCACGTTGCCGTCCTTGCCGCCGGTGACGCCGCCGGAGCGCCCCATGTAGTTCGCGAGGTACCGGTCGGGGGTGACCCCGCGCACGAAATGCGCCCCGAGGTCGCGGTGCAGGATGCACATCCGGTCCTCCGGCGCCAGCGCATAGGCGGCGCCGACCGAGATCGCCTCCTGTCCGCAGCCGTCGTAGAACGACCCGGGCACCTTGCCCTGCCGGTAGAGGGTGAGGCCGCGCTCCTCCGCGGCCCGCATCATCGCCATGAACCGCAGCAGGTTCGCCCGGTCCTCGCGGAGGAGGCCGGTGCCGCCAGCGTCGTTCGGGCGCGGCAGGTCGTGCACCGCGCCGTTTCCACGCTTGCGCTCGCGCACCTGCGCGCTCGCGACAGCGCCGTCGCTTCGCTTCATCTCTCCGCCCTTCGTGTCGTGCCGCCCGTCGGGATCTCCTCGGGGCCGGCCGGGTTGTCGCCGCTTCGGGATCTCCTCCGCGACGCCTACGGACGACGGGAGCCGAGGGTTCCGCCTCGGCGCCCTATGTCTGGACCCGCATGTTGGTGCGAATCGCTACAGGCATTGTATTCCCGCCGGCGGGCATTTCAACCCTTCTGGCAGAGCCGCTCCCGCACCGCCGCCAGGAACTCCGCGGCCTCCGCGCCGTGGAGGATGCGGGCGTCGCATGCGAGCGAGAGGCTGATCCGTCCCGGCGCCGGCTCGCCCACGCTGAGATAGGCGGCCTGGCCCTTGCGCACGATCCCGCTCGCCCGCGCGATCCCCTGCGGTCGCAGATCGGCCATCGAGAAGGTGGCGCCCGACAGTTCCGGCCGGGTGACCGCCCCGGACCGGACCCGCTCAGAAAGCTCCGCCAGCTCGCCCGCGATCTCGCTCAGGTCCTTGTCGTCGGCGTTGCGGATCACCGGATGGAACACGGTGCCCTGTGCCGAGACCGCGACCGCCACGTTGACCTCCGAGCGCAGCTCGTAGCGCCCGTCGCGATACGCCCCGTTGACGCGCGGTGCATCTCGGAGAGCACCAGCGACGGCCTGCACCAGCGCATGCGGCGGTGCCTCGTCCCGAGGCTGGGCCTCAACCTCGATATATGCGTGGGGGATGGTCGCCTTCGCCTCGGCGACCCTCCTGGCGTACGCCTGCCCCGCTTCCTCGGGCTCGACCGTCTCAGCCACGCTTTCGCTTCGGCGCGTAGAGGTCGGTGATCGTTCCCTCGGCGATCTCGGCGGAGAACATCACGGTTTCCGAGAGCGTCGGGTGCGCGTGGATCGTGAGCGCCACGTCCTCGGCGTCGGCGCCCATCTCGATCGCCAGGGTGGCCTCGGCGATCAGCTCGCCGGCGTTGGGGCCCACGATCCCGGCTCCGAGCACCCGCCGGCTCTCGGGATCGACCAGCAGCTTGGTCAGGCCATCCGGGCGGCCGAGGGAGAGAGCCCGGCCCGACGCCTGCCATGGGAACACGGTCTTCTCGTAGTCGGTGCCCGAGCTGACCGCCTCGGTCTCGGTGAGCCCCGCCCAAGCGACCTCGGGATCGGTATAGGCGACGGAGGGGATCGCCCGGGGGTCGAAGGCCACGTTCTTGCCGGCGATCACCTCGGCCGCGACGACGCCTTCATGGCTCGCCTTGTGCGCCAGCATCGGCTCACCGGTGAGGTCGCCGATCGCGAAGATGTGCGGGACGTTGGTGCGGCGCTGCTCGTCGACGGCGATCTCGCCGCGCTCGTCCACCTCGACTCCCGCGGAGTCGAGTCCGAGCGCATCGCCGTTGGCCCGCCGCCCGACCGCCACCAGCACGCCGTCGTAGGTTCGCGGCTCTGGCGCGCCGTCGCCCTCGAACGCCACCTCGAGCCCATCGCCGGAGGCGCTCACGGAGGCGACCTCGATCGAGAGCATGATCGACTCGTAGCGCTCGGCGATGCGCGCGTGGAGCGGCTTCACCAGGTCGGGATCGCAGCCGGGAATGAGCTGGTCGGTCAGCTCGACCACCTCCACGGCGCTTCCCAGCGCCTCGTAGACGGTGGCCATCTCGAGGCCGATGATCCCGCCGCCGATCACAAGCAGCCGCTCGGGCACGCCGGGCAGCTCGAGCGCGCCGGTCGAGTCCACGATGCGCTCGTCGTCGGGCAGCCCCGGCAGCATCGCCGCGCGCGAGCCGGCGGCGAGGATGCAGTGCTCGAACGCGATCGAGGTGCCGTCGACGTCGACGGTCCGGTCCGAGGTGAAGTTTGCGGTGCCCGTCACCACCTCGACCTTGCGCTGCCGCGCGAGACCGGAGAGCCCCCCCGTGAGCTGGCCGACCACCTCGACCTTCCAGCCGCGCAGACGGTCGAGATCGATCTCGGGCTCGCCGAACTTCAGCCCGAAGCCCGCGGCCTCCTCGGCCTCGGCGACGACCCGCGCGGCATGCAGGAGCGCCTTGGAGGGGATGCAGCCGACGTTCAGGCAGACGCCGCCAAGGCTCTCGTACCGCTCAACGAGCGTCACTTCCAATCCCAAGTCGGCCGCCCGGAACGCAGCCGTGTATCCACCGGGGCCGGAGCCGATGACCAGGACCTGTGTGGAGCGGTCGGCGTCGGGCAGACCGGTAGTCGCCTCCTCCCCCGCCTCCTCGTCCGCTTCTTGCTCCGGCTCGCCTCCGGCCTCGCCCGTCTCCAGCTCGACGATCGGGTCGCCCTCCGAGACCTTGTCGTTGAGCTCGACCAGCACCTCCTTCACGGTGCCCGCGGCCGGCGCCGGCACGTCCATCGTCGCCTTGTCCGACTCGAGGGTGACGAGCGGCGCCTCCTTTTCGACCTCGTCGCCGGGGGCGACGTGGATCTCGATCACCGGGACGTCGGCGAAGTCGCCGATGTCGGGGATCTCGACCCGCATCAGAGCAGCACGCGCCGGAGGTCGGACAGCTCGCCCGCCAGGTGGGCGACGAAGCGCGCCGCCGCGGCGCCGTCGATCACGCGGTGGTCGTAGGAGAGCGAGAGCGGCAGGATCAGCCGCGGCTCGAACTCCTCGCCGTTCCACACCGGCCGCATCTGCGAGCGGGTGACGCCCAGGATCGCCACCTCCGGCGCATTCACGATCGGCGTGAAGCCGGTGCCGCCGATGCCGCCCAGCGAGGAGATCGTGAACGTCGACCCCCGCATCTGCTCGGCGGACAGCTTGCCCTCCCGCGCCTGGGCGGACAGCTCGGCAAGCTCGGTTGCGATCTCGATCAGGCCCTTGCGATCGACGTCGCGGATCACGGGAACCAGCAGCCCCTGGGGCGTGTCGGCGGCGAAGCCGAGGTGGTAGTAGCGCTTGATCACCAGCTCGTCGCCGTCAAGCGAGGAGTTGAACTCGGGGAACTGCCGCAGGGCGCCCACGCAGGCCTTGATCAGGAGCGCCGTCATCGTCACCTTCACGTCCTGCTCGGAGTTCACCTGCTTGCGGAACTGCTCGAGGTCGGTGATGTCCGCCTCGTCGTCGTGGGTGACGTGCGGGATCATCACCCAGTTGCGCGCGAGGTTGGGGCCGCTGATCCGCTTGATCCGCGACAGCGGCACCCGCTCGACCTCGCCGTACTTGGCGAAGTCCACCTCGGGCCAGGGCGCGACCTCGAGGCCGGGGATGCCCCCGCCGGCCGCCGGCGCGGTCAGCGCCGCCTTCACATCCTCGCGCGTGATCCTCCCCTTGCGCCCGCTGCCCTTGACCCGGCTGAGATCGACGTCCAGCTCCCGCGCCAGCCGCCGCACCCCGGGGCTCGCGTACAGCGCCCCGTCGCCGTCGCCGTCGCCGTCGCCGTCGGCGGGAGAGGGGGAGGGGGCGGAGTCGTCAGAGGCATCCCCGATGCGCCCTTCACCCTCCCCCTCGCCACCATCACTCTCCTGCTCCTCGGCGAGGACGGCGGACTCCACCGGCGCCTCCTGGGTGGAAACCGCCCCAGCCTCGGTCGGCTCGACCATCGCGATCACGTCCCCCTCGGAGACGTCGTCGCCGACCTCGACCTTGAGTTCGACGACCTTCCCGGCGAATGGCGCCGGAACGTCCATCGTCGCCTTGTCGGACTCGAGCGTCACCAGCGGCGAATCCGCCCCGACCTCGTCGCCGGGCTTGACCAGGATCTCGATCACCGGGACGTCGGCGAAGTCGCCGATGTCGGGTATCGCGACCTCGCGCGCGTCAGCCATCACGTAGAACCCTCATCACGACACCGCCGGATCGGGAGCGTCGGGATCGATCTCGTAACGGCTGACTGCTTCGGTGGCAACGGTCGTGTCGAGCTCCCCCTCGGCCGCCAGTGCCCGCAGCGCAGCCTGCACGACGTGGTGGCGGTCTACCTCGAAGAAGCCGCGGAGGTGGCGGCGGTAATCGCTGCGTCCGAAGCCGTCGGTCCCCAGCACCTCGTAGCGCCCCGGCACCCAGGCGCGGACGCCGTCGGGCACGGCCTTCATGTAGTCGGTCGCCGCCACCACGGGCTGGTCACCGTCGCCGAGACAGCGGGAGATCCATGGCGTTCGCGGCTCCTCCTCCGGGCGCAAGCGCGCCTCGCGGTCGCACGCGAGCCCATCGCGGCGAAGCTCGGTAAAGCTGGTGACGCTCCAGACCTCCGCCGGCACGTCCCAGTCGGACGCCAGGAGCTCGGCCGCCGCCTCGACCTCGCGCAGGATCGCTCCCGAGCCCAGCAGCCTCACCTTCGCGCCGTCAGCTTCGCGGATCCTGTGCATTCCGCGCAGGATGCCCTCCTCCGACCCCGCGGGAAGCGGAGGGTGGGGGTAGTTCTCGTTCATCACCGTGAGGTAATAGAAGACGTCCTCCTGCTCGCCGACCATCCGGCGAAGCCCGTCATGGACTATCACCGCCAGCTCGCAGGCGTAGGCGGGGTCGTAGGAGACGCAGTTGGGCACGGTCGAGGACAGCAGGTGGCTGTGGCCGTCCTCGTGCTGGAGCCCCTCGCCGTTCAGCGTCGTGCGCCCCGAGGTCCCGCCGATCAGGAACCCGCGCGCCCGCGAGTCGCCCGCGGCCCAGGCGAGGTCGCCGATCCGCTGGAACCCGAACATCGAGTAGAAGATGTAGAAGGGCACCATCTGCTCGTCGTGGTTCGAGTACGAGGTCGCCGCCGCGATCCACGACGAGAAGGCGCCCGCCTCGTTGATCCCCTCCTGGAGCACCTGACCCTGGCGATCCTCGCGGTAGAACATCAGGCTGCCGGCGTCCTCGGGCTCGTACAGCTGGCCTACCCGGGAGTAGATCCCGAGTTGCCGGAACATGCCCTCCATCCCGAAGGTCCGTGATTCGTCGGGCACGATCGGGACCACGCGCGGGGCAAGCTCGTCGGTGCGAAGCAGCGCCGCGAGGACGCGCACGAACGCCATCGTGGTCGAGATCTCGCGCTCGCCGGTGCCGTCGAGCTGCGACTGGAACACCTCGAGGGGCGGCACCGGCAGCGGCTGATCGACGCGGCGCCTTCGCACCGGCAGGTATCCGCCGAGGGCCTCGCGGCGCTCGCGCATATAGGTCAGCTCGGGCGAGTCGTCCGCCGGGCGGTGGAACGCCACCTGCTCGACCTCGTCGTCGGTGATCTCGAGGTCGAAGCGGTCGCGGAAAGCGCGCAGCGCCTCCTCGTTCATCTTCTTCTGCTGGTGGGTGATGTTCTGGCCCTCGCCGGCCTCGCCCATCCCGTAGCCCTTGATCGTCTTCGCCAGGATCACCGTCGGGCTCTGCTCGGCGGCCTGGGCGGCGGTGTAGGCGGCGTAGACCTTCTTCGCGTCATGCCCGCCGCGGTTGAGATCCCAGATCTCCTCGTCGGGCATGTCCTTCACCCGTTCCGCAAGCTCCGGGTACTTGCCGAAGAAGTGCTCGCGGACGTAGGCGCCGCCGCGCGCCTTGTAGACCTGGTACTCGCCGTCGACCGCCTCCTCCATCCGCTTCACCAGGAGGCCGTCGTGGTCGGCCTCGAGCAGGGGGTCCCAGCGATCGCCCCAGATCAGCTTGATCACGTTCCAGCCGGCGCCGCGGAAGATCGTCTCCAGCTCCTGGATGATCTTGCCGTTGCCACGCACCGGCCCGTCCAGCCGCTGGAGGTTGCAGTTGATGACGAAGACGAGGTTGCCGAGGCCCTCGCGCCCGGCGAGGGAGATCGCGCCGATCGACTCCGGCTCGTCCATCTCGCCGTCGCCGAGGAAGACCCAGACCTTGCGCCCCGAGGTGTCGCGGATCCCGCGATCGGTGAGGTAGCGCATGAAGCGGGCCTGGTAGATCCCCATGATCGGGCCCAGCCCCATCGAGACCGTCGGGAACTGCCAGAACTCGGGCATCAGCCAGGGGTGGGGGTAGGAGGACAGGCCGCCCGGGCGCGAGACCTCCTGGCGAAAGGCCTCGAGCTGCTGCTCGGAGATCCGCCCCTCGAGGAAGGCGCGGGCGTAGATGCCCGGCGAGGAGTGCCCCTGGATGTAGACGAGGTCGCCGCCGTGCTCCTCCGACGGGGCATGCCAGAAGTGGTTGAAGCCGATCTCGTAGAGGAGCGCGGCCGACTGGTAGCTCGCGATGTGCCCGCCCAGCTCCGAGGATTCCTTGTTCGCCCGCAGGATCGTGGCGATCGCGTTCCAGCGAATCAGCGAGCGCACCCGGCGCTCCATCGAGGGATCGCCGGGCAGCGGTGGCTCGTCGTCGCGGTGGATCGTGTTGATGTAGGGGGTGGGGCCGACGTACTCGATCGCGGCCCCGCGCAGGCGGGCACGCTCGACCACCCGCTCGACGAGGTCGTGCGCCCGCCGCGACCCGTCGTTCTCGACGACGGCGTCGAGTGCCTCGAGCCACTCCTCAGTCTCGACCGCGTCGATGTCCACCGCCTCCGACATTAGTCGAGGCGAGGGTCCGGGGCGATCTAGCCGGAGGCGGCTTGGGCCGCTTCCTCGAGCCGATCGTCGCCCCAGAAGACCTCGCCGCCGACGCAGACGCTCGGCACACCGAGGACACCCAGGTCCCCGGCGCGTTCGGTCGCGTCGCGGAGCGCGCCCTTCACCGCGTCGCGCCCCACGGCCGCATCGATCGCCCGGGGGTGCATCTCGCAGGCGGCGGCGGCGAGCATGACGCTGTCCGGCTCGGTCAGGTCGCGGCCGGCGGCGAACGCCTGCCGGAAGGCGGCGAGCGAGAACGAGACGGTCTTGCCCAGCTCCTTCGCGAAGGTGGCCACCCTCATCGCGTAGAGGGTGTTGCCGGGGAACGGATCGGGCCAGCGGATCGGAGGCAGTCCGTACGAGGAGGCGCGCCGCTCGACCTCACGGATCCCCTCCTCCCGCTCGGGCCCCTTCGCCCACGAGTCGCGGTCGAAGCGCCGAAACAGCCCGCCGAGCAGGATCGGCTGCCACTCGGGCACCTCGGCGCCGGCCTCGGTGAAGACGGCGTTGATCCGCTCCGCCGCCAGGTAGGCGTACGGCGAGCCGAGGTCGAAGAAGAAGATTGGCCGCCTGCCCTCCCCCTTCAGGTCGCCCTCTCCCAGACCAGCCGCAGCCGCTCGGCGAGGCGAGCCGGCTCGATGCGGTGAGGCGGATCGAAGTGGTGCCGGCCCTCGAAGACGTCGAGCGTGAAATCGGCGAACAGGCGCTCCGCCCGCTCCGCCATCCCCCCGTAGAGGTCTTGATTGCTGAGCGAGCCGAGCGCGAAGTACACCGGGCCTCCGAACGCTCCGAGGGCGGCCGGGTCCAGGTGGTACTCACGAAACGCGCGGGTTAAGGCAGCGATTCCGGCGGGGCGTTGGCGCATCCACTCGGGAGCCGGGCCCGGCGGCGGCGGTGGCGGCGACACGCCCGGGGCCAGCTGCTCGCGCACGAATGCGGGCATCTGCTGGTCCCACGGCAGCTCGCCGACCGCCTCGATCCTCGCGTAGACCCGCATCTCCTCGGCGCTCGCACCCTCGTTTCCGAGCCAGGCGGGCTCGAGCAGCGAGAGGCTCCTCACCCGGTTCGGGTGAGCCGCCGCCAGGGCCGCCGAGATCGCGCCACCGGCCGAGTAGCCGACGATGTGGAACCGCTCGAAGCCCGAGGCATCGGCCTCGCGAAGCGCACCCTCCACTTCGGTGGCGAGCCCGAATCCGGCGGGTGGCTCGGGAGTCGCATAGACCTCGAGGTCCTTCGCGACGGCATCGACGCCCTCGCCGAGGGCGTCGAGCAGTGCCCCATAGGCGAGGTCCCTGGGCAGCACCGCCCCGGGCAGCAGGAGGACCTGGTGATTCACCCGACCGCGCCCTCAGGCGTGGGTGGCCCAGCCGTCGACGGCACGGGCGGCGTCGAGCACCGCCTCGGAGATCGTCGGATGCGGGTGGACGATCCGGGCCAGCTCCTGATAGCCGCCCTCGAGCGCCATCACGGCGACCACCTCGCTGATCATGTCGCAGGCGCGATTGCCGACGATGTGCGCGCCGATGATCTCGCCGTACTTCGGCTCGGCGATCAGCTTCACCATCCCGTCGCGGTCGTCGTAGACGGCCGAGGCGCCGACCCCGCCGAGCTTGAACTTGGCCACCTTCACCTCGCGGCCGGCCTCCTTCGCCTGCGCCTCGGTGAGGCCGACGCTCGCGACCTGGGGGTGGCAGAAGGTGGCGCCCGGGACCAGATCCACGTCCACCGGGTGAGTGTCCGTGCCCGCGATCGTCTCGACCGCCACCACGCCCTCCTCGGATGCCTTGTGGGCCAGGGCCGGGCCGCGTACGAGGTCGCCGATCGCGTACACCTTCGAGTTCGACGTGCGCTGGTGGTCGTCGATCTTGATCCGGCCGTCGTCCTCGGTCTCGATCTTCGCCTCGTCGAGGTTGAGCGCCTCGGTGTCGGGGGCGCGCCCGCCCGCGATCACCAGGTAGTCGACCTCGATCTCCTGGTCGCCGTACTTGACCTTGACCGACTTCGAGCTCTCCTCGACCGACTCGACCTTGGTCCCGGTCGAGACGTCGATCCCCTGCTTCTTGAACGTGCGCTCGACCACCCTCGCGCAGTCCTTGTCCTCCAGCGGCAGGATCTGGTCGAGCATCTCGATCAGGGTGACCTCGGTGCCGTAGCGCGCGTAGGCCGAGGCGATCTCTGCGCCCGAGGCGCCGGCGCCGACGACGGCGATGCGCTTCGGCTGGGCGTCGAGCGACCACGCGCCCCAGGTGTCGAGCACCCGGTCGGAGAACTCGACCCCGGGAATCGGCAGGGCCACCGAGCCGGTGGCGAGGACGACGGCACCCGCCTCGTGGGTGTCCGTGCCGACGGTGACGTTGCCGTCGGCCGTGAGCGAGCCCTCGCCCTCGATCGCCGTCACCTTGTTCTTGTCCCAGAGCATCTTGACCCCGCCGGAGAGCGTCTCGGAGACGTCGGCGCGGCGCTCGCCCAGGGCCTTCCAGTCGAGGGTCGCCTTGGTGACCTTGACCCCGAGCCCGGCGCCGTTGGCGGCCTGGTCGTAGACCTCGGCCGTGTGCAGCATCGTCTTCGCCGGGATGCAGGCGTAGTTGAGGCAGCGCCCGCCGGGCTTGTCCTTCTCGACCACGGCGGTCTTCAGCCCGAGCTGCGCGGCGCGGATCGCGGCGACGTAGCCGCCGGGCCCGCCGCCGATCACGATCACGTCATGGGGGTCAGCCATCTGGGGTCACCTCTGGGTCTCGCAGGATTCCGGGCGACTCTACCCAGTGCTCAGTCGCGGGGGAGTCGCTGCGGCATCTGGATCCGGGCCATCGCCTTGACGTTGAGCCAGAACAGCGTGCCGGCGCCGAGGATCAATGCGACGTTGCCGATCGCCTGCTCCCAGCGGGTGGCGGTCACGAGCGAAAGCGCCGACCAGATCAGGGCCAGCAGCAGCACGGTCTGAAAGCCCAGCACGGCCCAGTAGCGCGCCCGCCACATCCCCCAGGCCATGACCCCGAAGAGGACGGCCGGCGCGATCACCTGGAGCACGTTGGGGCGTTCGCCGTCGACCTCGGCCCCGGCGGCGTATCCGATCGCGATCGAGAGGCAGATGAGACCCGAGATCGCGGCGCCGACGGTGACCACGCTCGGTCGCTCCCC
>Ga0299913_10001000_pt1 | contig 19818 bp, 15 predicted proteins | sample RVTome_9_FD_201360 | JGI IMG/M metagenome (GOLD analysis project Ga0299913, IMG submission 201360) | Soil microbial communities from uranium-contaminated site in the Upper Colorado River Basin, Wyoming, United States - RVT155D38 (version 2) ... | reverse complement strand
ATGCCGAGCCCCATCGTGAACAGCAGCAACAGCCCGTAGTAGAAGGTGGGGCGCTTGCGGAACTGTGCCCGATAGATGTAGGCGAAGCTGAACGTCACTGCGATTAGGACACCGTAGAAGACATGCTGGTTACCCGGGTCGACTCCGCCGCCGGCGACGACCACTCCAGCGCCGACCTGGATCAGGAGCGCGGCCATGGCCAGTCCCACCGCGTAGTAGAACGACTTCGGCGCGCTCTGCCGGAGCCTCATCAGCACACCCCACAGCCCGACGACACCACTGATCCCGACCGCGGCATAGCCCCAGATAGTGTGGAACTCGCTCACGAAATGAGCATAGGGACCTATCTACCCCCGACCCCTAAAACCCACTAAAATGAAACACAGGAGGCTGAGATATGTTTGAGGCGGTGGAATTTACTGAGGTACGTGGGAGCGAGGAACCCGATCAGAGGATCCTCGGTGAGTTCCCTGACGAGCTGGCCGCCGTAGATGCCGCCAGGAAGGCCAAGATCGAGTTCGTCGAGTCGGACAACGACGTGTTCGCTTGGTGGGTGGTCCGTCAACCCGGCGCACCGCTAGCCCAGTTCATCTCCGACTCGAAGAGCGAGAAGGAGTTCGTCCTCGACCTGACCACCGGTCAACTGATCGAAGTCTGAGCTCTCCCTCCAAATCAGCCGCAGTCTGGACGACCCCGTTGGGGAAGATCGAAGATCATCGCGCTGTCCTCGCCGCAATGGACGACGACTGGTCGGAGTACCTGACCGCCAACAGCCGTCTGCCCGGCCCCCGTGCGAATCTAGAGCTTGTCGCCGCCTGCGGAGAGGAAGCCGATCCCTCCCGCGCCCTCTCCCTGCTGGGCTCCGGCGACGAGTTCCACATGATCTGTGGGCTCGTCGCGCTGGGCCGGCTGGTGGGGGAAGGTGATCAGGCACTTACTGAGTTGCTCCTCCAACACGCATCCGACCCACGTTGGCAGATACGAGAAGCCGTGGCCATGGCTCTTCAGCGCGCTGCCGACTCCGACCCCGGGGGGACGTTCAAAATCACAGCTGTCTGGGCTGCAGAACCGGATCCTCTCGTGCGCCGGGCCGCCGTGGCCGCGGTGGCTGAGCCCAGGTTGATCGCTGATCCGCGTCGTGCCCGCCAGGCCTTGTCACTACTCGACGCGGTGACGGCGGACCTGGAACGGATCCCGATCGAGCAGCGCCGGGCAGAGGCGACCAGGACGCTTCGACAGGCGCTTGGTTACGCGTGGAGTGTCGTCATCGCCGCGTTGCCCGACCAAGGGCTCGCGACGTTTCGCCGGCTACAGGTGAGCTCCGACCCGGACATCAAATGGATCGTGCGCGAGAACTTGAAGAAGGCGCGATTGAGAAAGCTCCTCGACCGCTGAGCGCGGGTGGGCTCATTCGGGAGAAGAGACTTCGGAGAGCTCGATGATGTTCCCATCGGCGTCTTTGAACCACGCCGCCTTGAACGGCCCCATCGTGAACAGGCCGTCGGCCGTCTTGAAGTCGGGCAGGTCGTATTCCTCGAACACGACGCCCCGATCACGCAGGCCACCCATCGCCGCTGCAATGTCCCTCACTTGAAAGCTGACTGCGGTGTTCTGCGCCGATCCGGCGAAGGCGCTCTGGGTGACAACGAACCATGTGCCGTCGGCGCACTCGTACCAGAGCCCCCCGGGGTCCTCTTTGACGGGTGTCGTTCCTGTCCTTACCTCGTACCACGTCTTTGCCCTGGCCAGATCAGCCGAGGGCAGCACTGCATATACCTTGAACTCGGACAACATTTGATCCTCCGGACTCGACATTTCAGGGCCGACCTTCAGTCGCCCTCCATCAGCAGATCGGCGTATTGGTTCCTGACCACCTTCTTGTCGAACTTGCCGGTTCCCGTCTTGGGGATCTCGTCGACGAACACGATCCTGTCCGGTAGCCACCACTTGGCGACGCGGTCCCCGAGGAATGCGAGAAGGTCCTGCTCCGAGACGCTCCTGGCTTCGCGCATCACCACGAACGCCGCCGGGCGCTCCTGCCACTTGACGTGCTTCAGGCCCACCACGGTCGCCTCTGCCACATCAGGGTGGGCCATGAGGGCATTCTCCAAATCGATGGAGGAGATCCACTCCCCGCCCGACTTGATCACATCCTTGGCTCTATCGGTGATCTTGATGTACCCCTCGGGCGTGATCTTGGCCACGTCTCCGGTCCGGAGCCAGCCGTCATCGAAGGACTCGCCCGAGCGTGGGTCCTTGAAGTACTCAGCGGCGATCCAGGGCCCTCGGATCAGGAGCTCGCCGAATGCCTCACCATCACGTGGCAGCTCGTCCCCTACCTCGTCGACGATCTTGATCTCCAGCCCGGCCACTGGAATCCCCGCGGTTTCGAGGAAATCGAGCTGCCGTTGCAGGTCCCAATCCTCCATCTCGGGTTTGAGCAGGCTGGTCGAAGCCACCGGGTTGGTCTCGGTCATCCCCCAGCCTTGGATCACCCTTATCCCTCGAGCCGTCCAATACCACTCGATCATTGCCCTGGGGACCGCTGACCCGCCGCACAGAAACGCTCTGATAGAAGAGAGGTCGACATCCGGGTTTGCCTCGAGATACTGCTTGATCCCGAGCCAGACGGTGGGAACCCCGGCGCTATAGGTCACCTTCTCGTTCTCGAGCAGCGGCACCAATCCCTGCGGGGTCAGGTCCGGGCCCGGGTAGGTCAGCTTGGCGCCTTGGGTCACCGCCATGTAGGGGTATCCCCAAGCGGCGGCATGAAACATCGGCACCACCGGCAAGACGTTGTCGGTCGGGAGCATCGAGTAGTTGGCCAGGTTGGAGATTGTGTGCAGATAGGTCGATCGCTGGGTGTAGGCGACGCCTTTGGGGCTACCGGTCGTTCCCGACGAGTAGCAGAACATCATCGGGGATCGCTCATCGAGCCGGGGCCAGGCCCCGTGGGCCTCGGCATCGCCGATCAGATCCTCGTAGGCAATCGACCCCGGAATAGCCTCCGATGCCGTCTCACCCATGACCACGAAGGTCTCCACCGAGTCGAGCTCAGGCACTATCGGTGCCAACAAGGGCACCAGATCGGGGTCGACGAATATCGCCTTGTCGCCGGCGTGGTTGACGATGTAGGCGATCTGGTCCGCAAACAGCCTGATATTTATGGTGTGACATACCAGACCGGTGTTGGCAGTCGCCCAGTAGAGCTCGTGGTGGCGACGGTTGTTCCAGGCAAAGGTGCCCACCGGGTCACCCGCTCTCAAGCCGAGGTCGAGAAGAGCAGTGGCCAACCGGCGGACCCGGGTGTCGGTCTCACCGTAGGTGGTACGCACTATCGATCGGTCTGACTCAACCGAAACGATCTCCTGATCGGGATAAAGCCACACTGCCCGGTCATAGAGGGTGGAGAGATTCAGCGGGAAGTCGTCCTGCATGTGTGGCATCAGGTGCCGCCAAGCAGCTTGCGCTTCTCCGTCTCGAACTCGAGGTCGGTGAGCTTTCCCTCATCATGGAGCTGGGACAAGATGGCGAGTTGCGACGCCGCGCTGTCAGCCCCCGGGTGCCCGCCCGACTCCATCTCGATCTTCCGCAACTCCCGCACCTGGTAGATGAGCGACTGCACAGTCTCTGGCTGAGGGATGTTGCTGTAATGCGATTGGCCATGGGTGCCGGCCGACTCGATGAGAAGGTCGCCCGTGCCAAAGACCCGTTCCCAGGCTCTCTGGTTGAAGGCGACATCGTTGATCACCTCGAGCGGGATCTCCTTGCCCTTCTTGGCAATGAGCCCTGTTCTATGTATGACACGCTCATTGGTGATGACGTGCAGGGTGGTCCACCAGCGTATGAACCCGGTGAGGATGAGCGCCATCCAGACGACGACGAGACCGAGGATCAACCAACCTTTCCAGCTGAAGTCCTGAATTGCGATCAGGACGATGAGGACAACGACCAGCAGGGTCAACGCACCTTCCCGGATGATCTGGGTCCAGTGCGGTCTGAATTCGGTCTTGATCTCCTCGTCGGGGCTGAGCAGCTTCTCGGGGTAGCGCATGGCGTCAGGCTAATGATCGGGGCCGGTCTCTGACGTCGAGAGAGTGGGCCGCTCTGAGCCCAAGATCGGCGGTGTTCGGAGCACGACGGCCCATAACGAGAAAGCCCCGAGGGAGCCTAGGCCGAAGCCTCAACCCTCTCGGGACTCTCGTCCATTCGGTGTCGGGCCGGGGACCCAACTCCGATTGGAGGTTGCCGGTGGCCGAAGCCGCCGGCGGTTGCGATCCGAGGACCGCTGACGGCCCGAAGACCATCTCTCCTCGTCTCCGAGAAGTTCTTGCGGGTCGTTAGACCCGCCGTCCGGACTACCGCTCGACGATCCCGAGGGATCCCCGTCCGATCATCCGGCCGTCCTCGGTGCCCTCAGTTTCCCGGTGGCTCCGAGTACCCCGCACACAAACTGCGAAGTGGCTCTCGCCGCTACGCACCCTCCGTTCGGGTCCGCCGCCGAGTTTCCCCTGCGGCGTGCCGGAGAAAGTAGACCCGCCGCCATCGAGGTAGCAACTTGAGAAGCTGTTTGTTTTTCGCGATCCCTGACCGAGTTTTCGCGACTCTGCTCCGAAGGCGGATTGGTAGCCTGGCCCTCACACTCTCCCGACGACGAGGAGGATGGTTCACATGCCCAACACGACCGAACAGTTCGCCGACCGGATCTTCGCCTCCGCGCTTGGCGCCATTGAGACCTATTCCATTCACATCGGCGACCGACTCGGCTTCTACCGTGCTCTGGACGCCGAGGGTATGACAAGCCGGGACCTCGCCGACTCCACCGGTGTTGACGAGCGATATGTGCGCGAATGGCTCGAACAGCAGGCGACATCGGGTTTTCTCGACGTAGACCTGACCGGCGACGATCCCGTGTTCATCTTGCCCGATGCACATCGCCCGGTGGTCGCAGACGAGACGAGTGGGTACCACCTCGCCCCCCTGGCTCGCATGCTCACCACAGCCGGGGAGAAGATGGGGATGCTCCTCGACGCCTACCGCAGCGGCGGAGGCGTCTCCTGGGAAACATTCGGCAAGGAGATGCGTGAAAGCCAGGCCGATATGAACCGCCCCTTCTTCGAGAACGACCTGCCCGCAGTCTTCGCGGGGATGGGACGGGTGCACGACCTGCTCTCCAGACCCGGAGCCAAGGTCGCCGACGTTGGATGTGGTGCGGGGTGGTCGGCGTTGGCGCTCGCCCGGGCGTATCCAAATGCCACGGTTGACGGGTTCGACATCGACACACCGTCGATCGAGATGGCAACTCAAAACGCGATGGCAGCCGGGATGGCTGACCGAGTCAGTTTCAGTGCCGACGACATCGTGACCAGACAGGGCGACCAGTACGACGTGGTGGTGGCTTTCGAGTGCATCCACGACATGCCCCAGCCGGTTCCCGTCCTGACCGCCATGCACGACATGGTCGGTGCTGACGGATTGGTGGTGATAATGGACGAGGCCGTAGCCGACAGCTTCAGCGGCGCAGGCGACGATGTGGAACGGCTCATGTACGGCTTCAGCATTCTGATCTGTCTGCCCGACGGGCTGTCGTCACAACCGTCCGCCGGCACCGGGACGGTGATGCGACCCTCGACTCTCCGCTCCTACACCGAGCAGGCAGGGTTCACCGACTTCTCGGCGATCGCCGAGGCTGGGCTGTTTCGCTTCTACCAGCTGACACCATAGGACAGACACGCCGGGGTGACGATGGTGGCGGTCCGGGAGTGAGGACGACCCCGGGACGCGAGAAACCCCGAGAAAGCCTTGGCCGAAGCCGCAGCCCTCTCGGGGCTCTCAATGCCGCTGAACCGGGAAAGCGGGCCCCCGGTCAGGATGGCGATCCGGAATGACCGAAGTCTCTCCTTCCCCAACCCGGTAAACCGCGTCGGTAGGGGCAAAGTACGAATCCGACCTCGCAACGTCAAGCGTCATCCCGACCTAGTTTTCGCGTCCTACCGGAAATTTTCGCGTGGTACCGGTGCGAGCCGGGTCGATCTCCCGATTCCTGTCACCCACCCGACTTACACTCGGCCTCGTGACCATCGAATTGGAAATTCCCCGTCTCGAGAGCCTCTCCCCCAGCCGCGCGGGAGACTTCAAGACTTGTCCTCAACTCTTCAAGTTCCGCGCCATCGACCGACTGCCCGAGCCCACCTCGGTGTATCAGGCGCGGGGGACTACGGCCCACCTCGCCTTACAGCGGCTATTCGACCACCCATCCGACGACCGATCCCCAGATCTTCTCTACGACCTCTTCCGCGAGGCATGGACCGAGCTGCGGGGAAGTGAGGAGTTCGAAGACCTGTTCGGCGACACCGAGGAGGAGCGTCAGTGGGGAGTGGAGTCACTCGAGTTGCTGGCCAACTACTTCACCATCGAGGATCCCACGGGCTTTGATCCGGTAGACCGCGAACTGGACATGCTGGAGGACCTGGACGGGATCACCATCCGCGGGATCCTCGACCGAATCGACCGCGATGCCGACGGACGTCTGATAATCACCGATTACAAGACCGGCAAGGCGCCCCCGGAGAGATTCGCTCTCCCCGCCTTCTTCGCCCTCAAGATCTATGCCCTTTTGATTCGGAAGAGCACCGGTGAGACACCCAAGGAGCTGAGGCTCCTCTACCTGAACGGCCCGACGCTGTACCGCCTCGACGTCGACGACCGCCAGCTCGACGCCATGGACAGCCAGCTGCGCGCCCTTTGGAATGCCATCGACCGCGCTCTGACCACCCAGCGCTTCCCGACACGCCCGGGCACCCTGTGCAACTGGTGCTCGTTCCAGGAGATTTGCCCGGCTTTCGCCGAGACCGATTAGTGCCCTACGGGAAGATCCCACGCACCAGCTTGGCGTCGGCCACCTTGCGGATTCCCTTGATCAGGGCGGCACTCCTCATGTCGACGTTCTCGCTGAGAGCGATGTTGTGGACGTCACTGAACGCTCTGGTCATGATCTCCCGCAGACGAGCCACCACCTCGTTCTCGGTCCAGAAGTACTTCTGGACATCCTGGACCCATTCGAAGTAGGAGACGGTCACGCCGCCGGCGTTGGCGAGGATGTCGGGGATTATCAAGACTTCCTTCTCCCGAAGCACGTCGTCGGCTTCGAGCGTGGTCGGGCCGTTGGCGCCCTCGATCACGATCTTGGCTTGGATATCTCCAGCGTTGTCCTCCCGGATCACATTCTGAACCGCGGCCGGCACCAAGACATCGACCGGCAGGCCAAAGATCCGATCGCCCTCGAGGAAGTCGGCATCGGGATAGCCCTCGAGGAACCGGTTCTCGTCAACCCATTTCGCCACGGCCTCCACCATGAGACCGTCTGGGTTGTAGAGAGCGCCCGAGATGTCCGACACCGCCACGATCCGGGTCCCCATCTGCTCCCCGGCAATGGCGGCAAACCGGCCCACGTTCCCGAAGCCGTGAATGGCCACGGTGGCGTCATTGGGATCGAGGTCTCTCTGTGCGGCCGCCTGAGGCACGAGGAACATGAGCCCCCTACCGGTTGCCTCCCTCCGGGCGATACTTCCGCCTAGAGCGGGCGGTTTCCCGGTCACAACCGCGGGCACCGAATGGCCAACATGCTGGGAATAGGTGTCCATGATCCATGCCATCACCTGTTCGTTGGTCCCCAGGTCAGGCGCGGGGATATCGGTCTCGGGCCCGATCACGTTGATTATCTCCATCGTGAACCGCCGGGTCACTCTCTGCAGCTCCGCTCGGGAGAGCCCCATCGGGTCAACCCTCACCCCGCCCTTGGCCCCACCGAATGGGACGCCGACAATGGCGCACTTCCAGGTCATGAGCATCGCCAGGGCGGCGACCTCACCCAGGTCGACGTCCGGGGCGAAGCGGATGCCCCCTTTGGTGGGGCCCATCGTGGTCAGATGCTGCACCCGATAGCCAAACAGGGTTTCGACCTCGGAGTATCTGTCATGACGAAAGGGAAAGCTGACCACCGTCGACTTCTGAGGGACCCGGAGACGATCCGCCACGTTGTCGTCGAGCCCCATGAGTCTGGCGACACGATCGAACTGACCTGCCGCCTCGTTGTACATCGGAGATGCGAATTCGTTGCCGGTGGATAATGTCACCGGTGCCTCCGTTGGTCGTGGCGAACGAACGGCATCCTATGCGGACGGCATGACGTGTGTTTTCTGTCACACCCACCACGTAGCTTGACCGTCATGAAGCTATTCAACCCAATCAAACGCCAAGCAGAGCCCACCCTCGACCCTTTCGCCGACCCGGTGGCCTATCTGGCCAGCTTCGGCATCGGGGCAGAATTGGTCGACTACATCACCTGTCTCCCCGAGGCGGCCTGAACCCTACGATCAGCAGGTGTCAGTTACCGAGACCCGGCTCGAGTTCGGAGACTGGGATCGTGTGCTTGCCGAGACCGACGGCCCGCAGATCGTGGTGGCAGGGCCGGGCACCGGCAAGACAGAGTTCCTGGTGCGTCGTGTCGCCAGGATCATCGAGACCGGGGCGGCACGGCGTGATCAGGTCGCCATGCTCACCTTCTCCCGACGAGCGGCTGCCGATGTCCGGCGTCGGATCGACGAGGCTCTGGGCGGCACGGGCATGCCGATCGATGTGTCGACATTCCACTCCCTCGCCCTGAGGTTGCTCGAGGCCGGGTCGGACGAGAGGCCGATTCCGCTCACCTCACCCGAGCAGGTCGGCGTGGTAGGCGAGCTGTTGGCCAAAGAGGACCCAAGCAACTGGCCGATCATGTATCGGGGGATTCTGGCCAGCCCTGCCTTCGCAGCCGAGGTGGCCGACTTCTTGATGCGGTGCTCGGAGCGACTGCTCTCGCCCGATGAGCTGGAGGAACGCGCCTCCGCGAGGGCCGACTGGCGAGGAATCCCGGGTCTCTTCCGACGCTATCGAGAGACATTGGAAGCTTCGAAGAGAACGGACTACGGCACCATGCTGGTGTCGGCAGTGACACTCCTCCGGTCTCCCACAGGCCAGGAGTTGGCTCATGGCTACCGGTACGTCGTGGTCGACGAATACCAGGACACATCGCCGGTGCAAGCCGAGATCGCCCGTCTGCTGGCGTTGCCCAGCGGCAATCTCACTGTCGCCGGAGATCCATATCAGTCGATCTACTCCTTCCGCGGTGCGGAGCTGAGGAACATCGCCCGATTCCCCCTCGACCACCCCGACACCCACCGCATCGTCCTCCGCCAGAGTCTCCGGGTCCCGGCCCAGATTCTCGAGTCCGCCCTCCGCATCGTGTCCTCCGGCGAGCTCCCAGGGTCGGCCGGGCCGGTGGAACCGGCGGGTCACACCGGTCGGGTCGAGACCTACGTCTTCGACCAAGAGACAGCCGAAGCCGAATGGATCGCCCGGGACATCGAGCACGCCATCAAAGTCGAAAGTCTCGACCCGTCGTCGATTGCGGTCCTGGTCAGGTCGAAACGCGAGATGCTGGCCGGGCTGAGCCGGGCTCTGACCCGCAAGGGAATACCCCACGATCCGCCCGAGTCACGTCTGGTGGAGCATCCCGCGGTGAGGATGATCCACGACCTGGTGACGATCGCCCGCCTCGGTGGCGCCATCCCCCTGCAGACCCCGGGTGAGGCTGCCGAGGCCGACCGAGCCATGCGACGCATCCTGCTCGGCCCGTTGGTGGCATCGAGCCTGGGCAAGGAGCGGGAGATTCTTCGCGCCCGTCGTCGGAGCTGGGACGCATGGCCCCGGGTCCTCGAAGACGACTTGCCCTCCCATCCCGGGCTCATCGGCCTGCTCAACGACCCCGAGTGGTGGTCGGTGCTTCCGGCCGTCGATGGGTTCTGGGAAGTGTGGACCCGGCTCGACGATCTGGAGCGAATCGTCCTCGACCCGGACCGACGTGACTGGCGTCTTGCCTTCAACTCCTTCTCCCAGGTCCTCGAGCGCCAGGCGGAGCGGGACCCAACCGTCACTCTGGCCCGGCTCTTCGAGCTAACCGAGGACGAGCGATTCGAGTCGACCCCTTTGCTCTCACATCGCCTCACCGACAAGAGGGTCACTCTCACCACCCTCCATCAGGCAAAAGGCCTCGAGTTCGACGTTGTCTATCTCGCCAACGCCGTCGAGGGGGTGTTCCCCGACTTGCGGAGGGGACGGCGAATGCTGCGTCCCGAATTGCTCTCTCCGGAAAGGACCACCGACCCCGAGGCACAGCACCTGTTCCAGGTCCAAGAGGAGATGCGGCTGGCCTACACGGCCATGACCCGCGCCCGGCTCAGAGTCGTGTGGACTGCCACCTCGGCAGGCGTCGATCAGGGTGAGCGCCGGCCCTCACGGTTCCTGGCCGCGGCCGCCGATCCCGAAGCGGGTGAAGGCCCGGGGCCACCGGTTGAAGTCGTGGGCCCTCCGGTCACCCTCGCCGAGGCTCAAGTCAGGCTCCGGCGAACCCTGCTCGATCCCGTGGCTCCTCCTCAGGAGAGACTTGCCGCCGCGCAAGTCCTGGCTCACCCCAAACAGCCATGGTGGAGCGCGATGACCTTCGCCGGAGTTGCCACCGCCGGCCCTGACAGCCCGATCCTCGGCACCGGCCTCCGCCTGTCACCAAGCCAGGCGGACGCCTATGCCAGCTGTCCCCGGCAGTACGCCATGGAACGGCGTCTCAGGCTGAATGACTCGTCGTCTCCTTACGCACATTTCGGCACACTGGTCCACACCGCCCTGGAGGCAGCCGAAAGCGAGACTCTCGGCTCGGGTAAGACACACGCCGACCTGGCGGATGCGCTGAGCCACTTGGAGCGGGTATGGGCCACCGCAGACTTCGGGACACCCCAGCTCAATGCGGCCTGGCTCAAGCATGCCCGCGAGGCGATCAGCAACCTCTACAGCCGGTGGCCCAGTCCTGACGGCATACCGGTCGAGCTGGAGAAGCGTGTCGAGGCGGTGATCGATGGGGTGCCCTGGATTGGCTACATCGACCGGTTGGAGCGCACCGCGGCGGGTCTCCGTGTCATCGACTACAAGACCACCAAGAGCCCCCCGCCCCACAAGGACGCCAAGCAGTCCATCCAGCTCGGCTTCTATGCCTCTGCCGTCTCCGACGAGCTCGGTGAGCCGGTCATCGACGCCCAGATGTGGTTTCCCCGGGCGACGGGCAAGTCTGTGGGCACCCGCGCCCTCGACATGAGCTTGCTCCCCCAGGTGAGAGAGACCATGGAGGATGTGACCCGATCGATCCGGGAGGAGAATTGGGAGCCGCGGGTGAGCGCCAGGTGTGAGCGATGCCGGTTTCGCCTCTCATGCCCGGCCTGGCCCCAAGGCAAGGGGGCATACCTCCCATGAGCCCCCTGAGACCATCCTCGGAGCAACAGGGGATCCTTTATCTCGGGCTCAACACCATCAGGATCAGGGCTGGAGCGGGCACCGGCAAGACGACAACTGTGGCCCTCGTCATCGCCAACCTGGTTGAGAATCACCAGGTCGACCCGGAGAGAATCCTCGGGATCACCTTCACCAACAAGGCCGCGGCCGAGCTGGCGGAACGGGTCAAGTCGTTCCTCGGCCCCACCATCGATGAAGGCCGACAGGCAGAGGTTCACACATATCACGGCTTTGCTGCCCAGGTGCTGGGAGAGTTCGGAGCCCTGGTTGGAGTCGACGGCCGGGTCCGGATCATCACACCGACCTTTTCCCGACAGCTACTGACCGAATCCTTTCACCACACCTCCTATGACCATCTCGACATCACCTACCCGGGCTCCGTGGACAAGATCCGGAGCCTGGGCGATCGCCTGGGCGACCATCTGCTCAGCCCTGCCCGCCTCCTGGCCGAAGCCGATCCGCGGGGTGACATCTGGGCTAAGCGGGTCGAGATGCTCGAGACCCTGCAGCGATACGAGGCCGACAAACGCAGGCTGGGCGTGGTCGACTACGCCGACCTGGTGACACTGTCCACCGAGCTCATGAACCGTCACCCGGAGCTGGCCCGGGACCTGCGCGATCGCTACCAGACACTGGTGCTCGACGAGTATCAAGACACCAACCCGGCCCAAAGGGCCTTGCTGACCGCCATATTCACCGACGACTTCCCGGTGATCGCCGTCGGTGACGAAGACCAGACGATCTACGAGTGGCGCGGCGCTTCCGCCGAGAATTTCGAGCTCTTCGCACAGCAATTCCGCTCCCCGGGCGGCGCCCCAGCCCACGAGCGCGCCCTCACCCTCAATCGCCGTTCCGCCCCCGTGATCCTCGAGATAGCGAATCAGATCCGACGCCGGGCCAACCCCGATACCGAGCCTCTGGTCGCCGACGACGTATCCCGCGTCGGACAGGTGATCACGCATTGGGCAACCGACGCACTCGCGGAGTCCGACTGGATAGCCCGCAAGTTCGAGACTCTGCACGAGGAGGGCATTCCGTGGTCGCAGATGGCAGTCCTGTTCCGGAAGAACAAAGACTTCGCGGCCGTGGTCGACTCGATGGCCCGTCATGACATACCGGTCGAAGTGGCCAACCTCGGAGGCTTGTTGTCAGTGCCCGAAGTGGCTGATCTCAGGGCATGGCTCACTGTCATCGATCGCCCCGATGACTCGCCCTCTCTGGTCCAGGTGCTCCTCGGCAGCCGCTACCGACTCGGTTTTGCCGACATCTCCCCGCTCACCGGTTGGCTGGCCGGAGCCGTATCCGACCATGACGCCGATGACGTCCCTGGTATCACCCTTCTCGAGGCGATCGAGCACATCGACGAGATCGGCGGGGTGCGTCCCGAAGCGGTGGTCGTCTACCGCCATTTCCTGGGCGTCTACCGGGAGGTCTTGACCGAGAGCCAGGGCATGAGCCTGGTCGAGGTGTGCCGACTGGTTCTCGACCGGACCCGCGCTTGGGAAGACATCGAGTCTCTCCCTGTCAACCAGCGCACCACTGCTCGACTGAACCTCTATCGCCTTCTCGACTTGGCCGAGGAATGGAGCCCACTCAAGGGCCGCCCTTCACTCACCGCCTTCCTCGAGTATCTCGATGCGATGGCCGAAGAGCCCGCCGAGGAGCTCGACTCGGCTCATCTGTCTGGCGAAGAGGCCGTGACCCTGGTCACCGTCCATCGTTCCAAGGGGCTCGAGTGGGACGTCGTTGCAATACCCGCCGTCACCAGCCAGAGCTTTCCCAGCGGCGCACACCAGTTCCCGGACCCGATCCGGTTTCCCGAGTATCTCCCGGCAGAGTTTCGAATCGACGACTCCCTCGTCGATATGCCGGCGGACGAAGCCGACCGAAAGGACTACTTCCGAGCCAAGAACGACTTGCAGGAGTGGCGGGTGGCATATGTCGCGGCCACCAGGGCACGATCGCACCTCATCTTCACCGGCGCCTATTGGTACGGATTGCCCGAACCCACGATGACACCAAAGAAGCCCTCCGAGCTCTTCGAGCTGGTCGAGGGGCACCCCATGACCCAGCAGGACGGGCACGCTTCAGAGACCCCGAGACCCGCCTTGTTGCGACGCGACACATCGGGTGAGGCGCCCGATCCACTGTTTGATCGCGGGTGGGACGGAGCATTGAGAGAAGCGGTGAGCGACGAAGGCTCGATGGCGGAAAAAGCGCGGGAGATGGACATCGGCGACGATTTCGAGCGACGGGTCGGCGAGTGGACCGAAACGCTGTTCGAGCTCAGCCTCGCCGAGATCGACCAGCAACCGGACGAAACGCGACGATCGGTTTCGGTGACCGGGCTGGTGACCTACGCCCAATGCCCGAGACGCTTCTTCTGGTCCGAAGTCGATCGTCTGCCCCGGCGACGCAACCCTGCCGCAGTGGCTGGGACCGAGCTCCACAGACGCATCGAATTGCATCAGCGTGGTCAGGTGCCCTTTGAGCCAATGGAGTCCGAGCTCTACGACGTAATCGACGAGGCCAGCGGCGGCGGCGGCTTCAAGGCATTCCTCGCATCCCGCTACGGAAACGACCGGGCCGAGTTGATCGAGGCGCCTTTCTCCCTCCAGTTGGACAACGGCTACCAGGTGCGTGGCCGCATCGACGCCGTCTACCGCCAAGGCACCTCCTGGGAGATCGTCGACTTCAAGAGCGGTCGCCCCAAGAAGGACCCTTCGCTGATGGTCCAGCTCCAGGCCTATGCAGTGGCCGCGACCAGGGTTGACTTCGGAGTCGACCAGCCGGAGCAGATCGACGTGTCGTTCGCATATCTCGGTGGTGGGCTGACCATCGACACCCAGCGAGCAGACGAGCCTTGGCGCGATCGTGCCTTACAAGACCTCGAACGATTGACCGGTGCCATCGACCGCGCCGAATTCGACCCAACACCGGGAGACTGGTGCCACCGGTGTGACTTTCTCAGGTTCTGCCCTGCCGGTCAGGAGCAGGTGGCGGGCACCTGACATCTGCCTCGTGCGTGGCGGCATGGGACCGACCCGCTCAACTCACACGTCCGTCCTCGACGTCGATGATGATGGTGACGGGGCCTTCGTTGACCAGGTCGACCGCCATCGACGCACCGAATGCCCCGGTTTCGGTCAGGATCCCCAGTTCCCTCAGCATGGTCGCGAAGCGATCGATCAAGGGCTCTGCTGTCTCCGGGTCGGCGGCGTTCGCGAACGAGGGCCGACGTCCTTTGCCGACATCGGCGAGCAGGGTGAACTGACTGACCAGGAGGACAGAGCCCCCGATGTCTACGATCGATCGATTCATCAGACCCGCTTCGTCGGCGAAGATCCGTAGGTTGGACACCTTGTCCACGGCTCGGTCGATCTCGTGGTCGGTGTCCGTTGGGGCGATCCCGACCAGGATCACCAGGCCGCCCGCGATGGAGCCCACCGAGGCATCACCGACTGTCACCGATGCCCGGGACACACGCTGAAGGACCATTCGCACGAGGATCGAGTTTGGCAGCCAAATAGAGTGGGATCGTGTCCAAGAACCCCTCAGACCGAAACGACCTCCTCCGTGGGCCCGCCGAATCGGCCACCGTGTATCTTCTCGACGCCGGAACCGACTACGAAGCCGGGTTGCTGAAGAAGTGGCTGGACAAGGACCTCCCGGGCGAGCAGAGCACCCTGAGGGTCAGCTCGTCCCGGAGAGGAACCGGGGGCGACAGTGAGGAGCTGGCCCGAGTTCTTGCCTCCCCCGAGGACCCGTATCTGATACCGCTGCGTGTCTTGTGGATGGCGCCGGAGAAGGACGGGCGACGGTCGGTCAGCTGGTGGGATGTCATTCAGCCCGGTGACCCCCGCGATCCCAAGGGGATTCGAGCTCGATGGATCCGGATGGCACGACCGGGACGGGTGCGGCTGATCGCGGCACGTGGAGCCTTTGCCTCAGAGCTGGCCGACGACTATCAGGTGTCGGGCCAGGTCGACCCCCTGACCAGCTTCGTGACCCGAAGGGCATGGCTGGTTCTCGACCAGGCCGAGAGAAAACTCCGCGGCAACCGCTACAAGATCCCGCGGTTCGTGCCGGAGGCGATCCTGTCACGTCGCGAGTTCCTGGAGTCCGTCGACGCCGTGGGCATCGACTCGGGCATGACCCCGGCAATCGCCAGGGAGAAGGCGGAGCAGTATCTACGCGAGATCGCGGCCACCCATTCGCCTTACGTCATCGATCTCATCGCCAATGCGATCCACAAGCTGTACAGCCAGGGCTACGGCGAGATCAAATACTCCGAGGAGCAAGTCAAACGTCTCTCCGCCCTGGGCGAGGGGCACACCATGGTGTTCCTGCCCTCTCACCGTTCGAACCTCGACCGACTGAGTCTTCAGTTCATGTTGTGGGAGAACGATTTTCCTCCCAATCACACGGCCGGGGGGATCAACCTCAACTTCTTCCCGATCGGCCCCCTCCTGCGGCGGACCGGCGTGTTCTTCATCCGGCGCACCTTCAAAGACAACCAGCTCTACAAGACCGTGTTGCGGGCGTACCTCGATTACCTCGTGGAGAAGCGATTCCCGCTCGAGTGGTACATGGAGGGAGGCAGGTCACGCTCGGGCCGGCTATTGCCCCCTCGCCTCGGCTTGCTCAGCTACGTTGTCGAGTCGACCCGACGGGGCAAGAGCGAGGACATCCAGCTCATACCCGTCTCCATCGCCTACGACCAGATCCAGGACGTTCCCGAATACGCGCTCGAAGCGCAGGGGAAGGAGAAGGAACGGGAGTCGATCGGTTGGCTGGTCAGGGCGGTCCGCTCTTTGCGCCGTCGCTATGGCGACATCCATATCAATTTCGGCGAACCGGTGTCGGTGAGAGATGTGTTGGGGTCGATCGAAGGTGACGACGAGACCTCGATCGGCCTGCAGAAACTGGCTTTCGAGGTCATGTACCGGATCGGCCAGGTCACTCCCCTGACTCCCACCGCTCTCATCAGCGTCGCTCTTCTCGCCGCCCGCGGGTCGGCGCGCTCGGCCGGTCAGCTTGCCGACGACGCCTCCCGGCTACTCGAGTTCGCCAAAGCTCGCGACCTCCCGACCACGGAGGACTTCCAACCCGGGGATCCCGCCCGGGTGACCGGCGTGCTCGATTGGCTCGCCGAGAACGACAACGTCAGCAGCCACGAGGCTCTGGGGCGAAGAGTGTTCTGGCTCAGCGACGAGCAGATGATTCGGATCTCCTACTACCGGAACGTAATCGTCCATTTCTTCATCAACCGGGCTCTGGCCGAGATGGCCCTGGGCGCTGTCGCCGGGTCCGGGGACGAAGCACCGGGCGCAGTTCGAGACACGTTGCTTGCCTACCGCGATCTGTTGAAGTTCGAGTTCTTCTTCCCGGAGAAGGACGAGTTCCTCTCCGATGTGGAGTCGGACATCGGCATCGACATACCGGATTGGGAGAGCTCGCTCACCGCTGCCGGCGCCGGCGAGACTTTGGTCAAACTCGGCGCACCCGTCGCCTATTGGGCGATCCTCCCCTTTCTCGACGCCTATCAGGTGGTTGGCGACGAGCTCGAGGCCCTCAAACGGAGGTTCGATGAGAAGTCATTCCTCAAGGCATGTCTCGATCGTGCCCGCATGTATCGGATCGAGGAACGGCTCATCTCCGGGGAGAGCGCAAGTCAGGTGCTCTTCAAGTCCGCCCTGGCCCTGGCCCGGAACCGCGATCTGATCGATCAATCCGAAGACGTGCTCGCCCGCCGGGCGGCGTTTGCCTCCGAGGTACGCCAGGCACGTCAATTGGCGGCCGCGGGTCTTTAGCGCGGCTTGTCGACGCCCCAGCGGCGCCGGGCTTCGTCCACCAACTCCTGGGAGGTCTTCGGCCGGGTGCGCTTGCCCCCGGTCGAACCGGGCTGCTGGGAAGGCTCGGTCGACTCCTCGAGACCGGCGACCGCCTCTTCGAGACTCTTGGCCACATCGCGGCGAGCCTTGGCGATGGGATCGACAGGTGTCGGCCGTTGTTGGGCGGGTCTCGGGGGAGTTGGCTCCGGAATAGGCGTGGGTGTGGGCATCGGCGGTGTCGCCGGCTTCGGCGCCGGTCTTGCGGTCGGCTCGAGACGGATCGACCTGACCCCCTTGCCTTTGCCCTTGCTCAGCTCCTGATCTGGCACCGGGGTCGAGCTGGTCTGCCCCTCTGGCCCTGACATGGTGGCGGCCCGGCGCCGTAGCACGCGGCCGGAGGCGAGGAATAGCAACCCGGGGATGATGCTGGTGCCGACCACGCCGGCAATGAAGGTATCTCGCACCCCCAGTCGCGAGAGAATCCCTATCCCACCGAGGACAATGAGTCCGATCCAAACCAGCCCGATGAACGTGAGCACCCTCCCCAGGCAACCCACGGCATTGGCGTTCTGTTCAGACATCGATGCTCATTCAAACATCACCCTCGAGTGAGCACGACTCTCAGCCGCCAGGAAGCGAGCAGCAGCAGGACCGCGGCATACGCGGTGAGCACACCGAGCTCGGGAAGGATGTCGATCACGGTCCCATCTCGGCGCACCAGCTCGGCGAAGCCGTCGATGACCCATGCGTGCGGGGTGAAATGGGCCACCCGATTCATGGCCGGGGAGAACAGCTCGATCGGGAGCATGGCGCCACCCAGTGCCGCCAATCCGAGGCTGACCACGACTCCGATGCCACCAGCCTGTTGGTCGTTCCTGAAAGTCGCCCCCATCAGCATCCCGGCCCCGGCGCCCACCGCCGAGAACGTGGTGAGGAGGAGCAGCGCGCCCCAGGGATCACCCCAGTTCACCCGGAAGAGGAGGAAAGTGGCGGCCACGATATAGAGCCCCTGGACCATGGCCACGGCCCACCGGCCTGCCGCCTCGCCGAGCACGATGGTTCGGGCCGAGGTAGGTGTGGAGAGCATCCGTCGCGAAATGCCGAGCTTTCGGCTCAGGATCAGAGCGGCAGAGCCGGCCAGAGCAGTGAGAAAGGTGAACAGGGACAGCTGCTGGGAGGCGCCCAGGTCGAATCGACCCAGGGTGGCCGGGAACAAGGCTTCTCCAACCGCCGTGGTCTCCACCTCGAGACCGGGAGCCGAAGCGGTTTCAGATCTGGCCGCCTCCAGCGCCTGATCGAACCCGGCGGCGGTCTTCTCGAGGGCGAACTGGGCGGCACCTACCGGGGCCATCACCCGGGCCACCGCGGCAGCGACAACCGACTGGAGTTGTTGCCCTGAATCTTCGGGTCTCGCCACATATCCGACTTCGACCTGGGATCCGCCCGCTGCCAGCTCCGTCATCCCGGCGGGTAGGAACACTCCTGCCTGGACCGCTCCCCGCTCCACCGCCGTGGTCAGCTCCTCCCGGCTCTCGTACTCGGAGATAGCGAGGCTGTCGTCGGCGGCGATCTCCTCGGCGACGGCCGTGGCCAGCGGATCGTCGTCTTCCTGAAACAGCCCGATCGCAGGGTCGAAGTCCCCACCGAACTGGGCCCCGATCAGCAGGATCAGCGCGATTGGGAAGATGAAGACGAAGAAGATGTTCGATCGCTCCCGCAGCATGCGACGAACGTTGCTCCAGGCGATGGCCAGCACCTTCATCGTGAGAGCCTCCGCTGCAACACGAACCAGGCGACGAGCCCCAGGACCAGGGCGATGACGAGCAAGGCGCCCGCCGACGGCAACGCGGCCGTCCATTCCCCTCCACCGGAGATCTCCGACAGGCCGCGCATGAACCACGCATGTGGAGTGATGTATGTGAGCCGGCTCAGCAGATCGTTGCCCTGCCCGATCGGGAAGAAAGTCCCTCCGAGCATTCCCAGTGTCACAGCGACGATCGCTCCCAGGTTGGCCGCGCCTTCGGCCGACTTCCCCACCGAGGCGATCACACCCATGATCGAAGTGGCGGCCAGGACCCCGGTGACTACCAGCACCGCCACCCCGAGTACGGGTCCCCACCGAGCGCCCATGAGATAGTGGGTGGCCACGATCAACACCGTCATCGAGATGACGCCGAGGGCGAAGGAGAGCAGGGCCTTTCCCATCAAGACGCTGCGTCGGCCGATCGGGGCGGCAAGCAGCCGGGCCAGAGTCCCGTTCTCCTCCTCCTCGAGTATCCCGAGCACGCCGAACTGGACGGTGAAGAGAAGGAAGAACACCGCCATACCAGCAGCGAAGAAGGTGGAGGCGTCGAGCTGGCGGGTCTCGGCGGTGACGTCGGAGAAGACATACGCCTGCGGCCGCAACGCTGCCTCTTCGCCCCATGAGACCACGTCGGCGGGTGGCGGCCCTCCCCCGGCGTGGACCGCGGTCGCCACCGAGAGCTGGGCCCGGCCGATCCCGGAACCGAACTCGGAGGCGATGGCAGTAGCCACCTGGGTGGTGGTCTGGGAGTCGATGTCACCGACGACCTGGATGGTGAAAGGGCTGCCCGCGATTGCGGCA
>Ga0299913_10000999_pt1 | contig 19819 bp, 19 predicted proteins | sample RVTome_9_FD_201360 | JGI IMG/M metagenome (GOLD analysis project Ga0299913, IMG submission 201360) | Soil microbial communities from uranium-contaminated site in the Upper Colorado River Basin, Wyoming, United States - RVT155D38 (version 2) ... | reverse complement strand
CCGCTGCGCTACGGCCCGCGCCGCCGGGACGGCCGGCAGCGGGCCGCCGAGCTGCTGGAGCTCGTCGGGCTCGGCGACCGCCGGGCGCACCGGCCGGCCGAGCTGTCGGGCGGGGAGCAGCAGCGCGTCGCGATCGCTCGGGCGCTCGTCAACGACCCCGCCGTCATCCTGGCCGACGAGCCGACCGGCGAGCTCGACTCGATGACCTCGGAGCGGCTGATGGTGACGCTGCGCGACCTCAACCATGCGCGTGGCGTGACGATCATCATCGTCACGCACGACCCGGCCATCGCGGGGGCCACCGACCGGGTCGTCCGGCTCTCGGACGGCCGCGTGGTGGCCGACGCGCGACGCGACGCCAGGGGTTTCGGGGAGGCGCTGCGCAGCGATCCCTCGACGAACGGACACGGCCCGCGGGTCTGGGCCCGGCTCGGCGAGCTGCTCGACCGGGCGCGCGGCCGATGATCGAGGTGCAGGGCCTCGGCAAGCGCTTCGGCCCGCTGGCCGCCGTCCATGACCTGTCCTTCGTCGTCGGCGACGGCGAGATCTTCGGGCTGCTCGGGCCGAACGGCGCCGGCAAGACGACCTCGGTGCGGATGCTGGCCGGCCTCATCGCCGCGTCGTCGGGAAGCGCCCGGATCAATGGACACGAGCTCGGGCGGGCATCACAGCGCATCCGCGCCGCCACCGGCATCCTGACCGAGAGCCCCGGGCTCCACGAACGGCTCACGGCACGTCAGAACCTCGCCTACTACGGCCGGCTGTACGGCCTGCGCGGGCGCCAGCTTCGCGTTGCCGTCGACCGATACCTCCGGGTCGTCGGCCTGGCCGATGCCGCGGACCGGCGCGTCGGCGGATTCAGCAAGGGCATGCGCCAGAAGGTGGCCATCGCCCGTGCCCTGCTCCACGAACCCGAGGTCATCTACCTCGACGAGCCGACCTCGGGCCTGGACCCGTCGGCGGCGAAGACGGTCCGCGACTTCGTCGCCACCCTGCGTGACGCCGGCCGCTCCATCATCGTCTGCACCCATAACCTCGACGAGGCCGAGCGGCTGTGCGACCGGATCGGCATCATGCGCGGCACGCTGCTCGAGGTCGACACGCCGGCGCGCCTGCGGCGTCGCAATGGCACGGCAACGGTCCGCGTCGAGCTCGTGGGGGCCCGCCAGCCGGGGTCGTTCCTCGACCTGCTCGCCGCCCTGCCGTACGTCGAGGCGGCGCGGGCACAGGACGGCGCGCTGCTCGTCGAGGTTCGAGACCCGCGCGGGGACAACCCGGAGCTCGTCCGCACCCTCGTCGAGGCCGGGGCCCGGATCGTCGGCCTCCACGAGGAGGCGGCGACGCTCGAGCAGGTCTACCTCGATCTCGTCGGCGAGGCGGGCGCGCGCGACGCCGATGCGGCCCGCATCGGCGAGGTCGCCTGATGCGACCCGGCTACGTCTGGGCGGTGCTGACCAAGGAGGCCCGCGACCTGTTCTCGAACCGCCTCCTGCTCGGGGCGGTGGCGCTGCCGGCGCTCATCTTCGCCTCGATCCCGACCGGCATCGTCGCCTTCATCGAGGTCAACGAGCTCGCCCCGGGGCAGATGGGCCAGATCGAGCAGTACATCGGCCAGTTCCCGGACCTGCCACCCAAGCTCGCGGCCCAGGGGTTCATCGTCCTCAACTTCATGGCCTACTTCCTCCTCATCCCGGCGATGGTGCCGATGGCGATCGCCACCCAGTCGGTGATCGGCGAGAAGACCGCGCGCTCGCTCGAGCCGCAGCTGGCCACGCCGATCGAGATCGGCGAGCTGCTCGTGGGCAAGGCGATCGCCTCCGCGACCCCGGCGGTCGTGGCCACCTGGGCCGTCTTCCTGCTCTATGGCCTGGTGAACGGCGCGATCGCGGAGCCGGTCCTGACGCGGCTCATCTTCAACGACGTCTGGCGCGTGGCGATGATCACCCTGGTGCCGCTCATCTGCCTGCTCAGCGTGCTGCTGGGCATCATCGTCAGCTCTCGGGTGAGCGACGCGCGGACCGCGCAGCAGATCGGCGGCTTCGTCGTCATCCCGGTCATCGGGGTGGCCATCGCCGGCTTCTTCTCCGGGCAGGCCAGCTTCACGATGGACCAGATCCTGATCGGAAACCTGGTCGTCGCCGCGCTGATCGGGCTGGCCCTGGTCATCGGCAACTGGATCTTCGACCGGGAAGCGATCCTCACCCGGCTCGGCTGAGCTGACCTCGCCTCAGGGCCCGGCCGGCCGATCCCGCCGGATCCCGGAGCGATCTTCGAGCTCCCAGGCGTGGTCCAGCACGTGCCAGGCGGCGCGCCGAACCGCGTAGCGCGGCGGCCACGGCGACCGGGTCCGCGCCGGGTTGGGAACCGGTTCGCCCCGTGCCCGGGCCGCCAGGGTGGCCAGGAAGGCGGCCCGCACCGCGGGCGGATCGTCGGACGAGGGAGCCCGCGATCCGAAGCTGGAGAGATAGCCGCGTTCCGCGCCGGCCACGTGCTCGACGATCTTCTCCACGGATCGGCCGCCCCCGCGGGGGCCGGTCGTCAGCGTGGCACCGGCCACCGCCTCCACCGTCGCGTCGAAGGCGGTCCACGCGGCCTCCAGGAGCGCGGCGAGCCGATCGCCCTCGGCCGGTTCGACCTCGCTCCGTTCGGGCTCCGCCACGGCCCCTGGGGCGCCGAAATCGGTCGTGCTGCCACCCTCGAGCTCATCGGTGACGGCCAAGTCGTCGACCGAGGTGAGGGGCTCCGGCGCCAGGCCGGCTCGCTCGGCCACCGCGGCGTAGCGATCCCGGTAGGCGACGAGCGCCGTCAGGGCGTCGGCCGGGGTCCGACCCGCGCGCGCCCATCCGGGCCAGTCCAGCGCGGAGGCGAACGACCGCTTCGTTCCGATCTCGAGCGCGACCCGGATGGCCATCGGTCGGGGACGGCGTTCAGGCGCCGTGGTGCTCCTGGCGGTGGAGTCGCTTGATCAGCGTGTGCATGATCGGCACGGCGACCTCGGGGTGCTCGTCGATGAGCGCCGAGAACTCCCAGCGCACGAGGCCGAGACACTCGGTCTCCTCGACGGCCACGACGCTGGCCGTGCGCGGGTGCTCCTCGATCAGGGCCAGCTCACCGAAGAAGTCGCCGGTTGCCAGCTCCCCGATCGTCTCCCCGCGCTGCTCGACGCGGGCCGAGCCGCTGAGCATGATGTAGAAGGCGATTCCCGACTCGCCCTCGCGGACGATCGTGTCGCCGGGCGCGTACCGGCGGTGCTTGCCGATCTCCGCGAGCCGCCGCCGGACACGGGCCGGAAGTCGTGCCAGGAGCGGCACCGATGCGAGCCGCTGTTCGAGCTCCACGTGATCTCCTCCGTTGCGACCGGGCGCCGTATCGTACCCCGCGCTCAGGTGCTCAGGCGCGGTCCGGCGGCGTCGAGCACCTCGGCGCGACCGATCGCCGTCTCACGGCGGCGGAGCTGGACCGTGCGAATCTCGGCAGGCCCCAGCGTGAGCTCCAGCTGGTTTGCGTCATCCAGCGCGAGCGCCTCGCCGGGTTCGCCGCGCAGGCTGGCCTCCCGCGCGGCCAGCAGGCCGCCGGCGAGGACCGCCGTGCGGGCATCGGGTGCCAGGTTGACGAGGCGTGCCTCCAGCCATTCGTCGCCACGGCGGCGCAGCGATGCGAGGACAACGTCGTCCCCGACCAGCGACAGCCCCTGCTCCCCGGCGCCGTCGGGCGGCCACACGGTCGGATCGGCGGCTGCGCCGGGGGCGGCCAGCAGGCCGTGGCGATACCGTTCGGCTGCCTCGAGCACGCCTCCCGAGGACCAGTCGCCTCCGTGCGGCCGCAGCCCGAAGCGGAGGCGTCGCCAGCCGCGCATCTGCGCGTCCGGGATGGCGATCTCCGGTCCGGCGGGGTCCTGCCGATACGGGTTGTCGTTGCGGCTGATCAGCCCGATCGAGCGCAGGACGGTGATCGCGAGCTCTCGGCCGTCATCGGTCACCTCGTACTCGACGAGGTGGTCGAGGAGAACCGCCAGCCCGCCGGCATCGACCCAGCCGTGGGCCGGAAAGGTGGGCAGCGGCTCCTCCCGATAGCCGCCTTCGCCGCGCAGGCCTCGCTCGGCGACCGCGAACTGGCCCTCGGCATGGGAGACGTCGGTGCGGCGGGGGAGCGGGGCGTGGAAGCGCACGCGATGGTCGTCGGACCGGTTCTCGAAGGCCACCTCGACGCGCAGGAACGGCTCGCCGGCGCGCAGCTCGAGCTGGGTGAGCACCTCGGTCGCGACCGTCTCGGCACTGCGGCCCGATCCACCCGGCTCGAGCCCGACGGGCCAGTCGAACGTGCGCCGGATCGCCATCCGCCCGATGACCGGGCCTCGCAGGCTCGCCTCGACGGCGACGGCGGAGGGCACGTCGACGAGCGTGTCGCGCGCCGGCGGCCCGTAGTTGTAGGAGTCGCCGAAGTCGCCGCCGTCGACGATGCGTCCGACCCCGGTGGCGACGCTCCCGTCCGACGACTCGAGGCGAAGGGTGCCGCCGTCGTCGACGGCGACCGAGACCAGCCCGTTCGTCATCGTGCGTCCGTCGTCGCCGACGCGCACGCGGTCCTCGACCAGCTCCCCCTCGTCGACGACCGGTCGCATCGCGGTCCAGCCGAGGGCCGGTGCCGGGACCGATGCAACGAGCGTGCGCCGCGAGCGGGCGACGACCCGGACCTGCCAGGTCTCGTCGGGGCGCGCCCGCATCGCGGCGATGACCTCGGCGCGCAGGCCGTCGACGTCCAGCCAGACCGGATCGGGATCGTTGTCGACCTCCATCGTCAGCGTGCTCCCGTCGATGCGGTAGCCGTTCCAGGCGTGGTCGAAGACCTCCCGGCCGTGGAACCGCCGGAACAGGTCGTCGGCCTGGTCGCCGCGCAGCTCCTCGTCGAACAGGATCGGCTCCTTGCGGCTCAGCTCCTGGGTCGCCAGGCGCGAGCCGTCGGGCAGCTCGAGTGCGACGGCCTCCCAGTCATCGGGCACCGGCAGCTCGGCCTCCACGAGGCCGGTCCGCGGCGCCGGCGTCGGGTTGAGGACGGTGACGGCGCCGCGCGGCACGACACCGGAGACCGCCACGGCGGCGCGGCGGGCTAGGGTCCCGGCGATCTGCTCCGCCTCGGCGAAGCGTACGAGGACCTGGTCGACGACCGGGTCCACGCTGCAGCCGCAGATCGAGTCGTGCGCCGAGTTCTCGATCACGCGACCCCATGCCAGGCGCAGGAACTCGGCCGGCCAGGCCTCGGGCAGGACGTGCAGCGCAGTCAGTGGCTCCGCGTACCGCTCGAGCAGCGTCTCGGCCCGGCCGGCGGCCTGCTTGATGTCGATTCGCGCGCTGGCGACGCCCATGAGCACGTTCGCGCGCGCGCCGGAGCGCATCTCGCCGCGCCAGCACGGGTCGCCGGGGTCCAGCGGCGCCGCCTCGTCGAGGTAGCGCGCCAGGGTGCTCATCTCCATCGAAGCGGCATCGTGGACCTCGTTCAGGCGGCTGACGAGGGCGGCCAGCTCCGGGACCGGGGCCGTGTGATCGGTGCCGTACATCGCCAGCACCGGGTCGCCGTCGAACCATGGGTGCGCCCAGTCGAGGAAGCGCTCCGCGGCGGCATCCAGGCGATCGGGCACGGCGAACAGGTGGGCCGCGTTGCCATACCCGCTCGGCAGGTACTCGGCGCGGACCCAGGAGCCGTCCGGGCTCTCCCAGCGGAAGCGGTGCCGGTCGATCGCCGCCGGCACGCCGCGCCAGACGACCGCGTCGGAGAGACCGGCACGTCGTAGCAGCTGCGGCATCTGGGCGACGTGGCCGAACATGTCGGGCAGGTAGCCGACCCGCATCGGCCCCCCGAAATCCTCGGCGCGCTGCCAGCCGCGCTCGAGGTTGCGCACCAGCGTCTCGCCGCTGACGAGGAACTCGTCCATCAGCACCTGCCAGGGACCGATCGCCAGGCGGCCGCTGCGCACGTGCCCCGCGACTCGCTCCGCTTCGTGCGGGCGGATCTCCAGATAGTCGTCGATCGTGGCCAGCTGCCCGTCGAGGGTGAAGGCGAACTCGGGCTCCGCCTCCAGCATCTCCAGGACGCGATCGACGAGGTCGACGAGCTGCATCCGGAAGGATTGGAAGGGCCGATACCACTCGCGGTCCCAGTGGGTGTGCGGGACGAGGTGGATGGTCGTGGGACGCGGGGACAGATCGTTGCTCATGCTTCCGATCAGCCTACCGGCTGGACCGTCTGAGCCGCGTACGACGTATGACGTAGGGGCATGATCGCGTGCCGATGCATCGGGCACCTGGACGCCCGGCGACCGTTGCGGCCACGTTTTCACCGATCGTTCGGGCCAGGTTGCGCATCAGGCGCGCCGGATGCTGGCTGCGGCGCCGACCCGACCGATATGTCGGGTGAGCCGCGCCGGAGGAGGACTCGAGGCGCCCCCGTGCCCGATGGATCGAACGCCGGCTCAAGGGACGAGGACCTCCGCGACGACGGGGTAGTGATCGCTCAATGCGCCCGCCTCGCGCAGCACCCGAGCCCCGCGCACCCGTACGCCGCGGCCCAGCACCTGGTCGATCCTCCAGCCCTCGTCGGTCGAGACGCGCGACGCATCGCCGGGAGGCTCGGCGAAGGCATCGGTCCAGTCGGCGAGGGGCGCCAGCTCGGGCGCATCGACGGCGGCGTTCAGGTCGCCGACCAGCAGCGCGGCCGGGGCATCGGCGAAGGAGTCGACCGTGGCACGAGCCTGCAGCAGCCGTTCACCGGCGCCGACGTGGCTGAAATGCGCCGAGCCGACCCGCAGGCCGCCGAGCTCGGCGAGCAGCAGGCACCGCGGCTCGCGGATCGTCGACGGCGCATCGGCATAGCGAACGCCGGCGGCGGGGTGATCGCTGTCCGGCGGCTCGACGAAGGCGTCAGCGGGCGCCATGGGCAATGGCACGGTTCGCACCGACCGGATCGGGACCCGCGCCAGGAGCGCGTTGCCGAAGAGGCCGGTCCCGACGAGCGCCTCGGTCTCGACGACGTCGAAGGTGCGGACCGCGCCGTAGCGCACGTCGGTCTCGAGCTGGCGCGCCAGGTCCCCGGCGTTGTCGACGAGGTCACCGTCTCGGGACAGCAGGGCGACTTCCTGGAGCCCGATGAGGTCGGCATCCAGGTCCGACAGCAGGACGCCGATCGCCCGGAGGCGATCGGCGTCGATGTGGCGCCACCATCGGTCGGGGAATGGCCCCGGCCCGATCCCGGCCCGGATGTTCCAGCTGACGACGCGCAGCGTCGCCGCCACTACTTGACAGAGCCCGCCAGCAGGCCCTGGACGAAGTAGCGCTGGAGGCTGAAGAAGACGATGAGCGGCACGATCATGATGAGGAACGAGGCCGCCGCCAGGAGGTGCCACTCGGTCCCGAAGGTGCCGAGCAGGCTGTTGACCTGGGTCGTCATCGGCAGACCGCCCGGACGCGGGGCGAAGACCAGCGCGACGAGCAGGTCGTTCCAGACCCACAGGAACTGGAAGATCGCGAAGCTCGCCAGGGCCGGCACCGACAGCGGCAGGACGATCGTCCGGAAGATCCCCCAGTTCGTCGCTCCGTCGATGCGCGCCGCCTCGATCAGGTCGCGTGGCAGCGTGATGAAGAAGTTGCGCAGCAGGAACACGCCGAAGGGCAGGCCGTACACGACGTGTGCCAGCCACAGGCCCGGGAGCGTGAAGTACAGCCCGATGTCGCGCAGCAGCTCGACGAGGGGCAGGAGGGTCATCTGGATCGGCACCAGGAGCAGCGCCACCACGACGAGGAACGCCGTGTCGCGGTAGGGGAAGTCGACCCAGGCGAAGCCGTACGCCGCCAGCGCCGCCACGAGGACGGTCAGGATCGTCGCCGGCACGGCGATCGTCACGCTGTTGATGAAGGCCTGGCCCATGCCCTGGGATCCGATGACCGTGTCGTAGTTGTCGAGCGTGAAGTTGATCCGCCCGGCAAAGACCTCCCACCAGCCGCTTGCCAGGATCTCCGAGGCCGGGCGGAACGAGGTGATCAGCAGCCCGACTGTCGGCAGCAGCCAGATGAGGCCGATGATCGCCAGCGCGATATGGATCGGCGCCTTCGAGACGATGCGGGTGACCCGCTCGCTCAGCGTCCGAGGCGGCCGCTCGACCGCCTGCTCCATGGTGGTCATGAGATGACCCTCTCGCTTCTGAAGCGCCGGACGTTGAAGATCATCACCGGGACGAGGATGAGGAGCATCACGACCGCCACGGCGGCGCTGTATTCGAAGTTGCGGGCGCTGAACTGCTCATACATCTGGACCGCGATCACGGTGCTCGCGTTGCCGGGGCCGCCGCTCGTCATGACGTACACGAGGTCGAACAGCTTGATGACGTTGATCGTCAGCGTCACGGCGATGACCGCGATCGGCAGCGACAGCATCGGGATGATGATGCGCCGGAAGATCTGTCCCTCGGTGGCACCGTCCACGCGGGCCGCCTCGAGGATCTCGGTGCTGATGCTCTTGAGCGCCGCCGACAGGATGACGACCGCGAATCCGGCGGAGCCCCAGATGCCGGCGACGATGAGCGCCGAGTTCACCCAGCCCGCGTTCCCGAGCCAGGAGATCGGGCCGACGTCCACGATGCCGAGGAGGGCATTCAGCAGACCGGAGTTCTCGTTCGGGAAGTAGACGAAGCGCCAGATGACCGCCAGCGCCGTGGCGGCGATGGCCATCGGCAGGAAGACGATGGCCTTGATGATGCGCTCGTACCCGACGCGCGTCGCCATGACGGCCACGATGAGCCCGATGACGATGCAGCCGCCGGTGTAGAACAGGAGCCACAGGATGTTGTTGACGATGGCGCCTTGCGGCGGGAACGACAGGTTCAGGAAGCGCGGGTCGTTCGTCAACAGCCGGACGTATTGGCCGCCGCCGTCCTCGAAGCTGAGGACGATCGTCTGGATCGCCGGATAGACCATGAAGACGGCGAGGAGCAGCACGGCCGGCGCGACGAAAATCAGGGCGGCGGCGCTGAATCCCCGCAGGAACCTCGGGGGCTTGGAGCCGGCCGTCTCCGACGTGGAGGCGGTGGCGGGGGCGGTGCTCATCAGCCTACTTCCTCATCGGTTGAAGGTCTGCCGAGGGGTGACGCCGAAGCGCCACCCCTCGAGCACTCGATCGGGCCGGATCAACCCTCCGCGTCGGCGAAGGCGTTCTCGATCCCGGTCTGGAGATCCTCCAGCGCCGAGTCGATGTTGTCCGGGCTGCTGAGCGCGGTCTGCAGCGTCGCCCCGAGGTCGGGGGAGCCAGCCGGCAGCAGGTCGGACCCGTCGAAGCGGACGGCCTCGGCGTTCGCCACCTGCTCGGCTTCCTTGCTCGCCAGGTCGTTCGGGTAGACGCCACTGTCGACCCCGATGATCGGCGAGATGATCGTGCCCTGCTCCGCCCAGACCTCTCCGGCCTCGACGCTGACCATGTACTCCATGAACTCGGCGACGTCCGTGTCGGCCACGAAGGCCGCGATCACGTCGCCACCGATCGTCACCGGCGAGCCGCCGCCGCCGACCGGCGGGAAGTCGAAGAAGTCGATCCTCGTCCCGAGCTCCTCCTCGAGCCCGGGATTCTGGCCGACCGCCAGCCCGGCGACGAAGCCGCCCTCGTAGAAGAGCCAGGCCTCGTTGTCCTCGGAGAACGTCTGGTCGATGGCATCGTTGAAGCCGGTGCCCAGCGCGCCGTTGACACCGCCCACGAGGTTCTCCTCGTTGAGGATGCGCGTCATCTCGTCGATCGAGGCCTTGACCGAGTCATCCGTGAACGGAAGCTCGCCACCGAACAGGTCGTCGTACATGTCGACGCCGTGCTGGCGGATGTAGATGCTCTCGAACCAGTCGGTCAGGTTCCAGGTGTCGGCGCAGCCGCAGGCCCAGGCCGGACCGTCGTAGTTGTCGCCAAGGGCGACCATGTCGTCGTAGCTCTCGGGAATCGAGATGCCGAGCTCGTCGAACGAGTCGGGGTGATACCACACGGTGCTCTTCGAGTTGAGCTTGACCATCGGCGCGTAGAGCGTGTCGTTCACGGTGCCGATGTCCAGGATGCCTGGCGCATACCGATCCTCGATGTCGGCTCGGGCAACGCCCAGGTCCTCGAGCGGGATGAGCAGATCGTCCTGCGCGAAGCTGCGCATGAAGCCGATGCCGGGCATGATCGCAACGTCGGGCGGCGTGCCGCCGGTGACGCGGGTGCTCAGCACCGACGCGTAGTCGTCACGGACGGTCTCGTACTCGGCGGTGATGCCGGATGCCTCCTCGAAGGCGTCGAGCACGGCCTGGAAGGCCTCGCCCTCGGCGCCGCCCCACAGCGATGTCACGCTGATCGAACCGTCGCCCTCGGGCAGGTCCGCGGTGTCGCCGTTGTCGCCTCCGTTGTCCCCATTGCCGCACGCGGCCAGGACGAGGATCAGCGCCGTCAGCGGCGCGATCAGTCGAAAGGTGCTACGCAAGATTCCATTCCTCCACCAGTTGCCATTCCAGAGCGTGGCGTTCTCGCCACGGATCGTCGGGTTGAGTTCTCCACTCCTTGGTTCATACGGAGCGCGTCACCGAACCGGTGAGGCTCAGCCCGCCAGGGCCTGCTCCGAGTCGGGATCGAAGATGTGCAGCTTCTCCATCGGGACGGCAAATTGCACGTTGTCGCCGACCTTCACCTTCTCGTCGGACGGCAGGAGGGCGACGATCTCGTTGCCCTCGGCCTGGGCGTGGATGAGCTCCTCGTTGCCCAGGTATTCGACCACCTCGACCGTGGCAGGGAAGCGGACCGCGTCCGAGCCGTTCGTACCGTTGCCGAGCTCGATGTGCTCCGGGCGGAAGCCGATCAGCACGTTCGAGCCCTGGGGCCGCGAGTCAGCCGCCTTCGCCTGCTGGCCGGTGAGCTCGAGCTTTGCCCCGCCGAACATCAGGTCCTTGCCCTCGGTCGTCGTCGTGGCGAAGTTCATCGCCGGCGAGCCGATGAAGCCGGCGACGAAGATGTTCAACGGGTGGTCGTACAGCTCCTCGGGCGAGCCGACCTGCTGGAGCAGGCCGTCCTTCATGACGGCGATGCGGTCGCCCATCGTCATCGCCTCGATCTGGTCGTGGGTGACGTAGATCGTCGTCGTGCCGAGGCGCTGATGCAGGCGGGCGATCTCGGCCCGCGTCTGGACGCGCAGCTTGGCGTCGAGGTTGGAGAGCGGCTCGTCCATGAGGAAGACCGACGGCTCGCGGACGATCGCGCGACCGAGCGCGACGCGCTGCCGCTGGCCGCCTGAGAGGGCCTTCGGCTTGCGATCGAGGAACTTCTCGAGGCCGAGGATCTTCGCGCCCTCCTGGACGCGCCGATCGATCTCGTCCTTCTTGAGCTTGCGCAGCTTCAGGCCGAACGCGAGGTTGTCGTAGACGCTCATGTGCGGGTAGAGGGCGTAGCTCTGGAACACCATCGCGATGTCCCGGTCCTTGGGAGCGACGTTGTTCACGACGCGGTCGCCGATCATCAGCTTCCCGTCGCTGATCTCCTCGAGCCCCGCGACGCAGCGGAGGGCGGTCGTCTTGCCGCAGCCGGACGGGCCGACCAGGCAGATGAACTCGCCGTCGCCGATCTCGAGGTTGAGGTCGTTCACGGCGACCACGTCGTCGCCGTACCGCTTGTACATGTGGTCGAACGTCACGGTGGCCATCGAGTGTTCGCTCCTGTGTCGGCAGGCTCAGCTGAGGCCGAATGGCCCCTGTTCGGGATAGGCATCATAGTACGGGGTGCAACCGCCGATGAGTTCTCGCGCACATCGATGAGGGATCGCATCCTGGCTTCCGCCGTCCGCTGGCTCGTCTCGCGCCTCTCCGCCGTCCTCGTGGCCGCCGGTCTGATCGGGCGCGCGTGGAGGGCCTGGAGACGCCGTGGGGCGGGGGCGGCCGCTCTCCGCCAGGCCGAGCGACGGGTGCTTCCCTCGATCTACGACCGCTATCCGGAGGCGACGCGAGCGCCGCGGCGCCGCATCGGCCTGCGCAGCGTGCCCCTCGACCGGGTCAACGGCACGATGCGCCACCCGTCGCAGAACACGGCCGACTTCCTCCCGCTTCCGCGGTTGCGCGGCCAGAACTGGCGCGGGCGCTGGCAACGCATCAACCGCGCGACGGACCGTCTCGTCAGCCTCCCGCCGGTCGACCTCGTCCAGGTCGGTGACGACTACTTCGTCGCCGACGGTCACAACCGTGTCGCGGCGGCGCGGCAGGCCGGTGGGGTCGAGATCGACGCCGACGTGACCCAGCTCCTCCTGCCCGGCGTCACTCGACGGGATCGGGTCACGATCGATGGTGGCTCGCTCATCGGTGCCGAGCAGGTGCGGCTCGCCGGCCAGGGACGCCACTCGCGCACGGTCTCCCCCCGCGTCGCCGAGGAGCGCGTGAGGCGCCGCGACCTCGTGCGTCGGGCCGACGAGGATCGCGGGTGACCGACCGCCTGCGCCTGCACTGGCCCGACCGGGCGCCGTTCGCCGGACGTGACGGGCGGCCGATTCGCGTGCTGGCCGTCTCCGACGAGCCGGATCCGTCACTCGACTCCGCCGGCACCCGAGAAGCGGTCGGGCCGGTCGACTTCATCGTCGGGGCCGGCGACCTCCAGCCGGAATACCTGCTCTTCGTCGCCGATGCCTTCCACGCGCCGCTCCGCTACATCCGCGGCAACCACGACGTCGGGTCGGCCTGGGGCCACGCCGAGCGGGCCCACCTGCCCGAACCGATGGCCGATGGAGCCGTCGTCGAGGAGATGGGCATCCGCCTCGTCGGCTTCTCGGGCTCGCCGCGCTACAACCAGCGCGGGATGCAGGTCTCGTCGATCGGCATGTGGCTGAAGGTGCTCTGGGCGTCGGTGGCCGCTCGGCGCGTCCGACCGATCCTCGTCGTCACCCACGCGCCGCCGCGCGACGTCAACGACGACGTCGACCTTGCCCACCGCGGGTTCACGGCCTTCCGCTGGCTGGCCGACCGCCTCGATCCGCCCCTGTGGCTCCACGGACACACCGCGCTCGTCCGGCGCGGGATCGACGACCGAACGGCCCGCCGCAATGGCACCCTGTTCTACAACTGCACCGGCGCGACGCTCGTCGAGCTGCTCCCGCCCGACGTCGATGGATGAGGGCGTTCCGCTCCGGCGGGCGATCATCGGCTTCGTGCTGATCGCGGGGTTCGTCGTGCTGGTCATGGCACTCGTGCGGCCGGCCGTCTTCGTCCTGGCCCCGGCCCGCGACGATGCGGCAGTGGTGATCGGCACGCTCACCGACGTCACCGCGCGCACCGAGCGGCACGAGATCCTGCTCAGCCGCTCCTATGGCTGGGACGGGGAGCGCGACGCCGGCGACGGACGGGTGCAGCTTTCGGTGATCACCGGCCCGACGGCGACCGGGATCGCGGCGGTGAGCGGTGCCAGTCCGGTGACCGATGACTGCGAGGTCGACATCGCGGCGGATCGCCTGACCGGCTGCGAGGGCCGCAGCTGGACCTTCGAGGGCCTGCCGATCGACTCGGCCGATCCGCCCCTGGAGCGCTGGCCGATTCGCGTCGATGATGGCGCCGTCGTCGTCGACTTCACGCGGACCATCGACGACTGACGGCACGCCGCGTGCAATCCGTGCGCTCGACGCGACGGGCGCCGCACGAAGGAGGAACCATGGACCTCAACATTCTCGGCTGGATCATCATCGGACTGATCGCCGGAGCGCTGGCCGGCTTCTTCGTCCCCGGGCGCGAGCGCTTCGGCTGCCTCGGGACGATGCTGATCGGGATCATCGGCGGGCTGCTCGGTGGCTTCCTGTGGGTCAACGTCCTGGGCCAGGACGAGGCCTCGGGTTGGCTCGGTGCGCTCGTCATCGCGACGATCGGTGCGATGATCGTGCTGTTCATCATCCGGGCCATGCGTCGCAACGACTGACCCACCGTCCAAGTCGGTTGACCACGGGGGCCTCATCGGCGACGATACGGCCCCCGTCCCGCGTTCCAGGGACGGGTTCGTGGTGGCCTTAGCTCAACCGGCAGAGCATCGGATTGTGGTTCCGAAGGTTACGGGTTCGACCCCCGTAGGCCACCCCACCCTCAGGTCGAGATCGCGACGCCACCCATGACGCTGCCCGCGCGCACGACCAGCGTGGGCGCGTTGGCATCGTCCGGCTCGGGCACGGAGACCTCGACGCCGCCGACGAGCGCCGTCGCCTCGACGTCGACCCGCCATCCCGCGGGGACCTTGAGCGCCACCCCGCCGAACGCCGCTCGGACGTCGAGGCGCGCGCCGGGCGCCAGGGTCGCCCCGCTCAGGTCGAGCGACACGCCGCCGAACCACGCCAGGACCGACCCGCCGAGGAAGGCCGTCGAGCGGCTCTCGAGCTCGACGCCGTCGAAAATCGCCACGAGCGCCAGCTCGTCGGAGGTCTCGTCGCCGCGGGACGGAAGCCAGCCACGGAGCACGGCCGCGGCGGTCACGAAGCCCGCGAGGAGGCCGGCCAGCAGCAGGAGCAGGGCGCGAAGCAGTCGCCAGATCATTGGCGTCAGCCTAGCAGGGCAGGTCGGCTAGCTCGCGTCGCGTCGCTCGCCGGGCAGGGCCACCCATCCGGAGCCACGTCGCCCGGAGGGTCGCGCATGCCGGGGAGCTCCGTCCCGGCGCCCGGGGCGGAAGGCTAGGGGTCGGTCGTCGGTGGGACGGCGCCGCGATCCGGCGTGGCCGGTTCGGCTTCGAGCGGCGTCGCCGGCGGTGCGCGGCGCGTCGGCCGGCATCGGCTCGACGACGATCGGGCGGCCGATGAGCTGCTCGATCTCGCGAAGCTGCGGCAGCTCCTTCTCCGAGACGAGCGAGATGGCGATGCCGGTCGCGCCGGCGCGGCCGGTCCGCCCGATGCGGTGCACGTAGTCCTCGGCCGAGCGCGGCAGGTCGTAGTTGACGACGTGCGGCAGGGCGTCGATGTCGATGCCTCGTGCCGCGACCTCGGTGGCGACGAGGATGCTGACCCGGCCCGCCTTGAAGTCGTCCAGGGCCGCGATGCGCTGCGACTGCGCCTTGTTGCCGTGGATCGTCGCGACGCGGATCCCGTCGCGGAAGAGCTGCCCGGTGAGCCGATCGGCCCCGTGCTTCGTGCGCACGAAGACGAGCGCCGAGCTGACGCGGCCGGCCCGCACGAGCCGGCTGAGCACCGCCCGCTTCTGGTCGTCCTCGGCGCGCAGGACGACGTGCTCGACCTGCGCCGTGGCCGAGTTGGCCGGCGTGACCTGGATCGTGGCCGGATCGCGCATCAGCGTTCTCGTCAGGCGCTTGAGGGCTTCCGGAAAGGTCGCCGAGAAGAGAAGGCTCTGCCGCTGCTCGGGGAGCAGCGAGATGATCGTGCGGATGTCGTCGATGAACCCCATGTCGAGCATCCGATCGGCCTCGTCGAGGACGAGGAACTCGACCGACCCGAAGTCGATCGTGCCGCGCCACACGAGGTCGAGCAGGCGACCGGGGGTGGCGACGACGATCTCGGCGCCGGCCTCGAGCTCGCGGACCTGGTCGGGCAGGCTGGCGCCACCGTAGACGACGACCGAGCGGAGCGGGACGTGCGTGCCGTAGGTCCGGACGCTCTCCTCGACCTGGAGGGCCAGCTCGCGGGTCGGGACGAGGATCAGCGCTCGGACGGCCCGACGATCGACGCCCTCGAGCGCGGCATGCAGCCGCTGCAGGATGGGCAGCACGAAGGCGGCCGTCTTGCCGGTCCCGGTCTGGGCGCCGGCCATGACGTCCCGGCCGGCCAGGACGTGCGGGATGGCTTCCCGCTGGATGGGCGTCGGCGTGTCGTAGCCGGAGTCGGCGACGGCACGCACGAGTTCGGGACGCAGCCCGAGCTGGGTGAAGGACATGGTGCTCCTGACGAACGGCGCACCTGCCGCAGCAGGCCCGGTCAGGCGCAGTGGATACGAAGGGAGCGGCGGCCCGGGAAGACCTTGACGCTGACCGGAGCGTCGGTCGAGCCGGGCGTTGTGCAGCCGCGATAGACGTGACTGGAATGAGCCTGCGCTCCCGCATCCGAAGGGCGGATCGGTGTGCTGCAGTTCAGCCAGTGTCGGTGCGACCGCCGGCGCTGTCAACCTGACCATCGCCAGGGTCGCCGGCCGCCGTGTGAGAGCGCTCTCTTGACGAGCCGGTCTAGAATGCTGGAATGACCGTGAGAGCGCTCTCATGACCAAGTCCCTGGCGGGCCGCAGCGGCCGCACGACGCTCGAGGAGGTCGCCCGCGCCGCCCTCGTCTCGCGGGCCACCGTCTCGCGGGTGGTGAACGGCGACCCGCGGGTCCAGGGCGCGACGCGCAGCGCCGTCGAGGCGGCCATCCGCGACCTCGGCTACGTGCCGAATCGAGCCGCTCGCTCGCTCGTCACCAGGCGCAGCGACTCGGTGGCCGTCGTCATCCCCGAACCGGCCACCCAGGTCTTCGGCGACCCGTTCTTCCCGCGGCTGCTTCGTGGGATCAGCGACGCGCTCTCGACCCAGGAGCTCCAGCTCGTGCTGCTCATGCCGCAGGGTCGCGCCGACGAGCAGCGGGTCGAGCGCTACCTCGCCGCCGGCCACACCGACGGCGTCGTCCTGGTCTCGCTGCACGGCATGGATCCGCTGCCGCACAACCTGCGCGACCGGGGTATCCCGGTCGTCGTCGGCGGCCGGCCGCCCGGTGACGGGATCAGCTACGTCGACGTCGACAATCGCCGCGGCGCGCGCGCCGCCGTCCAGCACCTGCTGGACTCCGGTCGCCGCCAGGTGGCGACGATCGCGGGCCCACAGGACATGCCGCCGGGCGCCGATCGCCTGGCCGGCTACCGCGAGACCCTGACCTCCGGCGGCCTGGCGGTCGACGAGCGCATGATCGAGGTCGCCGACTTCACGGCCGACGGCGGACGCTTCGCGATGGACCGGCTGCTGGCGGCCGAGCCGCGGCTGGACGCCGTCTTCGTGGCCTCGGACCTGATGGCGATCGGTGCGCTGACCTCGCTTCGGGCGGCCGGCCGCTCCGTTCCCGACGAGGTCGCGGTCGTCGGCTTCGACGATTCGTCGCTGGCCACGACGGCGCAGCCACAGCTGTCGAGCGTCCGCCAGCCGATCGAGGAGATGGGCCGCGAGATGACGCGCCTGCTGCTCGACTCGATCCGCGATCCGGGCGGGTCGCCGCGCCGGACGATCCTCGACACCAGCCTCATCGTGCGGACCTCCAGCAGCGGCCGCGGGCCGGGAGGTGATGCCCCTGTCCGCTGACCCAGTGCTCGTTCGAGATTTCACGCCACACCGAGGGAGAAGGGAAATGCATCGTCCGTATCGAGCCGGCCGCATGAGCGCCGTCGGCATGAGCATCGGCCTCCTGTTGAGCGCCTGCGGGGCGGCCACCGTCAGTCCGACCGCCACCGCCGGGGGACCCGGGTCGTCTCCGGCGCCCGAGACCGACGCCCCGGCGACCGACGCCCCGGCTGAGACCGTCGAGATCGAGTGGTTCGTCGGCCTGGGAACCGGCGAGAACGAGGAGCAGATCCCGACCGAGGAAGCGGTCGTGGCTGCCTTCAACGACGCCAACCCTGGGATCAACCTGACGCTCACCGTCGTCGACAACACCGAGGCGGCGACCACGCTGGCGACCCGCATCGCGGCGGGCGACGCGCCGGACATCATCGGCCCGGTCGGCATCCGCGGCCTGCAGTCGTTCGGTGACCAGCTGCTCGACATCGGGCCGTTCATCGAGTCGAGCGGGGTCGACCTCTCGGAGATTCCGCAGGCGCTGATCGACGTCTACAACGTCGACGGCACGCAGATCGGCATTCCGATGGCGGTCTACCCGTCGTTCATCTACTACAACAAGTCGCTCTTCGACGAGGCCGACCTGGCGTATCCGCCCCACGAGGTCGGCGAGCCGTACGAGGGCCAGGATTGGACCTGGGAGGCGGTCCGCGAGCTCGCCATGCAGCTCACCGTCGATGCCAACGGCGCCGATGCGACCAGCGCCGACTTCGACCCGGAGAGCATCGTCCAGTACGGGCTCGACGCGCAGTTCACCGAGAACGACGCGCGCGCGTGGTCGACGATCTTCGGCGGATCCGGCTCGGCGGTGGCCGATGACGGGACCACGGCCCAGTGGCCGGACAATTGGCGCGACGGCCTCCAGTACTTCTACGATGGCATCTGGGAGGACCACTTCATTCCGAACGGCACCGCGGTCCAGGGCCTGGCCGACGGCAACACCTTCCAGTCCGGGCTGATCGCCATGGACGTCGTCCACCAGTGGTACACCTGCTGCATCCATCCCGCCGAGGGAGACCCGGCCGTGACCGATTGGGACATCGCCGTGCTACCCGAGGGCCCGGACGGCGAGATCACCTCGAAGCTGCATGCCGACACGATCGCGATCATGTCCAGCACCGAGCATCCCGAGGCGGCCTTCGAGGTGCTCAGCTACCTCTCCGCATCGCCGGAGCTGACGCAGGTGTGGGGCGCACTGCCGGCGATCGAGAGCCAGCGGGACGCGTTCTTCGCAGGGCTGGACGAGACGTTCGCGCCCCTGGAGATCGACTGGAACGTGTCGACACAGATGCTGGAGTACCCCGACAATCCAAGCCACGAGGCGTGGATGCCGAACTTCGACCGGGCCGACTCGGCGAACAAGGACCTGGGAAGCCGGCTCTGGAACACCGAGGACCTGGACGTGAGTGCCGAGATCGACACGCACGTCGAGGAGCTGCAGGCCATCTTCGACGAGGCAGGCTGACGCTCCTCCACCGCGCCGGGGACGGCCACCACGGCCGTCCCCGGCACAACCCGTCCGAATCACGAGCAGCAGGCATGACATGGCAGTGACGCCGGTCTCGGGTCACGCTCGCCCCGGACCGATTCCATCGGATCCGCGCAGTCGCTGGGACGCCTTCGGTTCGCGCGAGACCCGATCCGGCCTGGCCTTCGTGGCGCCGTTCATCGTCGGGTTCGTCCTCTTCTCGGCGCTGCCGATGATCGCCTCGCTGGTCCTCTCGTTCACCGACTTCGACCCGCGGCGACCCGACGAGGTCCAGTTCATCGGCCTGGCGAACTACGCGCGCATGCTGCGCGACCCGGTCCTCGCCGAGTCGCTGTGGGTCACCGTCCGCTTCGCCCTGATGGTCGTGCCCCTGACCCTCGGCTTCGCGCTCGCCGTGGCGCTGCTCGTCAACTCGACACTGCTGGCCGGGCGCAGCGTCTTCCGCACGCTGTTCTACATGCCGATGCAGATCCCGATCGTGGCCAGCACGGTCGTGTGGATCGGCGTGCTCCATGCCTCGAACGGCTGGCTGAACATGGCGCTCGGCGCGGTCGGCATTCCCGGCCCGAACTGGCTCCAGAGCCCGACCTTCGTGGGCCCGGCGCTGGCCCTCATGGGCCTGTGGGGCATCGGCAACATGATGCTCATCTTCATCGCCGGCCTGCAGAGCGTGCCCACCGAGCTGTACGACGCGGCCAAGGTCGACGGAGCCGGCGTCTGGGGGCGCTTCCGGAGCGTCACGCTGCCGATGCTCTCGCCGGTGCTGTTCTACAACCTGATCATCGCCCTCATCGCCACGTTCCAGTACTTCACCCAGGCCTACGTCGTCAGCAACGGGCGCGGCGACCCGGATCGGGCGACGCTCTTCTTCAACCTCAACCTGTACCGCGAGGCATTCACCTTCTTCGACATGGGGTATGCCTCGGCGCTCGCCTGGCTCCTGTTCGTCATCGTCCTGGGACTGACGATCATCCTGTTCAAGACCGCCGGCCACTGGGTCTACGAGGGGAGCGCGCGATGAGCGCC
>Ga0299913_10000998_pt1 | contig 19824 bp, 22 predicted proteins | sample RVTome_9_FD_201360 | JGI IMG/M metagenome (GOLD analysis project Ga0299913, IMG submission 201360) | Soil microbial communities from uranium-contaminated site in the Upper Colorado River Basin, Wyoming, United States - RVT155D38 (version 2) ... | reverse complement strand
TGCGGTCGGGCCGCTCATACGGGCGGCCCGATCCGCATCGAGCGGTGAGCCTCCCAGCCGGACCGTGTAGCCGGCGCTCCCGGCTCTCGCGGCTGGCGATCCACCGTCGCCGCCTCCGGCATCCTCGCGCGAATCGTCTGTCCTGCCGACGCCATGGAGGCGGGCGCAGCGAGCGCCGAGCCCCACACGGCTGAATCGGGCGACCCACAGAAGCGCCACTTGGCCGGACTCGTTGCGTTCGGCTGCATAGGCACCACGCCGGCGCATGCGCGCTCCCGATCACAGGAGCTCGAGCACCGTCGCTGTCGCAATGAGGCAAAAGGAGCGCGGGGCGACGCCGTGAGGGAGCGTTTGTGCGACAGCCTCGACGAAACGCGAGCGTGTCGCCGGCTGCCGGTGGCGCGCTCGCTTTCAGAGTCGAGCGTCAGCCCCCACTTCAGCCGGTCGTCTGTCGCAGCCTGACTGCCTGGATCTGTCCGGGGTCTTATGCAGACCTCGCCACCGGGTTCACAACGAACCGGGGGCTTTCAACTCGGACATCGGCATGACGACGCGGTCGGCATTAATCACGCGCAAGCAGCTGAGCCCCTACGAGGAGGCCAAGGCCGTCCGCGCGATGCTCGCTCGCGGCCTTACCGAGGACGGCGCCGCGCAGGCGCTCGGATGGCCCAAGGCGCGGGTCACGGCGCGGGTGAGGATCCTCGAGCTGCCCGAGCGCGCGCAGCAGCTGATCGGCGAGGACGTCATCCACCTGGCCGCCGTCGACCAGCTGCGCGCGATCGGCACGGTCGCGCCCGGGCTGCTCGACGCCGTCATCGCCTACCTCGACGACGGTAACGCCTGGGCCGCCGAGCGGCTCACGCGCGAGCCCGGCTGGGTGCTCGACGCCGCCCTCAGCCACGCCGGGAACAGCAAGGTGTTCGCCGCCTACCTGCACAGCACCAGCACGCACGAGATTGTCGACCTGCGCCTCGGCAAGAAGACCGAACAGCTCTACGCAAACGCCGAGAAGCTGCACCGCCAGCTCGACCGCTACGCCTACGGCCCGCCGCAGGTGCGATTCAATGACGCTGACGTCGACCAGGCGCGCGCCGCCGGCGTGCTGATCGAGTTCGAGCGCGGCAGGCCGATCATCGTCGATCGCACGCTGTACCGCGAGCTGGTCAAAGGCGCCATCAAGCGCACCCACGACGACCTCGAGGCCAAAGCGGCGACGGCCGCCAAGGAGAAGAAGACCGCCCGCGCCAGCACACAGCCCGCCAATCCGATGACCGTGGCCAAGCGCGAGCGCGACGCGCAGCTGCGCGAGCTGAGCGAACAGGCGCACGGTGCCAACCTCGACCTCGGCCACGCGCTCGTCCACAACCTCGCCGCGGTCGACCCGGGCGACATCGACGTCGCGCGCTTCTTCGTCCTATGCGGATGTCCGCATAGGACGAACTATGCCGAGCGCGTGACTATGCCGACACGATCGCCGGGAGGCCCGCGTATAGGCGGGCGAGGATGGATTGCTCGGCCTCCCGGCGGCTGAGAGGTCGGCATAGTTCCAGCCCGACTGCCACTTCTGAGGGTTCACAGCACTCCTGCTTCGCGAGAAAGGGGCGGTGACGGTGTGAGCGCTCCTCCTCGTCCGTTGCGGCGCCCGTAGCCTCGCCGCCGAGACGACTGCAGCCACACGAAGGCAGCACTCCCGCCGGCGTCGCCGAGGCGCTGATGTTGGACGGAAGCGGAGTGCTGTAGCGGTTGCCAGCGGGTCGCGGCGGCGCGCGCGCTCAGCGTTCAGTTGTGGCTGGGTGTTCGAGCATGGGTGTCGCAATCTCGAGGAACGCGGCGAGGGCCGGCAGTGTCTGGCGTTCGCGAAGCCATGCCAACGTGAGTGAGCGGTGGATGCCGTGGCCGGTGATCGGGATCACGGTGACGCGGTCATCGGCGAGGGCGGCGAACGACTTCGGGGTGAGGGCAACGCCGAGTGCGTGGGCGACGAGGTCGACGAGCATGACCGGATCCATCGTCGCGGCCGCGATCGTGCCGTCGGTGATGCCGGCGTCGGTGAGAGCGGCGTCCACGGCCGCGCGGATCCCTGAGCCGGGCTTGAACGTCACGAGCGGCGCGCCGTCGAGCTCGGCGAGCTTCATGCGGCGCCGAGAGGCAAGCGCGTGGCCGGTGGGGACCAGGGCGACGAAGGCCTCTCGTGTGATGAGGGCGCCGGTGAGGTGATTGGGCAGCTCCTGCGGTGACTGCGAGACGACCGCAGCGTCGAGCGTGCCGGCGGTGAGCATCTGCAGGAGCTCGTCGGTCGAGGCGTCTGTCAGGGAGACCTCGACCCCGGGATGCGCGGTGCGGAAGCGAGTGATCGCCTCGAGCAGCCGGGTGGGGCTGGCCGGAGCACCGGCGCCGAGGTGCAGCTTGCCGACGACGACGCCGATGAGCATCTGCAGCTCGGTCGTGGCGTCGTCGACTGCGGCGAGGATGCGCGTGGCGTGGCGCTGCAGCACCTCGCCGCTGGGGGTGAGCCGGATGCCGCGGCGATCGCGTACGAGGAGCTCGGTGCCGAGCTCGCGCTCGAGCGTCCGGATCTGCTGGGAGAGCGCGGACTGGGCGACATGCAGTCGCATGGCAGCGCGCACGAACTGACCTTCGCGCGCCACGGCGAGGAAGTAGGTGAGGTGGCGGAGCTCCATGTATGTATCTGGCAGACTGATTCTTAGCATCGCGAACATGTCTTTGACAGATGCTGGGAAGCCGGGCACCCTGAGACCCGTGCCGATTACGTCCCCCCAGCGCATCGCGGCTGTCGTCCCTCCGTCCGCCACGCTGGCGGCCAATGAGCGGGTGCAGGCCAGGTTGGACGCTGGCGTTGGGGTGCTCCACCTAGCGTTCGGCGAGGCCGGCCTGCCCGTGTTGCCAAGCGTGGCCGCACGGCTGGTGGCCGCGGCGGGGCACAACGGGTACGGCACGGTGGCCGGGTCGCCCGCGGTGCGGGCCGCCGCGGCGGGGTACTTCGAGCGGCGCGGCGTGCCGACCACGGCCGATCAGGTCGTCATGGCGCCCGGAAGCAAGGCGCTGCTGTTCGGACTGCTGTCCGTACTGCCGGGCGACGTGGTGCTGCCGCGGCCGTGCTGGGTCAGCTACGCCGCCCAGGCGGCACTCGCGGGCAAGCGCGTCATCGACGTCCCCATCCCGGCGGACGCCGGCGGGGTCCCCGACCCGGGCGCGCTACGCGAGACGCTCGCCCGCGCGCGTGTTGCCGGCAGCCGGCCGGGCATCCTGGTGCTCACGCTGCCTGACAACCCGACCGGAACGCTCGCCTCGCGCTCGCTGGTGGCCGAGGTCTGCGAGATCGCCACCGAGCACGGGCTGATGATCGTCTCCGACGAGATCTACCGCGATCTCGCGCACGAGCCCAACGCGGTCTGCAGCCCGGCGGAGGTGGCGCCGGACCGTGTCTTCGTGACCAACGGGTTGAGCAAGAGCATGGCGTTGGGCGGCTGGCGAATCGGGTTCGCTCGGCTGGCCGACGGTCCGCTCGGGACCGACGCCGGGCGCGCGCTGACCGGCCTGGCGAGCGAGGTCTGGTCGAGCCTCGCCGCACCGATGCAGTCGGCCGCCGTCTATGTCCTCGACGAGCCGGACGACGTCCGCGAGCACGTCGCGCGCAGCAGGCGCCTGCACCGGCTCGTTACGACGGCCGCGCACCGCGAGGTCGTCGCCGCCGGCGCCGAGTGCCGCGCACCAGCTGGCGGCTTCTACCTCTACCCCGATCTCGAGCCCATGCGGCCGGCGCTGTCCACGCTGGGCGTCGAGACCGGCGCGCAACTGGCCGACCTACTGCTTGAGCGGTGCAACGTCGCCGTGCTCGCAGGCGACGTGTTCGGCGACGAGCCCGGCGCGCTGCGCTTTCGCCTGGCAACCAGCCTTCTGCACGGAAGCACGGACGACGAGCGCTGGGAGGCACTGGCCGCCGATGAGCCCACCTCGCTGCCCCGGATCCGATCCGCGCTCGACCGTCTCGGGCAGGCATTGCGGACGCTTGGTCACGGCGCTTGACCGCGACGATCACCGAGCGCAACGTCTGCGGGCTACGGTGGCTGACCGTCACGGGGCATCGCGATGCCGCGTTCCGGGCCCTCGGGCGACTTGCCCACGCCGAGATCCGAGCGGTCCTCGCACAGCTGCCGGAGAGCGCCTCGCTGCGGCGCTACGCCGCGACGCCCGGTGGCCAGACGGCGCTCGCCTCCGGCCTGCAGGCCGCACGTTCGGCCCACCCGCGCGAGTTCGCGGAGCTGCGCGCCCTCGCCGAAGGGGCGCGGCTCGAGCTGGAGGCGCTGCTACTCGCGAACCTGCGCGCCGACCTCGGCGGCGACGACGGGATCGGTTGCAGCGACCTCGGCTGGCGGCGAGCGCGCAGCTACGTCGCGCACAACGAGGACGCCGCGCCCGCCCTCCAGAGCCGTCTCGTCCTCCTGACGCTGATCATCGACGGCGACGCCCCCGTGACCACTCAGTGGTATCCAGGCTTCCTGCCGGCCAACACCTTCGCGATCACGGGGCACGGCCTCGTGTGTGCCGTCACCCACATCCCGGCGGCGACACCGGCGAGGGCCGCCGGCCGGCACTTCGTCGCGCGCGGTCTGCACCAGGCTCCCTCGCTCGACGCGGCGCTCCACTACCTCCGGTCACACCCCAGCGCGGGCGGCTTCGGCTACACCATCGGCGAGTTCGCCACCGGCCGTGTCGTGTCTATCGAAGCCGTCGCGGGACGGGTGAGCGGCGTCGAAGCCGACCCCGTGACAACACCGTTGCTCTGGCACACCAACCACGCCCGCCACCTCCCGCCGCCGAACCGATCAGGACCCACGCCAGCCCGCCCGTGCACCACGACGATCGTCACCGCACGCGCGCGGGCGATGCACAGGCTCGGGGCGCCGGACGAGAGCATCGCCCGCGGTCGCCTGCTCGACGCGCTTGAACCCCCGGCCCACGAACCTGAGGTTTCCTGGTTCCTCCGGATCCTCACCGGCTCACCGGCGCCCCACGGGGTCTACCGCAGCGCGGACGACGACGACCCGCTCATGACCCTCTGCACCAGCGTCGCCGACCTCGCCACCCGCGCGGTCACACTCCAACCACGCGACAACAACCCCACCACACTCGCGCTGAAGGACCTCACCAGCGCCTAACAACGGCAGCGCCTCCACGCTCCATCCCGCGACCGCAACAAAGGAGGCGCGGAACGGCTGACGAGCCAGCGCCCGCAGGGTCGAGTCGATCGAAGCCGAGGCAGACATCGCCTGCCTACCAATCCAGGGCGCCGTGTCCCTGCGCCTCTCGGAACGGATCTCGCCAGACGACACGCTCGACCTCGCGCACTTGGCCGGGGCGGACGTCACCGAGTTTCTGCTGGGCGAGAGCACGCGCGTGAAGCCCGGGTCGGCCGGATGCTATGCCAGCCGGCTGCGCTCGCTGCTGCGCTTCCTGACCCTGCGCGGACTCACACAGCCCGGGCTGGCGGACTGCATCCCGGCCGTGGCGAGCTGGCACGACGCTGCGATCGCACATGTGCCGTCGCGACCGGAAATCGAGCGGCTGCTCGGGTCATGTGACCGATCGAGCCGGATCGGCACGCGCGATTTCGCGATCCTGGTGCTGCTCGTGCGCCTCGGTCTGCGCGCCGTCGAGGTGTCCCGGCTTGAGCTTGACGATCTGCACTGGCGCGCCGGAGAGATCGAGGTCGACGGCAAGGGCCACGAGCGCGGCCGCTTGCCGCTGCCAAGCGACGTCGGCGAGGTGCTCGTCGACCACTTGAAGCGGCGCGGTCAGTGCGGGCTTCGCCGGGTGTTTCTGACCGTCCACGCACCGACGCGGCCGATCGAAGCGAGCGGCGTGCGGTCGGTCGTTCGCGACGCGTGTCAACGCGCGGGCATCGAGAGGGTGCCCGCCCATGGTCTGCGCCACGAGTTGGCCAGCGACCTGATGCGCGAGGGCGCGTCGCTGATCGACATCGGCCAAGTCCTGCGCCACAAACACCTGGAGAGTACGGCGATCTACGCCAAGGTCGATCTGGCGGGTCTGCGCCAGGCCGCCCAGCCAGGGCCGGGAGCGCCACGATGACCAGCTTCTCCGGACACGTCGAGGACTACCTGCGGCTGCGGCGCTCCTTCGGCTATCAGCTGGACGAGCCCGCCCGTCTGCTGCCGCATTTCGTCGCTTACCTTGACGCGGCGAACGCCGAGTTCGTCACGATCGAGTTCGCGCTCGGCTGGGCGCTTGAGCGCGACTTGGCACCCGAGAACGGGGTGCGGGCGCGGCGCATGACCGTCGCGCGTGGCTTCGCACGCTACCTGGCGGGCGTCGATCCGCGGACCGAGATCCCGCCCACCGGGCTGATTCCGTTTCGCCAACACCGGAGGCCGCCGTTCATCTACAGCGACGCCGAGATCCAGGCGCTGATGCAGCAGGCACGCCAAGGCATACGCCAGGCGTTGTGCGCCGCGACCTACGAGACGCTGATCGGACTGCTCGCCGCGACCGGCTTGCGGATCAGCGAGGCGATCAAGCTTGACCGCAGCGACATCGACTGGGCCGCCGGCGTGCTGCTCGTGCGCGAATCCAAGTTCAACAAGTCGCGCTAATCGCGACACGCTGAGCTTGCTGCTGCGCTTCGTCCAGGACACCACCGGCCGCGCGCCATCGGCGCTGGGATGGGGCGAGCTCGACGAGCCGGTGATCGCGGCGTTCCTCGATCACCTCGAGCGTGACCGCGGCAACAGCGCACGGACGCGCAACCTGCGCCTGACCGCGATCAGATCGCTGTTTCGCTACGCCGCTCTCCACCACCCAGAGCACGCCGCCGTCATTCAACGCGTGCTGGCGATCCCGGCCAAGCGCTACGAGCGACGCGCCGTGACCTTCCTCACCGCCCAAGAGGCACAAGCGCTGATCGACGCACCGCTGCAGGACCGCTGGGAAGGCCGCCGCGATCGCGCGATGCTGATCCTCACAATCCAGGCCGGGCTGCGCGTCTCAGAGCTCGTCGCGCTTGACTGCGGCGACGTCGCGCTTGGCACCGGCCGTCATGTCCGCGTCGAAGGCAAGGGACGCAAGCAACGCGCCGTCCCGCTGACCCATCCAGTGCAGCGCGGTCCTCAGCGTCTGGCTTGCCGAACGCGGCGGCGAGCCCGGGGATCCGCTGTTCTCGACATGCACGGGTCGCCGTTTGAGTCGCGACGCCGTCGAGAGTCGCGTCGCGACCCATGCCGCCACCGCAGCCCAGCGATGCGCGTCGCTGAGCGACAAGCAAGTTCACCCGCACGTGCTCAGGCACAGCTGCGCGATGTCGCTGCTGCAAGCCGGCGTCGACAGCACCGTGATCGCCCTCTGGCTCGGCCACGCCGACGTGCGCTCCACCCAGCCCTACATCCACGCCGACATGACGATCAAAGAACGCGCGCTGGCGCTCGTCACGCCGGCATCGGTCAAGCCGGGCTGTTACACGCCCGCCGACGACGTTCTCGCCTACCTCGACAGCCTCGGATGACTATGCCCACACTCCGACCGCCGGCGCGCCCGAGAAGCCCGCCCATGCCTACTCCTCGCGAACCCGCCCGATGATGGTGTCGGCATAGTCACGCGCTCGGCATAGTTCGTCTACGCGCTCCTCGGAGCCGACCACGACAGCTCCCCCTACACCCAGACCGGGGAGCGGATCGCCCGCATCGCCGCCGGCGGCGTGCGGCTCGTGGTCGAGGAGCTGCGCAGCGACGTGACCAAGACCCGCAAGGACGGCAGCCGCGGCCGGCTGCGCATGGATTACGGGGACTCCCGCCACCCGCAGGTCGCGCTTCAGTGGCTGTGGAAGTTCATCGACGGCGCCAAGACCCCCGGCGAGCTCTACGGCCGCGCGCTGTCGCCATCGCTGCAGAGCAGCACGCCACGCGGCTCGTAGTGCCCTCCAGCCAGCGTATGCCCGCCACCCGCTGGAGCTCGCACAAGGACATCGCCGCGAAGGCGCTGCGCAAGCTCGCTGGCCCGCACGTTCCGGCGTCGCTGACCAAGCTCGAGCGGGCCGTCAAGCGCGCCCACAGCGCCTACGACAAGGCCGAGACCGCGGCACGCGAGCAGCACCGCGCCGAGCGCCAGGCGGCCGAGACCGAGCCCGACGAGCGCCCCGTCGACGACGAGCTCGACGAGGACCTCGCCGACGCCACGTAGCCGGTCCGGCCTGTGCGTGGGCCGACCCGCCACCCGAGGGTGGCACGCCCTGACGGGCGTGCGGGTGGCGGGGGATCGGCCCGCGCACCGGGCGCGGACCACCCGACCGAAGGGACCGACGGTGTCTCGTCGCTTCAACCGTCGCCCGCTCAGCGAGGCCGAGCGCGACGCGCGCCGCCACGCTGACCGCGAGCGCATCGAGCAGGCCGCGCGCGCCTTGCTCACCACCGAGGGGTGGCAGCGCTGGATCCGCGTGCGCGCGACCAACGGGCTCTCCAGGTACAGCCTCCGCAATCAGTGGCTGATCGCGATCGAGTGTCACACCCGCGGGATCACGCCGACCTACGTCGCCGGCTTCCGCGCCTTCCTCGCGCTCAACAGGTGCGTGCGCAAGGGCGAGAAGGCGATCCGGATCCTCGCCCCGTGCGCCGTGAAGGAGCGCGGCGACGCCGGCGGGGAGACGCGTGAGACGCGCGTCTTCTTCCGGACCGTGCCGGTCTTCGACACGTTATCTCGTGTTCGCTGGTGGCGCACGGGATGCGGGTGTCGTTCTCTCCGCGGCGGGAGCGGAGAGCGCTGAGCGCTGGCGGTGTGGTGGCGCCGCGGCGCGGGTGAGGAGCCGCGTAGCGGCGACGAGCCCGTGCGGCGGCGCGCGCGTCGTCCGGGAGGGGATCGCGGTCGGCCCGGTGCGGCCCGGGTCAGGGCGCTGGTTCGTCGGCGGGGCGCTCGTCGAGTTGGTGAGCGTGCTCTGGGGCGTGGTGGACGAGCGCGGCGGCGAGGTAGCGGTAGGTGTATTCCTCGGCGAGTTTGCGTGAGTCGGCGAACACGATCGGGACCGCGGGGTAGCGCACCTGCAGCCGGGCGACGAGCTCCAGCAGCCAGCCGGGCTGGGTGTGCTGGTTGTCCAGCAGCGCGCCGTAGCGCTGTTCGACAACGACCGCGGCGGCGGGCAGCGCGGCGAGCTCTGCGAGCGCGTAGTTCAACGATCCGTCGACGAGCGACTTGGTGAAGTCCTCGGGCGTCTTGCGCTCGACGACGGCGATCAGCTGCTCCGCGTGGCGGACGGCGTAGTCACCGACCGGCAGTGTGGTGCGCTGGCGCTCGACGGGGCGGCCGGCGAACTTGTAGGGGTAGCGCTCGCGCGTGTCGACCTCGATCGTGAGCTGTTGAAGGTCGGAGGCGCGGCGGGTGGGGACGCGCTGTCCGGGGCGGGCGCGCTGGGCGGTGCGGGCGGTCTGCCAGAAGATCATCGGCCGGCCGCCCGCGCGGCCGGGGCTGGGCTTGGTGAAGACGATCTGCGAGCGGTTGTTGCGGCCGCGATCGAGCACGAGGTCGATCGCCGCGCCGCGCCGCCGGCAGCTGCGGACGGCGATCTGCTCGACGATCTCCGCGTCGTCGGGCCACTCCTCGAGCGGGTGGCAATAGACGCGCGCGGTGGTGGGCCAGCGGTCGCGGGCCTTGAGCAGGATCCCGCCCTCCAATGGCAGGCGCAGCAGGTAGGGCAGCGTGCTGTCGGGGTCGGGGTTGCGCGCGATCAGGAAATCGTCGGCGTCGGCTGGCATGAGGGCGTCGCGGGAGCGTAATCACGCGCCGAGCCGTTCGAGGAACTCGCGCGCAGCGAGCACCGGCGGGTCGGGGTCGGAGAGGTCGAGCAGGTGGCGGTCGCCGGAGACGAGGTAGTCCGCGCCGGCGGCGCGGGCGAGCGCGATCAAGTAGTCGTCGTCGGGGTCGGGCGAGACGCCCTCGAGCGCGGGCGGGTCGTCGAGGATCAGCGCGTCGTCGGCGAGGCCGTCGACGAACTCGCGCGCGACTGCGGCGCTGATCCAGCGACGGAGCTTCGGCCGCGCGAGCACGGCGCGCAGCTCGGCCAGCAGCGCCGGACTGGCGATCAGCTCGAAGCGCCCGTCGACCCAGGCGGTGACGATCTGGCGCGGCGGCCCGGCCGCCGAGATCGCGGCCGAGACGAGCACGTTGGGATCGAGGACGGCGCGCACGCGCCGCTATCGGCGCTTGGCGCGCCGCTGGCGGCGCGTCGCGTGCAACTCCTGGTTGGCGAGCTCCATGGCGTCGTCGGCGTCGAGCGTCTCGCCGGCCTCGCGCGCCTGCTGCTCGAGCGCGGCGGCGACGCGCTCGCGTCCGCCCGCGAGCTGCAGGTAGCGCTCGTAGGAGAGCACGACCGCCTCCGGCCGGCGCCGGGCGCCGATCACGACCGGCTCGGCGTCGGCGCCGGCCTGGCGGAAGCGCTCCAGCAAAGCGGGCAGCTGCGCGCGCGCCTCGCGCGTCGCGAGCACGTCATGGGGCTTGCGGGTCATGACCGAAGCGTAGCACGAACGTGTACACGTAAGCGATCACGTTCGCTGGCGGCGTTTCGATGCTCGGCCCGCCGCGGGCCCGGCCGCCTCAGGTTCGCACCCGTCCGTGGGTGCGGGGAGGGCGGCGCAGGCCCGCAGGGGGCGGGCCCGAGCTCGAAGGGGGCCGTCATGGCCGAGACGAAGCGTCGACTGTCGGAGGCCGAGCGTGCCGAGCGCCGCCGCCAAGATCGCGAGCGGCTGCAGAGCGCTGCCGAGCAGCTGCTGTGCTCGGAGGGCTGGCAGCGCTGGGTCCGGGCGCGCGCGAGCAACGGGCTGGCCAGGTATTCGCTGACGAATCAGCTGCTCGTCGCGCTGCAGTCCGGCGGGCGCGCGACGTTCGTCGCGGGGTTCAAGCAGTGGCTGGCGCTCGGGTATTGCGTCAAGCGCGGCTCGCGGGCGCTGCGGATCATGGCGCCGATGCCCGTCAAGGCGCGCGACTGCGACAGCGGCGAGGAGACCGGCCAGACGATCACGCTGTTCAAGGCGGTGCCGGTGTTCTTTCAGGAGCAGGTCGAGCCGCTGCCGGCGGGCGAGCCGACGCCGCTGGAGCCGCCGCGCGAGGAGCTGACCGGCGACTCGCATGCCCACTTGCTGCCGCGGCTCGTCGGGTTTTGCGAGTCGCTCGGATACTCCGTGACGTTCGAGCCCGTCGACGGGGCCGCCGGCGGCTGGTGCGACCGCAAGGCAAAGCGGATCGTCGTCGACGCGGGCGTGGCTGCGAACGCGCAGTTGCGCACCTTGGTGCACGAGACCGCGCACGCGCTCGGCGTGAACTATCGGCAGTACTCGCGTGAGCAGTCCGAGGTGCTGGCGGACACGATCTGCTTCGTGGCGTGCTCGAGCGTCGGCCTCGCCGTCGACGGGGAGTCGATCGGCTATGTGGCCGGCTGGGGCGAAGACGGCGCGCTGGAGGCCGTGACTGAGTTCGCCGCCACGATCGACGCGCTCGCGCGGCGGATCGAGGACGCGCTGAACACCGACCCGCCATCACCGCAGACCCAGGCGGCCGCGCTGACGGTCGGCAGCGAGCGGGCCGCGGCGTAGGATCGCGGGACGTGGCGATCACGCACTATGCACCCGTCGACAAGGTCGGCGCGCGGCGGCTGCGCGATGCGACGGTCGCCTGGGCCGTCCTGCTCGGTGAGCTGAGGGCGGTCGGGTTGCGGCCGTATCTCGAGCTCGAGAGCGGCGAGCGCGACGATCCGCTGCGGCTGTTCTGCGCGCTCGGCGACGGGCTGCAGCTCGACGTCTCCCTGGGAGACGAGGGCCTTCCCGACGCGCCGTCCACCGCCGACGAGGTGTATTGGACGGCGTTCGTGCAAGCTGACGACGGCTATCTCGCCGAGGTCACGATCGACGAGTCGATCGAGTTCGACGAGTTGGCCGCGAAGCTCCGCGGCCTCGTGGACGCCGTCGCCGGCGGCGAGCGTCCGTTCCTGGAGGAGTGGTAGCCGCGCGGTCAGGCGACGGCCTCCAGAGCGGCGGCGGCGTCGTCGGTGAGCTCGTCGGCGCGGCGCAGCGCAGCGGAGATGCGCTGGATCTCCAGCTCGCGTGCGGCGAGCTGGCCGGCGGGCTCGCCGGCCGAGCGCGCCCGCCCGAGCGCGCGCTCGTGACTGGTGAGCATGCGCCCGAAGATCGGCGCGGCGCTGCGCTTGGGCTGCGCGTGGCTGCAGCCCAGGCAGACCAGGCCGCGTGAGCAGTGATCGCCGGTCGGCAGCGCGCACAGGTGCGTGCCCATGTCGCGGAGGTTGCAGGCCGCCGAGAACTCACGCCACTCCTCGGCGGTCGGGGCGCGCAGGCTGTCGGGGCCGTGGAAGTCGCTGTAGGTCGCTCTGACGGCCTTGCGGTACTCCTCGATCAGCGTCGCCGGGTAGAGCTTGGCGTAGACCATCACCGTGTCCAGGCCGGCATGCCCCAGCAGCGCCTGGATGACGTGGACGGGCACGTTGTTGTTGAGCAGCTCCGAGGCGAACATGCGCCGGCAGTCGTGCGGGCGCAGCACCAGCTCGCTGCCGTCCGAGCGCTTGGTGCCGGCGGCTCGCGACACGCGCGCGAGGCGGTCGCGGACGGCGGAGTAGGCGATCGGGCTGGGGTGCCCGACGCCCTGCAGCAGGTAGGGCGCCGTCGGCCACGGGACCTTCTCCTTGGCGTCCCAGTGATCGCAGGCCGGGACGCGGTCTGAGCGGTAGAAGCGCTTGACGTGGCTGATGATTTGCGCGATCACGCGGCCCAGGCCGTCGCCGATCGGGATCACCCGGGCGCGGTCGAACTTCGATGGCTTGACGTGCAGCAGGTAGTAGACCCTGCCGTCGGGCTGCGTGCGGCGCAGCACATCAAGTGTGGTCAGCTCGCAGGCCTCCTCGATGCGCAGCCCCGACTGCAGCAGCAGCTCGATCAGCGCCCAGTCCCAGAACGCATCGACCTCGCCCAGGGCGGCGCGGCGATCGCCGGGCGCCTGCTCGACAGCGTGCTCGGCGTCTTGCCAGCGCCGCGTGGCCAGCGCGCGGATCGCGGGGACCTCGCGCTCGAGGTCAAGGACCGTCGCCAGCGTGCGCTTGGCGCGCCGGCGGCGCGCCTTCTCAAACCCGACGCCGACGAGGTCGTGGCGCTGCAGCGGGACCGCCGGCGGCGCGAACGCCGCGAACGGCGACGCGTCCTCAAGCGCCCACGTGCACACGTCGGCGAAGAAGCAGCGCACATCGGTCAGCCACTGGTGCGCGGTCAGCCGGTCCTCGCCGGACTCGATCGTCGGCCGGTGGCGCTGCACCTCGCGGGCGCGCTCGATCGCGTGCGCGATGAATGCCACGGCGTGCGCGCGGCGAACGTCGGCCGGTCCCCGGACCTCGGGGAAGCGGTCGTCCAGGAACGCCCACAGGTGCGCCAGCGAGTTGTGCTTGTGCCGCGTCGTCGCGTAGACGTCGGAGATCCGCTGCGCGTAGGTCTCCAGGTAGAGCCGGTGCACGGTGCGAAATCGCTGCGGAATCTCTGATCGCGCGACCAGCTCGGCGGGCGGGCGGCGCGCCCGGCGCATCCGCCGCTGCGCCCCCCGCTGCGGCGTGCGACCCAACGCACCGACGTCGCAGAGCACCGCGTCAAGCAGATCGACGCCGCGCGCGACGTCGACCGGGACCGCCTTGAGGTCCTCGTCGCTGATCTCCCGGATCGATCGGTAGCCGCCGGCGAGCACGAGCCGCAACCCCAACAGCGCCGCCCGGCGCTGCGGCTCGGCGCCCACCGACCACTCGACCGCCGCGACGCGCTGCTGGAGGTCCGCCAGCACGGCCCGTAGCGGGTGGCCAGCGGGAAGCCATCCCAGCCACTGCGACAACCGGGCGCGCGGCAGCACCGTCCAGCCGGGGCGGATCGCGCGCGCGAGCACCAGCGCCGCCGGACCCCACGTCCACTGTTTCGCCGGGTAGGGGCGATCCTCGCCGGCGTCCCAGCGCGGCCACCGCTCGGTCTCAACGCGTTCCCAGCGCTCCTGCAGCGTGGCGCCCGCGGTCGCGTCGAGGATCGCGATCGTCGACGCCGTGGCGTGGCGCGTGAAGCGTTTGCGCTCGTCGCCGAACACGAGCGAGTCGATGAACGGCTCCAGCCGCGCGCTGAGCAGCGCGGCGTCAAACGGCGTGTCACGCAGCTCGGCGAGGTCGACAAACGCGACGGTCACGACCCGCGCTCGCCGCCGGCCGCGGCGTCAAGCTCGGCCACCGTCTCGGCGTCGTAGTCAAACGCGAACCCCGGCGCGGCGCCCGGCCGGCCGCCGTCACCCGCGGTTGGGGCGCTGCGGCGCGCCGCGAGATCGGCGAGGTCGTTGACGCGCGCGAGCGCGCGGACCATCGCGTGCTCGTCGACGTGCGCGTAGCTGGCCGCCGTCGTGCTCACGTGCGCGTGGCCGAGGACCTCCTGGGCTACCTTCAATCCCGCCGTGTCGACCAGCGCCTGCGCCAGCGCGTGACGGAACATGTGCGCCGTCACGCTCACGCCGACCCGCCCCGACAGCGCGCGCAGCTGCGACTCGAACGTCGCGTAGCACAGCGGTCGACCATGGCCCTTGCGCAACGCGACCCACGCCGCCTGCGCGGGTTCGGCCAACCCGCGCTCCTCGCTGACATAGCGCGCGAACAGCGGCCAGAAGTCATCGGCGACCGACACGCGATGCTGATCGCGCGCACCCTTCAAGCGCACCATGACGCTGCCCGAGCGGCGATCCAGATCACCCAGCGACAAGCCCAGCACGCCGTGACGGCCGTGGACCTCAGACCAGTCGCCGACCCGCTGCCCCGAGCGCCAACGTCAACAACGCCTTGTCACGCCACGACCGCGCCGCGCCGATCAACGTGACCGCGACCTCCGGCTCCACCCTGCGCGGCACGGCCCGCGGCACCCGCGCGCGCAGCTCCGCCCGCCGACCGCGGCGCGGCGCATCACGACCGGGCATCCCGTGCGAGCCCTCCATCGCCGATCTCACCGCCGGCAGCGGCGGCTCGCGCGCCGCCCATCGCTGCGGATCCACCCGCGCCCAATAGTCGAACAGCGCCGCCAACACGCTGACGCGATGGTTCACCGTCCGCGGCGCACGCCCGACCGCGCAGCCCTCACCGCGGCGGAACTCCGCCACGTACTCGACGACCGTCGCCCGCCCGACATCGTCGAGCTCTACGCCGCGGTCCCCCAGCCAGCGCACGAAATGCGCCGCGCCCTGACCGTAGGAACGCCGCGTGTACGAACCGCAACCCCTCGCCGCCAGCCACGCGACGAACCCGTCGACCAACGCCGCCACATCATCGCGGCCGCCGATCGAACCGCTCATCGAGCGCCCTTCGCCATCGGCCCTCGACCGTAGATCCACCACCGGACAAAACACGAGACAAGACATCGCGATGACCGAGCCGCTGCCCGGGATGGAGTCCGTTCCGCTCGTTCCCCCCGCAGAGCCGATCGAGGGCGACAGCCACCGCCACCTGATCGAACCGCTGCAGCAGCTAGGCCGCGAGCTCGGCTACCGCGTCGAGATCCGTCAGCTGCCCGACGAGGGACCCGGCGGCTGGTGCGACCCCAAGCACCGGCAGATCGTCGCCGCCTCCGGACCCGCCAACCGCCAGGTCCGCACGCTCGTCCACGAGCTCGCGCACGCGCTCGGCCTCGGGTACGCCCAGTACGGCCGAGATAGGGCCGAGGTGCTCGTCGACTGCGTCACCTACGTCGTCTGCTCCTCCGTCGGACTCAACGTGGGCGGCGAGTCGATCCCCTACATCGCCAGCTGGGGCGAAGACGGCGCCCTCGACGCCATCCGCGAATACGCGGAAACGATCGACACGATCGCACGGCGGATCGAGGATGCGCTCCACCGCGCGCCCGACACGCCGCCGGTCGGTGACGCGATCGCCGTCGAGAACATGGCCGCCTGAAGCGACGCACATCCGCTGGTTCGGTCGGGCTGCTGCTCGCCCCGATGATCGGGCGACGGCGGCCGGCGGGCTGGCGGCGCAACGCGCGCCCATCGGGCACTCCCGCCGGCCTTCCTCGCCCGGGTCGGGGCGCATGCAGCCCAGGCCCGAACCAGACGCGCCCGCGACTACCACGGTCTCGCCGCCGAGCGGTGACGAAGGCGACCTCTACCGCCGGCACCACCGCGACCTCGAGCGTGCCGTGGCGCGGGTCGTCAACGGTCCCCGAGAGCTGATCGAGGACGCCTGCCAGAACGCATGGGCGATCCTGCTGCGGTCCCAGCAGCCCGACCGCTGCTTCATCTTCGCCTGGCTGCGCGTCGTCGCCATCCACGAGGCCTACCGCCTCTCAGCGATCGAGCACCGCGACGCACGCCTGGAGCGGCTCGGCTCCGAAGACGGCGACTGGCGCGAGGCCACCGCCGACACGCGCACGCTCGATGCGCTGCTCGAAGCGCGCGAAGCGCTCGCCCTGCTGGCCACCTTGCCCGAGCGCCAGCGCAGCGACCTCGCTCTCCTGGTCGCCGGCTTCAGCTACCGCGAGATCGCCGAGATGACCGGTGGGCGCACGTTCACGAACGTCAACAAGCACCTCGCGAAGGCGCGCGCTCGGATCCGACGCGCACGCTTGCGAGCCGCGAACGGGGCCAACAGTCAGCGTGAGGCCTCCTTATGAGTGAGATGGCCGCCCGAGTCGCACGTTCAGACGCCCGAGCGAGGAACCCGACTTGACGCGGTTGCACATCGAGCTTGACGTTCTGAGCCCAGCAGAGCGTCGTGACCTCGCCAACGCGCTGCTCCGAGCTGCGTGGAGTGCCGCATTGGAGGAAACCCGCATTCTCCTGCTGGACACCCTCGTCGAGGTCGACGACGCAGTCCTCGGAGACGCAGCGTGACTGGGAACGGTCGCTAACCCTCACTCGCGATGCGATCGGCCCTGCACAACAGCGCGGAGATGGCCGGCACGAACGCGGCTAGCGGCAGCAATGGGACGGCGAGGCGGCAGCCAGCTGGGGCCGGAGGCACGTTGCCTCGAGTGCTGCTCACGAAGCGCGAGGCCGCCCAAGCATTGGGGATGAGCGTGCGTCATTTCGAACGGCACGTGCAACCACGACTGCGCTGCGTTCACAGCGGTCAGCTAACCCTCTATCCGGTCCGTGACATCGAGCGCTGGGCGAACGAGGAGGCAACGCTTGGTGGTCGTGGTAGCCAGCACGTACGCTGACGGCATGGCCGGGAGGGACCAGCGCACCCGCTACCAGGGCGTGTTCGCCCGCCACCGTAGGGCATGCGCGATCGACCGGGGTGGCGAGTGCGACTGCGCGCCCGCGTACTACGGAAAGGTGTACGACCGCGCGATCCGCCGGTACGTCAGCACCAAGCGCTTCCCGAGGGTCACCGCTGCGAAGGCCGCGCGGCAGAAGCTCATAGCGCTAATGGAGGCCGGTGAGCTTCCGCAAGCCGCGCCAACCCGGCTGCGCGAGGCACACGGTCGTTTCGTCGACGCTGCCCGCGAGGGACGAGCGCTTAACAAGCACGGGCGCCGCTACAAGCCTTCCGCAATCAAGGACATCGATGAGTGCCTTCGGGTGCACGTGATCCCACGTCTCGGTCCGCGACGGCTGACCGACGTGCGTCGCTCCGACGTGCAGAAGCTCGTCGACGATCTCACGCCGACCATGTCCGGCAGCCGCGTGCGGTCGGTGGTCAACGCGATTCGCTCGCTGTACCGCTGGGCGCAGGACCGCGAGATGGTCGGCCACGACCCGGCGGCGCTTGTGCGGTTGCCGGCGATGAACGCGACGCCACGCGATCGCGTTGCGACGCCTGCCGAGTTTGCGCGCCTCCTCGCCGCTCTCCCGTTGGACGACGCTCTGCCGTACGCGCTTGCGGGTTACGCGATGGGGCGGCGCGGGCAGATCGTCCGGCTTACGTGGCGAAACGTCGACCTGGACGTCGGCGCGATCGAGTGGGGCGTCACGGAGGATGCGCGCAAGTCGCGTGCCGCTCGGCGAGTGGTTCCCACCGTGCGGCCGCTGCGCGCCATCTTAAAGCGCGCGTACCTCGAACAAGGCAAGCCCGCCCAAGACCAGCTCGTATGCCCACCGCGGAAGCACAACCGCCGGGGGATCATGAGCACGGGAGGCCTCGCCCAGCGCGCCGGCAGGCTCTGGAAAGACGCGGCCCTAACGCCGATCGGGCTGCACGAGTGCCGCCATACCGCGGCGACGTGGCTCGACGTCGCGGGCGTGAGCCCGAAAGTCGCGTCGGTGCTGATGGGGCACGCGACGCCGGACCATCAGCCGGGCGCCGCCCCGATCACTCTCGCGCGCTACACGCACACACTGCCGGACGCGATGGAGCACGCCCGCGAGCAACTCGATGCGTTTCTGGCCGACGCCAACGCGGATAAGTCGCATAGCGGCGGCGGCTGAGATTCATTCCCCCTCGTATTCCCCCGGGATCTCGCCTCTAGCTCCCATCGGGCATTGCGGCCACTTCGGGCCGGTCTCGAAAACCGTTGTACCGGTAACCCCGGTACCGAGGGTTCGAATCCCTCCCCCTCCGCTCCGGCTCGTCTAGCAGGGGACGAGGATCAGCGAGCCGCCCGTGTCCCCGAACGGGTCGGGCGAGTACCGGTTGCAGACCCTCGGCATGTGGCTCTGGCCGCCGCCGCCTCCGCTGCGGCGACGGGGAGTGCGCACCCGCAGCCGCAACGTCCCCTTGGCCACGAGCCTGCCCGAGCTTGCGCTGAGCGCGAGCTCGGTGAGACTGCGCGCGCGATCGTTGAAGCGCGCCCTGACCCGGATCGTCTTGCGCTTCCCGGGAGCGAGCGTGCCCAGCGTCCTGGCGCGTGGCGAGAGGCGCAGCCCGCGCGTCCGGCTCAGCCGCAGCTTCACGCCCCGCGCGGATCCGTCTCCGGGGTTGGAGAGCGTGATCCTCAGCGACTGCGAGCGATTGCGCCGGAATCGCTTGGGCGCGCGCACGCGAACGGAGAGCTCCGGCTGCCCGACGAGCTCGATCGGCCCCGTGGTGTCGTAGACGTTGGCGGCGTTGCGCGGCTCGGTGATCGTCGCCACGACGCAGTCCCACGGCCGCTCGCCCAGCGCCGCGTCGCTGGCCTCGAAGGTCTGGACCTCGGAATCGAAACCGCGCTTGTCGGCGTCGCCGCTCGCCGCGGGAGGGCCGGTGGCGGCATCGAGTCGCACCCAGCTCGCGCCGAACTCGTCGCTGTATGACCCGAAGCCGCCGGCGGGGAGGCCGTCGCAGCCGGCCGCGGTGCGGACGCCCGCGAACAGGGTGATGAAGCTCGGGACGCCGTCCGGGGAGCCGCGGAAGCGGACGAAGCCCGACAGCGAGCCCTCCCTGCGGTCGTAGGCCAGCCCGACGGACGTGATGTCGCGGCCGGGGCTGGCGTCGGCGGCGTCGCCGCTCGGGTCGGTGGCCGTGGCGATGAAGTCCGCGCGGGCGGACGCCGTCGCTCCGAAGATCGTCACCGCGCACACCGCCACCGCGGCTCGAACCTGACCTGATCGGAGCACGCGGCGGAGCTATAGCAGAGGCATTGAGGCGGGGGCAGCCTCAGGCCACTTGCAGCGCGATGCACAGCGCGCCCGCCGCGGCGGCGCCGGCGACCGTGCGCACGTGGTTGCCGGCCGTCCATTCGGCGGTCCACGACGGCCAGCGCGCCGCGGCCTCGGCGCTCTCGGGGTCGAGGGCGGCGAGCTCGTCGTTGCGCGGGACGTTGTAGGTGATCGTGACGGCGATCTCGCCCACCAGGTAGACGACGCCCGCGGCGAGCAGCCACGGCGCGG